>OKEE01000026.1_pt1 | contig 84946 bp, 84 predicted proteins | sample 1611071 | NCBI WGS metagenome assembly OKEE01 (sample SAMN04436708, study PRJEB24849) | human gut metagenome | biome: human gut; feature: NICU; material: stool | host: Homo sapiens | place: USA: Saint Louis, MO | collected 2010-09-07 | reverse complement strand
ATCAATACCCAGCGCATCGCCGCACTTGTGGTAATTGTCACGACCGGTAATCTGGATAAGCCCACGCCCGCGATACTTCCAGCCATCTCCGGCGTCTTTGTTACCCATGCGGCCACCGTAAACCAGATTGGCTATTTGTGGCTGGTGGGCAACCTGGCGACCATCAATACGCCCCAGCATTTCGCACTGATAAGTCGTCAGGCGTTTACCAAACGTCTTCTTCAGCGCCCCCACCGAATAATTGAAGCTTTCCTTCAGAACAGTAAATCCTGCTGATTCATGTCCCGTTTGTGCAATAAACATTGCCTGATCCAGCGGAGCAGTAATACCGAATTCGCTCATTGCCGCAATAATATGTGGATACCAGCGTGCGGCCAGTTCGGCGCTGATACAGGCCGCCTGCTGAAATTGTGACAGATTCATAGTTAATCCCGGTTATTGTCCCCACCGATACGCCCCCCGATAAACTTCATTGCGAAGCCCCGGATAGCATCCACGCCGATAAGGCCGACACCACCGCCAATTGCAACAGACAGGGACTTGGGCCAGCCGAAATATTCCAGCGCAGATGAGAAGGTCAACGTCAGGGCACCACATAGCAGAATTTCGAGTGTTTTTTTCTTCCAGCCACCACTACCGCCAAAGTACGCAATACGCAGGCCAGCCATAAATAACGACATCAGAACAGCGCCCAGCGGCGTATCTCCTCGCCACCAGCTCTGGAACAGCTCCAGCCAGCCCTGCCAGGAATGGGGATCGTTGTGCATTTTCATAAGCCTCACCTCCGATTGTTCGGATGGTGCAGAGTTGGTTAAAGAGATCAGGCTCTCGGGCTGCGTTTGCTACGTAGGTAATATCGAGGGTGGTTCCCGGAGCCTGATATAGTGGACGGGCTCTACGCAAGCGCCTGTCGGATTGGGTTATGAGCCGTCCGCCAGTGAGCCCTGAATACGGAAAAGGCCCGCCGAAGCGAGCCCCATAATTTGTTAAAAAACAGCTCTATTTAACATAATGGTTCTTACATGTACCAGCCGGATCCCGCCCGCGCTGAAATGTCCGCGAGATGGTTATTTCCGATAGCTAAGTGGTCAAAACCGGGTGAATAAAACGTGCATAAAACGGGCCAAAAAGTGCATAGCGTTTTTTCGCTACGAAAGCCCTGTTTTATTAACTTTTCCCCTGAAGGAGGAAAAGAAAAAAGGCTCCGGGGTTAGCGGAGCCTTTCAGAAGTAGGAATACAATTCTACACGCTACAAACATAGCACATATTTTTGGGTGCCCACAACTTTTTCTGGCAACATGACTTCATAGTCCATGTCCAGCCTTATTCCCTGTAGTGTGAGAGCACCCGCTAAAAAAGCTTCAGACTCTCGCAAGGACGTTCTGACGTTTAATCGGCTACATTGCATCGCCTCTGCTATTGAACGTTCCGGGAGACAGCCGATGAAGCGTAAGCCAAGGATCAACAAATCATCATGTGGACACGCCATACTCATATGGGCGATACAGCTGTCTATTGCAGCTCCGTCCTCGTCAGAGCAACCCGGCTTGCCACTGGCGGTTACGCGCTGGGGGGTAACAGACATTGAGGGCCAGTCAACCATTGAACAATACTCCTCGCTCGCAGCCCAGCGCCCCCATCGCTCCAGAACAAGTTGCATATCTCTGCGCATAATCATCTGCCCTCTACGTTTTGTTACTATTTGCATTTCACACGATTCCAGATAAAGCGAGCCGGGACTAGGAAATTGCCCTTTTTCCACCCGCCTATGCGCTTCGGTTCGAAATCGTCAACCAGATGCGCTCTGGGCGCTTTTTGCAAACCACGCTGCTGATTACCCAGTCGTACTGGTCTGACCCAGCCATCACCCGCCCAGAAGTACAGAGTTGCCATTCCGCAGGTATGCAGCCAGCGCTCCCATGACGCGGGGCGATATAACCGATTCAGTGGTGTACCCTCAGACCAGTGCAGGATCCAGATCATCGCAATATCCTGCGCTGCACATGCAGCTGTGCGGCGGTACAGGTCTTCGATACTCAGTGAACTGACCTGAATCTCGAAAGCCACCTGCTGACCACGAATTACCGCCAGCACATCAGGGCGAACATCGCCTATAGAAACCTCCATCGCGACGTATTCCACTTCACGGTGGGCGTTCAGCGCGTCATAGACCTGCATTTTCAAATCCATGTGCAATTCGGACTCGCCTTTCCCGTAACCACAGGACGTGGTGCTGCGATGTGCAAAATGGTGAACTTTCACAGACCCCTTACGCAGAGTGACAACTTCGCCACATTCCGGACATGTAAAAATTCCCGGCTTCTGAGCATCCCTTGCAATGACAATTTTTTCGTTGTTAATTGCTGTCAGCATTCGACCTCCTCATTCACAGGCATTGCATATGCATTTGAGTGAATAAAAATTGTGACGGCTCGGGTGTGACAAACCCCTCCCCCCTAAAGGGGGGAGAGGGGGTTGTGTCACGCTTCCTGCGCTTGCCGTGGTGTCACGATTGTCACAGTTTAAAAACCCTTTAAAATCAGCGCAGTGACAAAATCCGTCACGCTGTAACGGGGTTGTCACGCTGGCTTTTTTAGCCTCGCTGTCACGCTGAATTTTTATGCATGTTGTATGCATAGCTTTTAACATTGCGTTTTTATGCGAATATGCAATATTTTGCAAACTGGTAAAATTAAACAAGTTTCACCTCGTCAAAATCAGTTACTGGAGCACCGCGTAAGGCGTCAGTAATAAAGCCGTCAGGAGTTTCAGCAATATCGTTTTGTTTGATTAACCTTCGTATGCCCTGTCGTAACGTGGCCTCTTTACGGTCTTCCTCAATCCACAACGCTTTAAGTTCTTCGCGGCTGATACGCCCGCCAGCACTGTCCAGTTGCTCAAGGACCCAGTCCTGCGTTGTCATCTTACCGCCGCTGGCATCGTCCACCAGCAGTGGGGTGATCTCCGCCAGCGGAACATCGTCAAAGACGCGTTCAGTAGTCAGCCTGACGGGGTCATATACATCGCCTTCGGTGCTGGTATACTCATCGTCGTACGCTTCGTTAGCCGCGATAACGTCGTCAGGCAGCTGCACCGTCGGCACCATATAGCCGCGGGTTGGTTGAGCCGGGCCGGTACGCTGTTTCTCGTTAATCAGGTTCACCGCGTCGTCGATGCGCTCCACGCGAATGACTGCATCGGCGTTGGCAAAGGCAGCAGAAGAGCCACGCATCCCTTTGCTGCTGTCTTTGCCGCTGTGGTGAACGATAATCACCGCCGCGCCGGTCTCGGTGAACACCCTGGTTGCACCCGCCATGAACTTAGCCACGTCACTGGCGCTGTTCTCTTCGCCCTGCATCATGGACTGCGAAAGGGTATCAACGGCCACAACGCGGACAGGTTCGCCGGTATGGTGTGCGATACGCTTAATCTCTTTGACCATCTTTGTGACGTTTGCCGGAACAGAGAGATCGACCGCCAGCGGCAGTGTGTAAAACAAATCCAGCGATTTACCGTCATTGTACTTATCCGCCCATGCGCCTACACGCGGCATAACGGAACTACCACCTTCCGCCGCGACGTACAGAACGGCACCGCCCTTGATATTACGACCGCCCCAGCGATGGGTTTTCGTCGCCACACGGCAGAGCATGGAGATGACGCCGTACGATTTGAACGACGACGACGCGCCGTAGAGCATGGTCACACCGTGCGGCACCATCCCTTCAATGACGAACTTTCCCGGCTTACCGTAACCGCCCGTGTGCGGTCTGGATTTTGGCGGTTCGGGTTCTTCCGGCGGCAGCTCGTCGAAGTCGTCCACACTGGCAACGGAGCCACGCAGACGGTCGGTCGCCGGGTTAGCGACGCCTGCTTTCTGCGCATGGGCGAAGATGGCCTGGTAACCAGTTCGTTCAGCAGTAAGCTGGTCGCTGTCCCATTTGTGCTCAGCGCTGGTACCGTCACCGCCGCCCGCGATGGACCAGTCGATCCACAACTGGCGCGCATCGTCTTCCCAGTCAGTACCTTTGAACCATGCCAGACGATTACCCATCGCCGCCCAGCTATGGTATTTACCGCAACCGGGTTCAGCGTCGGCTAATACCGCCGGGTGCCACATCACTTCGTGCAGGTCATCAAAGGTTTCCTGACTGATGCCGTTCAGATCGACAGCACGCGATAAATCGTCGTGGTCCACGGTATGGGTTTTGTCGGGAGTGGTAATTTCCGGCGCGCGGGCCAGCAGAATATCAACAGTGACAGGCGAACCGTTGAAACGCTCAAACACCGCGTTTTCGTCAGGACCATAAACCATGTGGTCAGGGTTATAGACCGAGTGGTCCCATTTAACGGCGTAATCGTCCAGCAGACTGATACAGTCCATCAGCCAGCTCTCTACCGCCGGACCGAGACGTTTGTATTCTTCCGGCGTTACCGTGCGGTCCAGCTCCATGCAGATGCGCCAGCGCTGTTCACCGTTTGCTGTCGGGTGCAGATGGCTGGGAGTTGAGTACGTGAAGCATGAGAAGCAAGTCAGCGCATCGCGCAGTGCCTGCCATGCAGCTTCGTCGCAACCGTCCATATCCATGAACAGCGCATCGCGGTCGCCCGCATTGGCAGCGTTACGGCCCTTTGCGATATCCTTCATCGAGTGCCAGATATACGGCAGACGCATTTTTTTGGCGCGCATCTGGGCCAGTGTGTCACCCAGCGTAATGCCGATAGCACGGCGAAGGTCTTCCAGTGTGTAGCTGAAGCGCGAGAAGCTTTCGCATACCGCAGGTACTGGCCTGTCGTCCCGGGTATGTTGTCCCGTTGAATAGCGTATTTCCATGGGTTACGCCTTATCTGCCGTAGCTGGTGCTTTCTTCGCTAATATTTTTTCGAGCTGCAGGGCTCGCAACTCAGGTATATCGTCACCCCATTGGGAAACTGCGCCTTTAGAAACCTTCAGTAATCTGGCTAATTTGGCCTGGCTGCCAGCGAGCTCAATGGCTTTTGTCTTTTTCATATCCGTCTTCCTGGATAGCTGTATCCCCGTTGAGGTTAAGAAAACTAAACAAATAAGTCAAGAAAACGATACTTTAAGTGGGTTAAGCTAGCTAAACTTACTGAGGGTATCACCATGATTAACGACCGTATCCGCGAAGCACGCAGTATTGCTAACATGACGCAGGACGCACTGGCTAAGCGCCTGAAACTCACCAAGTCCACGATCTCGCAGTGGGAATCAGGCATAACCACACCCAACGGGAAAAATCTGATTAATCTTGCAGAGGCGTTAAATGTATCTCCGGAGTGGTTGCTGACCGGGGGAACACCGACCCCAAAAGAATTGACGTCAAATGCACGCGTAGAGGGTGGTTTTTCTGTATGGGATTCAGCTACACCGTTAGAGGATGATGAAGTGGAAATACCGTTCTATCAGGAAATAGAGCTATCTGCCGGAAATGGTACTTATGTAGACCTGAACCGCTCAGGGGGTAAGCTCCGCTTTGCAAGGTCCACGTTACGTAAGGCGGGTGTTGACGCTGGTTGTGCGGCTTGCGTTAGTATCCACGGTAACAGTATGGAACCTGTTTTACCTGATGGAGCGGTTGTAGGTGTGGACACCTCAAAAAAGAGTATTAAAGACGGGCAAATGTATGCCATTGACCATGAAGGTTTACTACGTGTTAAGCTGGTATACCGCCTTCCAGGGGGTATTCGTATTCGCTCATTCAACCGGGACGAGTACGCGGACGAAGAATATTTTCAGCAGGATGCAAACAAAATTAAGGTCATAGGGCAGGTGTTCTGGTACTCCGTTCTCCTCTAAGCGCTAAACTTCCTCGTAATTAGCCCGCCACTGAGCGGGCTTTTCTGTACCTGAAAATAAAAAAGTACACTTTTCTTAACTCCATCTCTTGACTTTATGAGTTTAGAGGTCTTAACTATGCATCAAAGGTTAAGACATCTACACACCAGCTTAACTTGCTCTTTAACAATCTGAACCGCGTGACAGGCAGGCCGTGATGCTCCTGGCAAAACGAAATAGCACCCGATGGGATCGAGGTAAGCGCCGAGTCCGTATGCGTACGGTAAGCGTAGAGGACCACACCGCGACAGGCTGACAAGTCACGCAAGTTGAAACGCCCCGATGATGGGGCGTTTGTTCCCTTTGGGGTGCGGTGAATTGCAGTCCACCGAGACAAGCCGAAGATCAGCACCGGCCACCGCACCACCAAAGTGAACTGACCAACGCAGGAATACATCATGATCACTGTTAAAAGAGCTGAATATCTGTCTGCGCTGACATGCGCTGGCGTGAAGGAGGTCCGCTATTACCTGAATGGCATTTTCTTTGACGCTGAGGGTTTTGTTGTGAGTACAAACGGGCATCGCCTGTTTTGCGGTAGGGCCATAACCGAAGGGGAAAGCGCTATTGTCAACGTGAAAGCAAAGCCTCCCACAAAATTTGAGCAGGTCCGTATAGATACGGTATTGAAAGCGGCCACTTTTCTCAATAACGAAGGCCAGACCGTCATGACATCGCCTGTCGAAGTTATCGACGGACATTTTCCGGACTGGCGACGGGTGGCTGACTTTAAACCCGGGAAAGTGGATGCCATTGGTATACATCTGCCCTATCTGGCAGACGCTGCGAAATGCTCAAAATATTTCGATAAAAAGGCCAACGCCATTATCGAAACACAAGGCGTATCTGACGCGATACGCCTTCAGTTAAGCGCTGACGCTTATATGCTCATTATGCCAGTCCGTATGCCGTCCCCCATCTGAATAAATCATCCATTGCTGTGTGTAGTCTTTGCCCGCCGCCACCTTCGACGGGCCTTTTTCTGTCTGAAAACGCATCCATGAAGGTGTTACGCCTCGCCCGATGGCACCGGGTGCGTTCCCCGACATAAAAGGAGCACCACCGATGAAACCTGAACACCTCCACCGGCTGACGGGGCGCGACGTGCTCCGTTACCGCCGCAAAACTTTCGACTTAATTACCGGTCTGGCCCTCGCTACTGCGCTCGGCCTGATCATAACTTTCATTCTCCTTGTAGCGAGGACTGCAGTATGAGCTTAGAAACAAACCTGGAGCTTAATAACCAACTGGTAACCCGTAATAACGAACTGCTGGAGCGGCTAATCAGCACGCTGGCATCAGGCGTTGTCATGCGCCCGGATGCTATAGCGCAGGTGCAGGAATACCATGAAACAGTGGCTAAAACAAAAGCGGCACTGACACTGGACGACCTGACATTCAGCGACGTTATCGCGCTGGCAGCGTTCTATCCGGTGCCGCAACAAATAACCGAAGAAATGTTGCAGCGCGCCATCGCGTACCGCGACGCAACCGGTGAAGCACGCGTGATGCAAATCGATGCACTGGACAGCGCGTTGCAGGGTGTTAAACGCGCGAAAGAGTTGCTTACACCCGCCCTGCTCGACCTGTCCCGCAACATTCTGAAATTCTGGGACGACCTGCCGACCATCGGCGAGCGCCGTGCTTTTGCCGAGCGCCTGCTTGATGCTCCGCCAGCCGGGCGCGATGAAGTGAAGCCAAAGAAGGGAAGAAGCAAAAGCGAACCACAGAAACGCAAGGGGCCGTTCTTCGTCCGGGATGAGGACGGCAAAATCGGCGAACTCAGTACCGAAGCCGAGCTGAAAGCGCATCTTGATGCGGGTTATACAGAAATCAACAAAGTCGAGTATCTGCAACGAAAAGAGGAAGCAGAAAAAGCCGGTACTGAGACCGCCGACGACCAGACTGATTTTGCGGTGTTACGTAAGCAAGCTGAAGGGCTCATTCTCCAGTTGGCAAAAGGAGGTTACCGCGCAGAGGCTATCGCCATTCTGGAAAAACAGGGGGCGAAAAAGTTGGGTGAAGTCGCCGACGAGAATCTCGCAGACGTGATCGCCCAGGCTGAAAAAGCGTTATCAGTGGAGTAACTGCCATGAACTGGATAGACATTCCGGGTTGTGCAGGATTCTACCAAGCACACCCCAACGGGGTAATCCGCAGTACAGATCGCAAGGTTCGCGATGAGAACAACGGAAAAATATTGTCTGTTAAAGGCCGCGAATTAAAGCCTCAGATCAACCGCCGTGGATATTTAACGGTATCGATTTGTATTAACGGCCAGCGCAAGCAAGTTCCAATCCATCGTCTCATCGCCAAAACATTTCTCTCATGCGATACCCCTGACGCAATGGACGTTGACCATATCAACGGTATCCGCACTGACAATCGAGCTACCAATCTTCGTTGGTTAAAACGGTATCAGAATTGCAGCAACAGACATGCCTGCAAAAGCAAAACGAATGTTGTAGGCGTCACCTTCTACGCAGGTAAGCATAAGCCGTGGCGTGCCTACGGTAGCAATAACGGTCGATACACCCACTTAGGGTATTTCGCCTCCTTGAGCGAGGCAGCGGCTGCGCGGCGAAAACACATTCAGGAGGTCATGAATGCCTGATGTTCATGCAAGACTTTCCCCGTCATCCGCGCATCGGTGGATGCGCTGCCCCGGCAGTCTGGCGCTGGAAGCCACTCAGCCAGACAAAGAAACGTCCTTTGCTTTAGAAGGCACTGCGGCGCATGCACTTGCCGAAAAGGTACTGCGCAACCGCCAGAGCCACCCGGAACACTATGCGGGCTGCAATGTCGCTATGTTCCTCGGCTCTTACCCGCTCGCTGAACACCCTGATGATACTACCGGCCCACAGGTAGATGAGGAAATGGTCGAAGCCGTTGGCCATTACGTCGACACCATCTGGGCGCTGTCGCAGGGCAATGAGCTGCTGGTCGAGCAACGTGTCGACTTCTCCCACATTGTGGGGGTTGAAGAGTCATTCGGTACTGCCGACGGCGTAATCATCGCGGGCAACGAGCTGCAGATCCACGACCTGAAATACGGTAAGGGTGTGCGCGTCGATGCCGAACAGAACGAGCAACTGCAGCTGTATGCCCTGGGCGCGCTCGAGCAGTTCAGCATGCTGTACGACTTCGAGACGGTGCGCCTGTTCATCCACCAGCCGCGGCTTAACCACGTTTCAGAGTGGGCCCTGACGGTGGAAGAGCTCCAGGCATTCGGCGAACGGGCGCAGGAAGCGGCCGCCAGTGTGATCGTGATGTTCAACATCGCCGATTGTGAGGGTGTCGAAACCCTGCCGCTGGAAAACTTCACCCCTGGCGAAAAACAGTGCCGGTTCTGTAAGGCAAAAGCCGTTTGCACTGCTCAGAAAATGCAGCACATGCAAACTGCTGCCAACGATTTCGAAGACCTGACAAAACCAGTCGGTGAAATCATAACTGGTGCCAGCTCGCGCGTACCGCTTCTGACCATCGAGGAACTGGCGGAGATTTACAGTCAGGCCGATGCTATCGAATCGTGGCTAAAGGCTGTGCGCGACCGGGTGAACAGTGAGCTGAACGCCGGGCATCCGGTACCGGGCTTTAAGTTGGTTACTGGTAAACAGGGAAATCGTGCCTGGAGCGATGAAGAAGCCGCCCGCGCGCTGCTGAAAGACCAGTTCCGCTATAAAACCGAGGAAGTTTTCGACCTCAAACTAATTAGCCCGACCAAAGCCGAAAAGCTCATTAAAAAGGCCAGCCCCCGACGCTGGACGAAAGTCGAAGCGCTGATCACCCGCGCTGACGGTAAGCCCACCGTCGCCCCCGAATCCGACCCGCGCCCAGCGCTCAATATCAACCCTGTTAACGATTTCGACGACGTGTCCGACGACGCGCTCGCCGCAGACCTCATTTGATTAAGGAAATACCCATGAAAATTAAACTGAACAACGTCCGCCTGGCCTTCCCTGCTCTGTTCGAAGCAAAAACTGTGAATGGTGAAGGCGACCCGCGCTTCTCGGCAGTCTTTCTGATGGCTCCGAACCACCCACAACTGGAAGAAGTTCGCAAAGCGCTGAAGCAGGTAGCGAAGGAAAAATGGGGTGAGAAGTGGGAAACCATTTACAACCAGCTGGAGAAAAAGCTCAATCTCTGCCTGCATGACGGTGACGAAAAAGCCGAATACGAAGGTTTCCCGGGTAACTTCTTCCTGAACGCTGCCAACAAAGCTCGCCCGGCGGTTCTTGACCGCGATCGCTCACCGCTGGTTCAGGCTGACGGGCGCCCGTATGCAGGTTGCTACGTCAACGCAGTGATCGACATCTGGGCGCAGGACAACAACTTCGGTAAACGTATCAACGCTTCGCTGGGCGGCGTCCAGTTCCTTCGCGACGGCGACGCGTTCGCTGGCGGCGGTGTGGCCGCTCCGGATGACTTCGACGATATCAGCGAAGGCGCTGACGCCGACGCGCTGATTTAACTCCCCACCGCGCCCGGCATATAGCCGGGCTGTTTTCCGAGGTCAGAACAATGGCACAAACAGTATTAACCAACCATATTAAAGAACAAGTTATCTGTAACGCGCTGACAAAAGCGGGAATACCCAAGCGCAAAGCGGCGCTGCGAGCAGCGCGTATTGACTGGGCTGAGCGTGTTCGCCTTGCGGCGATTGGCGGACCGGAAGCAGAATCTGAGGTATTAAAAACCGAAAAGAAAATTGCAGCGCTTATTGCAAAACTGCCCGAAGAACTGAGGACAAACTCTACGTTTGTCAGATATGACAGCGATATTTATCTGAATCTGGCTGGCTCTCGGGTTAACGTCTATTTCAACGGTAACTACCGGGGGTATGAATCAGGCTCCCCGGACCATATCCAAAAAATAACCCCCTATGAATACACCTTACTGGCAGATGACCCACTCGTTACCGAGTTCTACAGCTTCGATGCGCTTTACAGGGAAATAAAAAGCGACGAAACAGACATTCGCCAGAACGTCAGCGCCGCATTGAGCAAAGTACGTACTGTTAAACGCCTGCTGGAAGAATGGCCCGAAGCTAAAGAGCTTCTGCCGGCTGACGCCCCGTCCGTCCCCCTACCACCAGCGATACGGCGCGAAACTCTCAACGAAATGATCGGACTCCCTTCTGACGAAGAAGTCACAGCGTAATCACCTCACCCGGCCATGCGCCGGGTGCTTTGCAAAAAGGGACGCTCTTTGCAAAACACCCGCGAGGAATATCTATGTCTGAAAACATTCTCTGGGGCGACCTGGAAACCTTCAGTGAAATACCCATTAAAAACGGAACACATGCCTATGCCGAGGGCGCCGAAGTAATGTTATTCGCCTGGGCTATCAACGACGGGCCTGTTAACGTCTGGGACGTCACTGCCGGCGGCGGTATCCCCCACGGCTTGTACGAGGCAATCGTAGCCCCTGAAACCCTGCTTTATTTCCATAATTCGCACTTTGACCGCACCGTCCTGCGTTATGCAATGCCGCGGCTGGCACCGCCAGTAGAACGCTGGCGCGACACAATGGTACAGGCGCTGGCGCACGGCCTCCCCGGCGCACTGGGGGCGCTCTGCGAAGTGCTGGGCGTTCCGCAGGACAAGGCGAAGGATAAAGAAGGCAAATCGTTGATACAGCTCTTTTGTAAGCCCCGTCCGAAGAACAGCAAACTGCGCCGGGCCACCAGCAAAACGCACCCGGAGGAATGGCGGCGCTTTGTTGCTTATGCTGGCCTTGATATCGAAGCCATGCGCGAAGTCTATAAACGGCTGCCGAAATGGAACTATCAGGGGACCGAGCTGGCGCTCTGGCATCGTGACCAGCAGATCAATGACCGCGGCGTCTGCATGGATGTGCAGCTCGCGCAGGCAGCAATCGAGGCTGTAGACCTGGAGCAAAAGCGCCTTGCGAAACGCACACAGGTGATGACCGACGGCGAAGTGCAGGCGGCCACGCAGCGCGACGCACTGATTAAGCACATTGTTGAATCCTACGGCGTGGAGCTGCCGGACATGCAGCGCAGTACGCTGGAACGCCGCATCACAACTCCTGATTTACCGCCGGCGGTAAAAGAGCTACTGGCTATCCGCCTGCAGGCCAGCACCACCAGCACCAGTAAGTACAAATCGCTGATGAAAGGCGTGAGCAGTGACGGTCGTCTGCGCGGCACGCTGCAGTTCTGCGGCGCATCGCGAACCGGGCGCTGGGCCGGGCGATTATTCCAGCCGCAGAACCTGCCCCGCCCTTCTCTTGAGCAGGAGCAGATAGACGAGGGCATCGAAGCGCTGAAAGCCGGATGCGCCGATCTGCTGTTCGATAACATCATGGAGCTGACCAGCTCGGCGCTGCGCGGCTGCATTATGGCGCCAGAAGGTAAAAAGCTGGTGGTTAGCGACCTGTCGAACATCGAAGGGCGCAAGCTGGCCTGGCTTGCTGGCGAGCAGTGGAAGCTGGATGCGTTCCGGGAGTACGACGAGGGGACCGGGCCGGACCTGTATAAACTGGCATACGCCAGAGCCTTCAACATCTCGCCGGACAATGTTGATAAATACCAACGTCAGATCGGCAAGGTGATGGAACTCGGCCTCGGCTTCGGCGGTGGTGTTGCGGCGTTCCTGACCTTCGCGCTGGTTTACGGCCTTGACCTCGACGAGCTGGCGAACGCTGCGCTGCCGAATATCCCCCGTGATGTTATCCGCGAGGCGAAAAGCTGGTACGCCGAATCGGTTAAACGCAAGTCGACCTATGGCCTGTCAGAGCGTGTTTTCATCGCCTGTGACTCGCTTAAACGTCTCTGGCGCAGAGCGCACCCGGCAACCTGCGATTTCTGGTATGAGCTCGAGCGCACCGTCCGCGCCGCAATAGCCACACCGCAAAAAACGCTGTACTGCGGTTATCTGAAAATCCGCCGCGATGGCGCATGGCTGCGCATACAGCTGCCATCCGGGCGAGCGCTCTGCTACCCGTCCCCGTCCATCGAGAAGGGGAATATCACCTATCAGGGCATTAACTCCTACTCGCGCAAATGGCAGCGGCTCAAAACCTACGGCGGAAAGCTGGTGGAAAACGTCACACAGGCGGCCGCCCGTGATGTTCTGGCCGGAAACATGCCGCTGATCGAGGACGCCGGTTACAGCATTGTGCTGACGGTACACGACGAAGTTATTTGCGAAGCACCGGACACCGACGATTTTAACGATAAAGCGCTTTCTGCGCTGCTCTCCACTAACCCCGAATGGGCGCCAGATATCCCGCTGAACGCTGGCGGCTTCGAGGCGTACCATTACAGAAAAGAGTGAGTTATGACACAGGATGAAGTTAAAGCGCTGTTCGTCTACGAACCACTGACGGGGTTATTGCGTCGTGTTGGTGGTCGTAAGCCCTACCCGTGGCACGGTACGGGTAAGAATCAGCGGTATCTTGCAACCACTATCGGTAGAAAAACCTACTACTTGCACCAACTCGTCTGGCTCTACCACCACGGATCCATACCACCGATGCTGGACCACATAAACCGTGACCCGCGTGATTGCAGGATAGAAAACCTTCGAGTCTGCAATAACGCCCAGAATCAATACAACATTGCAAAGCGTAGGCACAACACATCCGGTTTCAAAGGCGTTGTGTTTCACCCTAATTGCCCGCGAAAGCCATGGCAGGCAAAAATCGTAATCCGAGGACGAGTTAAAAGCCTCGGGTATTTCCCCACAAAAGAGCAGGCAGCAGAGGCTTACGCCAAAGGCGCGGAGCTTTACGCAGGAGAGTTTGCCAGCTCACTCTGAGGTATCTCCTATGTCATTCGAAAAACACGACAGCCCGTTGTATTTCCGGTCTGCAAGAGAGGCTATGCGCCTTGAGCAGTCCGGTGAATACGACCGGGCGGCTAAGCTCTGGGCCAAAGCAAATCGCGAATCACGTAACGAACTGAATCAGGACTGGAGCGAACGCCGGTCTGATTTTTGCCTGATGCAGAACATGCGCGAAAAGCGTAAGGCGGTGGATGATGGCCTACGAACGTGAAAGTCTTATCGAAAAGCACCTCGTCGCCGAAGTGAAAAAAGCTGGCGGGGTCGCCTTTAAGTTCGTGTCACCCGGTCGCCGCTCGGTACCGGATCGCATTGTCCTGTTACCCGGAGGCCGCCTCGTCTTTGTCGAATGCAAAGCGCCCGGCAAACCACCACGCGCCGACCAGCAGCGCGAACACGAACGGCTGCGCGCACTGGGATTTACCGTGGTGGTGCTGGATAGCAATAATCTGGAGGGGATATTGTGATTAAACACCCGAAACGCCTTTATGAATGGAATGGCGCAACCGTGGCGCTTAAGAGCGAAACAGCTAATGGCTGGGCAAAGCTTCCCGCTGGTGCTATCGGTAAGATCCGTACAGTTAAAGGAAGCCGCAGTGGCCTCGAATTCGTAAGCAATCCTTGTGAGTGCTGCGGTGTCCAAGTCAGCATTAGTCATATGCGCCCGGAACATTTTAAACTTTTAGCATTACCATAGGGTTGATTATGGACGGTATCAAGAACATAAAATCGCCCGCACTGCGATACCACGGTTCTAAATTCCGGCTTGCTAAATGGGTTATTAGTTTTTTCCCTGAACATCATACGTATGTAGAGCCATTTGGTGGTGGCGCCGGGATTTTATTAAGAAAACAGCGTAGCTATGCCGAAATCTATAATGATATCGACGAGGATATTGTTAATTTTTTCCGGGTTATTCGGGATCCTGAATTAAATAACCAGCTACGGAATCTGTGCGCATTAACTCCTTATGCCCGAGCCGAATTTAGAGCTGCATTAACTGAATCAGCGGATCCGGTAGAAAGAGCCCGCCGAACAGCAGTACGCGCAATGATGGGCTTCGGTTCAGCTGGAGCCACCCAAAAAGATAACGGCTTTAGTATCGATGCAAAGCGCAAATATAAAACGGTCATGGACGTTTGGGCACGATATCCCGATCGACTGGCGGCTATCGGCGAACGTTTCACTGGCGTTCTGATTGAGAACCGCCCCGCAACTCAGGTAATGCGCCAACATGACGCCGAAAGCACGCTGCACAACGTAGACCCGCCCTATCTACCGACGACACGAGATAAGGGCGGAAATCGCAGATACCGGCACGAAATGAGCGAAGAAGACCATATAATTTTGCTGCAAGAACTTCGGTCATTACAAGGCTATGTAGTGCTGTCTGGTTATGACTCAGAGCTCTATAACGATCTGCTTCCTGAGTGGCATAAATCACAAACTAAATCGCGAATATCTGCCGGGCGCGGCACAAAGGTAAATACCGAATGCGTCTGGTTGAATCCGCAATGCGTGGAGCAACTCGCACGTGATCTCATCTAAAGTATTTACGCCTCGCCCTTACCAAGATCTCATCATCAACCATGAAATCGACATTCTGCGCTGCAACATCTGGGCGGGCATGGGTATGGGTAAAACCGTGGCGACGCTCACCACGCTGGAAGATCTCTTCATGGCAGGCGCAGAGACTCAGCCCGCGCTGGTCCTTGCGCCGCTGCGCGTGGCTGCCAGCACCTGGCCGGATGAGGCGGTGAAATGGAGGCATCTGCGCAATATCGAAGTGCAGCCGATTGTTGGTAACGCCAAAGCGCGCGCTGCGGCGCTGGCGAACAGTAACGCGAGCGTTTTTACCATCAACTACGACAATCTGGTCTGGCTGGTTGAAACGCTGGGAGACCGCTGGCCGTTCGGTACCGTCATCCCCGACGAAAGCACCCGGCTGAAATCCTTCCGGCTGCGCGGTGGCGGTAAGCGCGCGGCGGCGCTGGGTAAAGTCGCACATAAGCACGTCCGGCGCTGGATGAACCTCACCGGTACGCCAGCACCAAACGGCCTGGTGGATTTGTGGGGGCAGGCGTGGTTTGTCGATCAGGGCCAGCGTCTCGGGCGCACCTACGGCGCGTTTACCTCCCGCTGGTTCAATTCAATACAGTTTCCGGGGCAAAGCTGGACGAAGCTGGAGCCGTTCGCACACTCGCAGGACGAGATACAGCGAGCGTTAGCCGATGTGACCATATCGCTGGATGCCGCTGACTGGTTTGATATCCAGGAACCCATCCATAACGTGATCCGCGTGGACATGCCGCCGAAGGCCCGCCAGCAGTATCGCGAAATGGAAAAGGAAATGTTCCTTGAGCTGAACGGCGAAGGCATCGAAGCGCCAAACGCCGCGGCAAAAACGGTGAAGTCTCTGCAAATTGCCAGCGGCGCGATATACACCGACGACGCCGGAAGCTGGTCAGAACTGCACGACGCAAAGTTGCAGGCGCTGGACAGTATTCTCACCGAAGCCGCGGGCGCGCCAGTGCTGGTTGCCTACCACTGGAAACACGACCTCGATCGGCTGTACAAGGCATTTCCTCGCGGTCGTCACCTTGACCAGGACCCGCAGACGCTGCGTGACTGGAACGCCGGAAAAATCCCGGTCCTGTTCGCACATCCGGCCAGCGCAGGCCACGGCCTGAACATGCAGGACGGCGGCAACATACTGGTGTTTTTCTCGCACTGGTGGGATCTGGAGCAGTACCAGCAAATTATCGAACGCATCGGGCCAACCCGGCAGATTCAGGCCGGACACGACCGCCCTGTGTTCATTCACCACATCATCGCCACCGGTACTATGGACGAAATGGTAATGGAACGGCGTAACTCAAAACGAACAGTGCAGGACATCCTGCTCGATGCCATGAAAAAGAGAGGTATAGCATGACACCGGTTATCTCTGATACTGACCTGATTAACATCAAAGAGGTTGAGCGCTCTGTTGGCCTGAAAAAATCCAGCATTTATGAGCGCATCAGTAATAACGAATTCCCGAAGCCCAAGAAGCTCGGGAGCCGAACCTCCCGCTGGGTACGCGGCGAGGTAGAAGAGTGGAAAAAACAGTTTCTTTAAATCAAACGCAGCTGGTCAATATAATCCGCATACCACTGCATCATTTCCCGACGCCCTTCCATATAGAGGGCATGGTTATAAACCCCGCGAATATTATTCTTGTCCACATGAGCGATCTGGAGTTCAACCCAGTCAGAGTTGAATCCTCTATCGTTCAGTATGGTGCTGAACGTATGCCGGAAGCCATGCCCTACAACCCTTCCCTTATACCCCAGCGTGTGGATCATCCTGTTTATTGTGTTCTCGCTCATGACCTTTGACGGGTCATTCCTGCCGGGGAACATATTCACGTATCGACCTGTAAGACCGTGCAACTCTTTCAGCAAGACAACAAGCTGGTCGGAAAGCGGTACCAGGTGCGGGCGATCCATCTTCATAAATTCGGCGGGTATCTCCCATAGCCGATTATCGAAATCTACCCATTCCCATTTTGAGTGCCGCAGTTCGTAGGTACGCAGCCCCGCCAGCATCATGATCTGTAAACCCAGCCGGGGAAGCGGACTCCCCTTGTAACCCTCAAGCGCCGCCAGAAAATCGGGTAGCTCTTCCGCTGTCAGGAACGGGAAGGATTCACCTTTATGGCCGGTCATTGCGCTATTCAGTTCGCTGACGGGGTTGTACTTCGCGCGCCCGGTCGCAACAGCATAACTGAATACCTCGCCGCACCATCGGCGCGTTTTAGCTGCTTTCTCAGTTGCCCCGCGATTCTCAATTTTACGCAGCGCCGTCAGCATCTGGACGGGCTCAATCTCAGCAACCGGTAACTTACCAACCGCCGGAAAAATATCCTTATTGAATGCTTCGAGAATGTCAGAGGCATAGCCAGGCGACCAGCGCGGCTTCTTAAACTCATGCCACTCGATGGCAATATCTTTAAAGGTAATAGAGTTTGCTGCGGCAGCTGCAACGTGGCTTTTGACCTTTACCGGATCCACACCAGCTGCAACATTTCGCCGGGCTTCATCTCGCTTTTCGCGAGCCGCGGCCAGTGAAACAGCCGGGTATACACCGAGCGCCAGCATCTTTTCTCTACCGGCGAAGGTATAGCGATATCGCCAGTATTTCGCTCCACTGGTTTTCACCAGCAGAATAAGCCCGTTACCGTCTGGCAGTTTGTAGTCTTTCTCGCCTGGCTTTGCCGTCTCGACCTGTCGCGCATTTAGTTTCATAGGTACCCGCCTCAAACTCAGATACCCGTCTATGTACCCGTTTTAAATTTGGATTGCAACGGTAAAAAGTGGATAACACTGGACAAACAGAACGGTCAACCACAAGAAAAACAAGAAAAAATGGAAAGTTGGGGATGATACTGGAGGAAAAAATGGTGCCGATAATAGGAGTCGAACCTACGACCTTCGCATTACGAATGCGCTGCTCTACCAACTGAGCTATATCGGCCCTGAGAAGGGTGTGTTCACGCGGGTGAATCACGGGGTAGAAGGTTAAAACTAACCGGGCGGTGCGTCAATAGCCTTGCTACTCAACCGGCTATTTTTGCACCGCTCGTCATTAATTACGCACGAATCGTACCATCGCCAAAGCCGATCCACTTATAGGTGGTAAGCGCTTCAAGCCCCATCGGACCGCGGGCATGTAATTTCTGCGTGCTGACCGCCACTTCTGCGCCAAGCCCAAACTGCCCGCCATCGGTAAAACGGGTAGAGGCGTTGACATAAACCGCAGCGGAATCCACTTCGTTCACGAAACGCGCAGCATTATGCATATCGCACGTCAAAATCGCATCGGAGTGCTGAGTACCATGTTCGCGAATGTGGGCGATAGCGCCATCCATATTTTCGACCACCACAACGTTCAGATCCAGAGACAGAAACTCGTTATCCAGCTCTTCCGGTTTCAGCGGCACCAGTTTGGCAGGGCCATGCAGTACCTGCATGACGGTTTCATCCCCATGCAACGTCACGCCGCTCTCCGCCATCTGCTTGCTCAGCGCAGGCAAAAAGCGTTCTGCGATGTCCTGATGCACCAGCAAGGTTTCCACCGTGTTACAGGTGCTCGGGCGCTGGGTTTTGGCGTTGACAATAATCTTCAGCGCCGGGGCGATGTCTGCGCTGCTATCAACAAAAATATGGCACACGCCAATCCCGCCGGTAATCACCGGGATTGTGGATTGCTCGCGGCACAGTTTATGCAAGCCTGCGCCGCCGCGCGGGATCAGCATATCGATGTACTTATCCATACGCAGCATTTCATTGACCAGCGAACGATCCGGATTATCAATCGCCTGAACCGCTGCCTCCGGTAAACCGCAAGCTTTCAGCGCCTTCTGAATGACACGAACGGTTGCGGCATTCGTGCGATGCGTCTCTTTCCCACCGCGTAGAATCACCGCATTACCGGTTTTCAGACACAAAGAAGCCACATCAACGGTAACATTCGGACGCGCCTCATAGATAACGCCAACCACGCCCAACGGCACGCGGCGGCGTTCCAGACGTAGCCCGCTGTCCAGCAGACCGCCGTCGATCACCTGCCCGACCGGGTCGGCGAGATTACAGACCTGGCGCACATCGTCAGCAATCGCTTTCAGACGCGCAGGGGTCAGCGCCAGGCGGTCCAGCATCGCTTCGCTCAGGCCATTGGCTCGCGCCTGCTCAACATCTTGTACGTTCGCGCTGAGGATACTTTCCATTTGCACTTCCAGTTCATCGGCTATTTTTTCCAGCACGCGATTTTTTTCGCCGCTGGAGAGCAGCGCCAGCTTATACGACGCCGCTTTAGCAGCAATGCCCATTTGTTCCAGCATATGCCTGTTCCTTATCGAGTAATCATGTCATCACGATGAACAGCGACCGGGCCATATTCATAGCCCAGAATCGCATCGATTTGTTGAGAGTGGTGACCGGCTATCCGCCGCAGAGCATCACTGTTATAACGGCTGACGCCATGAGCAATATCACGCCCTTGCAGGTTACAAATTCTGATGACCTCCCCCCGCGAGAAATTGCCCGTCACGCTTTTGATGCCTTTTGGCAGAAGTGAACTGCCACGTTCCAGCATTGCCGCGGTCGCGCCTTCATCAACCGTAATTTCACCTGCCGGCGGCGCGCCGAAGATCCAACGTTTGCGGTTTTCCAGCGGCGAGGCTTGCGCATGAAAACGGGTGCCGACGGAAATCCCCTCCATCACATCGCCGATCACGCCCGGTTTACTGCCTGAGGCAATAATCGTATCAATACCCGCGCGACAGGCTACGTCTGCCGCCTGAAGCTTAGTGCTCATACCACCGGTTCCCAGCCCGGAAACGCTGTCTCCCGCGATAGAGCGCAGCGCATCGTCAACGCCATACACATCTTTGATAAGCTCCGCCTGCGGATTGCTACGCGGATCGGCGGTAAATAATCCTTGCTGATCGGTCAGCAGCAGCAGTTTATCCGCGCCTGCCAGGATAGCCGCCAGCGCGGAGAGGTTATCGTTATCGCCCACTTTAATTTCCGCTGTCGCAACGGCATCATTTTCATTGATAACCGGCACAATATGGTTATCCAGTAATGCACGTAGCGTATCGCGGGCGTTCAGAAAGCGCTCTCTGTCTTCCATATCCGCACGCGTCAACAGCATCTGCCCGATATGGATACCGTAAATTGAAAACAACTGCTCCCACAGTTGAATCAGGCGGCTTTGCCCTACCGCCGCCAGAAGCTGTTTAGAGGCGATCGTTGCCGGCAGTTCCGGGTAGCCGAGATGTTCACGTCCGGCGGCAATCGCGCCAGAGGTAACAATAACAATACGATGTCCCGCGGCGTGTAGCTGCGCGCACTGGCGGACAAGTTCTACGATATGGGCACGGTTCAGGCGGCGCGATCCGCCTGTTAGCACGCTGGTGCCGAGTTTTACGACCAGCGTCTGGCTGTCACTCATGATTCTCTGCCGTTCAAAATAAGAAATAAAGACCAAATGAACGTTTTAGCAGGACTGGCTCCGGTTGCCAACAACCTGTACGCATAGCGTGAAATTTTGTTGCGCAGGATCAGCAAGCGTAGCGGCGGAATTTGACCATTTTATTACCGCAACAATTAAACATATTTTTTTAAAAAAATTCTCACTTTGTCATAAATCTTTCATTACCGAACGTTAAAAACCTTCCTGTTTTTTACCGGGTCTCCCGACAAATCATAGCGCGTAATTAAAACAGGAATGGAAATGAATAAGAGCACTCTGGCAATAGTGGTGAGTATCATCGCATCAGCATCTGTTCACGCCGCCGAGGTTTACAATAAAAACGGTAATAAGCTTGATGTGTATGGAAAAGTTAAAGCCATGCACTATATGAGCGATTATGACAGCAAAGATGGCGATCAAAGCTACGTTCGTTTTGGTTTTAAAGGCGAAACGCAAATTAACGATCAATTGACCGGCTACGGGCGCTGGGAAGCTGAGTTTGCCGGTAATAAAGCCGAAAGTGATTCGTCCCAGCAAAAAACCCGCCTGGCCTTTGCTGGTCTGAAATTAAAAGATATCGGTTCTTTTGACTATGGACGTAACCTGGGCGCGCTGTACGATGTTGAGGCCTGGACGGATATGTTTCCCGAATTCGGCGGCGACTCTTCCGCCCAGACCGATAATTTTATGACTAAACGCGCCAGCGGGCTGGCGACTTACCGCAATACCGATTTCTTCGGCATCGTTGATGGACTGGATCTTACCTTACAGTATCAGGGGAAAAACGAAGATCGCGATGTGAAAAAGCAAAACGGCGACGGCTTCGGCACATCCGTGAGCTACGATTTCGGCGGCAGTGATTTTGCCGTCAGCGGCGCTTATACTCTCTCCGATCGCACCAGGGAGCAAAATCTGCAGCGCCGCGGTACGGGCGATAAAGCCGAAGCCTGGGCTACGGGTGTAAAATATGACGCGAATGATATTTATATTGCGACCTTCTATTCAGAAACCCGCAACATGACGCCAGTTTCCGGCGGATTTGCCAATAAAACCCAAAACTTCGAAGCAGTTATCCAGTATCAGTTTGATTTTGGTCTGCGTCCGTCATTAGGCTATGTGCTGTCAAAAGGCAAAGATATTGAGGGCGTCGGCAGTGAGGATTTGGTGAATTACATTGACGTTGGCGCAACCTATTATTTCAACAAAAATATGTCCGCGTTTGTAGATTACAAAATCAATCAGCTTGATAGCGATAACACGTTAGGCATTAATGACGATGATATTGTGGCAATAGGGTTGACCTACCAGTTCTGATAAGTCGCATTGTGCCTGATGGCGCTACGCCATCAGGCATGGCAGCAGGGTTATGCCGACAGTTTTACCGGCTCGTCGTTGAAATCGTCAGACGGCTCCAGCGCCAGCTCCATAGAAATCAGCAGGTCGCGTAGCTTTTCATGAAACTCGCGTAGCGTGTATTCCAGTCGCTCCACCACTTCGGTTTCGTTAATCGGCACTGCGGTCCAGTTGCCCTCTTTATCAAACAAACCAAACTGATAACGATAAGTGAAGCGTTTCTCTTGTGCTTCCAGCTCCATCCACCAGCCCCAAAATTCACGCTTCTCTGGCGCGGGCTTCACGTTGACGCAAACTGCCAGGCAATCGAAAAAAAAACGATTGTCTTCGCACTGCCCTTCCCGGATATAGGGGCCAAGCGCGGTAAATTTCTTGATCAATCTACTTTTCGGGTGTCCACTCGGTAACGTCATTGCGATCTCCTTTAATGAAGCAACTGTTTTACCAAATCAATAGAATTTATCAATCTATTAACACAATCTATGATTAATCCAGTCGGTAATTTCTTGCAGCGCGCGGTCAAAATTGCGGTACACCGGGTTAAAAGGGATCTCTATCAGCTTACCGTCTGAAGATGATGTTGTAATTAAGCGAGACTCTTCTTCCGGGCTGAAAGGATCGTTTTTCCAGAAGCCGGAAAGCATTGGCGTAGGACAACGTCTGCCCAGTAGCCCCTGTACTTTCAACGAATAGCGATTGAGCTCCACACGCAGCGCCTCATCCGAAGCATCATGCATACCCAGACGGCTGGCCAGCACATCCAGATACATCTCCGGCACCGTGCTCTGTCGTTGCGGATCGCTAAGTAGCGCATGGACCACCGGCCCCAGGCAAGCCACCGCTTTCAAACGCGGCGCTTCCAGATAGGCCAGACGCACCGCAACGTTGGCGCCAAAACGGAAACCAAACGCCGCAACACGGGTATGATCCACCCAGGGGACATTAGGAAGCGCTTTTAACACATGCTGGTGGAGCAAGCTGGAATCCTGGGTTAATTTCCACTTTGATGAAAATCCAACCGAAGGCATATCAAGCGTTAACATCGCGATACCGCGCGGCGCGAAATAGCGTTCATACAGGGTGTAATAGTCGGTTTGCATGGCGTCCAGGCCGCCGCACATGAGCACCGTCGGAAACGGACCATCCCCTTTCGGCATATGTAAAAACGCGGTGACAGGCGAACCGCCAGGAACGGCAAATTCCATTTCACGTAACGAGCCGGGCAACCGCTGCGCGGCCTCTTCATAGGCGCGATTCGCCAGCGCCTGCGCCTGCTCCGCCAGCTCATCGCCCTTCAAATGCGGGTAGGCGGCAATGTTATAGAGCGTTGAAGCATGAAGCCAGTAGCGTCCGCTGCGCATGGCGTCCTGTTCCTGACAGGCTTTCTGCTGCCAGTCCATCGCCTGCTTTGCCCACTCATAAATCCAGTTGCCGCCGCGGTAACCGATGACCGTATCGTATAAATCATCATCCGTTCGCTCTGCGTCGCTCATCACAATGCGCGCCTGCACATCAAGGATTTCTCGTGGATCAACGCCGCGCCAAATCCACATCAGGCGGTTTATCATGCGATACCAGTGCGGGACATTCTTACCGTCCAGCGCGGATTGCATGGGCGGCTGCGACCCACGATTGAACCGACGGACAAGGGTAGACGTTTCAGTATGTTTAAAGCGGGGTTTGAACAGGGTTTCGCTGAGGTTAGCCTGTGTCATTCGTGCAGCCTCCTTGGATACTCATAGAGGCTTATTGTAACCAATAAAACAGCGCCCGGCATTGCCGGGCGCTCTGAAAAGCTGCTGATTAACGACCTGAAATCGGCGGTACAAATACCACACCCATATCCCAGGGCTGCTCAATCCAGGTGTTCTGAGGAATATCAATAACATAATCATCAACCAGCGGACGGCCCGCCGGTTTAGCGAAAATCGTGACGAAATGCGCTTTAGGGTACATTTCGCGAATCGCGACGGCGGTGCCGCCGGTATCGACCAGATCGTCGATGACGATAAAGCCTTCGCCGTCGCCTTCTGCACGTTTCAGCACTTTCAGTTCGCGCTGGTTATCGTGATCGTAGCTGGAGATGCATACGGTATCGACATGACGAATGCCCAATTCACGCGCCAGTAGTGCGCCCGGTACAAGGCCGCCACGACTTACGGCAATAATGCCTTTCCATTGTTCTGAAGGCATGAGGCGGCTCGCCAGTTTGCGTGCGTGAATCTGCAACATGTCCCAGGTGACGACGTATTTTTCGCTCATGTGAAGTGTCCCAGCCTGTTTATCTACGGCTTAAAAAGTGTTCGAGGGGGAAATAGTTGCGCGAGATTATAGAGACCTGACGCGCTAAAAACCAGTGTTTAGCGGAATCCACGCCTCTTTTTGTATGCTTTATACTACCCGCAGGCGGAGAAAGTGGTATTCTCAGTCGCATCTCGTAAGAGTTATCAATTCCGCTAACCCTGTGGCCTGTAAGAACGTTTTTCAGACCATCGCCAAGGAGACTTATCGTGTCTGAACTGTCTCAGTTATCCCCACAACCTTTGTGGGATATTTTTGCCAAAATCTGTTCTATCCCTCACCCGTCCTATCACGAAGAGCAACTCGCGGAACATATTGTGAGTTGGGCCAAAGAGAAAGGCCTTTACGTGGATCGCGACCAGGTCGGTAATATTCTGATCCGTAAGCCCGCCACTGCAGGTATGGAAAATCGCAAGCCGGTCGTTTTACAGGCGCATCTGGATATGGTGCCGCAAAAAAATAGCGACACCGTTCACGACTTCACTACAGATCCTATCCAGCCTTACATTGATGGCGAATGGGTTAAAGCGCGCGGTACTACGCTCGGCGCCGACAATGGTATTGGAATGGCTTCTGCGTTAGCGGTACTGGCTGACGATAATGTCGTCCACGGCCCGCTGGAAGTGCTGCTGACCATGACCGAAGAAGCGGGCATGGATGGCGCGTTCGGCCTCCAGTCCGGCTGGTTGCAGGCCGACATCCTGATCAACACCGACTCTGAAGAAGAAGGTGAGATCTATATGGGCTGCGCAGGCGGCATCGATTTTACCTCTAATCTGCCGTTGACCCGTGAAGCTGTACCCGCAGGATTTGCATGCTTTAAGCTAACCCTGAAAGGTCTGAAAGGCGGCCACTCCGGTGGTGAAATTCACCTCGGCCTTGGCAATGCCAACAAATTGCTGGCGCGTTTTCTGGCCGGGCACGCAGAAGAACTGGATCTGCGTCTGATCGATTTCAACGGCGGCACGCTGCGTAACGCGATTCCGCGCGAAGCGTTCGCTACCCTCGCCGTTGCCACAGACAACGTAGGCGCTCTGAAAACATTAGTGAACGCTTACCAGGATATTCTGAAAAACGAACTGGCGGAAAAAGAGAAAAACCTGACGCTGCAACTCAATGAGGTTGCCAGTGATAAAGCCGCATTGACCGCGCCGTCACGCGATACCTTTGTGCGCCTGCTGAACGCAACGCCGAACGGCGTGATCCGCAATTCAGACGTGGCGAAAGGCGTAGTGGAAACATCGCTGAACGTTGGCGTGGTCACAATGTCTGATGCGAATGTCGAAATTCACTGCCTGATTCGCTCTCTAATCGACAGCGGTAAAGATTATGTGGTGAGTATGCTGGATTCGCTGGGCAAGCTGGCTGGCGCGAAAACCGAAGCAAAAGGCAGCTATCCTGGCTGGCAGCCCGATGCGAACTCGCCGGTCATGCACCTGGTGCGGGAAACCTATCAGCGTCTGTTCAACAAGACACCGAACATCCAGATTATCCACGCCGGCCTGGAATGCGGTCTGTTTAAGAAACCCTATCCGGATATGGACATGGTTTCTATTGGGCCTACCATTACCGGACCTCACTCTCCGGATGAGCAGGTACATATCGAAAGCGTCGGCCACTACTGGACTCTGCTGACCGAATTGCTGAAAGCGATTCCTGCGAAGTAAGAAAGCGCTAAAATGCCCGTCCCATTTCTGGACGGGCTATCAATATGGAATATCGGGTATCCATTGCCAGATAAGCTCTCCTGGATGCGCTGAATAGCGCTGCGGCTACACGCGAATAGCCAGACAGCCCTATAACAGCGCTGGTAGCACCGAATTATTGTGGCGTAAACGCCATTCCTTTAAATATCCGCAGCGGATTGCCGCGCTCAATCTGATGATGGAACAGACGCCTTTCAGACTTCAACGCCGCACACTCATTTTGCCGTTGCTGTTCCAGCCGCCAGGCAATCAGCAGCCGGGCCAGACGCTTATTCGCATGTTGACTGCGCTCCGACTGAACCTTCACGCTAATCCCGCTCACCAGGTGCGTGGCCCGCACTGCCGAGTCGGTTTTATTAACGTGCTGCCCACCCGGGCCGGAAGAGCGCAGAGTCTCGAAACGAATCTCATCAGACTGTATGTGTTCGTCGGCGGAAAAGCGCCCAATGCCGACGTACCAGTTTTTTCGCCCATGGTGCGGGCGATACGGGCTGGTACAAATCCACAGTAACGTGCCGCACCAACGTTCACTGAAAGCCATAGCTTTTTCGCCGTCCAGCGAGACCAGCGCGGAACGCAGCGTGTCTGGTAATCGTCCCGGCTCCGTTTCAAGTCGCGTCAACGATACCTTTTCTCTGGCGGCTTCTTTCGTCAGACAATCCAGCGCTTTTTTTACCGCCAGACAACACTCGTCCGGTCCCTGTGCGGAAGAAAGTTGCAGTAAGATCATGCGCTTTTCTCCCCTGAGGTTTTCAGCGTCAGCACCGGACGCAGGCAGGCAACTGGCGTAATCAGTCCGGCGTCTGCCAGACAATCCACAACGCTATCGATGGATTTATACGCCTGCGGCGCTTCTTCATAAATGAGCTGGCGATCGCGGCAAATCACCCGGCTACCCATCCCGGTACGGCAGAGCTGTCGCGGGGTAAATTTTGCCGATAACCGGTCTTTACACTCGGTACGCATCCATTTGCGCCCCGCGCCGTGCGCCAGGGAGAAAAGGCTCTCCTCGCTGACGACGGGTTTCACCAGCCAGCTATAATCGCCGCGCGAGCCGGGGATAATCACCAGTCCCTGCCCATCTGGCGTAGCGCCTTTACGGTGCAGCCACCCCGCCTCACCCGCGACAGTACAGGGTTCAACGAAGTTATGCGCCACATCCAGCCGCGGTTCGCCCTCAGCCCTGAGCTGTTGCAGTATCCGGCGGGCAATCAGCGCGCGATTACTGCGGGCAAATGCCAGCGCATCGTCATGTTCTGCAAGGTAGCGGCGCGCATCGTCGCTATCTTCCGGCAAACCGTTATGCGAAAACGCCTCCACATGACGACGCAGGATAGCTTGCCCCAGACCGCGTGAACCACTGTGTACCAGCAGTAATAACTGCGCTTTTTGCAACCCCGACAAAGCGAACGAATCAGCATCGACGATGCGATCGACCTGCTGCAGCTCGGCAAAATGATTGCCGCCGCCAATGGAACCCAGCGCAGAGCGCCACGAATGATGCTGCATTGCGGCGGGGACATTCTCCTCCAGCCACTGCGCGTCCGCCACGTCAGGCAGCGACGCCAGCCGCTTCTCCAGTTTATCGGCGTTATATTTACGCCCTAAAATATCCGTTTGCCATAACGCCATGCCGCAGCCGATATCGTTGCCGACCAGCGCCGGATAAAAACGTCCACGCGAGAAAAAGGCTGCGCCAATAGGATAGCCGCGCCCCGGATGCAGATCTGGCATCCCGATAACGCGTTTCATACCGGTTAACTTAGCCGTCGTATATAATTGTTGGATCGCGGAATCTTCGATCCACAGGTTATCCGATGCGATAGAAAATACCACATCTGATAAAGGACGAATATAATTGCCCATATACCATTCCATATATGAATTAAAAAATCAGGAAATGGCAGACTAATCCAGGGCAATAAAAGAAAATTAATCCTGGAAAGGTCTGCAAAGTGCGTTCAGAGAATAAAGTGTCATGATGAACCTCCTTTGCAGTTATTGAGAATGAGAAAACGCGGGTATAGTAATACTGAAATTTAGATGGCGCAATCGTAATAGTGATAAAATCTTAATAGCCTGACTTATAACCCTAACACCAACTGTCGTTCCAACTGAGGGTCGAGCAGCGTTACGTGTAGCCCCACCAGCCGTACGCCGCGCTCGCCGCGACGCTCGTCCCAGGTTTTACGGGCGGTGGTAATTAAGTCTTCTTTATTTAATTGCGGCCAGACATGTTCCTGAGTGGTTTGCTGAAAATCATTAAATTTTAATTTAACGCCCTGTCGGGCAATCAGTAAATCGGGCTTTACTATAGCCAGACGACGCTCCAGTTCCGGATATAAATGTTCAATAATGGCCTCGCAGTCCGACCATTCATGAATATCCTCCGCCAGAGTACGCTCAACACCTACCGATTTACGCAGCCTTTCGCTGTTAACATCACGCTCGTCAATACCCTGACTACGCTCCCATAATACCCGGCCAAATTTACCAAAGCGTTTGAGAAGCATCGCCAGATCGCACTGTTGAATATCCCCGCAGGTTCTTAACCCCATATTTTCCAGTTTGGCGGCGGAAACTTTCCCCACGCCTGGAATTTTGGCTAACGGCAACGTTTTAAGAAAGTCGGGTACATCGGCTGGCGTAATAACATATTGTCCGTTCGGTTTATTGAGATCGGAGGCGATCTTCGCCAGAAATTTCACTGGCGCAACGCCGGCGGAGGCGGTGAGTTGCAGTTCATTGAAAATAGTCTGACGAATCTCCCTGGCGATCAGAGTTGCCGAACCATAACAGTGCGGGCTGTCAGTCACATCCAGCCAGGCTTCATCCAGCGAGAGCGGTTCAATCAGTGAAGTGTAGCGGGAAAAGATGTCACGTACATGCCGCGAAGCCTCTTTATAGGCGTCAAAGCGGCCAGGCAGTAAGGTGAGATGGGGGCACAGCTTTAGCGCCATGGCAGTCGGCATCGCGCTGCGTACGCCAAACTGGCGCGCAGGATAGTTGGCGGTACTGATAACGCCTCTTCGCTCACGACTCCCGCCAATGGCAATGGGGATATCGCGTAACGCCGGATTATCACGCATCTCTACCGCGGCAAAAAAACAGTCCATATCAACATGTATGATTTTGCGCATCGCTCGCCCCCACAATACTGTTTAAGTGTACAGTATGTTTTATTGCGCGCAAAGAGACATTCGCGTTAAAAATGCGACATATTCGAAGGTATGACGACGAAAGCGGCGGGAAAATTGTAAACGTACACACGGGGACTTGCGAAAAACTGCCGTGGTGCTAATGTGAGCGCTCCAAATCCAGATTACTCCGATTTGGGGACTCTTTTGCCGTTCTGGCGTGTGTAACCGTTTTATCAAGGAACAAGCAGTATGCGTAAAATCGCATTTTTTCTTGCGATGCTTCTGATGCCGTGCGTCTCATTTGCCGGTTTGCTGAGCAGCAGCCCCGTCACGCCGGTCAGTAAAGAGTATAAGCAGCAGTTAATGGGCTCACCGGTCTATATTCAGATTTTTAAAGAAGAGCGCACTCTTGATCTCTACGTCAAAATGGGTGAGCAATACCAGTTGCTTGATAGCTACAAAATTTGCAACTATTCCGGTGGGTTAGGCCCGAAACGCCGTCAGGGCGATTTTAAAAGTCCGGAAGGGTTTTACAGCGTTCAGCGCAATCAACTCAAGCCAGACAGCCGTTTTTATAAGGCCATCAACATTGGTTTTCCCAATGCCTACGATCGCGCGCATGGCTATGATGGTAAATATCTGATGATTCACGGCGCCTGTGTTTCCGTCGGCTGCTATGCCATGACCGACAGCGGCATTGATGAGATTTTCCAGTTTGTCACCGCCGCGCTGGTCTTTGGTCAGCCGAGCGTGCAGGTGAGTATTTATCCGTTCCGGATGACCGACGCCAATATGCAGCGTCATAAATATTCATATTACAAAGATTTCTGGGCGCAGCTAAAACCCGGCTACGATTATTTTGAACAAACGCATAAGCCGCCAACTGTTTCTATCGTTGATGGGCGTTACGTCGTGAGCAAACCGTTGAGTCACGAAGTCGTTCAGCCACAGCTGGCCTCAAATTATACGCTCTCCGAGGCAAAATAACGCCCATTCGCCTGGCATAATCTTTTGCCAGGTTTCATTCCCCGTTAGCGGCTGGGTAGCAATCACGGTAACCACGTCATTTGGCGTGGTCTGTGAACTGAAATCAATTTCCATATCCTGATCCACCAGCGTGGCTACGCCAAACGGCGCCCGGCGAGTGATCCAGTGCAAATGGGTTGAGCAAAACGCCATCACATATCGCCCATCTGACAGCAGCATGTTAAAAACGCCTTTTTCACGTAATACCGTCGCCAGTGTCGCAATATATTTAAATACCGCTGTCATGTTGCCCGGCGTGCGGGGATAACGCTGCGTTAATTTATGCAATAGCCAGCAAAACGCTTTTTCGCTGTCGGTTTCCCCCACCGGACGAAAATTACCGGTTTCCAGCGACTTATAACCGTTGAGCTGACCGTTATGAGCATAAGTCCAGTTGCGTCCCCATAATTCCCGGGTAAAAGGGTGTGTATTTTCCAGCGCTACTTCACCGCGATTAGCCTGACGGATATGGGCGATAACCGAGCAGGACTTGATCGGGTAATTCTGTACCAGTTTCGCAATCGGCGAATGGTAGCTCGGTTGCGGATCTTTAAACGTGCGACAGCCCTTTCCTTCGTAAAAGGTAATTCCCCAGCCGTCTTTATGCGGCCCGGTTCCGCCGCCACGCTGCACCAGTCCGGTGAAGCTAAAGCAGATATCCGTCGGCACATTGGCGCTCATCCCAAGCAGTTCGCACATACATCACCTCCACAAACGCCTTAAGCGGGAAGGCGTAATTTTTACAGCCAATCTAAACTCAAAATATCAAAGAAAACAATATGCTATACCCTAAATAATTCGAGTTGCAGGAAGGCGGTAAGGGAGGAAATCCCCAGGAGCATAGATAACTATGTGACTGGGGTTTCTGAGCGCAACCAACGCACCTGCAGCTTGAAGTATGACGGGTATAGTTATTTAACCATCTCTTTTTCGATCAGTTGAATCAGGATATGAATTACTTTGATATGAATTTCCTGAATACGATCGGCATAACCGAAGTGCGGTACGCGAATTTCAATATCCGCCGTTCCCGCCATTTTGCCGCCGTCTTTGCCGGTCAACGTAATCACTTTCATGCCTTTTTCACGGGCCGCGGCAATCGCTTTAATCACGTTACCAGAGTTACCCGACGTCGAGATCCCTAACAGGACATCGCCTTCGCGCCCTACCGCCTCAACGTAACGAGAGAAAATATAGTCATAGCCAAAATCATTACTGACGCAGGATATATGGCTAACATCAGAAATCGCAATTGCCGGGTAGCCCGGACGATTTTCACGATAACGACCTGTCAGCTCTTCAGCAAAGTGCATCGCATCGCAATGGGAGCCGCCGTTACCGCAGGAAAGTACCTTACCACCCGCTTTAAAACTGTCAGCCAACAGGACCGCCGCGCGCTGAATAGCGTGAATATTGGCGTCATCTTTTAAAAAATTAGCCAGCGTTTCCGCCGCTTCGTTCAGTTCGTTACGAATAAGATCCTGGTACATGAGGATATCCTTCAGCATGAATGTAAATGACAGTATGCAGTGTACCGGATAGCAGTACAGGCGAGAAGCATAAGCCGAATTAACGCCTCACGCTTTTGATTTTTCGTGCCCCCAAAAACGGCAACAATGTGAGCTTTGTTGTAATTATTTTGTAAACACATTGCTAAAAAATTTTACATCCACTACAACCTAATCATCACAAGTGGTCAGACCTCCTACAAGCAAGGGAGCTTTTCGTTATGATGATTTTGAGTATTATCGCTACGGTTGTTCTGCTCGGCGCATTGTTCTATCACCGCGTGAGTTTATTTCTCAGCAGCCTGATTCTGCTCGCCTGGACCGCCGCACTTGGCGTCGCTGGCCTGTGGTCCATCTGGCTGTTGGTTCCTCTGGCCATTATCCTCGTGCCGTTTAACCTCACACCGATGCGAAAATCAATGATTTCCGCACCGGTGTTCCGCGGCTTCCGTAAGGTCATGCCGCCGATGTCGCGCACTGAGAAAGAAGCGATTGATGCCGGTACAACCTGGTGGGAAGGCGATCTGTTCCAGGGCAAGCCAGACTGGAAAAAACTGCACAACTATCCGCAACCGCAACTCACTGCCGAAGAGCAAGCGTTTCTCGACGGCCCGGTAGAAGAAGCGTGCCGGATGGCGAACGATTTCCAGATTACCCATGAACTGGCGGATCTGCCGCCGGAACTGTGGGCTTACCTGAAAGAGCATCGTTTTTTTGCGATGATCATTAAAAAAGAGTACGGCGGGCTGGAGTTCTCCGCTTATGCGCAGTCCCGTGTACTGCAAAAACTGTCCGGCGTCTCCGGGATTCTGGCTATCACCGTCGGCGTTCCAAACTCACTCGGCCCTGGCGAGTTGTTGCAGCACTATGGTACGGAAGAGCAGAAGAATCACTATCTGCCGCGACTGGCGCGCGGCCAGGAGATCCCCTGCTTTGCGCTGACCAGCCCGGAAGCAGGTTCTGATGCAGGCGCCATTCCGGATACCGGCGTGGTTTGCATGGGCGAATGGCAGGGCCAGCAGGTGCTGGGTATGCGCCTGACCTGGAACAAGCGTTACATTACGCTGGCGCCGATAGCTACCGTGTTGGGCCTGGCGTTTAAGCTTTCCGATCCGGATAGATTGTTAGGCGGAGAAGAAGAGCTGGGTATTACCTGCGCCCTGATCCCCACCTCAACGCCGGGTGTGGAAATTGGTCGTCGTCACTTCCCGCTTAACGTTCCGTTCCAGAATGGCCCAACCCGCGGTAACGATATTTTCGTGCCTATTGATTATATTATCGGCGGCCCCAAAATGGCCGGACAGGGCTGGCGTATGCTGGTGGAATGTTTGTCGGTAGGACGCGGTATTACCCTGCCGTCCAACTCCACTGGCGGGGTGAAATCCGTCGCGCTGGCAACCGGCGCCTATGCTCACATTCGTCGTCAGTTCAAAATTTCTATCGGCAAGATGGAAGGTATTGAAGAACCGCTGGCGCGTATTGCAGGTAACGCTTATGTGATGGATGCCGCCGCATCGTTAATCACCTACGGCATTATGCTGGGTGAAAAACCGGCGGTACTGTCGGCTATCGTGAAGTACCACTGCACCCACCGCGGCCAGCAGTCCATTATCGACGCGATGGATATCACTGGTGGTAAAGGCATTATGCTGGGCGAGAGCAACTTCCTGGCGCGTGCTTACCAGGGCGCGCCTATCGCGATTACCGTGGAAGGCGCGAATATCCTGACCCGTAGCATGATGATCTTTGGTCAGGGCGCCATTCGCTGCCATCCTTATGTACTGGAAGAGATGGCCGCAGCGCAGAATAATGATGTGAATGCCTTTGATAAGCTGTTGTTTAAACATATCGGCCATGTCGGCAGCAATACCGTCCGCAGTTTCTGGCTTGGCCTGACCCGCGGATTAACGAGCCATACGCCAACCGGCGACGCCACGAAGCGTTATTACCAGCATCTGAACCGACTGAGCGCAAACCTGGCGCTGCTGTCTGACGTGTCAATGGCGGTACTGGGCGGCAGCCTGAAACGCCGCGAGCGTATCTCCGCGCGTCTGGGCGATGTGTTGAGTCAGCTTTATCTGGCCTCAGCCGTACTGAAGCGTTACGACGACGAAGGTCGCCACGAAGCCGACCTGCCGCTGGTGCACTGGGGCGTACAGGATGCGCTGTATCGTGCTGAACAAGCGATGGACGATCTGCTGCAGAACTTCCCGAACCGCGTCGTGGCCGGATTGCTCACCGCGATGATCTTCCCGACTGGCCGTCATTATCTGGCGCCGTCTGATAAGCTGGATCACGCCGTGGCGAAGATCCTACAGGTGCCGAACGCCACACGTTCACGCATTGGGCGCGGTCAGTATCTGACGCCCGCCGAACATAATCCGGTCGGTTTACTGGAAGAAGCGCTGCGTGATGTCATCGCTGCCGACCCTATCCACCAGCGCATCTGCAAAGAACTGGGTAAAAATCTGCCGTTTACTCGTCTGGATGAACTGGCGCGCAATGCGCTGGCGAAAGGGCTTATAGATAAAGATGAAGCCGCCATCCTGGCGAAAGCGGAAGAGAGCCGCCTGCGCAGTATCAACGTTGATGATTTTGAACCTGAAGCGCTGGCGACCAAACCGGTAAAGCTGCCGGAGAAAGTGCGTAAAGTCGAAGCCGCATAATCAGTCTCGTGTCTTTCCTGCCCCGCTTTCGCGGGGCTTTTTCTTGCCGCTTTTTTATTATTGCTCATGCTACAGTGTAAAGACGCTGTTCAATGAGGAGCTCCGATCGTGTCTGGTTTGAAAATTACTCTGTTGCAACAACCTTTAGTCTGGATGGACGGCCCGGCAAACCTGCGTCATTTTGACAGACAGCTAGAGCTCGTATCTGGCCGGGATGTGATTGTTCTGCCTGAAATGTTTACCACCGGCTTCGCGATGGAGGCCGCTAATAACTCACTTTCGCAAGATAGCGTGATTACGTGGATGCAGGCCAAAGCCCGACAAACTGACGCTCTGATTGCCGGCAGCGCGGCGCTACAAACTGAGCGCGGCGCCGTAAATCGCTTCTTACTGGTTGAACCGGAAGGCAAGGTTCATCTCTATGATAAGCGCCATCTCTTTCGTATGGCGGATGAACATCAACATTATGCCGCAGGCGATAAACGCATCATCGTGCAGTGGCGCGGTTGGCGCATTCTGCCGCTGATCTGTTACGATCTGCGCTTTCCGATATGGTCACGCAACCGCAATGATTACGATCTGGCGCTGTATGTAGCGAACTGGCCCGCGCCGCGCTCGCTACACTGGCAAACATTACTGACGGCGCGCGCTATTGAAAATCAGGCTTATGTCGCAGGCTGCAACCGGGTTGGCACCGATGGTAACGGGCTACATTATCGCGGCGATAGCCGGATCATTAATCCCCAGGGCGACATTATCGCCACCGCCGAACCACACCAGGCGACACGTATCGATGCCGATCTTTCTCTCGTCGCCTTGCAGGACTATCGCGAAAAATTTCCAGCCTGGCGCGATGCCGATCCATTCACCTTGTAAGCAACCTGCCGCTCACCGCGGCGGGATTGTTTCACTCCGTAACTCTCCGTAAAACAAATTCGCGTGGCGTAATGTGGCAGGCAACGTATTCTGACTAAGAGCCTATCCCATTAGGGCTATTTTACTTGCCATTTTGGACCTGGGCAGTGCTCAAAATCCTCACGTACTACGTGTACGCTCCGGTTTTTGCGCGCTGTCCGTGTCCAAACTGGCTGCGCCAATAACGCCTAATGGGATAGGCTCTAAGATAATTGCTCGCCATTCGTGGGTAATAAAAACGGTTAATCACTCCCTTATCAGGATATCTTCATGAAAAACTTTGTACGCACAACTTTACTGGCAGCGACTCTGGCGGGCGTTTCTTTTGGCGCTTTCGCCACCGCTGTCCCCAATCCTCCCCTGCCCGCCCAGGATCCTATTGTCCAGCATCTGAAGCTGACAAACGATCAGATTACCCGGATCAAAAAACTTCACCAACAACTGGAAACCGACGTCAGTCAGATTTCTATGAAGGGAATTAAAGACGGTGCGCTGATAGAGGTGATTAAATCCGGTAAATGGGATGACGCCGCCGTAAAACAGCAGCTTGCAGCCTTCAGTAACATAGAACAACAGGCTCGCTATTATCGGGTTAAATATTATTTTGATTTAAGCAAAGTCTTAACACCAGAACAGCGTCAACAGGTACAACAAGATCTCGCCCAGGCACTTGAGTAAATATTTTTGCCCGTTATTCCTGGATAACGGGCTTTATCCAGGACAGGTACAAATTCATCTTCATCTTTTTCTTACAGCATCGCACCATCTCACACTACCCGTTACATAACGTAGAAGTGAAACCGTACGTGGGGCTGGCATACGTTGGGCAATTTGGCGAGGAGATGGATTTCCATACCGACGATTATCGTATTGTTATTTAATATTTTCATCTCATTTTTTACCCGCTTACAGAAAACCCAGCGTTACAATAGACCGTTTTTTGGGCTTCGTTTATGTAATCGTTATATCACACCCTATACCGTGAAACTTGTCTTTTAGCCCAATATTAAGGCAGGTTCTGAAATGAAAAACTTTTTCGCAGTCTGCATCATTCCCCTTGTGGTAACCTGGTCCGCTACTGCATCAGCAAAAGAAGGGATCTATATCACCGGGAAAGCGGGGACATCCGTAGTAAATGTCTATGGAATCAACTCAACCTTCAGCCAGGATGAGATAGTCAATGGTCATGCAACGTTACCTGACCGTACCAAAGGCGTTTTTGGCGGCGGGGTTGCTATCGGTTATGACTTTTATGATCCATTCCAGCTTCCAGTACGTTTAGAACTGGATACCACTTTCAGAGATGAGACGGATGCTAAAGGCGGGCAGGATATTATTGCATTTGGTCAGCCAGTACACATAAATGTAAAAAATCAGGTCCGAATGACCACTTACATGGTTAATAGCTATTATGATTTTCACAATAGTACGGCATTTACACCCTATATCAGCGCAGGCGTTGGCCTCGCTCATGTGAAGCTAAGTAATAACACCATTCCTGTTGGTTTTGGTATTAATGAAACTCTGTCTGCTTCAAAAAATAACTTTGCCTAGGGCGCAGGTATCGGTGCAAAATATGCTGTAACAGATAATATTATGATTGACGCCAGTTATAAATACATTAATGCAGGCAAAGTAAGCATTTCAAAAAATCACTATGCTGGTGATGAACATACCGCTTATGATGCAGACACAAAGGCTGCCTCCAATGACTTCATGCTCGGCATTACTTACGCCTTTTAAACACTATCGGTAAAATAGCTGGTTCTGTGGGTTCCCGAAGGCGCAATGGAGGATATCAGTAATGAATACTCCTGCGCCTTCAGAAAATCGTTGAACAGGTGCAACCTGGCGCCATTTTTCAGTACACTGCAACGTTTCTGGTATGGGCTTAACTTCCGGCTGCCCAAAAACAGCCCCGTCCTGTTGTATGATCTCTAAATGTGAATGGCACGATTATGCGAGATACTTACAAGTGTCTGGTATGAAGATATACTGCGAACGCCGATGTAAACGGCGCGCGTAACATTTTAGAGCGGGACACGCCGTGCTTGCCTGTGGAAGGAGCGTGCAGTCAGGCAGCCCGTTGGAGCAGGAACCCACGCCCTTCAGGACGTGGAGGATGTCAATGCACAAGAATTGGGGAATCTTTAGCAGAATTTATTATCTCTACAGTAGCATCTCTCTTGTTCCCGTCATAAATAACCCAATGCCTCCAGAGCTGAAACCGCCTTCAGCATGAGCACTGGCTGCAAATAACACCAAATAAAATAATAATATAACAACTACCGAGACAAAAAACACCTCTCTAAAGTATTTAGAATTCATACAGTCAGCTCATTTAAATTTAACGTCACATGCAACCATGCATGCGTAAAACAAGAACCACACTCATATTAATAATGATTAGTAATGTGAGTGTGCGTATAACGAGATACAGATGTATATTCCTTAATGTAACGGAACATCATCAATGCAAATAGCAACCATCGATATATTAAACTAAAATAATACATCTAGTGCATATATAAACCATTCGTATGGTGGCTGTAATAAAATTGTTGATAAACGGTCATCCCCTAAACTTCCAGCCTCCCCACCGCACGAACAATGATGTTCTTTATATTTAATCGTAATAAAAAACAAAACAATAATTAAACAAAAAATAAATAAGATATTTTTGATTCAAATTTTCACTCCTTCTGTTATATACACCAAGTTTCATTTTTTTTATGATCCCGAAAGAAAAAACCGTCATATGACGATGGCCATTGCATTCCATACATGTAATCAACTTCGTTCTGGTACACGGCTCTCTGTTCTACATCATTTATATCCCCGACAAGAATCTTTTGGAACTTATGATAATGATAAACACTACTAATAAAATTAGGATCACGAGGCACTACGCAAGCCTGAAAAAAGAACCCAAGGTTTTTAATTTCACTGGAATAAGAATGTTTACCACAAAAATCAAACCAAACTTCCATACCATAATCTCTGCGACTCCTGATGTACTCGCTCAGAAATTTGTGGTTGTTATTAAAGTCAACAGAAACAGCAAATAACCCGACGCTATTTAATTTACTGATCCTTTCCATATGTATGAGCACAAATCCCCAGGGGATCCTGAGTATATATTTATTTAACCCATATTTATGGTTGAATAAATTAAATGACTTTTGTAACTCTTCAAAAAACATCAATGACTCAATTATGTGGTTTTCGCCTTCTTTCCAGAAGGGTTCAACGAAATAAATATCAGTAACATCATCTGTTTTAATGCGGTTTTTTGTTACATGCACGGGGTGATATTTAACCATGTGATATTCCGCTGTGTTATTCTGTGCCGCTTAATTTCACCACTGCTGATTAAAATCCTTGTTCAACAGCCGCAATCTGCCGTTGTTGTTCCGTAAGAAGGATAATAATGTATTAAATCAGTAAGTACACATCACACTTTCACACTGGCAGTTCGTTTGTTTCCTTTATTTGCTCAAGAACAAAGCTCGATGCAGATCCACTAATTGAAGAATTAGTTAATATTATTTTCTCATAAAAACTATAGTAATCGTTCATATCTGTAAATACTGTATGCATTAAATAATTAAATGATCCAGAAATTCGATAAAAGGCAATAACCTCAGGCATTGACTTTATTTTCTCAGAAATACTAGCGTATTGCTCCTCAGATATGTTAATCATAATAAAGACATTAAGTGAAAGACCTAGTTTTTCTTTATCCAATAAAGCGAACTGACCAATGATAACCCCCCTGTCTTTAAGTTTTTTTAAACGTTTGAAACATGGTGTGGGCGTAAGTCCCACTTTATATGCAAGTTGCCATAAAGTTTGTGCACAATCTTTTTGGATTTCTTTCAATAATTCTTTATCTTTATCATCTAAATACTCAGTCATAGGAAAGCAGAACCTCACGCATTGATTTTCATAAGTGAATAGATTTTCTTTATTAAATAAAACAAGTATATAAAGAGAACTCTGATTTAAAAAACCATATAAGAAAGATATCAATAAAATAAATAATTACTGTCAGGGGGTTTGTGTTCCCATCAGCATTGTCACTGTCAGCGTTCCCTGATACTCACCAGAACGCTTCTCCCTGATGTTAAAGGGTTGTGTTGTCAGGGTAAGGGGCACTGGCATACAACGTACCGCCTGCCGTTGCCCGGGAAGTACCACCGGACGCGTTGCTGCTTTATCCACGTTATCCAGACTGAACTCCACGCCACGGGTGACAGGAATATTTCGTCCCCCATAATTCATACTGACCGCATAATCAATCGTATCAGCAGAATCGCTCTTTATAACCTGAAATCCCGTACCTGACTTATTGCTTCCTTCTATCTTCATCTGTAATGAACGGGCTTTCACACCTCCGTCATACAGACACATATCCAGATTAGCCCTGCCCGACATTTGTGAGGCATTCATCCGGTGAAGATTCAGGTCCACCCGGGGCGTTGCTGTACCAAATTGCGGAAAGTAAATAGCCGCATTTTCAGCAAAGTGGTCTGTTACATTCAGCGTGATATCTGTAGTTGATGTGCCTAAAGGATCGGCCCCGCCCCATTGTAAATAATCCAGGACTAACGTTGCTTTCCATGTTCCGCTTGTAGGTATCTTCGCAAGCTCTTCTGAAGGTATCCTAAGTTTCAGCGACCTACCCCATTTACATGCAGCAACGTTCATGTTGATGACACCAGTATAACAGGCATCACGAACACTGCCGAGCAGTATGAGCGTGATTTCAGCATGGCTGATTTGTTCTCTGAAACGCAGACGAATTTTTGAATAAGCTCCAAAAGCATACCATACCAAATGTGTTTCTTCACACGCCCCCTCATTTTCATTCCTGTTTGAACGACATACCCATCCCCCCAACACATTTGCTACACTCCATTCTTGGGACCAGACAGGAGTGATGACCGGTACATTGTTCTTGTCGTAATTCAGGTCGACGGTAATCGCATCGGCGACTTGTGGCAGTGTAGCGCCAGCCATCAGCAGGATGGCAATTATCCTTGCTGGATAAACATATTTTCGGATGAAATTAATAATTGCTGACCAATAGGCTGTCATACTCGTCCACTTCATTTTATTACTCATAGTTAACGCCTTTATCTCTACGTCAGGCTTCCTGAACGGAATGGCGCAGCAAACCTGCCACGTTCAGCAAACGGATGACCCGCGGCGATATTTGCAACGCCTGTGGCAGGGCATCCACGTCACTTAATTCACACCGCACATCACCCACTACCTGCATAACATCCCGACGTTTATGTACTGACATCGGACAACGCAGGATCCTGTTTTTTGACAGCAGCCACAGGCTGGATTCTTTATGCTCGCTCTGCAGGCTAAATCGCCCGGAAGGTCCCAACGACAAAAATGGATGGTTCAGTGGCTGTGCGTCCAGCAGCGGTCTGCCATCCTTGTCCAGTACGCGGCCAACGTACAGTCGGCTCATACTGGCGCTGATGTTGTGAACCAGCAGATGCCCGGGTGTCAGGAAGTAACACCTGCTTCCCCCTCCCGCTTTTACGCCTGCCATACCCTGTGAACTAACCCCTGCATCCTCAATGGTCACCTCCGTGGCGTTATAGCCTTCCATCAGCAACAGCGACTGCTGACCAAAACCGAGACTGAACGGCTGGCTGCTGCCACGAACGCTGACTACTTTCCCGCTACTGCCCTCGTCCCCCTCTGACTCCACGTTCACCGCCATGCCAGAGGCCGGTTCACCGTCCTGACCACCTCCCCAGAACAGTCCATTACGGGATAACGCCAGAGACGAGCTGTAGCCAGCGGTGAGTGAACTGGCGCTGCCCGCATTACGTTGATGGGAGTTACTGATAGTGGCGCTCAGTTCACCCATACGGCCGCTCATGCGTCCGCCGAGACTCCCGCTCCAGCTGTCGTCGTTATAACCGGAGAAACCCACCGACAGTTCACGATACAGATCCTGCTGCCAGGATCTCACATGGTTCACATTCCAGGACGTCTGTGTTTTTTGATTCCGGCTACTGTGAATATCGGTCCCGGCTGAGGTATACCCATTACTGCCAGTCATTGTCGGTGGTTGAGAGGCATATGACACACTGACACTCATAAACAAGCCATCATCATTCACTCCGTCATTTCGGGTTCGCCATACTCCCCCATGGGTATTAATATTCATGCCAGCCATATTAAGGCTGTACGTTGCACTAGCCTGAGCAGATTCGCGGTGAGAGGCAGGGATGTATGCCTGTCGCCAGAACACATTTTCTTTGTCACTGTTATCATCATATCCCCGGTAAACCGGCCGACCTTCTGTCCTGCTGGTACTGTATCCCAGTAGGGCATACCAGTTCCCCACCGGAACCGACAGGGAGGCGTTCATCGAAGTCTGGCAGGTCATACTGGCATGCACTGACTGTGGATGACGACCACTACAGGCATCACTTTCCGTATGGTTACGCCACAGACTCGCGGAAAATCCGTCGTTGTATGTCACCTGCTCAGTGTTACCGCTCGTGCTGTCTGTCCCATGCAGTATCCCGGCAGAAAGGTCCAGCGTGCCATCCAGCACTGCATGCTGTGAATTCAGTCGGGTTTCACTGTACCAGGCCTCATGTGCCAGAGAGATACCTTCGGTCAGACTGATATTTTTCCGCAGCCCAGTTTGGAATCCGGCAGCCATGACAGTCTCACCGTCATAATGGCTGGCTTTATCCCCGGTATCTTCCAGCCCGCCCTGAATAAACCACTGGGTCTGTGCACTGAAGCTATTGCCCCCCTTACTGAAGGGCTGGGTCTCCGTTCGCCGCAGAATCCCATCCTCATACACCCGCAACGCCAGAGGATAGCTTCCCGGTGGAAGAGAGTGAGTATCCAGGGTATGCATTCCCGGGGTCAGGAACTGACTCCCCAGCAACTCGCTGCCACGATAAATATCAATACGGGCATTTCGGGTAACCTGAACCATAACCGGAGTGGCATTCTGGTCCACCTCATGGTTAACATAAGCTTGGGTGGTCCCGGTTCGTAATCCATCAAACCGGCTCAGGGGAAGCAGACTGAACCCAAAATCCCCCCCCGTGGCGCTGGACAGATTCCGCTGATCCATCTGACCAGCCTGGAGATAATACTGATTGCCGAGATCCTGACGGACAAACAGATTGTCAAACCAGGTCTGACTGTTATTATAATGTTCTGACTGATTCCAGATAGCCGCCCAGTTGCCTCCCAGATAACGACCGTTACCAAGCCCCAGGGCACCGCTACCATTCAGTGTCATATTACGACTGTGGAGATCATCACTCAGATACAGCGTCTGGCGGTGAATAAATGCGCTGACACCCTCCGGGGTCGGAGTCAGCCAGCGTTTATCACGTCGTTCTTCATCCGGCAACCAGTCCCGGTTAAGAAACAAAGATAACTGACCGTTGTTCTCATCAAAAATAACCGCAACATCCTCTTTATCTGTTGCCACGTAACCACACTCGCTGCTGTCTTTTGCTTCTGAGACACCACAGACCAGATTGCTGTTACGTAGCAACGGACGGCTGAGTGCAGCCAGCGCTTTTTGCCGTTCTGCGGCCGGCAACGCGGCAAGCCCACTGCTTTCAAGTACCATCAATGGGGACATGAACTGCACGGTGTCCGGTTTAACCACCACCGGAAATAATCCCAGTGAATGCCCTGGTAGCAACACTTCAATTTGCTCAGTCTGTCCTTCCAGCAGAGATTCAAATCCAGGAGGGGGAATAAGAGTTGCCTGGCTGGTAAAACTGCACAATCCCAGTAAATAATACATCCAGAAATAACGACTCACGTAAAGAGACCTGAATTGCAATGAATAATAAGATCAATACCGGATCCGGTTCAGGTACGAACGGTGACACCCCAAAACCGGATCAGATGAAGAGCTAATAACCGGTTATTAGCCGGCAGTGACAGCCTGTGAAATCACCAGACTGACCAATCCGCTGTATTCACCGGCAGGCAGGTTTTGTAAGGCTGCTCCAGCCTTCTGACCAATATCCAGGTTCAGCAGAGCTGAAGCATCGCCAGTTTTTCCGTCCGGGAACAGGGTTTTAGCTTCCAGTACAGAATTGGTGGTGGTCAGTGACCGTCCTCCCAGAGTCACTTCCATATCAATGGTTTTAGTGGGATCCAGGACGTTGATAAGTTGTGGAGCATTCAACAGTTTTACATTAACCGACTTGGTCTGATCGTTGCTGTAAAGGCGGGTCTGGAGTGATTTATGGACCAGGCCCTTACCCGGCATGAAATCCAGCTTCATAGTCGACGGGAGGGATGAACCATCGGCCTGCAGCAGTTCAAGTGTACTGTCAATATTGGCAGTGACGGTAATATCCTTCTGAACCGCAGAAACAGAAAAAGAATAAACGGTGGCCAATGCCACAGCTGCGGCAATAAAAGATGTTTTCATGTTCATAAAAAATAACCTTGCTTTGTTGTTTATTACAGTGATATATGTACACTCGGTATACATCCGCTCCCCCTGAGAATAAATGTAGGGTATAGCGTACGCTCCGTGTGTTTTTACTTTCCGGCTGCTGTTAAATCAGCAGAGATTACCGGTGAATTTGCACCCGTACGATATTCCACACGAAATGCATTACTTTTTATTCCGGCCGGAATATCAGCACTCCCGCCGGGATAAATACTTTTGCCTATATTCTGCCAGTGGCATGTGGTGTCGCAGTTGCCAGCCCGAATAAGAGAAAGCCGTGTGTTTCCCGTATTCAGCAGGTGGTGACCGTCCGTTACCAGCGCAGGCCTGGGGTCTGACGGAGAAACACGCAGCAACACCCCCCAGACAAGATTCACACTTACGGATGAATTTTGCTTTCCGCCTGCCTGTGGATCATCTTCCAGTTCAGGAACAGCCTCGAAGTATACCCGCCAGGCTTCCTCTCTTTCCGGTGCCTGAGTACTGATAACACGTATTGTTTTTTTTGTTCCCGGGGAAAGAGCAAATTTCTCCGGGGAGACAACAAGTCCTGTCTCTATATCATTCCCTGCTGGTACCTCCTTCTCCTGTGGCATACCAGGGTGTTCAATACGCATGATTCTTGTTCGAATATATTGCACATGATCTGATTTAGAATAGACGAACAGCGAGGTGGCCTCTTCGCGGCTACTATTAATTTCTGCCGCCATGGGATAAACGAGCATATTCGCCCTAGCATGACCACATGCAAACATAGCGACACAGAGAAACACCCCGGGAAGAGTATCTTTAAAATTCATACCAGATTTTACCGTATAAAAGTCATCTAAATTTTAGTATTAGCATAGACAGAAAGTTATCAGCATAAAGAAGCAAATTACGATTCAGTGTTAATACATTTTGTGTGGAGGGCATCATACGGAATAAAATTTTTCGCTCAATACCTCTGTTTTTTTCAGGAAAGAAAAAATTAGTAAATAAAAGTCCACGGATTTCATTCACCAAAAGCGAACGACAGATCTGTAAGAATCGCTGAACAATTAATAACGCAGCAGTAAAAATTTTGGAAATTCTTCATAAGAAAGTTGTTACTGTGTACCTGACTTACTCAGATAAATGGAACTGTATCCCCCCCCCTTCAAAGCAACAAATACGTAACATAACAACGTAGGAGACAGAGAATCTAAAGAAAGCCCTCCAGGAGGGAGATACAATTCAGACTACAAAACCAAATAAACCTTAAACAAAGCCACAAATAGACTGATCATCATGAGGTTTTACAAAACCAGGTAAAAAAAAGTAAGCAAAGTAATTAATTTAGAAAACTAAAGTTACAGTTAGATCAGATTTACTTGCTCAATATCTGTTAAAAATATGATATCAGCAAACAAAAACTTATATACATCATATGGTTACGCTTGATGTTTACACCTCTCCAGCAAAGTGTAATCAATATAATACACTATTTTTAGATGAAATATTGGTTAAATATTCCATAAACAACAATATAAAACAGAATAATTCACCATGAAAATACAATTCACCTTTTAAAACATAATGTTATAAAAAAAACACCATTCAAATTGATGCCAGTCCCTTACCTGTCAATGTTGTTTACGGTTCCTTTCCCCCTTTTGTGCGAGTAAGCAACATGAATATACAAGTCTTAACGACCAATGCCTCTGTCAGCCCAAAATAAGTCGACATTCCTGTGCATGGCGCTGCAGCAGGAATAGAACGGCAGACATCAGCGCGGAATGGAATCCCGGCTGAAACAGGCTCGTCTGCCATGAGTCAAAACGCTGGAGCAGTTCGACTTCAGCTTCCAGCCAGGCATCGATCGTAAGGTCGTCCGGGAGTTGGCCGGTCTGGCGTTCGTGGAGCGCTGCGAGAATGTGATCCTGCTGGGGCCCCCGGAGTGGAGAAAACCCACCTGGCCGCTGCCCCCGGTGTGAAAGCGGCAGATGTGGGCCATCGGGTGTTGTTCATGCCGCAGGACAGGTTGGTAGACGCTGATGAAAGCGAAGCTGGAAAACCGCCTGGAGCGCCAGCTACAACAACTGAGCTATGCGCGGGGGCTGATCCTGGACGAAATAGGTTACCTGCCAATGACCAGTGAGGAAGCCAGTCTGTTCTTCCGACTGCTGAACCGACGGTATGAAAAAGCGAGCATTATCCTGACGTCAAACAAAGGCTTCGCAGACTGGGGAGAGATGTTCGGTGATAACGTGCTGGCAACAGCGATCCTGGATCGGCTACTGCATCACTCAACCACACTGAATATCAAAGGAGAAAGTTACCAACTGAAGGAAAAACGCAAAGTCGGGGCGCTGACCAAAAGCGCAACGCCAATCAGTGAAGATGAAATGGCGGAAAGCGGACAGCAGAAGTGATCAAACAGCGGATATTAAAAATAGCGAAAAACGACCATAAATCCTGGCGTTGACATCCTCAAGATTTAATATCAGAAGCTTCCATGCCGCCGCATCCAGACTTCCAGTTGTCCCTGGTGGCTTCCGAAATACCGGCCTCCCGGTAGACATCTTTAACAGTCCGTCCGGATTCGACTGATCTAATCACAGCGATGATCTGGTGCGCAGTAAAACGGGCTTTACGCACAGCGATCTCCTGCGTTGGCAGATTGATTATGTCGGATGATCTCTAAATGTGAATGGCTCGATTATGCGGGATACTTACAGTGCAACCTGGCGCCATTTTTCAGTACACTGCAACGTTTCTGGTATGGGCTTAACTTCCGGCTGCCCAAAAACAGTCCCGTCCTGTTTCCGGGTATTATCATTTCCGTCAGTCGGCATCATGTTTTGTATTGGGCATCGTCAAAAGACGACTGGCTGGCCAGTCGCATATCTCGATGCCTCAATTCAGTCATCATCATGTGGGTTTAAGTCAGGAACGTGTCAAAACCATTCCAAACGGGTTAATCATCATTCAGAAAATCAATTTGTGGGCGATTATTCCATTTATCTTCAATAAAAGACAGAAAGCGTTGAAATAAAGGAGAATAATACTGGCGATGACGCCATACAAGATAAATGGGGAGATCTGGGACCCTCCATTCAGGAAGTATAATTTCAAGTTCATTATTTTTTAAGTATTTGGTGGCAAGCCAGGCCGGAGTCATAAGGTTGATACCCTTTCCTTCTAAAACCAAATTAAGAACACTCAAAAGATTATTGGAAGATAAATGAACATTAACAGCGCCACTAATAGTGTATGATTCATCTTGACGGAAAAGAGTAAGAGGTCCGGAAAGACCATGGTTGTGAAGACCCACAATAATGTGATTTTCCAAATCGCCAGGATGTGAGATCCTGCCATATTTTCTGATATATTTCGGACTCGCACAAAGAACCAACTTTAAAGGGCTTATCTTTCGATACACGAGATCCTCACTTTCGATTATGCCACTTTTAAAAACCAGCTCATCAAACTCCAGGGATTTACTAAAAAAATCGCTACGCTCTCGTGAATCCAGGTAGATTTTTGTATCCGGATAGCTAGCTGTAAATTCCCATATCCACTTATTGGCAAGAAACTCACAGACAATAGCCGGAGCCGAAAATTTTATACTCCCTCTGATAATTTTATCCGGATTTCGCAATTCATCCAGCAAGGACTGAAAGGAAGATGTTATCCTTTTCATGCTTGCATAGGCTGTCTGACCAGCTCCAGTCAGTTCTAAGTGATGTGAATCGCGCCGAAGTAAAGTAACCTCAATAGAATTCTCAAGGCGGCTAAGCGATTTACTGACAGCAGAAATGCTAATATCTAATTCCCGCGCAGCCCGGGAAAGATTCCCTACTTCCGCCACTTTAATAAATATCATCCAGTCTCGCATACCACGATTATTGATCAGTTCCATCATTATCTTCCGTTGATAAAAGAAATTCTTATATTAAAGGAGCTATCAACGACTTACTGATGCGTCATTGTGTGCCTCAATGTCCTTGATATCATCATAATAAAAAATCTATTGGCTGCAAAATAGCATTTGAATCGATCATGATTTTGCATCCATCTCCGGTTACTAATTGAACCTGTTTACCACTCAGTGTAAATACCCTATCTCAGAAGCGATCGTCAAGGTTGTCGCCGAACCAGATCTCAATAATAAAGTGGTTCATTGTCATGCGCCCGTTCTGCAAAGGCATTCTCCTTTTCTGTGACGCAGTCTGGAGCGCATTAATTGTATCGTTCACCTAACAAAGTATCCCGTGGAAACAAGCAAAACATCGCCAGATTATTCTTACTTGAGTCCCCCACCCGGCTCGACATTATTTGTGAAAGCGGAGGAAACAGAACAGACGGTTTAAATAAGACGCTTACTCAAAACATAAACCTATGTGCAGGCTCCTCTCATTTCGTCACGTCGCTGATATCCAGCTTTACTGGTGCCAGGGGAAGATATCTGCGCAAGGCAATAATTCCGGCGCAACAACAACCACTCCCGCTGGGCCTCTGTACATTCAAAATCTCCCATGACCAAAAGCCAGCGGGTAGAAGCCCTGCGCCAGTGACCTGCTGCCTCCAGATTCTGCGCAACCGGGTCTATCACGGCCTCCGGTGTTATCTTATTTCTGCTCAAAATCAGCACCATCATTTGGGATATAGCCTACAATCCCTGCCCGCCGATGATGGGGGAGGATTCGGTATGCAGCACTTTCATCCTGGTCTCCGGCTCAGTCAGCTATCCGACGTGGCCCCTTATGCCGGGCCAGCAGCGAAGAAAATCCGGGCGTGGTGTGATAAAACAGACGACGTTTCAGCCAGCCCACATTCTTTCGCTCCTTTGTGTTGATACGACCAATACGCTGTGAACCGATGACTGGATTGTTCATACGCCTTTCTGTGGTATACAGGTATGTGAACCCCAGCTCTTCAGCCACATGAATATAGTCAGAACAATACCAGCCCTCAGGCCAGCACAGATGCTGACTGCAGTAACCCAGCATCTCCCTCATCCGCTTACGACTAAGAAGAATATCGACACGAAGCAAATCCGACGGATTACGGGACACAGGTTTCTGGTCCCAGCGTCGGTGGGTGTGCGTGTGCGAGTGAAACTCAACAAGGCCACTGAGGTGCATCTCCCGGACCTCTGACCAGCGCAGCATGACCTCATCAGCCCGGCCTTGTTTAACCAGCATCTGACACTCATCATGAGAGTACACCGGTTCGCCTGCAGGAATACGGACCGGTCCGTCACTGATCAAACTGGTCACAAGAAAGAGATGCGCATGCAGATTAAACTCCTGCAGCACCGGAAAAACCTGCAACCAGTTATCCAGCCAGCCGCCATCAAAGGTCAGCATGACGCTTTTACGAGGCAATCTTGCACCATGATAAAAAGCTTCCACCTCTGCAGCGGTAACGGTTTTCCAGCCAGATTCAGCCAGCCATTTCATCTGCGCCCGGAACGTACAGGGAGATAAGGTTATCTGTCCGGGTTTATCACTGACATGGTGATACATTAATACCGGTAAATGTCGTGCATAAGACATATGCTTTATTCCTTTATGTAAAAAATAAATTATTTTTACGCCTGAGGGGACAAGAAAAAGCCCCCTAAACATAAAATCTTAAATATCACATATGAATACCTGACAGATAAACAAACCTTATACTAAGGGCTTATAAAGCCCCGCTCACAAAAGAGTGAATCAAACAAATCCACAAAACAGAAAATAATAAAGGCATCAGTGTCCGTTAAATTATTTTACGAAACATAATATTCCTCTCCCTACAAAAAAAGATGAATTTCAGATTTTAAAATCAATCAGCAATTGATTTTTCTGCAATGAAGATTGCTAACCATATTTGCCTTGAGTAAATTTTCAATACATCCTCGAACCTGATATACAGTATTCGCCTTATTCACTGATACAGGAAGTATGAGTGGAACAGACGGCTACGTATCCTCCTGCGCCAATGCACAGGCCTTAAAATCCAGCGTCCAGGTGTCCGCAGGCACTTCCTGATTGCCATCAACGACCACACTGAAACTGGCGTTATCTGCAGCGGTTCTTAAAATGGCGCCACGACCACTCACCGTATCTGGTTGCCACCCCTCGCCCTCCAGGCGAACCTGAATGTGATGGCGAGGATCCTGTTGCCCGCTCAGCAGCAATACGGTAGGCGTGTTACCCGCCTTTTGCTCATCGCTCCATACCCGAAACCCGCTGTGACTGCCGTGATAAGTCACCCAGCCTTGCGCAAGCACCATCCCATCTGGCACATGCCCGGCCCGAAAGTAAGTACCTACACGTAGCGTTGTCTGAAGTTTTTCTGCGGCGTTCGCTATCGGCACCAAGCTACTGGCAGCGACCAGTAAGCTTACGCTATAGATAACCGTTTTCACTCGCTGTATTTTCATCCACATTATTCTCTCCTTCAGAATCGGCTATCTGCAGAGACCGCTCATTTGATACAAGCCCGCGATTCCCTTGTGGGCAGGTAGGTGGTAGTTAACCCGACATTGCTGTGCTCCCCATTTCACCGTCAGTTCGCCCTTATCCGCCAGACCAGTGAGATAAACCTGGCTATCAGTATCCACCAGATCAGCGCTGCCATCCTGCCCATTGACTATAACCTGCGCCCCGAAAGGAATGGCGCTACCATCTTCCCGTTTCAGCGTCATCAGTGCCCTGGCCCCGATGCGAGTGTGAAACTTCGCTTCCACCACCGCCCCTTCGGTTGGCACCACGCGCACATCGGTTTGTGTGACCTCTGCGTCATCCGGTAGTTGCGACGGATCGAGGCTGACTGTATTCTCCTGATAGACACTCAGGTTGCCCACTGTGGTGTCGCCACGAAAATCCGTCTTAACGCCAGGCCAGCCGCCAACTGGCACCCCCGAGGCCCCTAGCGCTTCAACCAGCGCCACTGAGCCTTGCAAAGGTTGCCCCAGCGTCACACCATGATGGTGGATAACTATACCTCCCGCGATATTGACTCCCATCTGGCGCATCGCCCGGCTGTAGCTATAGTCACCACCTAACAGGCCGTAAGCCCCATTCCATGCCAAGTGCAATGCGCTGTTATTACCACCACCTGGCGGGGCATCGGCACGGTAACTCTGACGCACCTCCCAATCCAGTTGCTGACTGAATGCCTCTCCGTTGACCCCCACTTGTTGCGTCTGACCACCGTGTGATGGTGAAGTCATCTGCCAACTAGCACTTACATTATTCCCCGTCCAGCGGCTTAATGGCATACTGAACCACAGGCTGGTTATGTTCTCTTTACGGTGCTCGCCATTGCGCCACAGCGTTCTGTTTTGATTCCAGTTCAATGACAGCGAGCCCCCTCCGATAGAGCTTCCCCAACTCAGTCCGTAGCTGTCATCATGACCGGGGCGATTACGCCAGTCGGTACGGGAACCGGTTAAACTCAGATTGCCCAAATGCCTCCCCCATGACTGACTCAACATCAGGGTGGTACGCGAGCTCGGCTGCAAATTTTCCCGCCACGACCATAGACGGTTGCCATCATGTCGATAACTGTCGAGCACATCGGATAAGGTGTTATAGCCCTGCGAGGCATACTGCCATCTCGTCAGAAACAAATTTGTCCCCGTCGCAGTCAGCTGGTTGCTGTAACGCAGTCGCCAGGAGGCTCCTTGCTGTACCGCTTCCCCCTGACGCTGACTGTGTGTGTCGCTTCCATCGACAGATAAACTCCCCCACCGCCCGAGAGATCCCCCCAAACCAAGCGATGCAGCTTGATAGTGCGTTGCACTCTGTATACCGCCATATGCAGTGAGATTCCACGGCAGACCATACATCAACGTAGCCTGCGCGATCTGCGCCTTATCCGTTGCAGAGTCTGACGATCGGTATCGGCCCGCCAACAGGCTGTACTTCAAATATCCCTGGTGCAGTGCTATCGCCGGGGTCTGATACGGCACCACAAACATTTGTGTACTGCCATCGGCCTCCCACACGGTGACATGCAGATCACCACTACTGTCTGTTACCGACAGATCCCGCAGTGCAAACGGTCCGGGCGCCACGGTGGTGTTGTAAATGGTGTAACCATTCTGTTTGACCTCCACCCGACTCTGCGTGCGGGCAATCCCACGCACTACCGGAGCAAACTGCCGCTCACTGTAGGGCACCATGTTGTCATCCGATGCCAACATCACACCGGTAAATGGCACACTATCAAATATCTCCCCCTGCGAAGTCTTTTGCCCCAGAGTCAGACGACTTTTTAGTGAGTACAGTCCACGCTCAGCATAGGTATATGCTGCCTGCCACTTCCCCGACAGTTGACTACTCCGCTGCCAGCTGGTCGCATTGCGGACACGCCACGCACCTATATTGATTCCCGGTTGCAGTTGTACCCAGGAAGAGTTGTCACGCCTCTCCATATCCATTTTGTAATCCGTCTGCGTTGTCCTCGCACTGTAGTTCATCAGAAACGCCGGAATACCATCATCCCAGAGATCTTCAGGAGCGATCCCCTTAAATTCCGGACGCAACGCCAACTGCGGAATACTCAGTTGCAGTTGCTGATTATTGATATCCAGTACCGCTTTAGCCTGTGGAATGGCGGTCAGATCCGCACACTCATCTGGGGTCTTTGCTGCTTTCCACAACTGAGGGTAATCTTCCGTTTTTACGCCGTAGCGTGAAAGCTGACTGACCGTCAAACAAGGAGCCAGAACAGGCGTTCCTTGCCCCCCCTTTTCCAATTTGAACACCACATCACGGGTGTCGACACGTTTACCATTCACCATCACGTCCACTCGATAAGTCCCAGGCTGTTGTACCCCCTGGTTAAAGAGCGACATATCAACCCCTTTCGCTACATCGCCCAACATTGATGCATCGAATGTGTAAGCGTGCGCATTTGCGCAGTGAACCACTCCCGCGATAAACAGTAGCAAGGCAGGATGTTTGAACTTCATATTCTGCCGCCAAGTCCCAAGATTTATTCAAGGATGTAGTGGAACGGATGACTTTCACCACCTAAGTCTGTAATAATTTTCCACTCGACATCACCACGGGTGCCACTTGGCATATTTAGTGTTTTATCAGCAAAGGGGGGGACATACTCAAGCTCTGTAATGGGCTTTCCCCCTACTGTGACAGAGGCTAAATTCATGTAAAACGGAGTGGGGTTCTCCACCTTAAGTTTGTTGCCCGACTCCACCCATCTTAAATTTCCTGCAACATCTTCCGGCCTCCCCTTCAAGGCATCCGGGCGGAAAATCAGCTTATCACAGACGTTGATGGACAAATTGAGGTCAAGGGTCGCGCCATTAGCCTGTGTATCCGACTGTTCATTTTCGGGTGGTACCGCCTTTACACAGACCCACTGTAAAGTCTCACGATCCGTTGGCATGTCACCACCAGTACGGACAATACGCAGTTGACTCTGCTGGTTCGCTTCTAAACGAAATAGAGGCGGCATCACCATAAAGGGAGCTGGCGATCTTTTGTCTTCTGCCTTGACTGAAGACTGAACCAAAATAGGGTAATTCTGCGGGTTGCTCACCGAGAGCGTGGCTCCAGCTGTACCAGCGTGATAAATCACCCGTGTAGCCCCCAGCTTCACGCTGAATGCTTTAGAGTTTAAAGCTAATTTCTGCTCAGTGGCATACACTGGAACTATAGAATTAGAGACGAATAAAACAGCCGCTATTACACCAAGACTAATAATTTTCATATTATAAGTTATAAAAAACAATGGATGACTTGATATTTATTGCGCCTTAATAAGGCGCAATAAATGTTGTTTACTATTAAGCCTGATACGCCGCTACGTTTAACGTCACTGGATAAATATCAGCATTTACCGTTTGTGCTCCAGACAAGATCACATCGATTCCGTCCCCCATGTTATATATCCACCACTTATGCGCAGAACCATCCACTAATGAACCTTTTGAGGCCCACTTTGTCCCCTGAAAGCTAACTGTAATGGTATTACCATTTTTACCTTTTACCTTCCACACATCGCTGTTGCTGCCCACTGTTTCAGGTTTAGAATAATCTCCCGTTACCGCGAATTGTTTGATCGAACCGCTTACCTTAAGCTGAGCAATAACATCACCATTGCTATGCTGCCCAGCCATCAAGCCAGCCACTGGAGTAAGCTGTGCTTGTAGTTGTCCAGGATTGCTGAAGCTTACATTCGCCGACACGGAAGTGCTTGTATTCGGCACGAGTGAGCCAGCATAACAACCAGCAGCTATCATACTCAATGCGCTTGCGATAATTAAACTTTTTATGCTTTTCATCGGAAATCCACCTTCTCAAAATCCCCCGAGCATATCAGGAATAAATAATGTCATACCAAAATTTACTGTACAGAAAAACCTATATCTGGGAATGCTTTAAGCCTTAATAAGGCTTAATAGAAGTTGCTTACTACTAAGCCTGATATGCCGCTATGTTTACAGTCATGGGGAAGACATCAGCTGGGACATTCTGATCTCCAGCTAGTTTAACACCAAGTTTGTCGTTAATATCATATATGATCCACTGATGCCCATTGTAATTTACATTCCCCTTTGGTGAGGTTGTCTCACCATAGAAGTACACTTTGATTCCTTTGCCAGTATTTTTACCATATAAAGTCCATGTATCGCCATTCATGACACCCTTTGCCTTAAAATCCGCTGCGATCGCGAATTGTTTAGCAGCAACAGAACTAACTGCAATAGTCGCAATCTCCGTATTAGACTTAATCACCCCAGCCTTTAAGCCCGCCACTGGAGCAAATGTTACGCTCAACTGCTGGGGAGAGACAAAGCCAATATCCACTGAACTTTGTTGCTCTGAGCCCACCACGATTGAACCAGCATAACAACTAGCAGTTATCATGCTCAACACGCTTGCGATAATTAATTTTTTTGTGTTTTTCATTGAAAAAATACCTCTTTAAAACAAAGTTAAAATCGCACATCCAGAATGTTATGATGTCATAACAAATTTTACCATATGGGAAAATCCGTGGCTGGTAATAACAACTTGTACTTATTGGTATTTGTTACCAATTCAAACAAGTAATGTCATAAAAATCTATATATCAGAGCACCTCTTAATCTGAAAAAAATTGCGTTATTGCCAATATAACCAGCATTGATGTTAACATCGTATTGTCCGGGTGGAATAGAATGCCAGTCAAAAAGCAATTATACCTTCCATTTACATTCAAGTGATAACATTACAATGAAACCCACCACACTGGGTGTGGGAAACTTATCTTCGAAGAGAGGATAATTATCAGGCATCGTTGCAACATTGTTTATATTTAAACATACATCTCCTACATCTCCTACATCTCCTACATCTCCTAACTCGGCGGTAAGATTATTAGTTAACTTTTCCTCGCAGGGAAGATCTTTAATGGAAAATCTTGTTTTCCGAAACGGAAAAGCAATTATAACGCTCCAACGAGAGTCTCAACACTAAGAGCTGACTGACACAGGCCAGACTGATTATACAGGCATGAAAAAGCTCTCCCCTTCCTTTCAGTTCTTGCTGGATTATGCAAACGTCGCACCACCTCCCCGTGAACATGGCACATTAATTTGAAGCAACTCTCATCCGGTATCGCTTTTCAGTGCAGCGAAATTCATCGCAGGTGCCCCTGTAAATAGACCCGTTTTAGTTCCATGCATTTTTAAGATTCCGGCCAGATAACGTTATTGGCGGTATTCCTCCGGTATCATATTGTTCCGCGATTCATGTGGACGTTCGCAGTTATATTCTGATAACCCTTTATCCGTAATTTCCCGCACCTCATTCAGCGTTCTGAACAGATAAGAATTGAGTATTTCTGTACGGTATGTCCGGTTAAAACGCTCGATGAAAACGTTTTTCTTCGGCTTACCCGGCTGGATAAACGCCAGCTTTACTACATGTTTCTTTGCCCATTCAGCCAGTGCCAGCGAGATAAATTCCGGTCCCTTATCCATACGCAGCATGGCCGGATAACCGCGGTTGCTGTAATCCTGTCGAGTACACGGACCACTCGCAGAGCTGGCAGATTCAGATCGATTTCTATCGACAACGCTTTACGATTACAGTCATCAACAACATTGAACGTGCGAAAACGACGCCCACAGACCAGCTCTGGTTCAGCGCTTCCGGCGTGACCAGTGGCGAGGGATTGCGTACCGGCAGCCGTTGTTTACCCTTACGGCGAAAATTCAGCTTGAGCAGACAGTAAATACGGTGGAGCCTTTTGTGATTCCACGCGTATCCCTGCCGCCGTATCCAGACTTCCAGTTGTCCCTGGTGGCTTCAGAAATACCGGCCTCCCGGTAGACATCTTTAACAGTCCGTCCGGATTCGACTGATCTAATCACAGCGATGATCTGGTGCGCAGTAAAACGGGCTTTACGCACAGCGATCTCCTGCGTTGGCAGATTGATTATGTCGGATGATCTCTAAATGTGAATGGCTCGATTATGCGGGATACTTACATATTCACGCGTTGAGAGACTTTCAGTTCGTTTGTACGGTGAATGGATGCCGCAGGCGGGGTTTATTAACGGGATGCCCGTCAAGGTGCGGGTAATGAGGGATTGCATCGTGATCACGCCGCAGCATACCCGCGGACTCTTTGTCTGTATTGAAGGGATGGGCGTAACCCGCATTAATAAACGGAGTGCAGAACAGTGGTTAAAAAAAATTTCTGGGGGCGCTGAACAATACCGGAGATATTCCGGTGATTAAACGCAAAAGAACGGAACAGGAGTTAATGAGTAATTGATAATAAAAAGCCGGGAAAAGATAACCCCTCCGGCTTTTACACATTATTCCTCCGGTTCCAGATGTTTTATTTCAATCCTTTTGGTTTTATTTCGGGATGTTTTTCATATAATGGATTCATTATTTTAATAAGCATTTCACCCATGATCAAACCAACCGCTTCTCGATATACCTTAAATTCATCCTCATCACAACGGGACTGAACAACAGCAACAGATTCATCAAGTCCCTTACCGAATCTCAACATTAAATCACTAATTAATATAGCTGTATCCTTATCGTTAACCATACTTATTCCTGTAGTAAAAACATCAACAGCCTTGATTTTATTTGCATTCGTTAACACAATTCCAGAAGGCAAATCCGTTACTTTTTGTAGGTAAAGACGTAAATAAGCATTCACTAATGCAATTATTTTCAACCATTTTTCATCTTAATAACTTGCCAGAATCACCTCTATCAGTACCACAAGTAATAAGACCAAGAAGATCAATAGGATTCAGCGGATAATAATATCGGTTCCATCCCCCTTTCAGCCCTATTGGATCTACGTAATATACCTTCCCAGTCCCGGATTATAGAAACGGCGCTAGTTATAATACAGCCCCAATTCTTCATCGCATTGGGATAGGTTCTAACTGGAGTTATCACACATTAATGTAATTTAATTACCTCCCCATGTTTCCCCGCATCATCCGTATACATTGCTTGCAAGCATATTTTTTGTCCATCATTTTTAATATAGTTAAATTCTTCAATTAAAGAATAGTTAATATAGTCCACTCTATAATATAACTCCACGGATTTTGAATTAATGACATTACTATATTGAAGTTTTCGCCCTTTAAATTCACCGAGTATTTTCATTTTAGTTCCCATAACTGTTAAAAAATCTTTTCTCGCAGTGGCATTTTTGAAAGAGTCACATGACAAATCATATATCTCAGCATACTCCCCTTTATTATAAAGAGAAAAAAGCTTATCAACTTCTTCTTTCGCAACTTCTCGAATAGCGCTATCATTTTTAATATTCTCTCTACCTAACCATGTAAAAAATAGAATAACGAACAACACAATAAACACCATAAATAGTAATGATAGAAAAAATCTATTTCTTTTCACTTGAATTCACCTGATAACCAATCATATCCCTTATCCATCAGATCGAAAATCTCCGATAGACACCTCGAATGCCGGGAGCATGTGAGTTCCCCCCAGTCTCCAAATCCGGGTCCCATACTCACACCTTTTGTATATTTATAACTATCATTTTTATTACGAGCATCTGTATAAGCCATTCCCGCAAGAAGTGCCCCCATAAGAATCCCCTCCAGACTCTGATATTCCTGGTGATAAATCAGCATCAGGGGCTGATAGTGTGAAGAACAAACCAGCAGAAGTACCTGTACCGCTATGATCACACAATGAATAATACGCACAAACCTCTCTTGCCTTTGGGGGTGTGTACTCCAGCTCCAGTTGCCCCACCATCTGCTCTGGCGTCAGCCTCCCGTAACAGTCATACCGGTACAGTTACTGCATATCTTCCGTGATGCGGTTATCCGCCCATAATGATTTCCCGGCTTTTATTCAACGAAGGATTAATAATTTCATGTACAGTCTCTGATATTCTTTACTCAGAGTTATCAGCCTATCCCCCAAAATAAATCACATATTATCTTGATTATTTTTTTAAGATTATCTCTAAACATCCCTCTTTTCGATAAAGTGGCATATAATACCCATATTATCGCGATTATACTTCCAATAATAAAGATCAACATGGATATTTTATTAATCATATTCATCAAACATCAATGTCCCTATCTTTTTGATGAAATTCATTGGAGAATCCATCATGTTATGGAATTTCTCTTTACACACATCGCTAATTGATAGCTCATCTGGATCGTCAAACTGTTCACTATGAGGCAATACACCTAATAAATTTCTCCAGCACCTATCCTTGTCGGTTTCATTAAGTGATTCTGATAATCATAAATTTGCTCTGTTATATGAAGCAGTTGCTAATTTGATATTCCCCCCATGCCAGAGAGACATTGCCCACTGGAGACAATATAATAAATCCATCAGCAGCAATACCTATCCCGAGTTTGGTTACCCCACTTGTGTGCAATCTTGCAGAATTAGCCGTATTTAAACTAGCCGTTAACATTTTTGCCGGATTAAATGGAAGATTATCCAGACTATTATTAGTCTCATCTATCATGCGACTACATAATTCACATGTAAACAATCCCAGCGGATCTGTATCTGTGACGGGATTCAACGGATAGTGGTAAGGATTTAATCCCCCTTTCAGCCCTGTCGGGCCTGACTGACGAACCTGCCACACTCCGGTGCATAATATCTGAACAGATTTTAATGCAGGCCCGTTTCATCGTCAAAATACGGCCCCGGCAGCCGGTTGCTCATCACCGCCCGGTGCTGGCCGGGGAGAGGGGGGCGCAGTGCCAGGATGTCGCGCCCATACTCACTCACCCTGAGCTCCACAATCAGCCAGCATCCGGCGGATAAATAAGAATTTATTTAGTCAGCAAATATGAATGCCTCCGGCGTCAGCGTCCGCCATATCAACAGCGAAACCTGCATGACCGCCTGTTACTCACAAATCCCCAGCCAGCACCTTAAGGGTGACTGGCAGGAAGAAGCGGGATTTGAGACCGGGCGCGGCGTGACCGTGAAGGTTTCGGAAGGATGCCTGACCATCATCGCTGACAATAACGAGGTGCAGGAGTTGCGGGAACAGCTTTATCAAGCTAAACAGGTAGTTAAAGGGGTGAAGGAAGTGCTTGTTTAGTGGATTGAACGAGAGCTAAATAATAAAAAATCCGGGAAGATTTAATTTCTTTCCCGGCTTTTTTAATAAAATACTATTTATGATAATTCATTAATAAATTCATCAAAAGATTCAGATACAAAAGCTAATTCCTTTTCATCCATTAACCATATGTATACTTTCCCATAGTCTTTATCTCTTAATGAAAGTAAAAAACAATTACCACCTTCATCATAAGCAAAAGGAACCATTTTTTTTAAATTAGAAAAAACATCAATTAAATCAGAATAAATATTTTCTATAGGCAAATCCCCATACTTTATTGGATTAAAACCACCTAATAAAAATAAATTACTCTCGCCATTATCAGGTGGATATCCACCATTAAATTCGGAATAAAAATCAATAAACGAAAATGGAATTTTTTCATCAAAGTATCGGTTGAATTCATTCAATTCATCAGAAGATAATTTTTTTTCTGATTCTTCAAGTACTAACCGCATAATCTACCACCTTTTCTAGCCGGGAACGTATAGCTTTTACCAGTTGCTGCTTTATATTGACTAACACCACCAGAATGACTTATTCCTTGATGTGCACCCTGTTTAATAAGCTGCATTGTACCTTTATTTGTGACAGGATCGTAATCATCAAGATGATGCCAGACATAACCTCTTGGTGTCGATTTTTGGTTCAACTTAGCAGCCGTATTTGCCCGTTCAAAATCTTTAAGATAATCACCTGAATATTCAATAGTAACTACAGGGTTAACTCCGGGTCGTTTGTTATATAACGCATTACTATCTGAATAGTCTAAACCGCCACCAGAAGTTCTTGTAACCCCTGTATAACCGCGATCTTCTAATTTAGCTATTGGATCTACAGCAAGTCCTAACGGATCGATCCAGCTTATCGGATTAGGCGCATACTGATAAAGATTTATCCCGCCCCGGATCGAAATAGGGTCGCCCGATATAAACTTCCCGATATCCGGATCATAAAATCTGTACAAATTGTAATGCAGCCCCGTTTCCCTGTCCAGATATTGCCCCTGGAAACGCAGGTTCTGCTGTACGGGCCGGGTTTCTTTTTCATGCGTCAGGTTCCCCCATACCTGATAGCCCGCTTCCCAGACAATATTGCCCCTGCCGTCCGTCATCTCCTCCGGCGCGCCGTTTACGTCCGTATGGTAATACAGCACCTCATCCGCTTCGCCCGGCGCCGCCCTGTCCACCCGCGCCAGCGGCTCGTGGCTCCCCTGGTCGCTGTAGATATACAGGCTGCTGCTTCTTCCCAGCCTGCACTCCTGTGCCAGCCGCATTCCGTCCCATAAAAACGTCGTCCGGTTATACGGCTTTCCTTCCGCGTCCAGCTCGTGCTTCTCCACCCGCCTGCCCGGCGCGTCGTACACGTACCCGTAACGCCGTACGGTGCTCCCCCGGGTGACCGCCACTTCCGTCAGCCGGTGCTCCGCGTCCCAGCGGTAGTGCTGCGTGCCGTTGCGGCCCCGCTTTTCAACCACCCGGCCATATTCATCGTAACGGTAATGCAGCCCACGGTATGACGTTATCCGGTTGAACGGCACCACGCTGCCTGCACCCGCCTGCGCGGTCTCTCCCTGCCGCCTGTCCAGCAGGTTCGCCGCCGCGTCGTACTGCCAGCTGTCCAGGTATGCCTCATTCCGGCACGCCGTGATGCGCCCCGTCGTGTCGTAAAAATAATCCGTCACCCCCTGCCGGCTGTGCCGCTTTTTCAGCAGCTCGTCCTGGCCACTATACGCATACCCACGGAGGCCAGCGGACGCAGGGTATCAAATGACACCAGCGGCCCGACAAACCAGACCAGCAGCGCCAGAACCAGAACGCCCACAACTGCCAGCGCGCGCCGGGAAAAAAGCAGACTAAGAAATTTTTGCATTATATTTCGACTCGCCACCCAATAATCAATATTTTAAAATTCCCTGGATAAAGTAATATAACCATTAAATCTTACAGAACACTCATCAGCATTCATGAAGCTGGATGCAATGAAAATATCTTTTTCTTTATCTTTGTTAATATAGGTATATTTTGCCACGATAGATTTAACCTGATTTTCATAGTAACTATCGAAATAGGATTTTTTATCTAATATTGCCACTTTATTTTTGGCCTTATCTTTTTCATAATCCATCCTGGCCAGAGATTCTGCATAGACCTTAGATACAGGCGAGATATCAAGAATCTCTACCTTTGTTTTATCCTTTATAATAGTAGCGACATCTATATTCAGGTCATTTTTTATGGCATCAAATAATGATGACTCCATTGATGCTCCAACCGTAGCACACCCATAATCGTGCGCATAAGAAATGGCAGGAATACCCACCAACAGACAGACCATTATCTTAAACATATCAATCACTTACTACCAAGACTTTACCACCAATACTTATCTGAACTGGCAGCGATAACATTATCACAGGGTATACCTGTCATACTTCAGGCTGCATGTGCGTTGGCTTTCCTCGCTCACCCCAGTCACGAACTAATGTACGTTCCTGGGGATTCACTCCCTTGCCGCCTTGATGCAACTTGAATGATTTTATATATTACAGGGATACTCTATTAATTTATTTATGATAAGTTCAGCCGCGCGAGAATTCAGTTCCTCATTGGTTTTATTTTTAAGAGAAACATAGACTAATTCATTTAATGTTAGCGTCTTAAATAAAGCGTATCAACGACTGCATCTTCACCTTTCAGATCTGCCTGCTCTTTGGGATCGCCAGACGAAAGAAAACCACCATCATTCAACATACGCGCTGCACGGGATGAGACATTCCATCCTTCCGCTGAGGAAATTATTGGAGCCTGAGAAAAATGAATAACCGCAGGGCAGACAATCTCATCGGCATGAACAACTATTACCGGAAGTAACCACAGAATGCCCCCGACAATACAGGTGCTATTCAACGATAAAATAGGCTTCTGCATTATTACTCATCCTTATATAAGTCCCGTCACTACGAACACTTCCATTATGCAACTTTCTTATATAACGTTTGGACACACGGGGTTTTGCGATATCATATTTCCATTGATCCATCACCCATATCCCGCCAGCATCTTGCCCCAAAAAAAATGCAGCATGGTTGCCACTATTGTGGTTCGGATATCGCCCATTCACAAAAGTAGCGATAACTGTCCCGACTTCAATGTTTTTGTTTCCAAATACTGCGGCCCCTTGCTGCCATGTACTCGCTTGTCCTACTCGTATATAGTGTTGAATAAGTTCAACACACTGATGGTGGTTTCCTACCTTTTCTGTATCCTGTAAAGCCTTTGCATTAGCATAAACATATGGCATATATTCTCTTAATATCCTCTGATATCATTTATACATTCACAAAATAAATGCATCAGGCATTGCCCTGCTTCACTGACGGCAGTTTTGTCACCAGGCGCAGCGATCCCGTCAGCCCTTCAAGCTGGAAATGCGGACGCAGGAAGAATTTCGCGTCGTAATAACCTGGATTGCCTTCCACCTCTTCCACCACTACTTCAGCGGCAGCCAGCGGACGACGGGCTTTAGTTTCTTGCGAGGAGTTAACCGGATCGGCGTCGACGTAATTCATAATCCATTCATTTAGCCAGCGCTGCATATCCTCGCGCTCTTTAAAGGAACCGATTTTGTCGCGGACGATACATTTGAGGAAGTGCGCGAAGCGCGAGCAGGCGAACAGGTACGGCAGACGGGCGGACAGGTTGGCGTTGGCCGTCGCGTCCGGATCGTAGTATTCCTGTGGTTTTTGCAGCGACTGTGCGCCGATAAAGGCGGCATAGTCTGAGTTTTTACGGTGGATCAACGGGATAAAACCGTTTTTCGCCAGTTCAGCCTCGCGGCGGTCAGAGATGGCGATTTCGGTCGGGCATTTCATGTCCACGCCGCCATCGTCAGTCGGGAAGGTATGGCAGGGAAGATTTTCCACCGCACCGCCTGATTCCACACCGCGAATCAACGTACACCAGCCGTAGTGTTTGAAGGAACGGTTGATGTTTACGCCCATCGCGTAGGCCGCGTTGCTCCAGACGTATTTGGTATGGTCAGAACCATCCGCATCTTCTTCAAAATCAAACTCGTCCACCGGGTTGGTTTTTGCGCCATACGGCAGGCGGGCAAGAAAACGCGGCATCGTCAGGCCAATATAACGGGAGTCTTCGCTGGCCCGCAGCGAGTTCCACGGCGCATATTCCAGGTTCTGGGTGACGATTTTGGTCAGGTCGCGGGGATTCGCGAGTTCCTGCCAGGAGTCCATTTGCAGTACCGAGGGGGAAGCCCCGGCAATAAACGGCGCATGGGCCGACGCGGCGACTTTGGCGATAGAGCCGAGCAGATCCACATCGGGCGGTGTATGGTCGAAGTAGTAATCCGCAATGATACAGCCATAAGGTTCGCCACCTAACTGGCCGTATTCGGCTTCATACAGTTTCTTGAACATCGGGCTTTGATCCCAGGCGATGCCCTTGTAACGCTTCATGTTGCGCCGCAATTCATCTTTTGACAGATTCATGAAGCGGATTTTCAGCTTTTCGTCGGTCTCGGTGTTGTAAACCAAATGCTCCATACCGCGCCACGAGGATTCCAGCTTCTGCCAGTCGGGATGTTGCAGAATCAGTTTGATCTGTTCGGTCAGTTTAAAGTCGATCTGCGCAATAATAGCGCTGATGCTTTTATAGGCGTCATCGCTGACGGTGATCGTGTTCGCCAGCGCCTGTTGCGCCAGCGTCTGCACCGCGGCTTCCACAGCTTTTGCCGCCTGGGTAGTCTTGGGTCGGAAGGCCTGATTCAGCAACGCATCAAATTCACCGGATGCGGAGACGGTATCCTGAGCAACCGCGTCGGTTGCCTGCATATTACTGTTTGCCATGAAAATTCCTTAAAAATTCGACATTATTCCGCTGATTCATTATCCGCTGACACACCTTGCTGGGTAGCGGCCGATTTCGGCGCATTCGCCAGCGTTTTCAGCAGAGTCGGGTCCTGCAACAGTTTATTGACCAGATTTTCCGCCCCGGCCTTGCCATCCATGTAGGTCTGGAGGTTCGCCAGTTGAGTGCGGGCTTCCAGTAACTGGTTCAGGGCGTCCACCTTGCGGGCAATCTGTGCCGGCGAAAAGTCGTCCATATTTTCCAGCGTGATATCGACCATCAACTGACCTTCACCCGTCAGCGTATTCGGCACAGCGAACGCCACGCGCGGCGCAATGGCTTTCATGCGCTCATTGAAGTTATCAATATCAATATCGAGGAATTTGCGATCCGTCACCGGCGGCAGTTCTTCACGCGGTTTCCCGGCCAGATCGGCCAACACCGCCATCACGAACGGCAGCTCGATTTTTTTCTCAGAGCCGTAAATCTCTACGTCATATTCAATCTGCACGCGCGGCGCGCGGTTGCGCGCGATGAATTTCTGCGCGCTATTGTTGATAGCCATACTCTTTCATTTCCTTATCAATCTACCGACGACCGCCCGGACAGCGGTGCAACGGCACAGTTTAAAAATCATACTCAGAGAGTTTTTTTATAATCTCTTTGTTTTCTTTGTACTTTTCCCGTAACCCAGGAAGTGCTTTTTTCGCCGGAGGGCACCAGGTATTAATGCCCTTTTCTATGTCTTTTTTATCCTCTTCCGGTAAAGAACTGTCCCATTCGCCGGCCAGATGCTGGCACATCTCTGCATTGCTCAGAAAATGCTGCACATCCTGTGGTAAAGGCGGTTCGCCATGAACACTGAAAGCGAACATCATTAGCAAAGGAGTCAATAACGCCGGGTAACGTAATGTCATATTTAATGCCCATCAATTGACCAGTGGGGTTTATCTGTATTTCCGCCGACAAACTTAGTCACGCCATAAACCCACTGCGCACCACTTAACTCTTTTGGCATATTCCTTCCTGCGAGGTTGTCTCAAAAACAATCTGCTCATCACCATTAACGCCGATATCAATCTGCCTGATAGCGGCTTTTTCCGTCATGGCCTGCAACCAGTAGCGCGACAGTTGTGGCAGGATGTGCTGTTCGATGTAGCCAATCAGCAACCGCGCGCCCGTTTCATGCATTGGACAGCACGCCACAATATGTGCGACCAGTTCCTCGCTATACGTCAGCGTCACGCCGTGCTGTTCACTCATCCGCGCCACCAGCCGGTCAAGGTGCAGACGGACAATCACGCCACGCGACGTTTCGTCCAGCGGCAGGTAAGGGATCACCGTCACGCGGCCCAGAAATGCCGCCGGGAAATGCTTGCGTAATTCCGGCATTAGCGCCTCTTTAAGCCCCGTAGCATCGGGCATTAAAGCCGGATCTTCACACATCTGGCTGATGAGGTCGGAACCCACGTTGGTGGTGAGTAATAGCGTGGTGTTTTTGAAATCGACATGTGTACCCTCGCCGTCCTCCATCCCACCCTTGTCAAACACCTGATAGAAGAGTTCATGGACGTCATGGTGCGCTTTTTCGATCTCGTCGAGCAGCACTACGCTCCAGGGGTGGCGACGCACCGCTTCCGTCAGCACACCACCCTCGCCATAGCCCACATAGCCGGGCGGCGCGCCTTTCAGCGTGGAAACGGTGTGAGCCTCCTGGAACTCGCTCATATTGATGGTTACCAGGTTCTGCTCGCCGCCGTAGATAGCCTCCGCCAGCGCCAGCGCGGTTTCGGTTTTACCGACACCGGACGGCCCGGCCAGCATAAACACGCCCACCGGTTTGCGTGGATCGCCCAGTCCCGCCCTGGCGGTCTGAATACGTTCACCAATCTGCGCCAGCGCGCCGTCTTGCCCGGTAACGCGTTGCGCCAGTCGGGCAGGCAGTTCCAGCACCTGGCTGGCCTCATCTTTCACCATGCGCCCGGCAGGAATACCGGTCCAGTCGGCGACAATCGCCGCGACAACCGCCGCGCTGACTTCCGGGAACACCACCGGCGCGTCGCCCTGCCACTCCCTTAGCGCCGTTTCGGCCTGTTGCAGCGTGGTTTTGTCATCAGCATCAGACTCTGCGACACGCAGTTCCTGCAACGTATGTACCAGTTCCAGCTCCCGCTGCCAGCGGGATTCGGATACAGTCAGTTCATTGTTGAGCGAGAAAATTCGCGCCATCAGCGCATCGCGCCGCTCATCTGACTGAATCCCCATTTTTTCCTGCTTCTGCAACAGCGACCGTTCCATTTCCGCCGCTTTTAGCTGCTGGCGCAGGAACTGTACGCTGGCAGGCGGCGTGTGCAGCGTCAGCGCCACGCGGGCCGCGGCGGTATCCAGCAGGCTGATGGCCTTATCCGGCAATTGCCGGGCGGGAATGTAGCGGTGAGAAAGCTGTACCGCCGCACGTACCGCCTCATCCAGAATCAGAACGTTATGGTGTTTTTCCAGCGTATCCACCAGACCACGCACCATTTCCATTGCGGGGATCTCTTCCGGTTCGGCAATCTGCAACACCTGAAAACGACGGGTCAGCGCCGGATCTTTCTCAATATGGCGCTTGTATTCGCTCCAGGTGGTGGCACCGATAGTCCGCAGGGTGCCGCGCGCCAGCGCCGGTTTCAGCAGGTTAGCGGCATCGCCCGTGCCGGATGCGCCGCCCGCGCCCACCAGAGTGTGAACTTCATCGACAAACAGAATAACCGGCTGCGGCGAGCGCCCGGCCTCTTCCAGTAACCCTTTCAGACGCGATTCAAACTCGCCTTTCATGCTGGCTCCGGCCAACAGAGCGCCAACGTCCAGCGCCAGCAGCCGTACTTCCCGCAGCGCGGGCGGCACTTCCCCCTGCGCAATCGCGAGGGCAAAACCTTCGACGACCGCCGTCTTTCCGACGCCCGCCTCACCAGTCAGTAGTGGATTATTCTGGCGACGGCGCAGCAGAATATCCGTCATGGTGCGGATTTCATGCTCACGCCCCGTCACCGGGTCGATTTTGCCGTCGCGCGCCTGTGCCGTCATGTCCTGACAGTATTTTGCCAGCGCGGATTTACCGTCCTGCCCGCCGTTGGGAATCGCCTGACTGCTTTCACCGGGAATGGCTGATGCCAGGCCGGAGCCGTCGTAAGGGCGCTCCTGCGCTTCCGGCGATGTTTCGATCAACGAGGGCAGTATTTCCGTCAGTTCATCAACCGGAAGCGTGGCCAGCGGCGCGCAGATACTGCTCAGTACCCGACGCAGTTCTGGCGTGGTCAACAAGGCCAGCAGCAACCAGCCGCTGCGAATTTTGTTATCGCCGTAACGGACGCTCGCCAGCATCCAGGCCTTTTCAACGCTGAGATCGATATGGTGAGAAAAATCACTAATGGCGCTGGCCCCGGCGGGCAGCATATCCAGTTGCCGGAGTAACGCTTTCTCCACATCAGAAAGAGGGATCTGGTAATGCCGAAGAACGTGGAGAATATCGTTATCGGGCTGCTGTGTTAACTGGTGCAGCCAGTGAGTCAGCTCAACCCAGGGATTAGAGCGTAGTTTGCAAAATGCCGTTGCCGATTCCAGCGACCGGAATAGTGGGCCGGCCAGTTTTCCATACAACGCACTGCGTGAAACAGGAGTTTCCATGTGTTATGCCTTGTGACATAAAAATTCATAAAAATAATGCATCAATGCATATAAATATATAAACAATTCTTTATTGATAGCCTCGAAAAAATATCGAAACAAAACAATGATACAGATCAGGGACTAATTAGCAACTAAGCCGTTAATATTAAATAATCAATGAACAGCAAGATAAAAATCGCAATTGCAGAATTAAAAGAAATAATATTTCAAAAAAGACATCTATGCATACAACAATGCATTCACGACGAAAATAATAAAAAGGGTGTCATCAATAATGACTCCCTATGAATTTAGTTAAAATTATTTATGAATTAAAACTCCCTAAACGTTTCCTCCAGAAAAATAAATACATTTAAGGGACATAATGAAACAAGACATGTGGGAATTACGGAAAATACAGTCGCAGGGTATAACGGATAACGCACAGTATCCCGCAGGGACATACATCGTATTTACTGCCGCCGCCCCCTACATTCCGCTTTTTGAGCAACATGGGAAAGACGATATCGCGCTCAGTCTTGTTCGCCACGAAGAGGCGTGGTGGATTGTTAATCACTCTGATGAACTGTGCTGTGCCGTCAATGAGCAGGTGATGGAACCTCATCACCGTATGCGGCTGAATGATGGAGATACGATTGAATGGGGTCTGTCATCCTGGTGCCTTGCCCGCACCAATGATGAGTCCCGTCCCGATGTTTCGTTTCCTCAGTTGGTTCAGTCATCTGAATCCGTTGCTGAGTACCTGGATCTGGACTGGTTTAAACAACAACAGCTCAATCCGCAGAACCCGTTCGATATTATTCCCGTCCGGGAAACCGCGTCCTCTTACACCGGCCATGAAGCGGATAGCACGCTACACCAGCTTTACCAGGAATATCAGCAGGCATTGCGGCCCTCCGGGCAGGAAAAGCCCCTCCGTCCTAAACCGTTTCCCCGAAATGAAGACGCTGTCACCCAGGATTTGACGTCGTTATACGATAAAAAGGGCGACACCGACACGTTACAGGATATGGTGGCAGGCGCGCCCGGTATTGATGCCATTCTGGATACGCTGGACACGACCGGTGAGGGTGAAATGCACTGGCTGGCGATGGAATCAATGCCCGATATCCTACAACTGCTCTCGCCGGAACTGGGGGGGAAAACCGCACATAGCGAGATACTGCCCGATCTGACCCGCCGCGAGCATCGTATTATTGGCATCGATAGCCACTACCGAATCACTCCGACACAGAAAAATGGAAATACCGCCCATGAAAAAAACTGACACGCTTCCTGCTACCCTGTCCGCGCTGCTACAGGAATACTCTATTGCGGAGGGGATTCAGATGGCGGAGCAGCAGGTTCGGGAAAATCCGGCGAAGGCGCTCTGCCGCCACAGCCTGTTTCAGTTGCTGTGTGTGGCCGGAGACTGGTCGCGGGCGCTACACCAGCTTCAGCTATGTGCCAGGATGGAGGCCAATTATACCCAGGAGGCCCGGCTGTACCGGGAGCTGGTTCGCTGCGAAATGTTCCGCCACACCGTTTTTCAGGGTGAACAACGACCCGGTTTTCTTCTGCCGCAGCCCGTTTGGGTGGAGTCACTGCTGGCGGCACTCGCCTGTCATGACGATACCGGTGAGGTTGATAAACACCGTAATACCGCACTGGAAGCCATAACAGACACGGGCGGGCAGTGGAACGGCGGCGCATTTGACTGGGCGAGCGACAGCGATTCCCGCCTTGGCCCGGTACTTGAGCTGGTCACCGGCGGCGTGTATATCTGGCTACCGTTTTCGCAAATACGCTCGCTGGAATCGCCGCAACCGACGCGCCTGACCGATCTGCTGTGGAAACCCATTAATATCACCCTGATGAATGGCGATACGCACGGCGCCTGGCTCTTTACCCGTTACAGCGGTTCGGAAAGTGCATCTGACGCCCTGCGTCTGTGCCGGGAAACCGCCTAGCAGGACGGCCCCGGCGAAACCACCGTGCGGGCGCTGGGGCAGAAAGTGTGGCTGACCAGCCACGGCGATATCAGCCTGCTGGACATGGCCCATTGTACCTTTCATGCTCAGGAAAACGATGGCGCATGAGCACGTCTCGTTTTACACCCGCTAACCACCTGCTGCCCACCCTATTTGATCGGCTGTGTGACAATGCTCCGTATCAGAAAATTGACCGGGATATCAGCGTCACGCCGGTACAACTGAAGGAGATCATTCGTCGGGATCTCTCCTTTTTGCTCAATACCATTAGCCACGAAGGTGACATCGACGCCCGGCGCTATCCGCAGGCGGCGGCGTCAGTGCTCAACTATGGCCTGCCGCCGCTGGCGGGCAGCTTTATGTATGAGCATAAGTGGGACGATATCAGCGAGGCGATCCGGCGCGCCATTATCCGTTTCGAACCCCGGCTGAACGCCGCCACACTCAGGGTCACGCCCTTGCTCGATAAAACCCGGCAGGGTAGCTATAACACGCTACAGTTTGAAATTCGCGGACAAATTCTGACGCAGCCGTATCCCACGGAGTTTCTGGTACGCAGCGCGCTGGATATGGAGCTGAGCCGCATTACGTTCTTTTAATACAGGGCATTATTCATGGATCCACGGCTACTGGAGTATTACAACCGCGAACTGAGCTACCTGCGGGAGACTGGTGCTGAGTTCGCCACCCTCCATCCCAAAATTGCCGCCCGACTGGGGATGCAGGGAACCGATATTGCCGACCCGTATGTGGAACGCATGATCGAGGCGTTCAGCTTTCTGAGCGCCCGCACTCAGCTAAAAATTGACGCCGAGTTTCCCCGCTTCACACAGCGGTTACTGGAAGTCGTCAGCCCCAATTACGTCACCCCCACGCCATCGATGGCAGTGGTAAAGCTGTATCCCGATACGCAGGAAGGCGACCTGGCGAAAGGGGTCACCGTGCCGCGCGATACCGCGTTCGTTTCCCCCATCCCGGAAGGCGAAAATACCGCCTGCCAGTTTCGCAGCAGCCAGGACGTCACGCTGTGGCCGCTGTCCATCGAGGAGGTACGCCTGACCGCCGCGCCGCCGGATATGCCCGCCCTGCACCGCTATCTGCCGCCTAATATTCATGTCGCCGGGGCATTGCGCATCACCCTGCGAACCTTCGGGGAACTGACTTTCAGCGAGCTGGCCGGTCCGGCACGGCTGCCCTTTTACCTCTGCGGCGAAGAACGCATTGCGTCACACCTGTTTGAGCTGCTGCATACCAGCGCCGTCGCCACACTGGCCGGTGAACCCGGTCACTTTGACGGCGAACTGAATGTGAATCTTCAACACCCGGTGGCGCACGAAGGGCTGGAGCCAGGGCAGGGGCTGCTGCCGCTCGCCTGGAACGTGTTTCACGGCCATAATCTGCTGCATGAATTTTTCGCCTGTCCGGAACGGTTTTACTTCTTCACCCCGACCGGATTGTCTGCCGGGTTACAAAAGGTGCAGGGCAATGTGGCGGAAATTGTCATACTGCTTAACCGCCTGCCGCCGGACTGGCTGATTCATCAGACGGACGCTGCACAGTTCAGCCTGTTCTGTACGCCGGTGATCAACCTGTTTCCCCGCACCACCACCCGGATTGAAGTCACTCACAGCGTGACGGAACAGCATCTGGTGGTGGATCGTACCCGTCCGCTGGATTACGAGGTGTTTTCTGTTCAGGAAGTCGAAGGCCTGGAAGCGGAAACCACACGGAAGATGATTTTTCGTCCGCTGTATCACACCCGTAATAATGACGAAGGCAACCACGGGCGTTATTTTTCACTGCGTCGTGAGCCGCGCCGCTCGTCAGAAAACGCCCGCCGCTATGGCACCCGAACCCCCTATACCGGCTCGGAAGTCTTCCTGTCGCTGGTTGATCAGCATGAAGCGCCCTACCCGGAAAATCTGCGCCATATCACCGTCACGGCAATGGTGACTAACCGCGATCTGCCCTGCCTTATTCCACGTAATGGCCGGGATGATCTGACCGTTGATGCGGCGATTCCGGTGGCGGGCGTGGGTCTTATCAGACCGCCGCGCCCGCCGCAGCCGCCGCTGGCTGAACGCGAAATGGCCTGGCGGCTGATCCGGCAGTTGTCGTTTAATTATCTGCCGCTGGCCGATCTGGATCACCGCACCGGCGGCCAGGCGCTGCGCGATCTGCTGAATCTGTTTATCCCGGCTCACGACAGCCCGCAGTCGCGCCAGGTGCGCAGCCTGATTGGCTGCAAAACCACCCCGGTGACCCGCCGACTGCCCGGCTCCGGCCTGTTGGTCTATGGCCGGGGCGTCAGTTGCGAACTGACCGTGGACGAAGAAGGATTTTCCGGTATCAGTCCTTACCTGTTCGGTCTGGTGCTGGAACACTATATTGCCCGCCATGTTTCCATTAATACCTTCTCGCAGATGACGCTGCACTCGATGCAACGCGGGCATGTCATGACCTGGCCGGTCAGAACCGGGCAACGGGGGAGCGTATGACCGGCGCTCTCGACCAGGCGCAGAAAACCCCCTGGCGTTACGGATTCCTGAACCTGATGCGGCGCGTGGATGCCCAGCTCTGTGATACTCCGGCAGGCAGTATCTGGCAGCCACGGATGGAAAAATTCCGTCTGGGACAGACGCCGACGATGACCTTTGCGCCACGGGAAATCGCCCAGGTCAGCTGGCAGGATGGACGCCTGCACCTGAGCCTGTACAGCCTCGGACTATGGGGGCCAAACGGCCCGTTGCCGCTGCACTATACCGAGCTGGCACTGAACCGCTCAGAGAGTCGCCACGATCCGACGCTGGTTCATTTTTCCAATATTTTTCACCACCGCTGGCTGACGCAGTTCTGGCAGGCATGGCGCAGCGCCCAGTCCGCCGGTGGCGGGCTGGACAAACCGGAACACGACCGTTTTGCGTTTTATATCGCCAGTCTCAGCGGGCAGGATCTACGGGAAAGCGCCGAAAGCCCGCTGTCAGATCATGTTCGCCTGGCTGCCTCCGCCCATCTGGTACGCGAATCGCGCAATCCTGACGGGCTGGCCGCCACGCTGGCACACTATTTCAGCGTACCTTTTGCGGTGAAAGAGTTCGCCTTGCACTGGATAACGGTGGCGAACGATGAAATCACCCGTCTGGGCACGCCCGCGCAGTCTTCGGTGCTGGGCAACGGGGCGCTTATCGGCCAGGCCGTACCGGATATGCAGTACAAATTCCGGCTAATTATCGGCACGCTCACGCTGGAGGATTACCTGCGTTTTCTGCCCGACGGCAACAATCTGCCCGTGCTGACAGAACTGGTGCGTACGTTCATCGGTTTTGAATATTGCTGGGAAATTGAGCTGCAGTTGAAGCCTCATGCCGCACCGCCTGCGGTGATCGGCGGCGCGCAGCGGCTTGGCTGGACGGCCTGGGCAGGTAAAGCCATGCATGACCGTCCGGTGACCGGCATGATTTTTGAACCTGAACACGGCTTAACCCACTGAGAGTAATGATATGGACATGTCCCTGACTAAACCGGTAAGCGCGGAACAACCCTGCGGCCCCGATCCGGAGTACGATCCGGAATACCTGCTGCTGTTCAGCCGCGCCCCCCCCCAGGCGGAGGCGCAATATGGTGATTTTGTCAGTACGCCGGAAGCCGTGAACTGGCCGGAAATTGAGCGTGATGCGCGCCGTCTGCTCACGCGCAGTAAGGATATCCGGGTGTTGATCCTGCTGCTGCGCAGTCGCATCCAGCAGGCTGGCGCACAGGGACTGGCGGAAATGCTCACGTAACTGGCAGAACTGAGCGTAATCTGGTCCGATGCACTCCATCCACAGCTGCTTACCGGCGAAGGCGCACCCGCAGAATCTATTGAAGATGCGGCGCTGGCGCGCAGTAATGCCCTGGCGGCGCTGCTGGATCACGAAGGCGTGATGGCAGACATTCGCGGTATCACGCTGTCAAACAGTGCCGTCCTGCGCCTGCAGGTACGGGATGTCGAGCGCGCGTTATCCGCCCCTCGCCCGGCTGATGCGCTGGCCCCCGAATCCGTCCGCCAGCAACTGGCCGACCTCGAAGCCCGTGGGGCATTACCGCTGGCGGCGTTTCGCGAAGCGCAGGAAAGCGCAGAACGCCTGCAAGTGTGGGCGCGTGAGACATTAGGCGATCTGGCTCCAGATTTTTCACGCCTGCGGCAGTTGTTAGCGCTGCTGCCTGACGTGGTACAGACAACCACACCGGAAATCCCTCCGTCGCCAGCGCCAGTGCCAGACCCCGCAGGCACGGTTATGGATAATGCCGTTCCGGCACGGGCAGAGGATGTGCCGCCTGTCAACGCGCCACCCGGTATATCCCTCCCACATAATGCTGAACCGGGGCCAATTCGCGATCGTAATGATGCGCTGGAGCGCCTGCGGTGCATTCGTCGCTGGTTTGAGAGCAGTGAACCCAGTAGCCCGACCATCCCACTGTTACGCCAGGCTGAAAGACTGGTGGGAAAACGGTTCTCGGAGGTGATCAATGAGATCCCGGTGGAGTTGCTGGAGAAGTGGGATGCCCTGGAGTGATGATGCGCATGTCTGGCGGTTCTCCGTAATTATCTGAGTGATATCAACATTACGCAGTCTGCTTCTGCGCTGAACATGTCCCGATCCCGGTTAAGCACCGCCATGAGGCCGCGCCTTAAATGTCAGTGGGATCAAAATAGCCATGACAGTGAAAGAAGTGGCGGTAATATCCTGTTCGTCATCCAGGCGTAGGCCCATTTGCGTCAGATTCCACGATAGGCGGTGGAACTTCTTGAAGACGAAAAAAAACCGTATCCCTTTTACAGTGATACGGTTTTTTTTACTTCACAGGATGTATAAAAACACCCTGAAATTTGTATCTGGCGGAACGGACGGGACTCGAACCCGCGACCCCCTGCGTGACAGGCAGGTATTCTAACCAACTGAACTACCGCTCCGTGATGTTCCCGCTGGGAACGAGGCGAATATTACGGTTTGCGGTGTCGCCCGTCAACGCTTTTTCTCACCTTTTGAATCAGTTGCTGCAAAAATCGCCCGAAGGATAATTTTTATAGCCTAAAAAGGAATAAATTACGCCCGCCAAAGGCAACTTCCGCCCTTTTTCTGCACCAGATCAAGCCGCGATTCATGCGCAGCCAGCTCTTCCTCAGAGGCAAAAACGACCCGTAACCGGCTGGCCTGGCGAACGATTCGCTGAATGGTCGCTTCACCTTGCTGCCGTTGCGTCTCTCCTTCCATCGCAAACGTCATGGACGTTTGCCCGCCCGTCATCGCCAGATACACTTCGGCAAGGATCTGGGCATCGAGCAATGCGCCGTGCAAAGTACGTTTGCTATTATCTATCTCATAACGCGAACACAGCGCATCAAGGCTGTTACGCTTGCCGGGGAACATTTTCCGCGCCAACGCCAGGCTGTCGGTAACTTTGCAGAAAGTATTGGTTTTAGGAATATCGCGTTTAAGCAGACCAAACTCATAATCCATAAAGCCAATATCGAACGATGCGTTATGGATGACCAGCTCCGCGCCGCGGATATAATCAAGAAACTCATCGACCACATCAGCAAAAACCGGCTTATCCAGCAGAAACTCATCGGCAATACCGTGTACGCCAAAAGCCTCTGGATCGACAAGGCGATCGGGCTTCAGGTAAACATGAAAATTGTTGCCGGTCAGACGACGGTTTATCACCTCAACCGCACCGATCTCAATAATCTTGTGACCTTCATAGTGCGCGCCTATCTGATTCATACCGGTGGTTTCGGTATCGAGGACAATCTGTCGTGTAATTGCAGTGCTCATATCGGTCATTTATGTCAGACTTGCGTTTTGTTATCAATTTCAATTACAGGAAGTCTACCAGAGATGCTTAAACAGGTAGAAATTTTCACCGATGGCTCTTGCCTGGGGAATCCAGGGCCTGGTGGTTATGGCGCTATCTTACGCTATCGCGGTCATGAAAAAACGTTTAGTGAAGGTTACACGCTCACTACCAATAACCGTATGGAACTGATGGCGGCGATCGTCGCGCTTGAAGCGTTAAAAGAACATTGCGAAGTAACATTGAGCACCGACAGCCAATATGTGCGGCAAGGAATTACCCAATGGATTCATAACTGGAAGAAACGCGGCTGGAAAACAGCGGAAAAGAAACCCGTAAAAAATGTCGATCTCTGGAAACGTCTCGATGCTGCGTTAGGTCAGCATCAGATCAAATGGGTATGGGTCAAAGGCCATGCAGGCCATCCCGAAAACGAGCGTTGTGATGAACTGGCGCGCGCCGCGGCAATGAACCCCACGCAGGAAGATAGTGGCTACCAGGCGGAGGCTTAGCCATCCGGTTTGCGATATTGCCGGGTGGCGCCAACGGTCTGGCGGATAGGGGTTTTACTTTTATTATGTCGCAGCGGATTAAGCGTAAGCGGGATGGTCCGCTTACGGGCCACAATAAGCTGTAAACAGCCCAGCGCCGGGATATGCGTATTTAAAAGCCGCCCCCCCTGCTTTTTCCAGGGTAAGACATGAAAACGGCTATAATGTAGCACTTCAAAATTGAGTAAAGACAGCCAGTCCAGTTGCCGCATAAGGGTAAACATCCGACTATTATAGGGCGGTGTTTTACGTAAAACGGGTACCAGTTTACGTAACCCCATCAAACTCAGCGGGTTAAATCCACTGATGACCAGCCAACCGTCATCAATCAATACGCGGTCGGCTTCCCGCAATAAACGGTGCGGGTCGGTACACCACGGCAAAGTATGCGCCAGCAGACAAACATCGACGGATTTATCTGCAAAAGGAAGGTGTAGCGGATCGGCCAGAACCTGCATCGGCGACCCCTGCGACGAAACATTCACCTGATGGGAGACCGCGCACGCTTCGGAATTGATTTCTGCGCTTAAATTACCGATTTTAAGCAAATGGAAACCATACATTTTTGCAAACCACGGATTTAGCTGCTGTTCCAGCGCCTCACGGTAGTAATTGCCCCAGGGCAACTCACCCCAACATCCGGGCGCAACGACAGTTTGAGAGAGCCTTGCCGGTTTCATCGCAACCTTCCGCTAATTATTTGAGAGGTAATATATGAATCTTAACAGTATTCCCGCGTTTCAGGACAATTACATCTGGGTGCTGACCAATGATGAAGGCCGCTGTGTGATTGTTGATCCCGGCGAAGCGGCACCCGTCTTAAAGGCCATTGCTGAACATAAGTGGATGCCGGAGGCGATTTTTCTGACGCATCACCATCACGACCATGTTGGCGGAGTCAAAGAGCTGTTGCAACACTTCCCGCAAATGACGGTTTATGGACCGGCGGAAACGCAAGACAAGGGAGCAACCCATCTTGTTGGCGATGGCGATACTATTCGCGTTTTAGGCGAGAAATTTACTCTTTTTGCCACGCCGGGTCACACGTTAGGACACGTCTGTTACTTTAGCCACCCTTACTTATTCTGCGGCGACACGCTGTTTTCTGGCGGCTGTGGTCGACTGTTTGAAGGCACGCCATCACAGATGTATCAGTCACTTATGAAAATTAATTCTCTGCCTGACGACACGCTCATTTGCTGCGCTCACGAATACACTTTAGCTAACATTAAGTTCGCATTGAGCATACTTCCGCACGATTCGTTCATAAATGAATATTATCGTAAAGTTAAAGAGTTACGTGTAAAAAAACAAATGACATTACCCGTTATTCTTAAAAATGAGCGTAAGATTAATCTTTTTTTAAGAACTGAAGATATTGATTTAATTAACGAAATAAACAAAGAAACAATATTGCAACAACCAGAAGCGCGTTTTGCATGGTTAAGGTCAAAGAAAGACACGTTCTGATAATTCTTACTTGTCATTCGCTAACTTCGCCGTTATGATCGGTCGTCTTTTAAGCAACTATTGACACACACATGAAGGCAAAAGCGATATTACTCGCCTCTGTCCTGCTTGTGGGGTGCCAGACGTCTCAGAACACTGGCAACGTCCAACAGCACGCACAGAGCCTTTCTGCAGCTGGTCAAGGGGAAGCAGGAAAGTTTACGAGTCAGGCACGATGGATGGACGACGGAACGTCTATCGCGCCAGATCAGGACTTGTGGGCTTTCATTGGCGACGAGCTAAAGATGGGAATTCCGGAAAACAGCCGGATTCGCGAACAGAAACAGAAGTATTTACGCAATAAGAGCTATCTCCACGATGTAACTTTACGGGCAGAGCCGTATATGTACTGGATAGCGGGGCAGGTTAAGAAACGTAACATGCCTATGGAGCTGGTACTACTACCCATAGTGGAGAGCGCTTTTGATCCTCACGCAACGTCTGGCGCCAATGCTGCAGGCATCTGGCAGATCATACCGAGCACAGGGCGCAATTATGGTTTAAAGCAGACCCGTAATTATGACGCGCGTCGCGATGTTGTAGCCTCTACGACCGCCGCGTTAGACATGATGCAGCGTCTGAACAAAATGTTTGACGGCGACTGGCTGTTAACCGTTGCAGCGTATAACAGCGGCGAAGGCCGTGTTATGCGGGCAATTAAAGCAAACAAAGCGCGTGGAAAACCGACGGATTTCTGGTCGCTTTCTTTGCCCAGAGAAACAAAACTCTACGTACCTAAGATGCTGGCATTGAGTGAAATTCTCAAAAACAGCAAACGCTACGGCGTACGTCTGCCAACAACAGATGAAAGCCGAGCGCTGGCACGAGTTCGTTTAAACAGTCCAGTTGAAATGGCGCAGGTTGCGGATATGGCGGGCATGTCTATCAGCAAGCTGAAGACGTTTAATGCCGGTGTAAAAGGGTCTACCTTAGGCGTAAGCGGTCCGCAATATGTTATGGTGCCCAAAAAGCATGCCGAGCAGTTGCGTGAGTCGCTGGCTTCCGGTGAGATTGACGCCGTTCAGTCCCAACTGATCGCCGACAATACGCCGTTGAATAGCCGTAGCTATAAGGTGCGCTCTGGCGATACGCTTTCCGGTATTGCTTCGCGGCTTGGCGTAAGCACGAAGGACTTGCAGCAGTGGAACAACCTGCGTGGTTCGCGCCTGAAAATCGGGCAAAGCCTGACCGTAGGCGCTGGCAGCAGCGCGCAACGACTGGCAAACAATAGCGATAGCATTACCTATCGTGTCCGTAAAGGCGATTCGCTTTCCAGTATCGCCAGACGTCACGGGGTGAATATCAAAGATGTGATGCGCTGGAACCATGATACGGATAATCTACAACCGGGCGATCAGCTTACGTTGTTTGTGAAGGACAATAGCACGCCAGACTCCTGATATTGTCCAACGAAAAAGCCAAAAGGCGCCGCTTCCCCCGGCGCCTTTTAAATTGCTATACCGCTTTATGCGCTTCCAGCATGATAGTATCGCTGCTAAACGAGCCGTCATCCTGCAACTCAAAATAACGCTTCACCTCTACCGGGGCGCTCGCCTGATATAATCGAATCGCCTCAACCAACGGCGCTGGCGTACGCATCCGCGTTACCCATGAGCGAAACTCCAGCGATAAACGATCGGTTATCACGGTATTCGTTACCAGCATCGCGTTATTGACCATCGTCAGCCATTCGCCACTGGAATAGTTACGGACATGCGACGTGTCGCGTAACGCCTCCACCGTTTGCAGCCAGATATCGCGTACAGGATGTCCAGGCGACATGACATCCATGATAATCAGCACGCCGCCGGGTTTTAATACACGATAAACCTCACGCAATGCCTGACCAACGTCGTGCCAGTGATGCGCGGAATAGCGGCTAATCACCACCTCAAACGATGCATCTTCAAAGGGCAGTTTTTCGGCATAGCCTTGCCGGAGAGTAATATTACTTAAATGTCTTTCTTCCGCCGCTCCAGCGACAACCTCAAGCATGCTGGCGGATAAATCGTATGCCACGACCGAGTAGGCATGTTGCGCAGCGACAAAACTCGCGTGTCCAGCTCCACATCCCATATCCAGTACGTTCGCGTGGGAAAAATCAGACAGCCTTTGCGCCAGCCGCGCTAAGTCACGACCCGATGCGTGAACGGCGCTATGTAAATAGGCGTTCGCCTGTGAACCAAACTGCTTTTCAACATTGTCATGGTGGGAATGCGTTGTCATGGTAGTGCCCTTCTGTTATGAGAAAAGTAAAGGGCAGCACCCGAAGAGGCCTGCCCCACGGCAGACCTGACGCACCTTTATTGCTCAGGTTTGCCGGGACTGAATTCAACGAGTAGCGGATTGTGATCGGAAGCGCGCGTCACCAGTACGGAGGCTTCATTCACGTTTAAACCACGATAAAAAACAAAATCCAGCGGTCGTCCAAACGCACGACGGCGCTGATCGTCAGTGAAACGCACCTGGCGCAGCGACATCTCACGTGCAAAGCGGTACAACGCATTCATACGTGGGCGGCTCCAGGCATTAAAATCACCCGCCATAATGACAGGGCCGCTATGGTGCGCAATCTGGTCGCCGATCGGAAGTAACTGCTTACTGTATACGTCCACGCCCAGACTAAAATTTACCGCATGAACATTTACTACCATTAATAAACGGGTATCCGGCAAGGGATATACCGTCACCAGGGCTGATTTCGCCAAACGTAAAATTGGTTCTCTTTCCCGTAAAGGGCAGCAGTAAACAGGATGGGCGGCAGAAAGCGTCATGACGCCAGACGGATGCTGAGGTAATACAAAAGCGGGAACCTGGTCGGCGGCAAGATAGTTAGCGGTGGCAAACTGTACCAGTTCAGGCGTCGTCTGTGCCTCCTGCAACAGGACCAGATGCGCATCTTTGCCGTAGTTCTTCAGCACCGATAACCATTCGGCTCGCTGCTGCTTGAATATATTCCACACGAGGATACGGATCCGCTCTTCACTGCTTAGCGGTTCCCCGGCGGGCAATGCCTGGCCAATGCTCGCAAACGACCCTGGCGGCAAAATCCGCTCGGCGGGCTGTCCGGCAACATAGCGCATCGCATAGGTGTTTTTTCGCACTTTTGACTTTCAAACCTCTGTAACGTCAACCAGTCCTCAACCGGACTGGTTCTTCTGTTATAGGGATTTTAGCACTCACTTTCAACGAACAATTGCAGTTTGTTTTGTAAGTAGGCGCTTACATCAATAATTTACTCCAGAGCAATGCGTACAGGTTTATCAAGACGTCCGCTGACGCCCACCAGCAGGAAAGCCACCAGAACAATGAGGGCGCCAATCCACGGCGTCTGCGCCAAACCGTAATGCGCCACCGTTTGTCCGCCAATCACGGAACCCAGCGCAATACCAATGTTAAACGCCGCAATGTTCAGACCTGACGCCACATCTACTGCATTAGGCGTGAATTGTTCCGCTTTCTGTACCACGTAGACCTGCAACCCCGGTACGTTACCGAAGGCAAAGATCCCCATCACCAGAATGGTAGCCAGCGCGGCATACTGCGTGGAGGCCGTCACCTGGAAGACCATCAGCAGAACAAACAGCGCGGCGAAAATGAATTTCAGCGCCGGCACGGCGCCATGCTTATCCGCCAGTTTACCACCCCAGATATTGCCGATAGCCACAGATACGCCATAACCCAGTAGGATCCAGCTTACTGCTGCCGGGGAGAATCCCGCCAGATCCTGCATCATTGGCGCCAGGAAGGTGAATGCCGTGAATACCCCGCCGTAGCCCAGCGCCGTAACGGCGTAAATCAGCAACAGACGAGGATGAGTCAGTACTTTCACCTGGTCACGAATGCTGGCGGCCGCCCGACCGGGAATGTTGGCCGGGATCAGCAGTTGACTGCTCATCAGCGCAATCACGCCTAACAGTGATACCGCAAGGAAGGTCTCACGCCAGCCAAAATGCTGACCGATAAATGTTCCCAGCGGCACGCCCGTGACCAGCGCTACCGTTAAACCACCAAACATAATAGCGATCGCAGAAGCCGCTTTCTCTTTTGGCACCAGACTTGTCGCGATGGTAGATCCAATCGAGAAGAACACGCCGTGCGCCAGGCCCGTCAGCAGACGGGCGACGATTAATGTCATATAGCCCGGTGCCTGCCATGCCAGCAAATTCCCCGCCGTAAACAAGACCATCAGCGCGACCAGTAACTGTTTACGCGGCAGGCGTCCGGTCAGCGCGGTTAGCACCGGCGCGCCAATAGCCACACCCAGCGCATAGATTGAAACCAGCATTCCGGCGGAAGGTAACGAGATAGCCAGTTGTTGAGCAATGGTCGGCACCAGGCCGACAATCACAAACTCAGTCGTACCGATAGCGAAAGCACTTATTGTCAGTGCAAATAAAGCGAGAGGCATACATAACTCCATAACAGCAGTAATCAGATGACACGCAGTATGCCTGGATGTTTTAATGACAAAAATAGCCAAAATATCAATTTAATTTTGCTTCAGGAGCAAAAATGAAAGCCACCTCCGAAGAACTCGCAATTTTTGTCGCTGTCGTGGAAAGCGGCAGCTTCAGCCGGGCGGCAGAGCAGCTTGGACAGGCCAATTCCGCTGTCAGCCGGGCAGTTAAAAAGCTGGAGATGAAGCTCGGCGTCAGTCTGCTTAATCGTACGACCCGACAGCTGAGCCTGACTGAAGAAGGAGAGCGATACTTCAGGCGCGTGCAGCAGATACTGCAAGAAATGGCCGCCGCAGAAACGGAAATCATGGAGTCGCGTAATACCCCGCGCGGCTTACTGCGTATCGATGCGGCAACGCCGGTAATGCTGCATTTCCTGATGCCGCTGATTAAACCTTTTCGTGAACGGTATCCGGAAATAACGTTGTCTCTTGTCTCCTCAGAAACGTTCATCAATCTTATTGAACGAAAAGTGGATGTTGCGATACGCGCAGGCACGTTGACAGATTCAAGTCTGCGCGCGCGTCCGTTATTTACCAGTTATCGTAAGATTATCGCCTCACCGGATTATATTGCCCGTTTTGGCAAGCCAGAGACCGTTGAAGAGTTAAAACGGCATCTGTGCCTGGGGTTCTCAGAACCTGTTTCGCTCAATACCTGGCCGATTGCCTGTAGCGACGGGCAGCTCCATGAGATCAAATGTGGGATTTCTTCCAATAGCGGGGAAACGTTAAAACAACTTTGCCTGAACGGTAACGGCATTGCATGTCTTTCAGATTATATGATTGATAAAGAGATCGCGCGGGGAGAACTGGTGGAACTGCTGGCCGATAAACGTCTGCCGGTAGAAATGCCTTTCAGCGCCGTTTACTACAGCGATCGCGCCGTCAGCACACGCATTCGGGCATTTATCGACTTTTTGAGCGAATATATAAGAACAGCCCCCGCAGGAGCTGTGAAAGAGGGGTAAAGGTACAAAGGATCGGGTAATTAATCCCAGGCAGGAGCCAGTCCTTCCGGGCTAACCAGACGATCGTTGCAGTCCAGTGCCGCGATCGCATTTTTATCTTCGGCATCCAGATGCAGATCCTGCGCCAGCAGGTTGCTTGCCAGATTTTCACGCCTGGTGGATGAAGGGATCACGGAGTAACCTTCACCCATTGCCCATGCCAGAATAACCTGCGCCGGGGTCGCATTATGTTTAGCCGCAATGCGCGCAATCACTTCATCTTTCAGCGCCTTACCGTATGCCAGCGTCATATAAGAGGTGATGTGGATACCGTGCGCTTTCGCCCAGTCAACCACCTTACGATTCTGCAGATACGGAGATAGCTCAATCTGGTTGGTGGCGATATTGTCTGCGCCCACCGCGGCAATAGCCTTTTCCATCAACGGAATGGTGAAGTTTGAAATGCCAATTTCGCGAGTCAGCCCTTGTTTTTTAGCTTCAAGCAATGCCTGCATAAATTCTTCGACAGACACGGCATCACCCGGAGATGGCCAGTGGATCAGCGTCAGATCGACATAATCGGTACGCAGTTTTTTCAGGCTCTCTTTCAGGCTTGGGATTAGCTTGTCTTTGCTAAGGTTTTCAATCCAGATCTTGGTGGTGATGTACAGCTCGCTACGTGGTACGCCGCTCTCAGTAATCGCCTGTCCAACAGCCGCTTCATTATCATAGATTTGCGCAGTGTCGACAGCACGGTAGCCCAGTTCAAGCGCCGTTTTCACAGAAGCGATAACCACGTCGTCTTTCAGGCGAAAAGTACCTAAACCGAATGCAGGGATAGTCATAGAATTCCTCTTTTTAATCACTATGTTCGTTAACTGAGGGGATTATGACCTTCAGCGCTTTGTAGAAAAAGAGCGAGAAATGCAGAGGATTTTTGCGAATTGAGCAATAATTAAATCGCAGGCAAAGAAAAAGCCCTGAGCTAATGCTCAGGGCTCTTAATAAGTGGCGGAACGGACGGGACTCGAACCCGCGACCCCCTGCGTGACAGGCAGGTATTCTAACCAACTGAACTACCGCTCCACCGAATTTCTTTGTCACAACCCGGATTTTCATCCCGGTTTACTGCAATTTGATGCCTGGCAGTTTATGAATCACTTCGTGATTCACCCTTCGGGCCGTTGCTTCGCAACGTTCAAAAGCTTTCGCTTTTGTCCTACTCTCTGTCGAGTAGTGAACTGCCCCGAAAGTTAATGCCATACTTCTAATTTGATGCCTGGCAGTTCCCTACTCTCGCATGGGGAGACCCCACACTACCATCGGCGCTACGGCGTTTCACTTCTGAGTTCGGCATGGGGTCAGGTGGGACCACCGCGCTACGGCCGCCAGGCAAATTCTTTGTGCTCAGTACGCAATTCTTTATCGCATCAGCGGCGTTGCCTGCGCTCGTAAACTCAGTCACATACTTCTGTATGCTCCTTCCTTTCCTTCGCTTGCCGCCTTGCTGCTGCGCAAATTATTGCGTACTCAACTCTGAATCAGTGCTGAAAATCTGTCTTCTCATCCGCCAAAACATCTTCGGCGTTGTAAGGTTAAGCCTCACGGTTCATTAGTACCGGTTAGCTCAACGCATCGCTGCGCTTACACACCCGGCCTATCAACGTCGTCGTCTTCAACGTTCCTTCAGGAGACCTAAAGTCTCAGGGAGAACTCATCTCGGGGCAAGTTTCGTGCTTAGATGCTTTCAGCACTTAT
>OKEE01000025.1_pt1 | contig 85456 bp, 77 predicted proteins | sample 1611071 | NCBI WGS metagenome assembly OKEE01 (sample SAMN04436708, study PRJEB24849) | human gut metagenome | biome: human gut; feature: NICU; material: stool | host: Homo sapiens | place: USA: Saint Louis, MO | collected 2010-09-07 | reverse complement strand
CGATTCATCCGTTAACTGGCGAAGAGATCCCGGTCTGGGCGGCAAACTTTGTCCTGATGGAGTACGGCACTGGCGCGGTGATGGCCGTTCCGGGTCACGATCAGCGCGACTACGAATTTGCCTCCAAATATGGTTTGACCATCAAGCCGGTAATTCTGGCCGCTGACGGTTCCGAGCCGGATCTTTCCGAACAGGCGCTGACCGAAAAAGGCGTGCTGTTTAACTCCGGCGAGTTCGACGGTCTGGCCTTTGAAGCGGCGTTTAACGCCATTGCCGATAAACTGGCGGAAAAAGGCGTCGGCGAACGTAAAGTGAACTATCGTCTGCGTGACTGGGGCGTTTCCCGTCAGCGTTACTGGGGCGCGCCGATCCCGATGGTCACCCTGGAAGACGGCACCGTGCTGCCGACGCCGGAAGATCAACTGCCGGTTATTTTGCCGGAAGACGTCGTCATGGACGGCATCACCAGCCCGATCAAGGCCGATCCTGAGTGGGCGAAAACCACCGTTAACGGGATGCCGGCGCTGCGTGAAACCGACACCTTCGACACCTTTATGGAATCGTCATGGTACTACGCGCGTTACACCTGCCCGCAGTATCAGGAAGGAATGCTGGATTCGAAAGCGGCAAACTACTGGCTGCCAGTCGACATCTACATCGGCGGTATTGAACATGCCATCATGCACCTGCTCTACTTCCGCTTCTTCCATAAGCTGATGCGCGATGCGGGCATGGTCACCTCTGACGAGCCGGCTAAGCAGTTGCTGTGTCAGGGCATGGTGCTGGCGGATGCGTTCTATTATGTCGGCGAGAACGGCGAACGTAACTGGGTTTCGCCAGTTGACGCTATCGTCGAGCGCGATGAAAAAGGCCGCATCGTCAAAGCAAAAGACGCAGCGGGTCATGAGCTGGTCTACACTGGCATGAGTAAAATGTCCAAGTCGAAAAATAACGGTATCGACCCGCAGGTAATGGTTGAACGTTATGGCGCGGACACGGTACGCCTGTTTATGATGTTCGCTTCTCCGGCGGATATGACTCTGGAATGGCAGGAGTCCGGCGTAGAAGGCGCAAACCGCTTTATTAAACGCGTCTGGAAGCTGGTTTACGAACACACCGCTAAAGGTCCTGTCGCGGCGCTGAACGTCGATGCGCTGAGCGAAGATCAAAAAGCGCTGCGTCGCGATGTGCATAAAACCATTGCCAAAGTGACCGATGATATCGGCCGCCGTCAGACGTTCAACACCGCCATTGCGGCGATCATGGAGTTGATGAACAAACTGGCGAAAGCCCCGCAGGAAGGCGAACAAGACCGCGCACTGCTTCAGGAAGCGCTGCAGGCCGTCGTGCGTATGCTTAACCCGTTCACCCCGCACGTCTGCTTTACCTTGTGGCAGGAACTGGGCGGCGAAGGTGATATCGACAACGCGCCGTGGCCGGTTGCCGACGAGCAGGCAATGGTGGAAAACACCACGCTGGTTGTCGTGCAGGTTAACGGTAAAGTTCGCGGTAAGATCACCGTTGCGGTGGATGCCACCGAAGAACAGGTGCGTGAACGTGCAGGCCAGGAACATCTGGTGGCAAAATATCTTGATGGCGTTACCGTGCGTAAAGTGATTTACGTTCCGGGTAAACTCCTCAATCTGGTTGTTGGCTAAGCGCGGGAGGAAGCGTGCGATATCTGGTAACACTGTTGTTATCTCTGGCTGTGCTGGTCACCGCCGGATGCGGCTGGCATCTGCGTAGCACTACGCAGGTTCCGGCTTCAATGAAAACGATGATCCTCGATTCCGGCGATCCGAACGGTCCGCTAAGTCGTGCGGTACGTAATCAGTTACGGCTGAATAACGTAAACCTGCTTGATAAAGACACAACGCGCAAAGACGTTCCGTCTCTGCGGCTTGGAACGGTGACTATTTCGCAGGATACGGCGTCAGTGTTCCAGGACGGCCAGACGGCGGAATATCAGATGGTGATGACCGTCAATGCCTCGGTATTGATTCCGGGCCATGACATCTATCCTATCAGCACGAAAGTGTACCGTTCGTTCTTCGATAACCCGCAGATGGCGTTGGCGAAGGATAACGAGCAGGCCATGATCGTTCAGGAGATGTACGACAAAGCCGCTGAACAGCTGATTCGTAAGCTGACCAGCGTCCGCGCGGCGGATATTCAGGCGACGAAAGAGGAGGCTACCGCCGACAATGAGACGGCGGCGCCCGCCTCTACGCCAGCACGCGTCTCCACTACGCTGAGTAACTAATGATCAGGTTGTATCCTGAACAACTCCGCGCGCAGCTCAACGAAGGGCTGCGCGCGGCATATCTGCTATTGGGCAACGATCCGCTGCTGCTGCAGGAAAGTCAGGACGCTATTCGTCTGGCGGCTGCGTCGCAAGGCTTCGAAGAGCACCACGCTTTTACTCTCGATCCCAGTACCGACTGGGGATCGCTTTTCTCACTCTGCCAGGCGATGAGCCTGTTCGCCAGCCGTCAAACGCTGGTGCTGCAACTGCCGGAAAACGGGCCTAACGCGGCAATGAATGAGCAACTCGCCACCCTGAGCGAGCTGCTGCATGACGACCTGTTATTAATAGTACGCGGAAACAAGCTCACCAAAGCGCAGGAAAACGCCGCCTGGTATACCGCGCTGGCAGACCGTAGCGTTCAGGTCAGTTGTCAGACGCCGGAGCAGGCGCAGCTTCCCCGCTGGGTGGCCGCCAGAGCGAAAGCACAGAATTTGCAACTGGATGACGCCGCGAACCAACTGCTGTGCTATTGCTATGAGGGCAATCTGTTGGCGCTGGCGCAGGCGCTGGAACGACTGTCGCTGCTTTGGCCTGACGGTAAGTTAACGCTTCCTCGCGTGGAGCAGGCCGTCAATGACGCCGCCCACTTTACCCCTTTCCACTGGGTGGATGCGTTACTGATGGGGAAAAGCAAACGCGCGCTGCACATTCTGCAACAGCTACGCCTTGAAGGCAGTGAGCCGGTCATTCTGCTGCGGACCCTCCAGCGAGAGCTGCTGCTACTGGTAAATCTCAAACGTCAGTCCGCGCATACGCCGTTACGCGCGCTGTTTGATAAACACCGGGTCTGGCAAAACCGTCGCCCCATGATCGGCGACGCGTTGCAGCGTCTCCATCCTGCGCAGCTTCGCCAGGCCGTGCAGTTACTGACGCGTACAGAAATTACGCTCAAACAGGATTATGGTCAGTCGGTATGGGCAGATCTTGAAGGGCTGTCGCTCCTGCTCTGCCATAAGGCGCTGGCAGACGTATTTATTGATGGGTGATATGAAATCGTTACAGGCTTTATTCGGCGGCACCTTTGATCCGGTGCATTATGGACATCTTAAACCTGTTGAAACGCTGGCGAATCTGATCGGCTTATCGCGGGTGATTATTATGCCTAACAATGTGCCGCCGCATCGCCCCCAGCCGGAAGCTTCCAGCGCGCAGCGTAAATATATGCTGGAGCTGGCTATCGCCGATAAGCCGCTTTTTACGCTGGATGAACGCGAGCTACAGCGAAACGCGCCCTCTTACACTGCGCAAACGCTGAAAGCATGGCGCGAAGAACAGGGTCCCGAAGCGCCGCTGGCGTTTATTATCGGCCAGGACTCGTTGCTTAACTTCCCCACCTGGCATGATTACGACACCATCCTTGATAACACTCACCTGATCGTTTGTCGTCGTCCCGGCTACCCCCTTGAAATGACGCAGGCGCAACACCAGCAGTGGCTGGAACAGCATCTGACCCATACGCCGGACGATCTGCACCAGTTGCCAGCCGGTAAAATTTACCTGGCGGAAACGCCCTGGCTTAATATCTCCGCAACCCTCATCCGCGAACGGCTGGAAAAAGGCGAATCCTGCGACGATCTGTTGCCGGAAAACGTGCTGAACTACATCAATCAGCAGGGGCTATACCGGTAAGCACATTGCGCAGCGCCGACAGCAGACGCTCGTTTTGCGCAGCGCTGCGTATCGCCACACGATAATAGCGGCTGTCCAGCCCCGGGTAGTTAGCGCAGCTACGGATTAAAATCCGCTGCGTCAGCAACCGTCGCTGCAGATCAATATCCTCTCGCTCACAGCGTAACAACAGATAGTTTGCCCGCCCGGGATAGACCGTCAGCAGGGGGAGCTGACAAAGCGCCTGATAAAACCGGGCGCCCTCCTCCCGTAACCAATGCCAGGTCGCCTGTTGCCAGGCGCTATCCTGTAACGCTACCTCACCGGCCAGCGCCGCCAGCGCGTTAATCGACCACGGCATTTGTTGGCGACGCATCCGCGCTACCGCCGCGTCATCGCTATTGACGAGATATCCCAACCGCAGGCCGGGAATGGCATAAAATTTGGTCAGCGAACGCAGCACCCAGATATGCGGATTATCTTTAAGAGCAGGAATAAAGCCCGTCTCATGCGGAATAAAATCGATAAACGCCTCATCCAGGATCAGGTTAATGCTCAGCGATTTGCAGCGATCGGCAATGGCCTGTAATAACGGCCGCTCCGGCAGCAGGCCGGTAGGATTATTGGGCGTACACAGAAACAGGCAGTCCAGATCGGGCGTCAACGCCTCAAGAATGGCATCGGTAAGCTGCCAGCCATCCGCTTCGCGTAGAGACCAGCGACGAATTTCACAGCCAATTTGCGCCAGCGCCCGGCCATACTCCGCGAAACCTAGCGTGACAATCATTGCACGACGCGGTTTAAGACCGCTCGCCACGGTAAAGATTGACTCCGTCTCGCCATTTCCCGCCAGTATCCACGATGCCGGCACCTGGTGATGACGCGCCAGCGCCTGGTGCAAATGAAAATAATCGGCGTCCGGGTAGCGCTCAATGCAGTCCAGATTGTCGATAAGCGCGCGTTTCACGCTGACAGGCATACCCAGCGGATTAATGTTTGCGCTAAAATCCAGTAACTGGTCAGGCGAGATGCCCAACACCGTCGCGGCTTCCCGAATATTACCGCCATGCGCGCTGTTGAATAACGCCATTATGCCTCCGGTCAAAAAACGCTATTTTAGTGAAAAAAACGTTGCGCAATCAGGGGCATTATCATGTTTTGCGCATTTAACCTCATGAGGAATACCATGCGATTGTGGCTAGTGCGTCATGGCGAAACCGAGGCCAATGTCGCCGGGTTGTATAGCGGACATGCTCCCACGCCGTTAACGGAAAAAGGGATTGGCCAGGCGAAAACGCTACATACTTTATTGCGCCACGTGCCATTTGACAGGGTGTTATGCAGCGAGCTGGAGCGCGCGCGCCATACCGCCCGGCTCGTACTGGAGGGCCGGGATGTGCCGCAACACATCTTACCTGAGCTTAATGAGATGTACTTTGGCGACTGGGAAATGCGCCATCACCGCGACCTCACCCATGAAGATGCCGAAAGCTATGCCGCCTGGTGTACGGACTGGCAGAATGCGGTTCCGACCAATGGCGAGGGTTTTCAGGCTTTTACCCGGCGCGTAGAGCGCTTTATCTCGCGACTCGACGCGTTTAGCGATTGCCAGAACCTGCTGATCGTCAGCCATCAGGGCGTACTCAGCCTGTTGATTGCCCGTCTGCTCGCGATGCCCGCCGCCTCGCTATGGCATTTCCGGGTAGAACAGGGATGCTGGAGCGCAATCGACCTGTGCGAAGGGTTCGCCACCCTGAAAGTATTAAATAGTCGTGCCGTCTGGCGGCCTGAGTGATGAATTTTCCGTTTTTTCTCGCCGCAGCGGTTTCGCCCATTGACAGCCCCCGACAGGCTGTTATTCTCCGCAGCCAGGCTTTTTTCACCTTGCAGAGCTTTGCAGAAATTGTTTTACAAAAATGGCGATGCTTTCTGTGACGTGGGATGGGATGATAATCTGGTTTTAAACGCCGATCCGGCGACATAAGTCCCGGTATCGCCGCTGATTCAGGTATACTACACGGCGTCCCGCCGGAAGGTTAGCGTTAACTCGCAACGCCTTACCGGTCCAGCCTGTTGGCCTTTTTTCTATCGTTATAACGCAATTATTCACCCAGGGGGAAAACTTGCAGGGTAAAGCACTCCAGGATTTTGTTATCGACAAAATTGATGACCTGAAAGGTCAGGACATCATCGCCTTAGATGTTCAGGGTAAATCCAGTATCACCGACTGTATGATTATTTGTACCGGCACCTCCAGCCGTCACGTTATGTCTATTGCCGACCACGTGGTGCAGTCGTCGCGCGCGGCCGGTATGCTGCCATTGGGCGTCGAAGGCGAAAATGCGGCTGACTGGATTGTCGTCGATCTGGGCGATGTGATTGTGCATGTCATGCAGGAAGAAAGTCGCCGCCTGTATGAACTGGAAAAACTCTGGAGTTAATGCGTGAAGCTGCAACTTGTCGCTGTCGGCACGAAGATGCCCGACTGGGTTCAAACGGGATTTACGGAATATCTGCGTCGTTTTCCGAAAGATATGCCCTTTGAGCTGATCGAAATCCCTGCGGGCAAACGCGGCAAGAACGCGGATATCAAACGCATTCTCGACAAAGAGGGCGAGCAGATGCTGGCCGCCGCCGGTAAGAATCGCATTGTTACCCTGGATATTCCAGGCAAGCCGTGGGATACGCCGCAGTTAGCCAATGAGCTGGAGCGCTGGAAACAGGACGGGCGCGACGTCAGTTTGCTGATTGGCGGCCCGGAAGGATTATCTCCCGCCTGCAAAGCGGCAGCGGAACAGAGCTGGTCGCTCTCGGCGTTAACGCTCCCTCACCCGCTGGTTCGGGTTCTGGTCGCGGAGAGTTTGTACCGGGCGTGGAGCATCACAACCAACCACCCTTATCACCGTGAGTGATCGTGAAGTCTTGAGAAGATTAAGCAGCGGATGAAACGACAAAATTCTTTTCGTGACTATACGGCTGAGTCCGCACTGTTTGTGCGTCGGGCGCTGGTCGCCTTTTTGGGTATTTTGCTGCTGACCGGCGTACTGATCGCCAATTTGTATAATCTGCAAATTCTCCGTTTTACCGATTACCAGACCCGCTCGAACGAAAACCGTATCAAGCTGGTGCCAATTGCGCCAAGCCGCGGGATAATCTACGACCGTAACGGCATTCCCCTTGCGCTGAACCGCACTATCTATCAGATTGAAATGATGCCGGAAAAGGTGGATAACGTTCAGCAAACGCTGGATGCGCTACGCAGTGTGGTCGATTTAAACGACGACGATATCGCCGCCTTTAAAAAAGAGCGCGCCCGATCCCATCGCTTTACTTCTATTCCGGTGAAAACAAACCTGACGGAAGTTCAGGTCGCGCGCTTTGCTGTCAACCAGTACCGTTTTCCGGGCGTCGAAGTCAAAGGCTATAAACGCCGCTATTATCCATACGGATCGGCGCTGACCCACGTTATCGGCTACGTATCGAAAATCAATGATAAAGACGTCGAGCGTCTCGACAGAGAAAACAAACTGGCGAACTACGCCGCCACCCATGACATCGGCAAGCTGGGCATTGAGCGCTACTATGAAGATATTCTGCATGGGCAAACCGGTTATGAAGAGGTTGAAGTCAACAACCGCGGTCGCGTTATTCGCCAGCTTAAAGAGGTGCCGCCGCAGGCCGGACACGATATCTACCTGACGCTGGATCTCAAGCTCCAGCAGTATATTGAAACGCTGCTGGCAGGCAGTCGCGCGGCGGTGATTGTCACCGATCCGCGTACCGGCGGCGTGCTATCGCTGGTCTCCATGCCAAGTTACGACCCTAACCTTTTCGTGGATGGCATCTCCAGCAAAGATTACTCCGGGCTGCTTAACGACCCGAACACGCCATTAGTGAACCGCGCGACTCAGGGTGTCTACCCACCCGCTTCTACCGTTAAGCCTTACGTCGCCGTATCGGCGTTAAGCGCTGGCGTCATCACCCGTAACACCAGTCTTTTCGACCCTGGCTGGTGGCAGTTGCCGGGGTCTGAGAAACGCTACCGCGACTGGAAAAAATGGGGCCACGGGCATCTGAATATCACCAAATCCCTTGAAGAGTCGGCGGATACCTTCTTCTATCAGGTGGCCTATGACATGGGGATCGATCGCCTGTCAGAATGGATGGGTAAGTTCGGCTATGGTCACTATACCGGAATTGATCTCGCAGAAGAGCGCTCTGGTAATATGCCGACCCGCGAGTGGAAACAGAAACGCTTTAAAAAACCGTGGTATCAGGGCGATACGATTCCGGTGGGCATCGGCCAGGGTTACTGGACAGCGACGCCGATTCAGATGAGTAAGGCGCTGATGATCCTTATTAACGACGGCGTAGTTAAAGTCCCGCACCTGTTAATGAGCACCGCGGAAAACGGTAAACAGGTGCCGTGGGTACAGCCGCATGAGCCGCCGGTGGGCGATATTCACTCCGGCTACTGGGAAATTGCGAAAGATGGCATGTATGGCGTCGCCAACCGCCCTAACGGCACGGCGCATAAATATTTTGCCAGCGCGCCCTATAAAATCGCGGCGAAGTCGGGCACCGCGCAGGTCTTTGGCCTGAAGGCCAACGAAACGTACAATGCGCATAAAATCGCCGAGCGCCTGCGCGACCATAAATTAATGACCGCCTTTGCGCCGTATAACAATCCCCAGGTCGCCGTCGCGATCATCCTTGAAAACGGCGGCGCAGGCCCGGCAGTAGGCACAATCATGCGCCAAATCCTTGATCACATCATGCTGGGCGACAACAACACCCATTTGCCTGCGGAAAACCCGGTGGTTGCAGCGGCGGAGGACCAATAATCATGACGGATAATCCGAACAAAAAAACCTTCTGGGATAAAATTCATATCGATCCCACGATGCTACTTATTCTGCTGGCGTTACTGGTTTACAGCGCATTGGTCATCTGGAGCGCCAGCGGCCAGGACATCGGCATGATGGAGCGTAAAATCGGTCAGATTGCGATGGGGCTGGTGGTTATGGTGGTGATGGCGCAGATCCCGCCGCGCGTGTATGAAGGCTGGGCGCCCTATCTCTATATCATTTGTATCATTTTGCTGGTCGCCGTTGATGCCTTCGGAGCAATATCCAAGGGCGCGCAGCGCTGGCTCGATCTGGGAATCGTTCGCTTTCAGCCTTCGGAAATAGCCAAAATCGCCGTGCCGCTGATGGTCGCCCGCTTTATTAACCGCGACGTCTGCCCGCCCTCGCTGAAAAATACCGCCATCGCCCTGGTATTAATCTTTATGCCTACCCTGCTGGTCGCCGCCCAGCCGGACCTGGGGACGTCTATTCTGGTCGCCCTTTCCGGTCTCTTTGTCCTATTTTTGTCTGGTCTGAGCTGGCGCTTAATTGGGGTCGCCATTGTATTGATCGCTGCGTTTATTCCTATTTTGTGGTTTTTCCTGATGCACGATTACCAACGCCAGCGCGTCATGATGCTCCTTGATCCGGAGACCGATCCGCTGGGCGCGGGCTATCATATTATTCAGTCTAAAATCGCCATTGGCTCAGGCGGCCTGCGCGGTAAAGGCTGGCTCCACGGCACCCAGTCGCAGCTGGAGTTTTTACCCGAACGCCATACCGACTTTATTTTCGCGGTACTGGCGGAAGAGCTCGGTCTGGTGGGCATCCTGATTCTGCTCGCGCTCTATATTTTGCTAATAATGCGCGGCTTGTGGATTGCCGCCAGAGCGCAAACTACATTTGGTCGCGTGATGGCTGGCGGATTAATGTTAATATTATTCGTTTATGTCTTCGTAAATATTGGTATGGTGAGCGGTATTCTGCCTGTGGTTGGAGTACCTTTACCCCTGGTCAGCTACGGGGGCTCCGCACTGATTGTGCTGATGGCCGGGTTCGGGATTGTGATGTCGATCCACACCCACAGAAAAATGTTGTCGAAAAGCGTATAAGGGGTGCGCAATGCGTAAGCAGTTGCCTGTAATCTGCGTCGCGGCAGGGATAGTACTACTCGCGGCATGTACTAATGACGGCGGTCAGCAGCAAACCACCGTCGCGCCGCAGCCTGCGGTATGTAATGGTCCGACTGTGGAAATCAGCGGAGCGGAACCGCGTTATGAACCTCTGAATCCGACCGCAAACCAGGATTATCAGCGTGACGGTAAAAGTTATAAAATCGTTCAGGACCCGTCCCGCTTTAGCCAGGCTGGCCTGGCCGCTATTTATGATGCGGAACCCGGCAGTAATTTAACCGCCTCCGGGGAGATGTTCGATCCGATGCAGCTTACCGCCGCCCATCCGACACTGCCTATCCCCAGCTATGCGCGAATCACCAACCTGGCCAACGGTCGCATGATCGTCGTGCGTATTAACGATCGCGGCCCCTATAGCACCGATCGGGTCATCTCCCTGTCCCGCGCGGCGGCGGATCGTCTGAATACCTCGAATAATACTAAAGTACGGATTGACCCCATTATCGTGGCGCCGGATGGTTCGCTCTCCGGCCCGGGGATGGCCTGTACGACGGTGGCGAAACAGACCTACGCTCTGCCCCCTCGCCCTGATTTAAGCGGCGGAATGGGAAGCGCCTCTTCAGCGCCTGCGCAACCGCAAGGCGACGTTCTTCCGGTCAGCAATGCCACGTTGAAAAGTGACGATACCACCGGCGCGCCGGTGAGCAGCAGCGGCTTCCTCGGCGCGCCGACTACGCTGGCGCCTGGCGTGCTGGAGAGTAATGAACCGACGCCGGCACCACAGACAGCGCCGGTTTCCGCGCCGGTGACGGCTCCAGCGACTGCGACGCCGGTGAGCGCGCCTGCTGCCGCGGCCCCGGTATCTGCCCCGGTGAGCGCGCCTGCCGCCGCGGCGAGCGGTCGTTTCGTCGTCCAGGTCGGCGCCGTCAGCGATCAAACGCGTGCGCAGCAGTACCAACAGCGTTTAAGCCAGCAGTTCAGCGTACCAGGGCGCGTAATACAAAACGGCGCGGTCTGGCGTATTCAACTGGGGCCTTTTGCCAGTAAAGCCGAAGCCAGCGCGTTACAGCAACGTTTGCAAACAGAAGCACAATTACAGTCCTTTATCGCCAGCGCGCAGTAACCGATCGCAGGTATCTGTACTGTCAATTTCTGTAAATGACATTAACAAAGTCACGCGGAAAGTCAGATGCCTGCCAGTTATGCTTTTGCTATAGTAGGGCTCTTTTTTTAATTTCATCACGGACGTCGTAGTTCAGACCATGAAGACCACTTTTTCCGCTCGTTTTATGCAGCGCATGGCGCTCACCACGGCGCTTTGTGCCGCGTTTATCTCAACCGCACATGCCGATGACCTGAATATCAAAACTATGATCCCGGGCGTTCCGCAGATCGATGCGGAATCCTACATCCTGATCGACTACAACTCCGGCAAAGTTCTGGCGGAACAAAACGCCGACGAACGTCGCGACCCGGCTAGTCTGACGAAGATGATGACCAGTTACGTCATCGGACAGGCAATGAAAGCGGGTAAATTTAAAGAAACCGACCTGGTTACCGTCGGTAATGACGCCTGGGCCACCGGCAATCCGGTATTTAAAGGCTCCTCGCTGATGTTCCTCAAGCCGGGAATGCAGGTACCGGTCTCTCAGTTGATACGCGGCATCAATCTGCAATCCGGCAATGACGCCTGTGTGGCGATGGCTGATTTCGCCGCCGGTAGCCAGGATGCTTTCGTCGGGCTGATGAACAGCTATGTGAACGCGTTGGGGCTGAAAAATACCCACTTCCAGACCGTACACGGCCTGGACGCCGACGGACAATACAGTTCAGCTCGCGATATGGCGCTGATTGGTCAGGCGTTAATTCGCGATGTGCCTAACGAATATGCCGTTTATAAAGAAAAAGAGTTCACCTTTAACGGCATTCGCCAGTTAAACCGTAACGGTCTGCTGTGGGATAACAGCCTGAATGTGGACGGCATCAAAACCGGCCATACCAGCAAAGCGGGCTATAATCTGGTCGCTTCCGCAACCGAAGGCCAGATGCGATTGATTTCCGCCGTGATGGGCGGACGGACCTATAAAGGCCGTGAAACAGAAAGCAAAAAACTGCTGACGTGGGGCTTCCGTTTCTTTGAAACCGTTAATCCGCTGAAGGCTGGTAAAGAGTTCGCCTCTGAACCCGCCTGGTTTGGTAATACCGATCGCGCCTCGCTGGGCGTCGATAAAGACGTTTACCTGACGATCCCTCGCGGTCGCATGAAAGATTTGAAAGCGAGCTATGTACTGAATACCGCAGAACTGCACGCGCCGCTGCAGAAAAACCAGGTGGTCGGCACCATCAACTTCCAGCTGGACGGTAAAACCATCGAGCAGCGTCCGCTGGTCGTACTGCAAGAGATCCCGGAAGGGAACTTCTTCGGTAAAATCATTGATTACATTAAATTAATGTTCCATCACTGGTTTGGATAAAAATTGAACGCTTGAAAGTGTGATTTTCGTCCCCATATACTATGCATCAGTAAAACTCCCGCCCTGTGGCGGGAGTTGTTATTTTTTTACGTAATGCCGGAGCTGACATGAAAACCAAACTTAACGAACTGCTTGAATTCCCTACGCCATTTACTTACAAAGTAATGGGGCAGGCGTTACCTGAGCTGGTTGATCAGGTGGTTGAAGTGGTACAGCGCCATGCGCCTGGTGATTACTCTCCGACGGTAAAACCGAGCAGCAAAGGCAACTACCACTCGGTCTCTATCACCATTAATGCCACCCATATTGAACAGGTTGAAACGCTGTACGAAGAACTGGGCAATATTGATATCGTGCGAATGGTATTGTAATACATCCAGACGGTTACCCGGTCTTATCCGGGTAACTCCCCGCCTCCCCCGCTGTGATATACTTTCCTCTCTTTTTTCATTCTCTACGGAGATGCCGTTTTGTATCAGGATAAAATCCTTGTCCGCCAGCTCGGCCTTCAGCCCTATGAAGCTATCTCTCAGGCCATGCATAACTTTACCGATATGCGCGATGAAAACAGCCATGATGAAATCTGGTTGGTTGAGCATTACCCGGTGTTTACCCAGGGCCAGGCCGGTAAAGCGGAACATATATTGATGCCTGGCGATATTCCCGTTGTGCAGAGCGATCGTGGAGGACAGGTGACCTATCATGGTCCGGGCCAACAGGTAATGTACGTTTTACTTAACCTGAAACGACGTAAACTGGGCGTGCGTGATTTAGTCACCCTACTTGAACAGACCGTGGTGAATACGCTGGCTGAAATTGGTATTGAGGCGCATCCGCGCGCCGATGCGCCGGGCGTCTACGTGGGTGAAAAGAAAATCTGCTCGCTGGGTTTACGTATCCGTCGCGGCTGCTCATTCCACGGTTTAGCGCTAAACGTTAACATGGATCTTTCTCCTTTCCTACGCATCAACCCGTGTGGTTATGCCGGCATGGAAATGGCCAAAATAACGCAGTGGAAGGAAGACGCTACCACGGATAATATTGCGCCCCGCTTGCTGGCGAATATTTTAGCTCTGCTAAATAATCCACCGTATGAATATATTGCTGCTTAATGCGTAAAATATAATGGCCCAAGAAATTTATGGGTCATTAATCATATATGATTTGAATGCTTTACTTCTCCCCCCGCTTTCTATATTTTCGTTATATCCCTGCTGTAGCCGCCAGGCGGCATGGCCTCTTCAGTCCTCATGATGAGGAATTTTCCGTGAACAAAATCCCGGCCTTGCTGTTACTTATCTTATTGAAATGACTAAAAATACATTCATAAGAGTAATTTTAAAACCAACTTATAAATGCAAAATATACTATTTCATCTATTATTCATAATACGAATGAATTCGGAGCCAGAGCGTGAGTGATAATAATCAGGCAGAAAGACAACCGGCCGATCAACACCTACAAGACAAACCGCAAATTTTCAGAACACTGAGAAATATTGACCTCAATCTGTTGACGATTTTCGAGGCCGTATATGTCCATAAAGGGATCGTCAATGCAGCGAAAATTCTTAACCTGACGCCGTCAGCCATCAGCCAGTCCATTCAAAAATTACGGACTATATTTCCCGATCCGCTGTTTATTCGCAAAGGCCAGGGCGTAACGCCCACGACGTATGCTACGCATCTGCACGAATACATCAGCCAGGGGCTGGAATCTATTCTTGGCGCCCTGGATCTTACGGGCAGCTATGATAAGCAACGTACCATTACAATTGGCACGACGCCTTCGGTCGGCGCGCTAGTGATGCCGATTATTTACCAGGCCATCAGGCCGCGTTATCCTCAGCTTTTGCTGCGCAACATTCCGGTAGACGATGCCGAAAGCCAGCTTAGTCAGTTTCAGACCGATCTCATTATCAATACCCATAGCTATAACAACCGGAGCATTCAGCATCACGTCCTGTTTAGCGATACGCTTGAGATTGTCTGCCGCCAGCATCACCCGTGTCTGGCGAACGCCATTACTGAAGAGAGACTGAACAGCGCGGATCACACCTTTCTGATGCTGGAGGGACAACATCTTTCCCTCCTGCGCCAGCGACTGCAGGAGACATTTCCCGATCAGCAAATCAGTTTTAGCAGCTACAATATTTTTACCATTGCCTCGCTGATCGCCAGCAGCGATCTGCTGGGACTGATGCCCACCCGCTTCTACGACTTATTTAGCCGCTGCTGGCCGCTTGAGCGCCTTCCCTACGCGCCGGTGAATAGTGAACAGGTCGAGTTCTCGCTGCATTACAATAAACTGAGTCTGCGCGATCCGGTGCTGGAGAACGTCATTGAGATCATTCGTGAGGCGTTCTGACAAAAATGTTGCATCCAGGTCACGGAAGATATGGGCAAACAGCACAAAACAACAACTATTTTACATTTTGCCGGGCTGTCAGGCTGCTTTATGGCCCTTATCAATGATATACTGCGTGTCACAAATTCAAAAATAGTTGATAAATACAACTTTCCCTTGAATTGAAACGCTTTCCTTCGTTATTCGCAACTGGAACACGCACGCTATGAGTAAACCCATTGTGATGGAACGCGGTGTAAAATACCGCGATGCCGATAAGATGGCTCTTATCCCGGTTAAAAATGTGGTCACAGAGCGCGACGCTCTACTACGTAAACCGGAATGGATGAAAATAAAACTTCCGGCGGATTCTACCCGTATCCAGGGCATCAAAGCCGCAATGCGCAAAAATGGCCTGCATTCTGTCTGCGAGGAAGCGTCTTGCCCAAACCTGGCTGAATGTTTCAACCACGGTACCGCTACGTTTATGATCCTTGGCGCCATTTGCACTCGCCGCTGTCCGTTCTGTGATGTCGCCCATGGCCGCCCCGTTGCGCCGGATGCGGAAGAGCCGCAGAAACTGGCGCAAACGATCGCCGACATGGCGCTACGCTATGTGGTCATCACCTCTGTCGACCGTGACGATCTGCGTGACGGCGGCGCCCAGCATTTTGCTGACTGCATCACCGCCATCCGCGCCAAAAGCCCGGAGATAAAAATAGAGACCCTGGTGCCAGACTTCCGTGGACGTATGGATCGCGCGCTGGATATCCTTAACGCGACGCCGCCGGATGTGTTTAACCACAACCTGGAAAACGTGCCGCGTATTTACCGCCAGGTTCGTCCGGGCGCCGATTACAACTGGTCGCTAAAATTACTGGAACGCTTCAAAGAAGCGCACCCGGAAATTCCGACAAAATCGGGTCTGATGGTGGGCTTAGGCGAAACCAATGCGGAAATCATTGAGGTTATGCGCGACTTACGCCGTCACGGCGTTACCATGCTGACGCTTGGTCAGTATCTACAGCCAAGCCGCCATCACCTGCCGGTACAGCGTTATGTCAGCCCGGAAGAGTTTGACGAGATGAAAGCGGAAGCTCTGGCGATGGGCTTTACCCATGCCGCCTGTGGCCCCTTTGTACGTTCTTCGTACCATGCTGATCTCCAGGCCAAAGGCATGGAAGTGAAATGATCGTGTAATAGACGCTTACATTTCAGGCAAAAAAAACCGGCAACTCGCCGGTTTTTTTACTCTGCGGAGCAAGCGCATTGCGCTATTACTCTTTATGCGAGAGTTTTTCAGCCTGAACGCTACCGTCGACGTCTTTCTTAACGCCCGCGTCTTCATCGTTCATTGCTTTCTTGAATCCTTTAATCGCCGTGCCCAGGTCTCCGCCCAGCGTACGTAACTTCTTGGTACCAAACAGCAGAACAACCAGTGCGGCAACCACCAGCAGTTTGGTAATACTAATCTCACCCATAGATACCTTCTTCACTAAAAACAGGCTGCGTAACGCGCCGGATTAACCTGAGAATATTAACGGTCTTTCGACGCGCGCACACAATAGCAATCTGTAACAAGGTGAATCAAGCTTTGCGTAAAAAAACATCATAATAATTGCGGTGGCGCAAATCGTCGTTGCTGCAAAAGAGGAAGTTGCTCCCGCACCTGGTCTATTCGTTCTCTGAATATTTCCGCGACGATCAGCGCCGGACGATCGGCTGCCGCGGCTATCGTTACCCCCAACGGATCGATAATACGACTTTGACCAATATTACGATTACCACACTCCCCGGCCGCAATCATATAGCAGGTGGTATCCAGCGCTCTCGCCGCCAGCAGCGTCGACCACTGCTGCTCTTTCAACGGGCCGCGAACCCAGCCCGTCGGCAGCGCCAATACGTCAGCCCCCTGTAAAGCCAGCGCTAGCGCCATGTCCGGAAAGCGCAGGTCATAACAGGTCATAAGCCCCACCTTAACCCCCTCCACGTCCAGCACAGGCGCGACAACGGTTCCGGCATCAATACTTTGGGATTCTTGCATCGAAAACGCATCATAGAGATGCAGCTTCGCGTAACGTGCGACAATGTGACCTGCCCGTAGCGCCACCAGCATATTAACCGCCCGTCCGGGCGTTGACGGGACAAGGACAGTGAATATCGTCGTCATATTATTATGAGCGCTTTCTTCCTGAAGCCACGTCATAAACGCGCCATCCAGCGGCTGCGCGGCGCGAATCGGCAGGTCAAGGTCGATGTCATCTCGCGCTAATATCCCCTCAGGCAGCACCAGAAGCGATACGCCGCGGCCCGCCGCCTGAGCCATTAACGAAACGCAAACTTGCGCATTCTTTTCCCATACAGAACTCACCACAAACTGCCCGGCTGCAACGAACATATCCCCTCCCACACCTCTGTCAGGACTCGCCAATTATGCGTGTTCGGCGTTACACTCCTCTTATATAGCAATTAAATAAAGGATTCGGCAGTGTTACAGCTTCTTTTAGCAGTTTTTATCGGCGGTGGAACGGGGAGCGTAGCCCGGTGGATGCTAAGTATGCGTTTTAATCCGCTTCATCAGGCGATTCCCATCGGTACGCTAACAGCAAATTTGCTTGGCGCGTTTATTATCGGCATGGGGTTCGCCTGGTTTAACCGCATGACACATATCGATCCGATGTGGAAAGTGCTCATCACGACCGGCTTTTGCGGCGGCCTGACGACCTTTTCTACTTTTTCTGCTGAAGTGGTATTCTTGCTGCAAGAGGGGCGCTTTGGCTGGGCGCTGCTGAATGTGCTGATTAACCTGTTGGGTTCTTTTGCCATGACGGCGCTGGCATTCTGGCTATTTTCCGCCGCAGCGGCGCGTTAAGCGCAAAAAAAAACCCGCCGAAAGGGCGGGTTTTGAAATCTTGCTGTCGGACGTATGCTTACAGAGCAGTTACGTTTGCAGCGGAAGGGCCTTTGGCACCGTTAGTGATTTCGAACTCTACGCGCTGACCTTCAGCCAGAGTTTTAAAACCATTGGTCTGGATTGCAGAGAAGTGTACGAACACGTCTTTGCTGCCATCTTCCGGAGTAATGAAACCGAATCCTTTGGATTCATTAAACCACTTAACGTTACCTTTAATCTTAGACATCAAAATTACCTTTACATGAAAAATAGACACAAATGCTGTGTCGGATACCAGTACAACAATTGTGATGCATTTTGTCCAGTCGAACTTTGCGAAAAAGTGATAAATATCGCGTTAATTTTTAGCTAACCCTATCTACTTATTGTTTTTTAAGGATTTTTAATTCACAACTGAAGCATGCCCTTCCCCGTCAAAACTGGAAACGCATCCAGGCGAAATAGACGTTTCCGTTGTTATACGAACCCGGAATGTAGGTCATCTGAAAGGTAGCGGGCCCATAACCTATCGACGCTAAAGGCAACAGCACAGGGATGGGAATATAATTCCAGTTGTCGCGCGCGGTAACGCCTGCGGTAAAGCCCAGTCCCAGACGAAAATTATCGTCTTCCAGCGGTCGCCAGGTTTTTTCCCAGCCATAACCGCCTATGGGTTCCCATTTGTTAAATGAATCTTTAAAGGCCATCATATAAAGGCCATGCCAGTTGCCTTTGTCGTCCCAGCGCGACTGACCAAAACCAACGCCCCACGGCCGCTCGTTATAGCGATCCGTTTTCTCTTTATCGTAGGCAAAGCGCGCATGCCAGGTAATGGCGGGGACATACAAATCATAATGCTCAGGCTGTCGCCACGTTTCTGCGACGTTATCGGTAAACGTGTTAAACCACCCTTTATCCGCCGCAGAGACTGAAGGAATAGCCAGCCATGGCATAACAAGGAGAGCAATAATAAGAAAATACTTTCTGGTAATCATCACAACAGCCATACCGTTCAAAAATTCGACTGTGATAATAACAACATTAACCTGAATAAAATCTTAACAAACTATAAACAGAGAATAATCTGAGAGAGTATCGGGTTAACGGCGTTTGATTTAGCACTCAGAACCGTCGCGCGCTCCTTAATAAGCTTTCACAAAAAACACAAAACAAAGCACAACAAATAAAACAATAAAATAACAATAAATTAATACTTATAGCGCTACAGAAAATTCGTATAAGCATATTTCATCTTTAGCGATGACATGAAAAAATAACCGCGCCGTGATTTTAATCAGTAAGGCGCCATCCTTTATTCGGTACATTTTTATACCACTTTTGTGGCTCTTATTTTTACTCTGGGTGTCGATAAGACAGGGGAAACAATGCTAACAGTTATAGAGCTCCTTATCGGAGTCGTCGTTATTGTGGGTGTAGCGCGCTACATCATTAAGGGATATTCCGCCACTGGCGTTTTATTTGTCGGCGGTCTGGTTCTGCTTATTATCAGCGCGCTGATGGGGCATAAGGTATTACCTGCCAGCGAAACCAGTACCGGCTATACCGCAACAGATATTGTTGAATACATCAAAATCTTGCTTATGAGTCGCGGCGGCGATCTTGGCATGATGATCATGATGCTGTGCGGCTTTGCCGCCTATATGACGCATATCGGCGCAAATGATATGGTCGTGAAGCTGGCGTCGAAACCTTTACAGTACATAAACTCGCCCTACCTGTTGATGATTGCCGCCTATTTTGTCGCCTGCCTGATGTCGCTGGCCGTCTCTTCCGCGACGGGGCTTGGCGTACTGCTCATGGCTACTCTCTTCCCGGTGATGGTCAACGTCGGCATTAGCCGCGGCGCGGCGGCGGCTATTTGCGCCTCTCCGGCCGCCATCATCCTCTCGCCAACGTCTGGCGATGTGGTTTTAGCCGCAAAAGCGGCGGAGATGCCGTTAATCGATTTCGCGTTCAAAACCACGCTGCCGATTTCCATCGCCGCCATTATCGGTATGGCGATTGCGCACTTTTTCTGGCAACGCTATCTGGATAAAAAAGAGAACATTTCACATGAGATGCTGGACGTGGCGGAGATTACCACCACGGCCCCGGCGTTTTATGCCCTTTTGCCGTTCACGCCCATTATCGGCGTACTGATTTTTGACGGTAAATGGGGGCCGCAGTTGCACATTATTACCATTCTGGTGATCTGTATGCTGCTGGCCGCCGTGCTGGAATTCGTGCGCGGCTTCAACACGCAAAATGTGTTTTCCGGCCTGGAAGTGGCTTATCGCGGCATGGCGGATGCGTTTGCCGGCGTCGTGATGCTGCTGGTCGCGGCGGGCGTTTTCGCCCAGGGGCTGAGCACCATTGGCTTTATCCAAAGTCTGATCTCGATTGCCACTTCTTTTGGCTCCGCCAGCATTATTCTGATGCTGGTCTTAGTGATTTTAACCATGCTGGCCGCGATGACCACCGGTTCAGGCAATGCGCCTTTTTACGCCTTTGTTGAGATGATCCCTAAACTGGCGCACTCCTCCGGTATCAACCCAGCCTATTTATCCATCCCAATGCTGCAAGCCTCAAACCTGGGGCGCACGATTTCGCCGGTCTCCGGCGTCGTGGTCGCTGTCGCCGGGATGGCTAAAATATCACCGTTTGAAGTGGTGAAGCGCACGTCCGTTCCGGTCATCGTCGGTCTGTTGATCGTCATTATCGCCACGGAAATTATGGTGCCAGGCGCCTCTTCCGCCGTTACTGGCGGCTGATAGCAGGTAAGCCGGGGCGAGGGAAAACATCGCCCCGGCATCTTAAACCAGGCTTAGCCGCCGTGGTAAATACGCTGCGGCCTGCCCACTTTGCCATGAATAATCTCTGCGACAATCAGATGCTGACTCGCGCAATATTCCAGGTAGCGTCGGGATGTGGTGCGACTTATCGTTAAGGCCTGCGCGACCGTTTCAGCCGTATGGCGTACGGTTGGATCGGCAAACAGCTTCATCACCGCATTAAGGGTTAAGGCATCAATACCGGTCGGCAAATCCCCTTTCGGTTCGCCGCGCGCATAGGCGTTGAACATTTCATCTATCTGCTTCTGGCTTGCGCTATCCGCGCTCGCCAGCATACGTCTGCGCTGTTGATAGCGGGTCAGCGTCTGTCCCAAACGTTCATAAGCAATAGGTTTGACCAGATAATCAAACGCGCCGCTACGTACCGCTTCCGCTACCGTCTCCATGTCACTGGCGGCGGTCGTAAACACGACGCCGCCGGGATAGCGCGACTGCATTAATTCATGCAGCAGCGTAATCCCCTTCCCATCCGGCAGATAATTATCCAACAGAATTAATCCAGGTTTGAACCGGTCAATCATCATTCTCGCCTGCGCCAGATTGCCCGCCAGCCATATCTGCTTAAAGCCAGGAATATGGCGGATATATTCTGCGTGCATCTCCGCCAGCAGCGTTTCATCCTCAACGATCAATAGGGTTAATGGTTCTGTCATCGTTTTTTTTCACTTTCGGAAGGAATAAAGAAAATAAGGTGCCACAAGGATCATTGTCTTCCAGCGTAATGACCCCGCCACAGCGCCCCACATAACTTGCAATCAGATATAACCCGATACCATGCTCACCGGGTTCGTCGGTGCGGGTACTTACGCCCTGCTCAAAAATCTTTTCCCGCAGCGCTTCAGGAACGCCGCAGCCCTGGTCGACGACCTCTATTACCACCTCGTCGCCCTCGTCGCTCAGGAAAAGTTCGATGGTATTGTCGCCTTCCTGTGTACGTAAACTCGCCTCAAACGCGTTATCCAGCAGATTCCCGACGATGGCGGCGAACTCCGTGCTATCCAGCCCCTCCGGCAGTTGATGTAGCTGGCTGCCGGGAACAATCACCATCTTGAGCCCCAGTTCACGCGCGCGCTGAACTTTGCCAAACAGCAAACCGGCCACCTGACGATCGGCGAAGGCGCCGCGTAAACTATCAATAAGTTGCTGCTGCGCCTGCGACTCACCCTGCACCATCTCTCTGACCCGATCATACTCTTTCATTTGCAGCAGGCCGTTCAGAGTCGACATCCAGTTCAGGTGCTCATGGCGTAGCGTGCGCAGGCTCTCAACATACTGTTTAATCTGGGTTAGCTGCGCGTTCAACGTCGCGATTTCATCTTTGCTGCGAAAACTAATAATAGCGCCCAGCAGCTCCTCGCCGGAACGGATAGCCTCACGATTGGCGATGACGCTCAGGCCATTGAAGTTGGCCATCACGTCCTGGCGTCTTTCTGCGATCTGGCAGGTAAAAAAGTCTGCCGGATTGACGACTTCCGCTATCAGCTTGCCCAGCCACTGACGCCCCGGCGACGGCAGCCCCAACATTTTTCTCGCACTGCGGTTAATCGCGGTAATATGTCCCTCCGGATCAACGGCGATCAGCCCTTCATAAACCGAGCTAAACAACGCCTCCTGCTGGCGTACCACGCGCGCAATCTGTTTCGGCTCCATGCCCAGCATTTGTCGGCGGATATGCGCGGCGAAAAACCAGGAAAGCAGCATTAATACCACCAGCAACAGGACAAAAACCCCCGCCATCGGTAATAAGAAGTCCAGCCGCCAGGAGTCGATTTTACTGACCAGATAGCCAATTGAAACAACGCCGATCACGTTGCCTTCGTTGTCAAAGATAGGCGTTTTGGCGCGCATCGCCATCCCTATTGAGCCCTTACCGGTAATGAAATAACTTTCTCCTCTTTCCAGCGCGCCGGGTTTCGTAAACTGCATGGGATAGCCGATTTTTTCCGGATTCGGATGGTAAAGCCGGATCGAGTGGCGATCGCCTATCACCACATAGTCAAAATCCGTCCCGCGCTGCAGTTTATTCGCAATTATCGCCAGGCGTTTATAGTCCCGGCTTTTTACGGCAGCGATAATGCTGTCGTTAGAAGCAATAATTTTTGCCTGATTCATCGCCATATCACGAACATGGGACGCCAGATAATCTTCGAAACTGGCAGACAAATATTGTGCTAACGCTGCCACGATGAAAACAGAAACCACCAGAATGAGCAGAAAAATACGTAACGGAAACGCGAGTTGCCGAAAAAAAGGAAACAGCTTTTTATTTTTCTGATAGGACATTAAGGTTCCTTATGGGCATTTCTCTTCAGATTTATCGCAAATGTAATAAAAATGTTTTCAGCATCTTGATGCATATAAAAACCAATCGTTACAGATTCCCCACATTAAATCAATTAAACAACTAAAACCCACCGCCGGAATGGCGATTAAATTAATTAAAAAACTTAAAACCATAAAACACTTAAAAACCATCTAACGCTTTGTGAAATAAATCAAAATTTACCACCAAAATACTCCTTACGATGTATACGTCAGAGAGAAAAATAAATAACTCGTCATAAAAAAACTCCCACTCTGACTGAAAAGAAAAAGTTATCAAGTTGCAACACAGCGCAACATATACAGAAAAGTGGCAACAAGCATATCACCAGGATATTTCTTACTATGTTTGGCAATAATGTATTCACTCGGGTAAAACGCTCTGAAAATAAAAAAATGGCGGAGATCGCTCACTTTCTCAAAGAGAATGATTTAAGCGTCGATACCACTGTAGAAGTGTTTATTACCGTCAGCCGTGATGACCGTCTTATTGCCTGCGGCGGTATTGCCGGAAATATCATTAAATGCGTGGCCATTAGCGAATCAGTACGCGGCGAAGGCTTAGCGTTAACGCTGGCGACGGAATTGATTAATCTCGCCTGGGAGCGGCACTGCACCCATCTTTTTATTTATACCAAAACGGAATACGAAGCGCTGTTTAAACAGTGCAGCTTTTCGACGATAGCCAGCGTCCCTGGCGTAATGGTCTTAATGGAAAATAGCGCGACCCGGTTGAAACGGTATGCGGAATCGCTGGCGACATTGCGTCATGAGGGAAAGAAAATTGGCTGTATTGTGATGAACGCCAATCCTTTCACGCACGGCCATCGCTATCTGATCCAACAGGCGGCGGCACAGTGCGACTGGCTGCATCTGTTCCTGGTCAAAGAAGATACATCACGCTTTCCCTATGAAGACCGACTCGATCTGGTCCTTAAAGGGACCACCGATATCCCGCGCTTAACCGTTCACCGCGGCTCCGAATACATTATTTCTCGGGCGACGTTCCCCTGCTATTTCATTAAAGAGCAGAGCGTCATTAATCACTGTTATACCGAAATCGACCTGAAGATTTTTCGCCAGTATCTGGCGCCCGCGCTTGGCATCACACACCGCTTTGTCGGTACGGAACCGTTTTGCACCGTTACCGCCCAGTACAACCTTGATATGCGTTTCTGGCTGGAGACGCCAACGCTTCCCGCCCCACCCATTACGCTGGTGGAAATAGAGCGGCTTTGCTTCCAGGAGACGCCGATATCCGCCTCCTGGGTACGCAAGCTGCTGGTTAAACACGATCTCACGGCTATCGCGCCGCTGGTTCCCGACGCCACCCTGCGCTATTTGCAGGGCATGGTCGAACGCCATCCGGGCAGCGCGGCAGCCCGTCAAAAGTCCCCCGTCTTAGCAACAGGTGAAAAATGAAAATAAACCAGCTAGCCGTCGCAGGCACGCTTGAGTCCGGCGATGTGATGATACGCATTGCGCCGCTCGATACGCAGGATATTGACCTGCAAATCAACAGTAGCGTTGAAAAACAGTTTGGCGAGGCCATTCGCGCCACCATCCTGGAGGTGCTTTCTCGCTACGACGTGCGCGGCGTACAACTGAACGTCGATGATAAAGGCGCTCTGGACTGCATTTTGCGCGCCCGACTGGAAACGCTACTGGCGCGCGCCAGCGGTATTGCCGCTCTGCCCTGGGAGGATCGCCAATGATTTCCGCCTCTCTGCAACAACGTAAAACCCGCACCCGCCGCAGTATGTTATTCGTACCGGGCGCCAACGCGGCGATGGTGAGCAATTCGTTTATCTATCCGGCCGACGCGCTGATGTTCGACCTGGAAGACTCCGTTGCATTACGCGAAAAAGACGCGGCGCGCCGTCTGGTATATCACGCGCTGCAACACCCGCTTTACCGTGACGTCGAAACCATTGTCCGCGTGAATGCGCTGGACTCCGAATGGGGCGTCAACGATCTGGAAGCGGTCGTGCGCGGCGGCGCGGACGTGGTGCGTTTACCGAAAACCGACACCGCGCAGGACGTCATTGATATCGAAAACGAAATTCTGCGCATTGAAAACGCCTGCGGTCGCGAACCGGGCAGTACCGGCCTGTTAGCCGCCGTGGAATCGCCGCTGGGTATTACCCGCGCGGTAGAAATCGCCCACGCCTCTGAACGGTTGATCGGGATTGCGCTGGGCGCGGAAGACTATGTTCGCAACCTGCGCACCGAACGCTCTCCGGAAGGCACCGAACTGCTGTTCGCCCGCTGCGCCATTTTGCAGGCCGCGCGTTCCGCCGGCATTCAGGCCTTCGATACCGTCTATTCCGACGCCAACAACGAAGCCGGTTTCCTGCAAGAAGCCGCCCACATTAAACAGTTGGGCTTTGACGGTAAGTCACTGATCAACCCCCGCCAGATCGAACTGCTGCACAACCTTTATGCGCCAACGCGTAAAGAGGTCGCCCATGCGCGTCTGGTCGTTGAAGCCGCAGAAGCCGCCGCCCGCGAAGGTCTCGGCGTCGTTTCCCTTAACGGCAAGATGGTCGACAGCCCGGTGATTGAACGCGCCCGTCTGGTGCTCTCCCGTGCAGAACTTTCCGGTATTCGCGAAGAATAAGGCAAAAAAATGACGCAGAAAAATGAATCTCAACGCCAGGATCGCGTAGCAGCCTGGAGCCGTCACGCTGAAAGCGAACTGAGCGCTTACCAAAGTGCGGCAAAATTGGATCTACAAGCGCAAAAACCGCGCGACCACAAACTGTGCGCCAGCCTGGAAGAGGCCATCCGCCGTTCCGGTTTACGCGACGGCATGACGCTTTCCTTTCACCACGCGTTTCGCGGCGGCGATCTGACGATTAACCTGGTGATGGAAACCATCGCGAAGATGGGCTTCAAAAATCTGACCCTGGCCTCCAGCTCGCTGAGCGACTGCCACGCGCCGCTGGTTGAACACATTCGTAACGGGGTGGTTAGCCGCATCTACACGTCAGGCCTGCGCGGCCCGCTGGCGGAAGAAATTTCTCGCGGCCTGCTGGCTGAGCCGGTTCAGATTCACTCCCACGGCGGTCGTGTGCATCTGGTACAAAGCGGCGAACTCAATATTGATGTTGCGTTTCTTGGCGTGCCCTCCTGCGATGAATTCGGTAATGCTAATGGTTATACCGGCAAGGCCTGTTGCGGTTCACTGGGCTACGCGATGGTGGATGCCGACAGCGCGAAGCAGGTCGTGATGCTGACGGAGCAACTGCTGCCGTATCCGCATAACCCGGCAAGCATCTCTCAGGATCAGGTTGATCTGATCGTGCAAATCGAAGAAGTCGGTGATGCAAACAAAATCGGCGCTGGCGCGACCCGCATGACCACTAATCCGCGTGAACTGCTGATCGCCCGCAGCGCGGCGGAAGTCATTGCTCACTCCGGCTACTTCAACGAAGGTTTCTCCCTGCAAACCGGCACCGGCGGCGCATCGCTGGCGGTCACCCGTTTCCTGGAAGACAAAATGCGTAGCCGCAACATTGTGGCTAATTTCGCGCTGGGCGGTATCACCGCCACCATGGTCGACCTGCATGAAAAGGGCTTAATCCGCAAACTGCTTGACGTTCAGAGCTTCGATCGTAACGCTGCGCAATCTTTGGCCCGCAACCCGAACCATATCGAAATCAGCGCTAACCAGTACGCCAACTGGGGCTCTAAAGGCGCTTCCGTCGACCGTCTGGACGTGGTGGTACTGAGCGCGCTGGAAGTAGACACCCACTTCAATGTTAACGTGCTGACCGGCTCCGACGGCGTTCTACGCGGCGCGTCCGGCGGTCACTGCGATACCGCCGTCGCGGCGGCGCTGTCCATCATCGTCGCGCCGCTGGTACGCGGTCGCATCCCAACGCTGGTTGATAACGTCACCACCTGCGTCACACCGGGCTCCAGCGTCGACATTCTGGTCACCGATCACGGTATCGCCGTCAATCCGGCGCGTCCGGAGCTGGCTGAACGCCTGAAAGCAGCGGGAATGAAAGTGGTATCGATTGAGTGGCTGCGCGAACGCGCGCAACTGCTTACCGGTCAGCCCCGCCCTATCGAATTCACCGACCGCGTGATTGCTGTCGTGCGTTATCGCGACGGTTCAGTGATCGATGTGGTGCATCAGGTGAAGGAATAAGCCATGCGCCTGTTTCCTGAACTCGCCACCTGTCACGACGTTTCTATTCCTGAGCTGCTCGCCAGCCGGGATGAGAGACAAGCAAGACAGCGCGCCTGGCTAACGCGTCACGCTACTCCGCTGGTCTCCTTTACCGTGGTGGCGCCAGGCCCGATGAAAGACAGCGCGTTAACCCGCCGGATCTTTAATCACGGCGTGGCTGCCCTGCACACGCTGGCAGAAGAGTATGGCTGGACTATCCGGGAGCAGGCTGCACTGGTTTCCGCCAGCGGGCCGGAAGGGCTGCTGGCGATTGACGCGCCCGCTCAGGCGCTCAAACAGGCGACCATCGCACTTGAACAGCGTTATCCACTGGGGCGCCTGTGGGATATCGATGTCCTGACGGCGGAAGGCGAAATACTCTCCCGCCGCCATTTCGCGCTTCCCGCTCGCCGCTGTCTGCTGTGCGGGCAAAGCGCGGCTGAATGCGCGCGGGGTAAAACCCACGCGCTGACTGATTTACTGATTCATATGGAGGCGCTGCTGCATGATGCCGATTCCTGCCAACCCGACTAACGCCTCCATTCAGCCTCAGTCGCTGTATGACGCCTGGGCCGATTTGGCCTGGCGCGCCATGCTGACCGAGGTAAATTTATCGCCAAAACCCGGTCTGGTAGACCGACTAAACTGCGGCGCGCACAAAGATATGGCGCTGGCGGATTTTCACCGCAGCGCGGAGGCGATTCGACACTGGCTGCCGCGCTTTATGGAATATGGCGCCAGCTGCACGCGCCTGCCGCCAGAGTCAGTTCTGGCGGGCCTGCGTCCATTGGGGATGGCCTGTGAAGCAGCGATGTTTCGCGCAACGGCGGGCGTCAATACCCATAAAGGCAGCATTTTCTCGCTGGGGTTACTGTGCGCCGCCATTGGCCGCCTGTATCAGCTACGCCAGCCGATCACCGCAGAAACACTCTGCGCTACCGCCGCCGATTTTTGCCGCGGCCTGACCACGCGCGAACTGCGCCAGAACAACCTACAGCTCACCGCAGGCCAGCGGCTGTATCAGCAACTGGGATTAACCGGCGCGCGCGGTGAAGCGGAAGCGGGCTATCCGCTGGTCATCCGCCACGCGTTGCCGCACTACCGCGCATTGCTGGCGCAGGGGCGCGATCCCGAACTGGCGCTGCTTGATACCTTACTGCTGCTGATGTCACTTAACGGCGATACCAACGTCGCGTCGCGCGGCGGGGCGGACGGTCTGCGCTGGTTACAGCAGCAGGCTGCGGTCTTATTACATCAGGGCGGCATACGGACGCCTGACGATCTCGTTTATCTCCACCGGTTCGATCAGCAATGCATTGAACGCAATCTCAGCCCAGGCGGTAGCGCCGATCTGCTGATCGTGACCTGGTTTTTAGCGCAAATTTCGCAAGTTAATCATTAACACAATTATAGAAAATATCCTTTCCGGAGAGTCATTTATGTCTTTATCCAAAGATAATATATGGAAGTTGTTGGCCCCATTAGTGGTGATGGGCGTCATGTTGCTAATTCCTGTTCCAGATGGTATGCCGCCGCAGGCCTGGCACTATTTTGCGGTTTTCGTCGCGATGATTGTCGGTATGATCCTGGAGCCGATCCCGGCGACAGCGATCAGTTTTATCGCCGTAACCATTTGCGTTATCGGCAGCAATTACCTGCTATTTGACGCTTCAGAACTGGCCGATCCGGCGTTTAAAGCCAGTAAACAGGCGCTGAAATGGGGGCTTGCCGGTTTCTCCAGCACCACGGTCTGGCTGGTTTTCGGCGCGTTTATTTTCGCGCTGGGCTACGAAGTGACCGGGCTGGGGCGCCGCATTGCGCTGTTTTTGGTAAAATTCATGGGTAAACGCACGCTGACGCTCGGCTATGCGATTGTCATTATCGATATTTTGCTGGCGCCGTTTACTCCCTCCAATACGGCTCGTACCGGCGGGACTGTCTTCCCGGTCATCAAGAACCTGCCGCCGCTGTTTAAATCGTTTCCAAACGATCCTTCCGCACGCCGCATCGGCGGTTATTTGATGTGGATGATGGTGATCAGTACCAGCCTGAGCTCTTCGATGTTTGTCACTGGCGCGGCGCCAAACGTGTTAGGTCTGGAGTTCGTCAGCAAGATCGCCGGGGTCCAGATTAGCTGGCTGCAGTGGTTTCTCAGCTTTCTGCCGGTAGGGATTATTTTACTGATCGTTGCGCCGTGGCTCTCCTATGTGCTTTATAAACCTGAAGTGACCCACAGTGCGGAAGTCGCGGCCTGGGCTGGCGGCGAGTTAAAAAACATGGGGCGTCTGTCCCGCAAAGAGTGGACGCTGATTGGCCTGGTGCTGCTTAGCTTAGGATTGTGGGTTTTTGGTGGAAAAATCATCAACGCCACTGCCGTGGGTCTGCTGGCCGTCTCGCTGATGCTGGCGTTGCATGTTGTGCCGTGGAAAGATATTACGCGCTACAACAGCGCCTGGAACACCCTGGTGAACCTCGCTACGCTGGTGGTCATGGCCAATGGCTTAACCCGCTCCGGCTTTATTGACTGGTTCGCCAATACCATGAGTACGCATCTGGAAGGTTTCTCGCCGGATGCAACCGTGATTGTACTGGTATTGGTGTTCTATTTCGCGCACTATCTGTTCGCCAGTCTTTCCGCTCACACCGCGACCATGCTGCCGGTCATTCTGGCGGTGGGTAAAGGCATTCCGGGCGTTCCGATGGAACAACTGTGTATTCTGCTGGTGCTGTCTATCGGTATCATGGGCTGTCTGACGCCGTATGCCACCGGCCCTGGTGTGATTATCTACGGCTGCGGTTACGTGAAATCCAGAGACTACTGGCGGCTTGGCGCAATCTTTGGCGTTATCTATATCGCGATGCTGTTGCTGGTGGGCTGGCCGATTCTGGCAATGTGGAATTAAACATTACGCCAACGCAGGTTAAAAATGATGCCGTTCAGGTTCACCTGAGCGGCATTTTTTATGATTAAATGGGTAACATTCATAATGTGTATAAATTATCGAATTCATCATGAACACAATATGGCATTACAGTCCGCTGCTGGCTGCCCTCTTAACCCCGATTTTTGCCGCCAACGCCGACGAACTTCAGGCGCAACAGTACGGTGATTTCACTGACTATGTGCTGGCGCTTTCCTGGCAAACCGGTTTTTGTCAAAGCCAGCATGAACGCCGCCATCGGGAGCCCGATGAGTGCCGTCTGCAAAAAGAGCCAGCCAACAAAGCAGACTTTCTGACCGTCCACGGCCTGTGGCCAGGATTACCCAAATCTATCGCCGCACGCGGTGTTGACCAGAGACGCTGGCAGCGCTTTGGTTGTGCGACGCGGCCAATCCCGAATCTGCCTGAAGTCAAGGCCAGCCGGAAATGCTCAGCCTCCGCCCCCGGACTTTCGCCTGACATCGCGGCAGCGCTTAAGGAAGTGATGCCCGGCGCGGGGGGGAATTCCTGTCTGGAGCGCTACGAATATGCCAAACATGGCGCCTGTTTCGGGTTTGATCCCAATGCCTATTTCGGCACCATGATACGGCTGGATAAGGCGATAAAAGACAGCGCACTGGGGCAGTTTCTGACGGATAATTACGGCAAAACCGTTAGCCGCGCTGAGTTTGATAGCGTCGTCGCACAAATGTGGGGCCAGGATAATGTCAAAGCCGTTAAAGTAAACTGCCATGGCAATCCCGCCTATTTAACAGAGATTCAGTTTTCATTAAAGGCGTCGATGATTAACGCCCCGCTCTCCTCTGCCTCATTCCTGCCGCAGCCGCATCCCGGCAACTGCGGGAAACAGTTTATTATCGATAAAGCCGGTTATTGACGAAGCAGAGGTTTAAAACCGTAGCCACATTTGAGAACACGCCCGAATGTAGACTAAAATTCACTCAAGGCTATGACGTTTGAGGATTTACCCGAATGTGAACTAAATCACTTCAAAGACGGGGTAAGTCTCAGTATCATCATGAGAGTTAAACCCTCGCCGCCAGACGGTGAGGGTTTTCTTTTGGGACCATTTACCTGCACTACTCGCAGTATCGATGACATGGAGTAAGAAATGTCCAGACCCACTATTATCATTAACGACCTTGACGCCGAACGTATTGATCGTCTTCTGGAACAGCCTGCGTATGCGGATCTGCCGATTGCCGACGCGCTCAACGCCGAACTGGATCGCGCGCAAATGTGTTCGCCACAAGAGATGCCGAACGATGTCGTCACCATGAACAGCCGCGTTAAATTCCGCAATTTGAGCGATGGTGAAACACGCGTGCGGACGCTGGTGTATCCCGCCAATATGACGGACAGCAGTACCCAGCTTTCGGTAATGGCGCCCGTCGGCGCGGCGTTGCTGGGACTGCGCGTCGGCGACACCATTCACTGGGAACTGCCGGGCGGCGCCTCCACCCATCTCGAAGTGCTGGAACTCGAATATCAGCCTGAAGCCGCGGGCGACTTCCTGCGTTAAACCATCTGCATAAGCGTTAATGCGTTTACACAGAGGATGCCTGCGCATCCTCTTTCCGTTAGCCCTTCCATTTCTGCCTGTTTCAGACAACGCCGCCTGGCATCGGGTTGATTACTCCCGTCGCCTGTTTCTGCGCCGCTTGTGCCGACGTCGCTCCCGGCACCAGGATAACCTTTCGGCACTCTTCTTCGCGTTTTTCGAAAATTTCGTAGCCGCGCGCCGCCTCTTCAAACGGCATATAGTGCGTGACAATCTCCTCCGGCTTCAGCAACCCTTTTTCAATAAGCGGTAATAATTCCCCCAGCCACGCGTGAACATGGGTTTGACCCATTTTAAAAGTTAGCCCCTTATCAAAGGCGTCGCCGAATAAAAAGCCGTGAATAAAACCGGCATACACGCCGGGCACGCTGACCACGCCGCCGCGTCTGACCGCCGCGATACATTGTCGCAGCGCTTTGCCGCTGCTGCCTTCCAGTTTAAGGTTCGTCAGAACCGTCTCCGTCAAGCTGCCTTTCGCTTCAAAGCCTACGGCATCAATTACCGCGTCCACGCCGCGGTGTCCTGCCGTCTGCTCGATGATTTTTTCCGCCGGATCGTTCTCATCATCGAAGTTGATCGGTATCGCGCCGTAACGTTCTTCGGCGAAACGCAGGCGCCAGGCGTGGTGATCAACGACGAAGATCTGCTCCGCGCCCAGCAGTCGCGCACAGGCGATAGTCAGTAATCCTACCGGCCCTGCGCCAAAAACCGCCACGCTGGAACCTTGCTGAATCTGGGCATTTTTTGCCGCCTGCCAGGCGGTAGGCAAAATATCAGAAAGAAACAGCGCTTTATCGTCAGATAACAGCGGCGGCACCTTAAATGGACCGACATTACCTTTTGGCACGCGAACATATTCGGCCTGTCCGCCGGGAACGCCGCCATACAGATGGCTATACCCAAACAGCGCCGCCGGCGGTGGGATCTGTTTTTTATTCATCGTCGCGCCGTGTCCGTCGTTAGTGTTTTCACACGCTGAATATTGCTGTAGCCGACAGAAAAAGCAGTCACCACAGGCAATGACAAACGGGATAACGACCCGGTCCCCTTTCTGAATATTCTTTACATCATGTCCGGTTTCCACCACTTCGCCCATAAATTCATGGCCGAAAATATCGCCATGTTTTACCTGTGGGATCTTGCCGCGATAAAGATGCAAATCAGATCCGCAAATTGCGGTGGCGGTAACACGCAAAATGATATCGTCAGGCTGCTCAATGCCGGGATCGGGTACGTTTTCAACCTTTACGTGATGTGGACCGTGATACGTCAATGCTTTCATGCAGCCTCCGGGGTAACGGTGAATGTTGCGTTCGACTATAAAAGGGTAGCTATCCCGGAGAGACTGCCGGCAAAACAGGTGGCTTTAGGATTTTTCCTGGAAAATACACGACTTTTTTAACGTCAGGTTGCCGTAATATTTAAAATTGCCAGACAAATAGCAGAAAGAAACATTATTATATGCTTGAATAAATTCAGTATTGATTAACAGGGAGTAACGGGTATGTATAAGACAATCATTATGCCGGTTGATGTTTTTGAAATGGAACTTAGCGATAAAGCCATTCGCCACGCTGAGTTTCTGGCGCAACAGGATGGCGTCATTCATCTGTTGCATGTACTGCCTGGGTCCGCGAGCATGAGTCTGCACCGCTTTGCCGCCGACGTGCGTCGCTTTGAAGAACATTTACAGCATGAGGCGGAAACGCGTCTGCAAACGATGGTGGGACACTTCAGTATCGATCCTTCACGAATTAAAACGCATGTTCGCTTTGGTAGCGTGCGCGATGTCGTCAATGAGATGGGCGAAGAACTGGATGCGGATGTCGTGGTAATCGGTTCGCGTAATCCGTCCATCACGACACACCTGTTGGGGTCTAACGCCTCAAGCGTGGTGCGCCATGCGACGCTGCCAGTATTGGTTGTGCGTTAACCCTGGTGGCTAAAAACTGACACGCCCTGCCAGGTCACGCCTGGCAGGGCTTTTTACTGCATCATCGTTAGTACAAATGCCCGATATTCACAATAGTACTCACCGTGTCGCCAAAAAAGACCAGCCGACTCAGAAATACGCCGACGAATAACAAGACGAACAGGAGTTTCGGGCGCGAATCACCGTGACGGCTGGCGACAAAAGCGAGCGCAAGGCAGACCAGGCTTGCCAGGTAAAACGGGGAAGCCTGCCATGAACGCGCCGTCATCTGCATGACCGTTCCCCCGCTTAACCACACCAGCGGCGCCGCGATAAGTACCGCGATACACACCACAATTCCCTGGCGTAACGCAGGAACGGCAGGCCTGAGTTTTAACAGCGGAATCGCCGCGCAACCCATGACCCATACCGTAATAAAAAATAACAGCATAGTAAATCCATTAGCGATAGCCACCATCGCTGGCGCGGCGTAGGTCATCCCCTGCACCGCCACCAGTAACACGCCGAACACGGAGGCGATAAGAGCCATCGCTTTATGTCCCTTTGCCAGGAACGTTACGCCGACCGCTGCGCCAAACAACGTGGCGCCAAGGATTTCCCGACTTAACCAGGCATGTCGCAGGTTAATCAGCGCATTATAAGCGCGATCGGGATGCGCCAGATGCAGAATCGCGGCAATAGACGCCAATGCCAGCACCAGCCCGGTGGCCAACCAATAGAAACGCTGGCCTTCCACTTCACCACGCAGCGTACGCCATGTCAGTACCAAAGCCATCCCGACAGACATCTGGCTTAATACCGTAAAAAACACCAGCGGCAATTCATATTTTTCCATTACTTGTCCTCCGGCTGCTTAGGCTGGCGCGCCAGAATAAAGCGCGTTCCTGGATTGAGCTGTGGCATATGCGGGAACCCTGGCGGATACTGCACCGCATTATCGGGCACAGGATCGGCATCCAAATCGATAATCGACAAGGCGCCCACCGGGCAGGCGTTTACGCACGCCGGATTCATACCGATATCAAGACGCTCGTAGCACATACTGCATTTTTCCGCTTTACGCGTCTCTTCATTAAAACGCGGCGCGCCATAAGGACAGTTACGAATACAGTTTTTGCAGCCAATGCAGCGCTCAGGGTTATGCACCACCACCCCATCTTCACGTTTGGTATAGGCTTCGACCGGACAGGCGGCGACGCAGGCCGGATGTTCGCAGTGGTTACAGGCCAGCGAGTAAAACGCCCGCTCTTCATGTGGATAGATGTCTTTATCCAACGGATAAACGTAGCGCCAGAAGCGATCCGGCTCCAGTTGGTTAAAGCTTTTACACGCCATAGCACAGCCGCGGCAGCCGATGCACTTATCGCTATTCACTAAAAACGCACGTCTCATGCTACGGATTCCCCTTTACCGATCAATACAACGTCAGCAAACTGACTGTGGATAGCGGCGCCCGGCGCGCCAGTTTTCATCAGCCCCATATCAGCAGGCGTATCGGCCACGATGTTTTGCACGTTGTACTGCCGTTTCGGGAACCACGCTTCATACATCACCAGAAAATCTTCCGGCACGTTGGTGGTGACTTTTGCCCGCAGTTCCACCTCGCCAATGTTGTTGAAAACTTTGACCCGGTCATTTTCGCTAATGCCTTTTTTCTTCGCGGAAGAAGGATGGATATAAACAAACGGTTCCGGATAGAACACCTGCATCCAGTCAAGGTTAATAAATTGCGAATGGATACCGAACTGCACATGCGGCGTAAACAGATGGAAAGGCAGTTTGCTCTCGGCTTCCGGTTTGTATTCCGGCAGCGCGGTGTGGCCGTTTTTCTCCGCCAGTTCAGATTTAAATTCATACTTGCCTGACGGCGTTTTGAACTTGCGGTCGTACCAGGCGGCTGAACTTGGCAGAATCGCTTTTTTCGGCCCGTCCAGCAGATCGTCCCAGGAAGAGATGCCGAACCTTTTCGCCATACCGTCGTTGAACTCCTGATCCAGCCAGCGCTTGTGATCGAACTCTTGCGGGAAGGTACAGGAACCCGGCGCCATCTTATTAATGGTGCGCGACAGCATGGTAGCGATTTCGAGATCGCATTTTGCTTCATACATCGGCTTAATCGCCGGCTGATTAATGGAAAGCCAGTAGTGCCAGTAAGAAGCATCCACGTTCCACTCTTCAAACGCGGTGGTAACGGGCAGCACGATATCAGCGTGTTGCACCGTTTCGTTGAAGAACTGATCGGCGCAGACCACCATTTCCAGTTTTTCAAACGCTTTTTTCATCTTGCTGAGATCGAAATCCTGGGCAAACGGGTTTTTACAGGCGACCCACAGCATACGAACCGGCGGATCGTTGGCCTCCAGAATCCCCTGCGCCGTCTGGTTGATATTCAGAGAGCGATCGGAGTACTGCACGGCGTCGCTGCCAGCGGCAGCCCCGAATTCACTGGTGGTGCCCGCCGCTCCCGGTATGCCAATAGCGCCCACCGGCGGCTTCTGCAGCATGGCGTTGTAGTTAAAGCCCCAGGTGTGCAGATGACCATAACGCGCGCCGCCGCCTTCGACACCGATGTTGCCGGACATAGCGACAAAGGCATCGATAGCGCGAACGTTGGCGCCGCCGTTGACATGACGCTGCATCCCGTAACCAATCCAGACCGTGGCCGGCTTAACCGCCGTAAACTCTTCCGCCAGCTGGCGAATGACATCCGCAGACAGGCCGCAGATTTCTGCCGCCCATTCCACGGTGACGTTATTGCGCAGATAGGCTTCAAATTCCGGATAGCCATGAGCATCGTTGTTGACAAAATCCTGATCCACCAGGCCTTTATCCACCAGATGACGCGCCATTCCCAGCGCCAGCGCGCCGTCTGAGCCAGGCCGCACGCGCAGGTAGAGATCGGCTTTGGCGGCAGTCTGCGACAGCAGCGGGTCGATAACCACGACCTTCGCCCCTTTCTCGCGCGCCTGATAGATGTACTTCATGCTGTGCATTGAGCACCAGGCCGGGTTGGCGCCCCAGATAATGATGTATTTCGCTTTCACCATATCTTCCGGGTCGTTACACCACATGTCGCCCATGTCGTAGTTTTGCGCGTCGATACCGGCAGGCCAGCACGGCGTACCGGCAAAACGGGTGGTATAGCCAAGCGAGGACATCATCCCTTCAACGGCATAGTTCAGCACACCAAACTTACCGGAATATTTGGTCAGCGCCAGACCGAGCATAGAACCGTCTTTTTTCTTAATCTCCAGCATCTTGGCGGCAATGCGCTGCATCGCCTCTTCCCATGAGATGCGACGCCAGTTGCCGCTACCGCGAACGTCCTGCGCCATGGGATATTTAATACGATTGGGGCTATAAACCCGGCGCGGATAGCTTAACCCTTTGACGCAAGGGGTACCGTGAGTAAATGTTGATTCCGGCGCACCTTCCACGAAAGTAATGACCCCGTCCTTTACCCACGTCTTGAGGCTACAGGTGTCATAGCAGTTACGCGGACACGCGTTACGATAAATTTTGTACGTTTTAGGGTTAAAGGGAACAGGCGGCTGCGCAAGCGCGCATCGGGAGGTCAGTAATCCTCCGGGTAAAGCCGCAACGGCGCCCAGTGCCACTATCCCCTTTAAAAAAGAACGTCTGTTCAGATGTCCTGTCTCATTACTCATATTGATACTCTCGTTTTAATTCATCAAGCCAATAAAATAAGATGTCCGCCACCGTATATAACGTGGTCGTTTGTGCATGAGTTTTTATTTTTTCGATATATAATGGCACCCACTTTGTTAAATAGTTATTGATATATTGAGTGAGAGTAGATCGGTATTGTGACGTTTGCCGGGTATTAGCCAGTAATAGTGTGGTCAATTCCAGCACGCAGGAAATATGATCGTCAGGAATATTGCTCTCCTGATTAACCGATAATCCCAACGCTGCCATAAACTCCCGTATCTCCAGCGTCGCCTTTCCCATCACCAGCGCATCCTCTTCCAGATACACTGAAGCGAAAGGCGCAGCCAGCAGCTTGCCAGGACCGACGAATAGCGCATTAAAGTCATACTCCGCCTCCAGCCACGCTCGGTCGGTAAGGTTTACCGCAGCAGTGGGATTTAATCTCACGTAGGCAGATTTCAGTGAACGACTATCATGAGAATTAAAAAAATCACGCAATGTAAGCCCTGTTTTTTCTAATTCCGTCAGTGATTCATAGATTGAATCCATGAATAAATAACCTCACATACAAATGCAATATAAATCAAGAAAAAAGAATGGGCATGTTAACGGAAGCGCTTAATCTTTCTTTGATAAAAAAACAGAAAAATTCCAGTTAAATCCGTAGAAGGCTTTTTTATTGTTTCAAAGTTTAAAAACAGAAGACCGTTGAAATAAAAAACCGTCTGTTATTAACAGACGGTTTCAGAGTATTGATAATGAAGAACGTGTTTTACCCGGCGGCGTTCCCCGGGCATAAACACCGCAGGCCCGAATAGCTTACACTATCGGGCCGCTTACGATGGCCAGTTAACTGACCTTGCAGGTGTGCTTACTTCTTTTTATGCGATTTTGGTACGAATCAGATAATCAAAGGCGCTCAACGAGGCTTTCGCCCCTTCGCCTGTGGCGATGATAATCTGTTTGTAAGGAACGGTGGTACAATCGCCTGCGGCGAAGACGCCCTTAACGCTGGTTTCACATTTGGCGTCAATAATGATCTCGCCCATGCGGTTACGCTCAAGCGCGCCTTCCAGCCAGTGGGTATTCGGCAACAGACCAATCTGCACAAAAATCCCTGCCAGCGCGACGCTATGAATATCGCCGCTGACACGGTCACGATACTCCAGCCCCACCACTTTCGAACCGTCGCCCTTCACTTCTGTCGTTTGCGCATTCAAAATGATATCGACATTTTTCAGGCTACGCACTTTGTCCTGTAGCACCTGATCCGCCTTCATCTCCGGCGCAAACTCCAGCAACGTAACGTGTTCTACAATACCTGCCAGATCGATAGCCGCTTCAACGCCAGAGTTGCCGCCGCCGATGACCGCCACACGCTTCCCTTTAAATAACGGACCGTCGCAGTGCGGACAATAGGTGACGCCTTTGGTGCGATACTGATCCTCGCCCGGCACATTCATATTGCGCCATTTCGCGCCGGTGGCGATGATGATACTACGCGCTTTCAATACTGCGCCGGACGCCGTTTCAATCTGATGCAGGCCGCCTTCTGTCGCGGCCGGAACCAGTTTACTTGCGCTCTGGCTGTCGATAACGTCAACGTCATAATCGCTGACATGCGCTTTCAGCGCGCCCGCCAGTTTCTGGCCTTCGGTTTTCGGCACTGAGATATAGTTTTCGATATCCACGGTATCCAGCACCTGACCGCCGAAGCGCTCGCCCATCAGACCGGTACGGATGCCTTTGCGCGCCGAGTAGACCGCTGCCGCCGCGCCCGCCGGGCCGGAGCCGACAATCAGTACGTCATACGCATCGCGTTTGTTCAGCGCTTCCGCCGCGCGTTTTTCTGCGCCAGTATCCACTTTAGCGACAATCTCGGTCAGAGTCATACGTCCCTGGCCGAACTCTTTACCGTTAACAAATACCGCCGGAACGCCCATCACGTTACGTTCGGTGATTTCGTTCTGGAAGGTGCCGCCATCAATTGCCGTATGTTTAATACGCGGGTTCAGCACCGCCATCAGGTTCAGCGCCTGCACTACGTCCGGGCAGTTATGGCAGGAGAGTGAATAATAAGTTTCGAATTCAAAATCGCCGTCAATATCGCGAATCTGCTCCAGCAGCGACTGCGCTTCTTTTGACGGATGACCGCCGGTCCACAGCAGCGCCAAAACCAGCGAGGTAAATTCGTGGCCCAGCGGAGAACCGGCAAAGCGCGGCCCCTGCTGAGAACCTGGATTCGTAATCAGGAAAGACGGCTTGCGCACCGGCAGAGTATTGTCTTCTTTAAATGTGACTTTGTCGGACAGCTCGGCGATTTCAGCCAGCAGTTCCTTGATTTCCGCCGATTTAGCGCTGTCATCCAGCGTGGCAATCAGCTCAACAGGTTTGGTCAGTTTCTCAAGGTAAGCCCTGAGCTGGGTTTTCATATTTGTGTCGAGCATTCTTCTTCCCTCTCTGAAAACATCATCATGCAAGCCGACTTCGCGGGACTGCATTAATGCAACTTGCGTCATGGTGCTGAAATGAAATGGGCGCGGGTGCGCCCATGACTGAAACAATTTCCAAAGTATTTCACGTCAGAGTAAGGCGGCTAGCCTGAGAATCCCCGGGAGCTTACTGAAGTAAGTGACCGGGGTGAGCAGGCGACGCCAACGCAGCTATGGCGTGAAAGACGACGGAAATTTAGATTTTACCGACCAGGTCTAAAGATGGAGCCAGAGTCGCTTCACCTTCTTTCCATTTCGCCGGGCATACTTCGCCTGGGTGAGCGGCAACATACTGTGCTGCTTTAATTTTACGCAGCAGGTCAGACGCGTCACGGCCGATACCTTCAGCGGTAACTTCGATCGCCTGGATGATACCCTGCGGGTCAACAACAAAGGTCGCACGGTCTGCCAGACCTTCGTCTTCACGCATGTTGTCGAAGTTACGGGTCAGGGCGCCAGTCGGGTCGCCGATCATCGCATATTTGATTTTTGCGATAGTTTCAGAGCTGCTGTGCCATGCTTTGTGCGTGAAGTGAGTATCGGTTGAGACGGAATAAACGTCTACGCCCAGCTTCTGCAGTTCTTCGTAATGGTCGGCAACGTCACCCAGTTCAGTCGGGCAAACAAAGGTAAAATCGGCCGGGTAGAAGAAGAAGACGCTCCAGCGGCCTTCGGTATCTTTCTCGGTGACTTCAATGAATTCACCGTTTTTGAACGCCTGGTTTTTGAAAGGTTTGATCTTGGTGTTAATTAAGGACATCTATACTTCCTCCGTGTTTTCGTTGAGGAGTAAGTTAACGAAATTTTGCTGATTCGGCTAATGCGTTTCCATTATCAAATCAATAAGCGTTAACTAACAACCCGATTCGGGCGACATTGTGAACACTGCGCCCTGTCAGCCATCTAAAGTAAAAAGGCCGCCTGACAGGCGGCCCCATTACCTGAACTACCCGTAGGTAACTTCAGAGCCAGTACGACTCGTCTTGCAAATTACAGACGTATTGTCTGCAACTCGAAATCCATAGCGTATATGCTGGCTAAGTGTTGCGCTCTACATTACCTTAACAAAGGCTGTAACAGCGAAAAGGATTACATCACCCCAGCATAGAAAGGGCAATCCCGGCACGCCAGCTCTTACCTATGTCTGTGATAGGCATCATCATTAATACTCTTTTCGCTTTGATCTTAAAAGGAAAAAATATGATTAAACGTACATTGCTGCTTGCTATGCTGCCCATTCTCGCCCACGCGGAAGAACTGCCTGCGCCGGTTAAAGCCATTGAAAAACAGGGCATAACAATCCTGAAATCCTTCGAGGCGCCGGGGGGCATGAAGGGCTATCTCGGAAAGTATCAGGATATGGGCGTCACCATTTACCTGACGCCGGACGGCAAACACGCGATTTCCGGCTATATGTATAATGAAAAAGGCGAAAATCTTAGCAACGCCCTGATAGAAAAAGAGATCTATGCACCGGCCGGACGTGAAATGTGGCAGAAAATGGAAAAAGCGTCATGGATACTCGACGGTAAAAAAGACGCGCCGGTGGTGCTGTATGTCTTCGCCGACCCTTTCTGCCCCTATTGTAAGCAGTTTTGGCAACAAGCTCGTCCGTGGGTCGAATCCGGCAAGGTACAATTACGCACATTACTGGTCGGCGTGATTAAACCGGAAAGCCCGGCCACAGCCGCAGCGATTTTAGCCGCGAAAGACCCGGCGAAAACCTGGCATGACTATGAAGCCTCCGCAGGAAAGATGAAGCTGGAGGTTCCGGCGTCCATCCCCCCGGCGCAGATGAAAGTCATTAATCAGAATCAGCAGCTAATGGACGATCTTGGCGCTAACGCGACGCCAGCAATTTATTACATGAATAAAGATAAGATTTTGCAACAGGTTGTGGGTTTACCGGAAAAAGCGCAACTGGACGCCATGATGGGGCAGCCTTAACGCAGAAATTAGCAAAGCTGGAGCTTAACCGTACCACGCCCGATAGCGCTACGTTTGTCGGGCCAACCTCTGACTGGCATTAACGCAACGCCAGACCAGCATGTCATCCGACACAGCCTTTTTAGACTAACGGCGTGGTTATAAAAGTGTACGTTATGTCCGCCTTTACTGTAATTATTTACTCGCTAAAATATTCATAACTGTGGTATTTTAGTTTAAATAAACTCTACATTAAGTTTAATAAACATAACTCTGGTAAATTATTGAGATTAAGTCATAATCATGGAAGATACCATGATAATGCCGGGAACATACTATGGCTAACCTTTACGACCTTAAAAAATTTGATCTTAACCTGTTGGTTATATTTGAATGTATCTATCAACATTTAAGCATTAGCAAAGCAGCAGAAACACTCTATATTACACCTTCTGCCGTAAGCCAGTCATTGCAACGCCTGCGCACGCAATTCAACGACCCTCTATTTATTCGTTCAGGCAAAGGAATTACGCCTACCGTAACAGGCATTAATTTACATTATCATTTAGAAAATAATCTTAACAGCCTGGAACAAACTATTAATATAATGAATCAGTCCAGCCTGAAGAAAAAATTTATTATCTACAGCCCACAGCTGTTGATCACCCAATATGTGATGAAATTAGTTAAATATATCCGCAAAGATCCACAGGTTGAAATTGAACATCACGACATTTTGACCACTGACGAACTGCCTGAAGATCTGCTTGCCTACCGCAAAGCAGATATTGTGGTTTCAATGGCCCCACTGAATAATCGTTCTATTGTTTGTACTCACTTTAATAGGCTAGAATGCATCCTGGTTTGCAGTGAAAACCATCCCCGACTAGGCGACACCGCCACTATCGACGAAATTCTACAAGAGTCATTTACGCAACTCGTCTCCCGGGCAACCGGTATGAAAGAATATCATTCACTTATGGATGATGTGCTGGGGGAAAGAATAATTGGTTTCAGAAGCAAATCGCTGATGACCATCGCCAACTCTATCAGCTCCACGGAGCTTATTGGTTTTTTACCACAAACATTTTTTGACTATTACTCTTCCTCTATCAAACTTAAAAAAGTCACCATACCTTTTACCATTGCTCCCATACAATTCTATCTTATGTATAATAGGGCTTCGCTGAATAATAGCGGATTTGCTGAGCTCATTGAGCACATCACAAAAAAACATTAATAAGAAGGTCAGATAACGGATATTAATATAAATTTAATGTATATGTTTATGGGATATATTTATTTTACAAATATAATAAAGCATTGCAAGTTCATCTAATCTGCTTATCCTTTATGTTAATTATTTCGAATATACTGTAGTTAACACATCGGAGACTATCCAGAGATGTCGGTTTATAAAGTTCCGCTCGAGCAAAATGTTCTGGAAGCGGCTCAAGAGCGTATAATGTGGACCCTGGAAACCTTACCCCGGGTCTGCGTCTCATTTTCTGGTGGTAAAGATTCAGGACTTATGTTGCACCTGACGGCAACGTTGGCGCGCAAAATGAATAAAAAGATCCATGTTCTCTTCATTGACTGGGAAGCGCAATTCTCCTGTACCATCACCTATATTGAATCGTTACGTGAATACTACGCGGACGTTATTGAGCGTTTTTATTGGGTCGCATTACCCTTAACCACACAAAATTCCCTTTCACAATACCAGCCGGAGTGGCAGTGTTGGCAGCCGGGTACCGACTGGGTACGACAACCGCCAGAAGATGCGATTACCGATCCGGCCTTTTTTTCCTTTTATCAACACGGCATGACCTTTGAACAGTTCGTTCGCGATTTTGCCGACTGGTTTTCAGAAAAACGTCCTGCCGCTATGCTGGTCGGTATTCGTTCCGACGAATCCTATAACCGATTTGCCGCTATCGCTAACTCGCATAAGCTGCGCTTTGCCGACGATAAGCCCTGGACCACGTTAGCCCCTAAGGGGCACACCTGGTATATCTATCCCATCTATGACTGGAAAACCGCAGATATCTGGACCTGGTTCGCCAAAACAGGTAAACCATGTAACCCTTTGTATAATTTGATGTATCAGGCTGGAGTACCGCCCCGTTACATGCGTATTTGCGAACCGTTCGGCCCGGAACAACGACAGGGGTTATGGCTGTATCATGTTATCGAACCTGAGCGCTGGGCGGCCATGTGCGCCAGAGTCAGCGGCGCACTCAGCGGAGGAATATACGCCGGACAAGACAGCCATTTTTACGGCCACCGGAAAATTTTAAAACCCGATCACCTTAACTGGGAAGAGTACGCGCTGCTCCTGCTACACAGTATGCCTGAAGTCACTGCCGAACATTACCGTAATAAAATCGCCGTTTATTTGCAGTGGTATAAGAAAAAAGGCATGCACACCATTCCACAAACGCAGCATGGCGATATCGGATCGCGCGATATTCCGTCGTGGCGACGGATCTGTAAAGTATTACTGAACAATGATTACTGGTGCCGGGCGCTGTCATTCAGTCCGACAAAACCTAAGAATTACCAGCGTTATAACGAACGTATGAAAGCTAAACGCCAGGAATGGGGGATCTTATGCAACACCGACTCACAACCGAAATAACTCACTTTCTCTCTGAACTGCCTGAAGAGGAGAGGATCGCCGCCATTAATGAATTTAGAATGGCGATACATAGCGTTAGTCCTTTTCGCGATGAGCCTGTCGATTGTGTCCTGTGGGTGAAAAACGATCATATTTCACCTAATGACTACAACCCGAATAACGTTGCGCCGCCGGAGAAAAAACTGCTGCTTAAATCGATTGAACAAGATGGGTTTACTCAGCCGATCGTGGTGGTAAAGGCCAATACGGAGGAGTACGAGATTGTAGACGGTTTTCACCGTCATGAGCTGGGCAAAGGAAAAGCGGCCCTGAAAAGGCGTCTGAAAGGCTACCTGCCGATAACGTGTCTGGACAGAGAACGTCACGAACGCATGGCGGCAACCATTCGGCATAACCGCGCGCGCGGGCGCCACCAGATCCACGCCATGTCAGAAATCGTGCGCGAACTTTCTCTGCTAGGCTGGGACGAGAGCAAAATCGGCCAGGAGTTAGGTATGGACGCCGATGAAGTCCTGCGCCTGAAACAGATCAACGGCCTGCAGGAGCTTTTTGCAGACCGTCGATTCTCCAGAGCGTGGACGGTTAAATAACTACAGTTTACACAGGCGCTCTGCGGCGGCCAGCAGCGTTGATTCCTGTTTAGCGAAACATAAACGTATAAGCTGATGCGGGAAAGGGGCGGCGCAAAAGACAGAGAGCGGAATAGCGGCGACACCGACTTCTTCGGTTAGCCACTGACAAAACTCAACGTCATTTAGCGTCGACACTGCGCTGTAATCGATTAACAGAAAATAGGTACCTTCACAGGGCAGCACTTTTAATCGGCTTTGCGCCAGCGCGTTAACCAGCACATCGCGTTTTTTCCGGTAAAAATCGGGTAACGCGCGATAGTGTTCCGGCGCGGCGCGCAGCATATCCGCCAGCGCCAGTTGCGCCGGCGTATTGACGCAAAACGTCAGGTACTGATGAACTTTGCGTATTTCGGCGCTAATGGCCGCAGGCGCAACGCAGTAACCAATCTTCCATCCTGTCATATGAAAGGTTTTACCAAACGATGAAACGGCAACCGCCCGCTCTCGTAACTGAGGGTGCGCCAGTACGCTGGCATGACCTTCGGCGGCAAAACAAATATGTTCGTACACTTCATCGCTTAATACATAAATTTCCCGCTCGCCGATAGCCTGCCACAGCGCCTCGATATCCGCCTGGCGCCAGACGGTAGCGGTGGGATTATGCGGCGTATTGAGGATCACCAGTCGCGTGCGCTCGCTAAGCAACGCCGAAAACGCCTGCCAGTCGACGCGAAAATGCGGCGGCGTAAGCGCTATGCGTTTTAACACGCCGCCGGAGAGCGCCACGGCTGGGGCATAGCTGTCGTAACTGGGATCGAAACAGATAACCTCATCCCCTGCCCGCACCAGCGCGGTAATCGCCGCATACAGCGCTTCTGTCGCGCCCGCTGTGACGGTGATATCACTGACGTCATCGGGTCGATAACCATATATTTCCGCCGTTTTATCGGCAATGGCCTCCCGCAGCGCCTGCGCCCCCGTCATCGGCGCATATTGATTCGCGCCCTGCGCGACATGATAAGCCAACCGCTCGTGCAAATAACGAGGACCATCAAAATCAGGGAAGCCTTGCGATAAATTTATTGCCTGATGTTTCTGCGCCAACGCGCTCATTTGCGTAAAAATCGTGGTACCAAGATTGGGCAATTTGCTTTTTGGAATCAGTGGGTTATTTCTCATTATCTTCATACCCGCCAGTGATGTGGTTGTTGACACACTATCACAGGGTGTTAGTATTTGGCAATCAAGACGTTTAGATGTCTAAATATAATAACAACGGTGAGAAGACCCTAAGGACAACACAACATGAACCACACTGAAATCCGCGTCGTTACCGGCCCGGCGAATTATTTTTCCCATGCTGGAAGCCTCGGAAGACTGACAGACTTTTTCACGCCGGAACAGCTTTCCCACGCCGTTTGGGTGTACGGCGAACGCGCGATTGCCGCCGCCCGGCCTTACCTGCCGGAAGCGTTTGAACGTGCTGGCGCAAAACATCTGCGGTTTACCGGCCATTGTAGCGAACGCCATGTTGCCCAACTGGCGCACGCCTGCAACGACGATCGTCAGGTGGTGATAGGCGTCGGCGGCGGCGCGCTGCTCGATACCGCCAAAGCGCTCGCCCGCCGTCTGGCGCTGCCGTTTGTCGCTATCCCGACCATCGCGGCGACCTGCGCCGCCTGGACACCGCTTTCCGTCTGGTATAACGACGCGGGACAGGCGTTACAGTTCGAAATTTTTGATGATGCCAATTTTCTGGTGCTGGTCGAACCGCGCATTATTCTGCAGGCGCCCGATGACTATCTGTTAGCTGGCATTGGCGATACGCTGGCGAAATGGTATGAAGCCGTTGTGCTTGCGCCGCAGCCTGAAACATTGCCATTGACCGTAAGGCTGGGCATTAACAGCGCGTGCGCTATTCGCGATCTCCTGCTGGACAGCAGCGAACAAGCATTAGCGGATAAACAGCAGCGTCGGCTGACCCAGGCATTTTGCGACGTGGTGGATGCGATTATCGCTGGCGGCGGTATGGTCGGCGGCCTTGGGGAACGCTATACCCGTGTCGCCGCCGCCCATGCGGTACACAACGGTCTGACCGTCCTGCCGCAAACGGAAAAATTCCTGCACGGAACGAAAGTGGCTTATGGCATTCTGGTGCAAAGCGCGCTACTGGGACAAGATGACGTGCTGGCGCAATTGATTGCAGCGTACCGGCGATTTCATCTACCGGCCCGGCTTAGCGAACTGGACGTAGATATTCATAACACCGCCGAGATCGATAGGGTCATCGCGCATACCCTGCGCCCGGTCGAATCCATCCACTATTTACCGGTGACGTTAACGCCAGACACCCTGCGTGCGGCGTTTGAAAAAGTTGAATTTTTCAGAATATAGCCTGGTGACGTTGCGTTTATCAGGCCTGGCAACACTCAGCAGCAACGCGCGCCGCCTTTTCCACCATAGCGCGCATCCTGCCGCTCGCGGAAAAATTCTTCATAGGTCATCGGCGTCTGCTCCGGATGCGTTATGCGCATATGTTCCACATAGTTGTCGTAGTCTGGCACGCCAATCATCATTTTTGCGGCCTGTCCCAGATATTTTCCGGCTTTCGAAAGCGTATCGAACATTGTTGTCACCTGTCATCCAAATGCCCTCTCCTTATTCTGGAGAGGGCTATTGATGTAAAAAGATTAGTGCGCGCCTTTCGCCTGCGTCACGATCTCATCCACATTTTCCGGCATCGGCTCATACGGCGTTTCATTCGCCGTCGGTTTATCAATCTTCAGAGCGGCCAGCGCCGTCTTAATAGAGAAGACCGCCAGCACCACGACCACCACCATAAAGAAGATGGTTAGCCCGGCATCCAGACGGTTATTGAATACCAACTGCGCGAGCTGCGATTCGGTGTACTGCGGCGGAGTATTGCCGCTGTCGATCATCGCCTGGAACTTATTGGCAATGGCCAGGAAGCCGATTTTCGCATCCGGACTAAACGCTTTCTGCCAGCCCGCCGTCAGCGTACAAATCAGCAGCCAGGCCGTTGGCACCAGCGCGACCCACGCATAACGCTGACGCTTCATTTTGAACAGTACCACGGCGCAAAGCATCAGCGCCATCCCCGCCAGCATCTGGTTAGCGATGCCAAACAGCGGCCACAGGGTGTTAATACCGCCCAACGGATCGACCACGCCCTGATGGAGGAAATACCCCCACGCCAGCACGCACAATGCCGTAGCAAGCAGGTTCGCTGGCAGCGAATCGGTACGTTTCAGCCCTGGCGACACTACGCCCAACAAATCCTGCAACATAAAGCGCGCCGCACGGGTACCCGCATCCACCGCCGTCAGAATAAACAGCGCTTCAAACAGAATGGCGAAGTGATACCAGAACGCCACATCCATCATGCCGCCCAACGCGCCATGTAAAATGTAGGCCATCCCTACCGCCAGCGTTGGCGCACCGCCTGCGCGGGAGATAATGGATTGTTCGCCGACTTCATTGGCAATCTGGTGTAACGTATCCGGCGTGATAGCGAAACCCCAACTACTGACCACCTGCGCGGCAGAAGCCACGACATCCGCTGTCCCCGCTGGCGCCAGTACCGCCATCGGGCTATTCATCGCAAAGTAAACGCCCGGATCGATAATACAGGCGGAGACCAGCGCCATAATGGCGACGAAAGATTCCATTAACATCCCGCCGTAGCCGATAAAGCAGGCCTGGCCTTCGTTGGCCAACATCTTCGGCGTCGTGCCGGAGGAAATGAGCGCATGGAAACCGGAGACCGCGCCGCAGGCAATGGTAATAAACAGGAACGGGAACAGGTCGCCCGTCCAGACCGGTCCGGTACCATCAACAAATTTGGTCAGCGCCGGCATAGTCAGCGTCGGACGCATGATCAGAATCCCGACCGCCAGACCGACAATCGTACCAATTTTCAGGAAGGTAGATAGGTAATCACGCGGCGCGAGCAGCAGCCAGACCGGCAGTACCGCCGCGACAAAACCATACCCCACCAGCATCCAGGTAAGCTGCACGCCAGTAAAATCAAAGTACGGCGCCCAGGTTGGGCTTGCCGCCACCCATCCGCCGGAAATAATAGCGAAAATAAGAAATACCAGCCCAATGACCGACACCTCGCCGATGCGCCCCGGACGCAGATAACGCAGGTAGATGCCCATAAAAATCGCCAGTGGAATAGTGAACGCGACAGTGTACGTTCCCCACGGGCTATGGGTCAGCGCTTTCACCACGATCATCGCCAGGACGGCCAGAATGATCACCATGATCATAAAGCAGGCTACCAGCGCGATCACCCCTGCCGTCGCACCCATCTCCTCTTTAACCAACTCGCCAAGCGAACGCCCATCGCGCCGGGTCGAGACGAACAGCACCATAAAGTCCTGCACCGCTCCCGCCAGCACGACGCCCGCCAGCAGCCAGATCATCCCCGGCAGATAGCCCATCTGCGCCGCCAGTACCGGCCCGACCAGCGGACCTGCGCCAGCAATGGCCGCAAAATGGTGACCAAAAAGCACTTTCTTATCGGTCGGGACATAATCCAGACCATCATTATGACGTACCGCGGGCGTCATACGCGTTGGGTCAACCGCCAGCACTTTTTTGGCGATATAGAGCCCATAAAAACGATACGCAATAAGATAGACACAGACCGACGCCACCACGATCCATAGCGCGTTGATCTGTTCCCCACGATTTAACGCAATATAGCCCAGGGCAAACGCACCCAATACTGAGAGCGCTGTCCAGACGAGGTATTTCCCTGATTTATTCATAGTTGTTGTCCGTTTGGGTGTTCCAGAGAGATGTTACATTTTGTTTCTATAACACCTTTACCGTAATTAACAACACAACAACATGATAAAACCGTATCGTTACCCATTTTTTACATTACAGTGTTAACCAGATCACTTCCTTTCTTCGTTAATGCTGCAATTGCATTTTACTTTGCCAGAACTATCCCATTACCGCCGTTCCCAGGCGACAGGTACAGCAGCGCCTCCCCTGCTCGTCAAAGAGCGTAATTTCCCAGCTTTGATTCTGCCGCCCCAAATGCAGCGGCAGGCAAACGCCGCGTACTTTCCCCTGCGAGACGGCGCGGTGGTGGGTGGCGTTTAACTCGGTCCCGACCACGCACTGCCCGTCGCGGGTCATCAGATAACCCGCCATTGATCCTAACGTCTCCGCCAGCGCTGCCGATGCGCCGCCGTGTAGCAGACCAAACGGTTGATGAGTGCGGGCATCGACGGGCATTTCCGCCTCCAGCACGTCATCGCCCAGACGGGTGTAAACAATACCCAGATGCGCCACCAGCGTGTTCTGACTGGTAGCGTTCAATTCATCCAGCGTTAAATGCCGTTTCCAGATCATCGTCAGGCTCCCAATGTTGAACCGCCGTCCACCACGATATCCTGCAAGGTAATGTGGCTGGCCAGATCGGAGGCAAGAAACAAAATGGTATTGGCTATCTCCTGCGGACGGGCGATTTTACCGAGCGGTATGCCGAGCTTAAACTGTTCGCCGAAACCACGAATACGCTGTTGTTCGGCATCATCGCTCACCCATAAAGTGCGCTGCATATCGGTGTCGGTCGAGCCCGGCGACACCACATTACAGCGCACCCCACAGCCCGCCAGCTCCAGCCCTACGGTTAGCGCCAGGCTTTTCAGCGCCGCTTTAGAGGCGCCGTAAGCGCTCATACCGATACGCGGCGTATGCGCCGCATCTGAGGCTACGGTGACAATCGCCCCTCCCTGCTGACGGCGAAACTGCGCCATCGTCTGGGAAAACAGGTTAAATGCCCCGCCCACATTGACCGCAAATGTCTGCTGCCAGTCGTCGACGCTAAGCGCATCGGTCGCTCCCATACGCAAAATACCGGCGGCGTTGACCAGCACATCCAGCCGCGGCGTTTTTTGCAACACACGCTGGCACACCTGCGCAACCTGCCCGGCATCCGCCACATCCATAACTTCGGTAGCAAAGGGATAACTCTCTTGCGTAAATTCGCGATCGAAGCCGATCACCCGCGCCCCGGCGTCAACAAACGCCAGTGCCGTCGCGTAACCGATCCCTTTCCCCGCCCCGGTCACCCATACCGTTTTGTCTGAAAAATCAAAGCCGGTCATTACTCTACCCCGCGAGAAAGCAGCGCCCACCAGGCGTCAATGGTCGGGTTTTTCGCCAGCATCACGAAGTCGATATCGCCGTGTACTTTACGCCAGCGCGCCGCCAGCCCCATCATGCGTACTGAATCCAGGCCATAATCAATCAGGTTTTCATCATCCAGCGGCTCGTCGGTCTCATCCAGCAACGGCAGAATCAACGCCCGCAGCGCCGCTTTACTGGCAGGAACCGGCGTCGGCAGCAGCGACTCGGTCATGACGACGCGACCGGAACGCCCCGCCACATAGTTCAGCGCCATCAGATGCTCTTCCCGGCTGAAATCCGCCAGCGCATCCGCCACCATAAACGGCTTAATGTCGCGCATAAACGCATCGGTAGCGGTGGTCATACAGCCAATATGCGCATACACGCCGGTAATGATGAGCTGATTACGTCCGGTATCTTTTAACATCTGTTCCAGCGGCGAGCGGTGAAACGCGCTATAGCGCCACTTCACCAGCACCGTATCCGCCTCATCCGGCGTTAAGGCTTCTACCACCTTCTGCTGTTCCGGAGAGCGTGTCAGTCCCGGTCCCCACATATCATTGAGTAACGCGCGATCTTCATCGCTTTGCTCTTTCGGCTGAGCGGTGTAATAAACCGGGATATGATGTTCCTTACAGTACTGGCGCAGAGCGGCGATATTGGCAATCACCTGGTCCATCATTGGGCAGTTGCGGCCCCAAAAGCTGACAAAGTAATCCTGCATATCGTGGATGAGCAGCGCCGCGCGCTCCGGCTCAAATGCCCAGTTCACTTTGTTGGTCGGGATATCCAGTGCGGTGGGCAGCGCGTAAGACTGTAGTTTCGGGATGGCCATCTCTCTTTCTCCTTCAGAGCGGTGAACGTGACGCCAACCGCTGGCGTAATTGTTTTTTATCGACTTTACCAACCGGCGTCAGCGGCAGTGACGCAACGCACTCCACGCGATCCGGTAATTTAAATTCCGCCACGCCCTGCTCTCGCAGGAAACGGCGTACCTGTACCGCTCGCAGCGGCTCTTTTACCACCAGATATGCGCAACTTTTTTCTCCCAGCAGTTCATCTTCCATGCTGACCAGCGCCGCATGGATCACCGCCGGGTGGCGCAGTAACAGGTTTTCTATCTCTTCGGCGGCTATCTTCTCGCCGCCCCGATTGATCTGATCTTTTTCACGCCCGTGAACGGTGATGTAGCCGTCTTGATCAATGGAGATCAGATCGCCGGAGCAGTAAAAACCGTTGGCGTCAAAGGCGCTGGCATTGTGTTGCGGACTGTTGAAATAGCCGCGAAAAGTATAGGGGCCGCGCGTCATCAGACGACCAATCTCGCCCGGCGGCAGTGGATTCCCGTCGGCATCCGCCACCCACACTTCGTCGTCCGGACACATGGGTCTTCCCTGGGTATTGATAATCCGTTCCGGACTATCGTCCAGCCGGGTATAGTTCACTAACCCTTCCGCCATGCCGAAGACCTGCTGCAACTGACAGCCAATTTCAGCCGGAATACGGGCGGCCAGCGTCGCAGAAAGCCGCGCGCCGCCAACCTGCAATAACCTTAATGACGCCAGCGGCGCATTGCCGCCCCACTCCTGGATAGCCTGTAGCCATAGACTGACCGCGGGAGGCACCAGCGCCGTGGCATTAATCTGGTGTTTTTCGATCAGCGGGAAACAGAGCGTGGCGCTGGGATCGGTCGCCAGCACTACCGTTCCTTTGGCAAGAAAGACGCCCAGCGCGCCCGGCGAACTCATGGCGTAGTTATGCGCGGCGGGAATCGCGCACAGAAAACGCGTCTCCTCGTTGAAACCGCAAATCTCATTGCTGCGGCGCACGCTGTAGTAATAGTCGTTATGGGTACGGGGAATAAGCTTTGGCGTGCCGGTAGTACCGCCGGAAAGCTGAAAGTAGGCCACTTCGTCAGCAGGTGATGGCGTGGCGGTGAAATCTTCCGCCGCCTGCCGCATCGCCGCGTCCAGGCTGTGATCGCCGTCGTCGTTGCGCAATAACACCACCCGCACAGAGCGGTGTTCAGCCACAAACGTGTTGAGAAAGTCCTCCCCGGCGAACAGCGTATGTTGGCGATCGGCAATCACCAGCGTCGGCGCGATCTGCATCGCATAGGCGTTAAGTTCGGTACGTTGATGGCTAAACAGCGCCAGAACGGGCGCTACGCCAAGCTTCAACAGGGCGAAAAAGGTGATATACAGTTCCGGTACATTCCCCAGTTGTACCAGAGCGGTTTCGCCAGGTTTGATGCCCTGACGGCGTAAACTGCAGGCCAGATTATCTGCGGCCTGGTTGAGCTGGCGATAGCTGAATGCGCGCTCGCCTTCAATGACCGCCGTCTTGTCGCTGTCAGCGTGGCGGGTCAGAATATCGGTCAACGGCACGTCTTGCCAGTAGCCTTTTTCACGATAACGGCGGGCAAATTCATCCGGCCAACGGGTGAAAGGTATACGCATCATCGTTCCTTAATGCAGTCCAAAAACGTTCAACATCGTAGAGAGCTTGACGCCGGTTTCCCGCCACTCGCCGACTGGCGAAGAGGCAGGGACAATCCCGGCGCCAGCGAACAGGCGCACCTGATTACCGTGCAATTTCGCACAACGAATCGTCACTACCCACTCGCCGTTTCCTTCGGCATCGCACCAGCCGACAATGCCGCCAAACAGTTCACGATCGAACGGTTCCAGTTCAGCAATCAGCTTTTTCGCGACCTGATGAGGGAAACCGCTTAACGCAGGCGTTGGATGCAGCAGACAGGCCAGCGTCAGCGCGTTTTCTCCGGCGTTGGCCTTGCCCTCAAACGGCGTACCGAGATGCCATAGCGTCGGCGTGGTGATCAACTGCGGAGAGGAAGGTAATTGCAGTTCCGTGCTGCGATCGCGCAGGATCTGCTTCATCGCCTGCGTCACCAGCTCATGTTCATGGCGATCTTTTTGTGAAGCCAGCAGTCGGTTTCCCGCTTCGCGATCCAGAACGTCATCCGGCTGTCGACGTGCCGAGCCTGCTAACGGCAGCGAACTAAACCGCTCGCCCTCTTTGCGTAGCAGCAATTCGGGGCTGGCGCCCAGCAGAACGCCGCCATCCGCCAGTGGCACATGGAAGTTGTAACTAACTGGATTCTGCGCAACCAGCCGCTCCAGCAATGCTCCGCTATCCACCGCCACATCAGTGGTGATATCTATCAGCCGGGAAAGCACCACTTTATCGACGTCTGGCGTGGCGGTCAGCATAGCCGCGCGTGCGACCATCGCTTCAAAAGCATCCTGCTCCGGAATCGCCTTTCGCGCCGTCACCGTCAGCGGCTGATGGTCAGTAAAATAACGCGCCGTGCGCTGCTTTTGCTGGCGGGAAAAGGACTGCCACGCCATCGGGATAAATAGCGACGACGGCTGACGGGTATCAAAGGGGATCGCCCCCACCAGGATAGGGTTGGCGATGCCCTGCGATTTGGCCTCGGCAAACTGCTGGCGCAATTTCTGCTGGAAAGGGCTATCCGGCGAATCTCCGGCAACCGCAGGCTCGGTATAACGGGCGAAGCACCCGGAAGTGGTAAAACTGCGATACGGCGACATGAAGAAAAAGCGATCGGGAGCAAGCGTTGCCATTGTCTCCTGAGCGTCCTCGGCCAGTGACATATCCATATCATCCTCCAATGATAAAGGCTTATATACACTTCATCTTTCAAGCTGCCTCTTTGTTGGCTGCGCTCAGAAACCCCGGTCACACAGTTATCTATGTTCGCGGGGATTTCTTCCCTTGCCGTTGCGATGCTTCTTGAATGATTTTGTGTATAATAATGATTATTATTTCTATTTTTAGTGCGCTAACCTAAGAGTAAAACGTCGCTCTGTCAACTCTGGTCATGAGTTAAATGGCACTAAGGCTTGCATCTCGCTGCTGCTGACATGAAAATGAGAAGCATTAACTTTATTAATAACAGGACGCTATTGTGAGACTCCCCGCCTTTTATCGTTGGCTGCTTTTAGTGGTTGGTTTATCAATTTCAGGAATATCCTTAGCCCAGGACGCCGGTTGGCCCCGGCAAATTCAGGACAGCCGCGGCGTTCATACTCTGGACCACAAACCCGCGCGTATCGTCTCTACCAGCGTGACGTTGACAGGCTCGCTGCTGGCGATTGATGCGCCCGTCGTCGCCAGCGGAGCCACTACGCCGAATAACCGCTTTGCCGACGATCAAGGGTTTATGCGCCAGTGGAGCGACGTAGCAAAGGCTCGCCATGTCGCCCGGCTGTACATCGGCGAACCGAATGCCGAAACGGTCGCCGCGCAAATGCCGGATCTCATTTTGATTAGCACCACCGGCGGCGACTCCGCGCTGGCGCTTTACGATCAGCTCTCCGCTATCGCGCCGACGCTCGTCATCAATTATGACGATAAAAGCTGGCAGAGTTTGCTCACGCAGCTTGGCGAGATCACCGGTCAGGAGAAACAGGCCGCCGCGCGAATAGCGGAATTTGAGGCGCAACTGACGACGGTTAAACAGCGAATCGCCCTGCCGCCGCAGCCGGTTAGCGCGCTGGTGTATACCCCTGCCGCGCATAGCGCCAATCTGTGGACGCCAGAATCAGCACAAGGCAAGCTATTGACGCAGTTAGGCTTTACGCTGGCGACATTGCCCCGAGGGCTGCAAACCAGCAAAAGCCAGGGTAAGCGCCACGATATCATTCAGCTTGGCGGTGAAAATCTGGCCGCCGGGTTAAACGGCGAATCTCTTTTCCTGTTTGCCGGCGACAACAAAGATGTCGCGGCCCTTTACGCCAATCCGCTGCTGGCGCACCTGCCAGCGGTGCAAAATAAGCGCGTCTATGCCCTGGGTACGGAGACGTTCCGTCTGGATTATTACAGCGCAACGTTGCTGCTTAACCGGCTGGCCGCCCTGTTTTAGCCTTATCGGAGTCTTATCCGACTGACCAGACAGATTTTGTCAGTCGGATAAACGCCCCTTCATCAGCCAGCATCGCTAACCGGCGGCGTCTGGCGAAAACGACGTAGCTCGCCCAGCACTAACAACAGCAGCAAACCGATAATCACCAGCCCGAATCCACTCACGCTCGCGGACGCGACCGGCGTCATCATTGCGCCAAGACCGCCTAACAGCGCCGCGCCGATAGCGTCTCCCGTGACGTTTTGCGCGGTCCACAGGCCGTTCATTCGCCCCAGCATATTTTCCGGCGTCTGGGTTTGCAGCAGGGTGTATTGTAATAACGAACTGATGGCGCTAAGCCAGCCAAACAGCGCCAGACAGATAACACCAGCGATCCAGACCGGCATGATGGCGAACAGCCCCACCGCCAGAAAAGAACCGACTGTCGAAACCAGCATAATGAGCCCCGGACGAACGCTATGCGCCAGTTGTCCGCTGGTCAACGCGCCAATGGCCGCCCCCAGCGGAATTGCCGCATACAGCAAACCGATTTGCGCCGCCGACATCTGCCAGCTCATCGCCAGCGCCGGATAGAGGACGCGTACCGCACTTGCCATCGTCACCAGACCGCCAAGCAGCGCAATACCGCCGATAAGCGGACTAGCGAGCAAAAAACGAAATGCCGCCAGTAACGCGATAAAAGGATTTTCCCGCGGCTGCGGAGGAACAGGCAGTCGCGGCAGCGTCAGTAACGGCAATAGCGTAATAAACGTCCCGGCGGCCGCCAGCCCATAGTTCCAGGCTACGCCGCCGCTGGCAAGTAATATGCCCCCCAACATCGGGGAAATAACCGATCCCAGACGTACCGTCAGCATGGTAATCGCGCCGGCCTGCATCAGATTTTCTCTTCCGACCAGCGCTGGCGTCGCCGCCAGTAACGCGGTCACGCCCAGAGACGCGAAAAAGCCGTCCCACAGGCCAAGGAGATATATCGCCAGCAATGACGGTTCCGGCAACAGCGCGTTCACGCACAGGCCAATAAAGCCAATACCGCAAGTACCGCGCGCCAGCAGAATCACCTTTTTACGTTCGTAGCGATCGGCCAGTACGCCGCCCACCATTAAGCCAATAAACATGGCGCCGCCGGTTAACGTTACCGACAGCCCTACCTGCCAGGTGGAGTGCGTCATCATTTGGATCTGTACCGGAACCGCCACGCCAAGCAGCCCCAGCGAGACAATAGAGATAAAACGGGCCAGAAATACTGCGCGAAATGCAGGGTGCGTCTTCAACAGGCTAAGATTGAGCAGCCAGGATTGTCGATTCATTACAACGCCTTAATGCGAGTTTTTTTAAATATCCATTCAATGGCTGCACATGCTAACATAACCAAATAAGATAGATAACGATAATTACTATCATTATCAGGGAAGTTACTATGTCATGCTCGTTTTCCGTGACGCGCGCGTTTGCCGTGCCCGGATTGTTGTTATTACTGAGTCTCGCCGCGGTTTTAAGCCTGGTCATTGGCGCGAAACCGCTGCCCGCCGCCGTCGTGCTGGAGGCGTTCACCGGCGTGTGCCAAAGCGCCGATTGCACCATCGTCATGGATGCGCGTTTGCCGCGTACGCTGGCCGGATTACTGGCAGGCGGCGCGTTGGGTCTCGCCGGGGCGCTCATGCAAACTCTCACTCGCAACCCGCTCGCCGACCCGGGGATTCTGGGCGTTAACAACGGCGCCAGCTTCGCCATTGTACTGGGCGCGGCGCTGTTTGGTTTCTCCACGCCGCTGGAACAGCTTTTCATGGCATTTAGCGGCGCGCTTATCGCATCGCTGATTGTCGCCTTCACCGGTAGTCAGGGCGGCGGCCAGTTAAGCCCGGTCCGCCTGACACTGGCGGGCGTGGCGCTTGGCGCGGTACTAGAAGGACTGACCAGCGGCATCGCGCTGTTAAATCCAGAGGTCTATGACCAGCTTCGCTTCTGGCAGGCAGGATCGCTGGACATTCGCAGCCTGCAAACGTTGAAAGTCGCGCTCGCGCCCGTGGTTATCGCTGGGATCGTGGCGCTATTTCTGAGCCGTGCGCTGAACAGCCTGAGCCTCGGCAGCGATACCGCGACGGCGCTGGGGAGTAAAGTGGCGCGCACCCAACTTATCGGTTTACTGGCGATTACCGTCTTGTGCGGCAGCGCAACGGCGCTGGTCGGCCCTATCGCCTTTATTGGTCTGATGATGCCGCATATGGCGCGTTGGCTGGTGGGCGCAGACCACCGCTGGTCGCTGCCAGTGACGCTACTGGCAACCCCTGCTCTGCTGCTTTTTGCCGATATTATTGGTCGTCTGTTGGTGCCGGGCGAACTCCGCGTATCGGTCGTCAGTGCGTTTATCGGCGCGCCGGTACTTATCTTTCTGGTACGCCGTAAATCGAACGGAGGCGGCCTGTGATGTTTCTTTCTCGTCGGCTTATCGTAAGTTGCCTGCTTCTGGCGGCTGGCTGCTTCGCCATTGGCTTATGGAGTCTGCAAAGCGGCGCCGTGCCTCTTGAGACCGGGCAGATTATTGCCGCGCTGCTGGGCGACGCGCCGCGTAACATCACCCTTGTCGTAACCGAATGGCGACTACCGCGCGTATTAATGGCGCTGCTGATTGGCGCTGCGCTTGGCGTCAGTGGCGCGATTTTTCAGTCGTTGATGCGTAACCCGCTAGGCAGCCCTGATGTGATGGGCTTTAATACTGGCGCCTGGAGCGGCGTACTGGTCGCAATGGTCCTGTTTGGCCAGCATCTTACCGCGATCGCGCTGGCGGCAATGGCGGGCGGTATCGTCACGTCATTGATTGTCTGGCTGCTCGCCTGGCGTAACGGGATTGAAACTTTCCGGCTGATTATCATCGGTATCGGCATCCGCGCGATGTTAGTCGCCTTTAATACCTGGCTTCTGTTGCAGGCGTCGCTGGAAACGGCGCTCACCGCCGGCTTATGGAACGCCGGGTCGCTCAACGGTCTGACATGGGCAAAAACCTGGCCTTCGGCGCCGCTGATTATTGTAATGCTGACAGGCGCCGCGTTACTGGTGCGTCGTATGCGGCTGCTGGAGATGGGCGATGACAGCGCCTGCGCGCTGGGTGTTAGCGTGGAGCGGTCACGCCTGATGCTGATGCTGGTGGCGGTGTCGCTCACCGCTGCGGCAACGGCACTGGCTGGCCCCATCTCGTTTATTGCCCTTGTCGCGCCGCACATCGCCCGCCGTCTTAGCGGCACAGCGCGCTGGGGATTAACCCAGTCGGCGCTGTGCGGCGCATTATTACTACTGGCCGCCGATGCGTGCGCGCAGCAACTGTTTATGCCTTATCAGCTTCCAGTGGGCGTGGTCACCGTCAGCCTCGGCGGTATTTACCTTATCGTCTTGTTAATTCAGGAGTCCCGCAAAAAATGACCGAATCCGTAGCCCGTTTGCGCGGCGACCAGTTAACGCTGGGTTATGGCAGCTATACCGTCGCAAAAAACCTTAATGTTTCGATTCCGGACGGCCATTTTACCGCCATCATCGGCCCTAACGGCTGCGGCAAGTCAACGTTGCTACGCACGCTAAGCCGTCTGATGACGCCTGTTGACGGCCATGTCTGGCTGGATGGCGAACAGATACAGCGTTACGCCAGTAAAGAGGTGGCGCGGCGCATCGGATTGCTGGCGCAAAACGCCACTACGCCGGGTGATATCACCGTACAAGAGCTGGTCGCCAGAGGGCGTTATCCGCATCAGCCGTTATTTACCCGCTGGCGCAAGGAAGATGCCGACGCCGTCGCCAGTGCCATGCGTGCAACAGGTATCACCTCACTGGCGACGCAAAGCGTAGATACTCTGTCCGGCGGCCAACGTCAGCGGGCGTGGATAGCCATGGTACTGGCGCAGGAAACGTCCATCATGCTGCTGGATGAGCCGACAACGTGGCTGGATATTAGCCATCAAATTGATTTGCTGGAATTGTTAAGCGATCTCAACCGCGAAAAAGACTATACGCTCGCCGCCGTCCTGCACGACCTGAATCAGGCCTGCCGATACGCCACGCATTTGATTGCATTACGCGAAGGTAACATTGTCGCGCAGGGCGCGCCGAAAGAGATTGTTACCGCAGAGCTTATCGAAAAAATCTATGGGCTGCGCTGTATGATTATCGACGATCCGGTTGCCGGGACGCCGCTGGTGGTACCGCTGGGGCGGCGATAGTCGCCCACACAGATGACAAAGCCGGATATCGCTATCCGGCTTTTCGGGTAAATCAGACTAACCGTTCATCTATCGCCAGCGCGTTTTCCATTTTACGCGAGACCATCGCGTGACGCAGTAATACGCCGCCGCAGGCCATCATACCGCCAATCAACGCCGCCAGGATAATAATGATGGCTTTACCCGGGCCATCTTTTTTCACTGGCAGAGACGGCGACAGTTGATATTTAAACGGGGTAAACTTCACGTCACTCACATTCATTGCCGCCAGTTGTTCAACATGGTATTGACGGTTACGCAAATCACCGTCGATCTCGGCCACGTCCGTTACCCCTTTTTCAATTTCCAGTTTGCGGGAAATACCATCCGCGCCGAGAGAAATAGAAAAATCCGGATCATCTTTTACCGCCTGACCATTGCTGTAAACCGGTCTCTTAATGCCAGCGGCGTTGGCGATTTCCAGCGAATAATGGAGACGTTGAATATTGGCATCAAGCTGGTTTTTGAGACGCACCCGATCCATCGCCAGCTTTTCCTGCTCGTAGCGGGTTTTGATTTCCAGCTGGTTACGAATATTTTCCAGCGTCTCTTTCACGACGATATCAGAGATGTACTGAATATAGCCAGCTAACACTTTTTGCGCTTCTTCCCGCGTCGGCGCGGTAAAACTCAATGTCCACGACGTGAATAACGACGTTTCATTTTTCTTGCCGGCATTGCTGTCCACCGCTTTCATTTTTTCGCTCAGCAGGACAATCGCCCGGTGAAGATCCTGCTCGTCTATTTGCGCGCCTTTTAATTGATCCATGACATACGGAGAAGAACGAAGATATTCTTCCAGCAGCGAGGGCGAGCTAAACTTTTTAATAAACAGATTAAATACGCTGCCCCGATCAACGCTTACCTCCATATCCAACACGCGCAGCGCGGTCAACGTTCTCTCCAGCCCCTGCCACTGTACCGACTCCGCCGGTGTGACAATCGCCTGGCTGGTCCATTTTTGCGGCAGCAGAAAGGACAGAAGCAACCCCACGCACGCAAAGGCGAAAACGGTAGCAAGAATACGACGTTTCGCCTGCCATAACACCTCTATAAGGCTAAACAAATCGATTTCATGACTGTTGGCGGGCGGCAGTGAGTAACCTGCAAACGACTGATTTTTTTCTTGTTTTACATTAAGAGATGGCATGCCGTATGACCTGAAAACTTTATCCAATGAAAGAACACATTCCTGTCAGAGATTCTAACAGCAAGTCAGAATTATCCGAAACAATCTTTACGCGCCAGTGCCCGAAAAGCTAAATATTCGGAATTAAACTTGCCTGTAGCATGTATCACTTATGTTAAAAGAATTAATAGTTGCAATAAAAAAACCATAATAATTAGTAATTATTATGGGTTTCAGGATTTAATTTGTTAAAGGCAGAAACAACGCCCGTTATTTATTAATAAGTTCGCTGATGATGGGCCCGATAGTTTCAAAAGCGGAGGGAGAAATAATATCTACATGCGCGCACGGCTGGCGATAAATAGCCAAAGACGCTATCCACGGCGACCAGCTCTGTTCAGGCGATACGCCTTCCGGCACCGTTTTATCCGCCACAAAGAGCGTAGCATGTCCATCAAACGGTACGCTATGCGCCGTCGTCAGCAAACGGACGGCATCCGCATAATTGCCTTCAATGGCGGTAAATAAGGCTTCGGAGGCATTTCCCTGCTGCGCGGCGACAAACGCAGCGCGTTCACGTTCAATTTCCGCCAATACGTCCGGATTGAGGCCATTCGCCTCTTTTTCCCGCCAGTTTTGCGTTTCCGGCGGCCAGGTGTCCAGTAACCCCAAAAACGCCACCGTTTCGCCGCGCGCGCGCAACCGGGCGGCGATCCCTTGCGCCAGCGTCCCGCCCAGCGAATAGCCTAATAAATAATAAGGGCCATGCGGCTGCCGGGCGAGCAATGTTGCCAGATGATGTTCACATACCTCATCAAGGGTGGTTGCGGTTTGCATAGGGCCAGCGGGGCGCGGCGACTGAATCCCCATAATCGACCACGACGGGCTGAGATAGCGTGATAATACGCTAAATTGCCAGGCGAACCCCGACGCCGGATGGAAACAAAATAACGTTGGACCATCGCTTTCACGCAGCGGCAACAGCGGCCCGAACCCCAGATTGCGCGAGCGTTCGTCATCGTCAGTATCGAGCAGCTTACTTAACTGCGCCACGTCAGACGCCACCATCACCTGCCCCGGCGTCACCTGGCGGTTAAACGTCTGACTTAGCTGCGCGGCCAGTTTCATCGCCAGCAGCGAATGTCCGCCCAGCGCAAAGAAATCACTTTCAACGTCGTTAATCTCACAGCCCAGCAGGCGGGAAAACGCCGCGGCGACAGCAATCTCCGTTGCGGACTGCGGCGCACGCCCTTTCACGCGCGGCGTCAGGTCCGGCAGCGGCAGGGCTTTGCGATCCAGCTTGCCATTAGCGCTAAGCGGCAAGCTGGCAAGTTGCAACAGCACAACCGGCACCATATGCGCGGGAAGTTTTTGGCGTAATTTTTCCTGCAGCGCCGGTAAATCCAGCGGCAAACCGGAGTGCGACACCAGATAGCCGACCAGTTGCCGGGCATCCCCGCCCGTCGCCGCCGCCTGATTAAAGACGCAGGCATGTGCTACCGCCTGTTCAACATCCGGCAGCGTTTGCATGACGCGGTCAATCTCGCCCAGTTCAATACGTTGCCCCCGAATTTTGAGCTGATCGTCGCTGCGCCCCAGGTATTCTACCGCGCCGGAATCCAGCCAGCGCGCCACATCTCCGGTACGGTACATCCGTTCGCCTGGCGCAAAAGGATCGGCGATAAAACGGCTGGCGGTAAGATCCGGACGCCCCAGATAGCCCTGCGCCAGTTGGATACCGGTAAGATAGAGATCGCCAGCCACGCCCGGCGGCACCGGCTGCATATGCGCATCGAGAATACGTAAACCGGTATTCCAGACGGGATAACCAATCGGGATACTGTTGCCGTCAACAGCCGCCAGCTCATCGCCACAGGCCGGATACCAGCTCACATCCACCGCGGCCTCCGTTGGCCCGTATAGATTGTGTAGCGGCGCATTGGTTAACGTCTCCCATTCGCGGCACAGCGCCGTCGGCAGGGCCTCGCCGCTACAGAAAACGCGCTTTAAGGAAGCGCAGCTTTTCCCAGCCGACGCTGGCGTGAGCGAGGCAATAAAGGCCGCCAGCATCGACGGCACAAAATGAGTGGTCGTGACGCCGTATTGCGCAAAGAACCGTTGCATCGCGAGCGGGTCGCGGTGCGCTTCCGGTTCAGCCATCACCAGTTTCGCCCCGGCGATAAACGGCCAGAAAAACTCCCATACTGAGACGTCAAAACTGCACGGCGTTTTTTGCGCTACTACATCATCCGCCGTCAACGGATAGTGAGCCTGCATCCACAGCAGCCGGTTGACTATCGCCGTTTGTCCCACCATCACCCCTTTCGGCCTGCCCGTCGAGCCAGAGGTGAAAATGATGTAAGCGGTATGATGCGGTAACGACAGCCCCAGCGGAGTGGCGTCACTGACCGGTAGCGGTTGGCTATAACACAAATATTCCATCCCCGGAATATCGTGAAAGCGCGCCAGCTGCGCCTGAGTCGTAATTAACAGTTTCGGCTGCGCATCTTCCAGCATCATTCGCAGCCGATCGTCAGGATAACCGGTATCCAGCGGCAGCCAGGCGGCGCCCGCCTCGACAATGCCATGCAGCGCTAAGGTCAGAAAAACCGACCGTGGCAACGCCACCGCCACGCTATCGCCAGGCTGAACGCCGCGTTCCCGCAGCGCGTACGCCAGCGCCACAACCTGTTCGCGCATTTCACGGTAGGTAAAGTGATAATGCGCATCTGCCAACGCGGAAGCCTCTGGCGTTTTTTGCGCCTGCTGCGCCACCAAATCGCTAAGCGTGGCGGCGGGAATCGTTACCGCCGTATTATTAAGGTGTGCTAATTGCGTTTGTTCTTCCGCCAGCAGCATTTGCGCATCGCCGCAGCGCAGCGCCGGGTTATCCGCAAACTGCGTGATAAGCGCCATCAACCGTAAGGCATGGCGGGAGAGCGTGGCGTCATCGTAACGCTGCGCATTCGCCAGTAATTCAATATCCAGACCGCCGTTTTCATCCGGAAAAAGCGCCAGTTCAAGATCGTTAACCGGCCCCGTCGCCAGGGTATGGGTTTGCGCCTGTATGCCAGGAAGATCCAGATAATAATCAAACACTTTTATATTGAGCACCGGGCCAAATAGCGGCGTTTCCCCTGCGGCTCGCCCGCTATCGCGTACAATCTGTTCGGCGTCGTAACGCTGGTGGCGGCGCATCTTCTTTAACTGCGCCGCAAGACGCTTCGCCAGCGTTGGCAGATCTTCCGTCGCATGAAGGTTAACCGCCAGCGGCAACACGTTAAGGACAGGCCCGGTCGCCGTTAACGCCGCCGAGCCCATCCGCCGCATAAAGATAAATCCGGCGGCATAATCCATTCGCCCGCATAATCGTCCCAGCCACAACGTCACCAGCGCCAGGGCAAGATCCGCTCGCGGTATCTCAGGCATGTGCGTCGCCAGTTGGCGAAACGCCCCCGCCGGCGCGCTCAATTTCATACGCAGAATATCCGCGCTCGCCGACCGCCCCGGCAGCGGCGCGGCAGAAATTGACGCCGGCGGCGGCAGCTCGCGGCGCTGCTGCGCCCAGAAGGCGCCGTCACGCTGCCAGGCCTCGCTCTGGCGATAGCGCTGATATTCCTCGACCACATCCGCAAAGGGGGTAAAAGGCGACTCCGGCGTAGGGGCGTCGCTCTGCCAGGCGCGATAAATCGCCGCAATCTGGCGAGTTATCGCCGGGAAGCTAAAGCCATCCACCAGCAAATGGTGATAGCGCTGATACCAACACCAGCGGGTATCATCAATGCGGATTAACTGGTGAAACGCCAGCGGCTTACCGCTATCTGCGCGCAGGTTTTGCCGTAAATCCGCCTGCATTAACGCCAGCGCCGCGTGATGCGGATCGGGCTGGTCGCGTAAATCGGCAATCGGGGGCTCGCCGAAGGTGTGCTCAGGATCTATCCATTGCCAGACCTCGCCGTTCTCTTCGGTAAAACGCATCCGTAGCATATCCGCCTGTTGCATCCCTACCGCTACCGCTTTTGCCAGCAAGGCAACATCCAGCTCGCCATTCAGTTCCACGTAGTGCGCCACGCTCCAGGCGGAGGGTAAATCAGAGAGTTTTTCCGCCATCCAGATCCCCGGCTGAGCGGCGACTAACGGTAAACGCTGCGTCATTTCGCCTCCTGCTTATCGGCATAATACGCCGGATTCAGTGTTGTCCAGCGCGTATTAAGCCACTGCTGGCACGCGTCCTGCGATTGCGGTTCGCATACCACGTCCCAGCCTGCGGGAAGCGCGCACGCCGCTGGCCAAAGGCTGAATTGACGCTGCGCATTTTGCAGGATGTAAAACTGTCCCTGCGGATTATCGAAGGGATTACTGAACTCCATACTCAACTCCTGTCATGGACATGTGCCCGGTTAAAGCGTGTCGATAAGCGGCTGCCAAAGCAGCATCAGCCCTTGCGTTAGCCCGCCGCGCCAGCAAAGCGCATCGTGTCCGCCGTCAACCTGACGCCAGAAAATGGACTGCTGCGAGGTGTTCAGTTGGGCATAAAGCGCCTGATTTGCCTGAAACACGATCGGCTCACGCACGCCGGCTTCCAGTACGATACGCAGTCCGCGCGCGCATAATGCGCCGGTTTTCAGCCGGGTAATGACTTCCCCCTCCGGCGGGGTGATGCGATGGGGCCACCAGAACGATCCTGACTGGCTCAGTACACAGCCAAAACGCGTCGGCCAGTTCAGGCCGGCATACAGCGCCGACAGGCCGCCAAAGCTCTGTCCGGCGACCACCGTTCGCCCGGCATCATCGCTAAAAGGCGTCACGGCTCTGACTTGCGGCAACAGTTCCTGCTGCACTGCCAGCCAGAAGTCGGCATTGCAGGTCAACTCCTGGCTGCGGTGTTGAGTATCAATCGCGTCAATCAGCAGATAGACGGCACCGGGAAGCAGGCGTTGATGAGTCAGCGAGGCGAGCGCGGGCCAGACGGGCATATTTTCCGCCCAGAATTGACCGTCCAGCAGAATAGCCAACGGTCTTTCCTCCGGCGCCTCGTCTCCGGTCGTCAATATCCATACGCGGCGGGAATTGCCCAGACGTGCGCTATGCCACTGCATCATCAAAGGCGGCGAGTACGGCGTTTCAGGACGATCCCATCCCGGCTGAAGGGGCGCATCCGGCATTTCCAGCGCTGAAACCGCATGACCACGTCCTCCCCGCCAGCTTTGGGAATTAAGCGGGTCGGCAATCGCCTGCGGTAATAGCTGTCGCCAGCCTTCACGCAGTGCGTTCCGATCGGGCGTTTCGCCCGGCGCAAAAGCGGCAAAAACGTCATCGCGCTCGGTAGGAATAAAACAGTAGCTGCCGCGCCAGTTAGCGCTAAGCGCCGTACTCCAGCGCCAGACATCCGTTCCGGCAATACGCGCCATCGTCTGAGGCTGCGCGTTTTGATGATGATCGGTTACGCCAGTGATGTAGACCCAGACACGCCGTATCGGGGAGTGTGTTTCGTTTCCCTGCGGGTCGCGCCACCAAAAAGTGACCCGATAATTTCCGTCTTTTTCCCGTATCCATTCCGGCCCGGTTTTCGTCCTCCACCAGGCCTCACTTCCCGTTGCCAGCGCTTCTTTCATTATAACCCTGTGTTTATTATGAATTTTGCATATAAAAGGTGAAATATATTGATAATATTATTGATAACTATTTGCATTTGCAATAGCGTATTGTCGCGCTATGGGACGCGCGAACACAATTTCACCACCCGGCCAATGCCTTTGACGGGCGCTTTGGCTTATGTGGCTAAAGAAAAGCAGGATATACAATGAACAAGAAGATTCATTCCCTGACCTTACTGGTCAATTTAGGGATTTACGGGGCCGCTCTGCCCGTGATGGCGGAAGACAAAACCGATAGCGCTGCGCTCACCAATGAAGACACCATCGTGGTGACCGCTGCCCAGCAAAACCTACAGGCGCCAGGCGTATCCACCATCACCGCCGATGAGATCCGCAAAAATCCGCCCGCGCGCGACGTGTCAGAAATCATCCGCACCATGCCGGGCGTGAACCTGACCGGCAACTCCACCAGCGGTCAGCGCGGGAATAACCGCCAAATCGATATTCGCGGCATGGGGCCGGAAAACACCCTCATCCTGATAGACGGTAAACCCGTCACCAGCCGTAACTCGGTGCGCCTGGGCTGGCGCGGCGAACGCGATACCCGCGGCGATACCGCGTGGGTGCCGCCGGAGATGATCGAACGCATTGAAGTGCTGCGTGGCCCTGCCGCCGCACGCTACGGTAACGGCGCGGCGGGTGGCGTGGTCAATATCATTACCAAAAAAGGCGGTAGCGAGTGGCACGGTTCCTGGAATACCTATTTCAACGCGCCGGAACATAAAGACGAAGGCGCGACCAAACGCACTAACTTTAGCCTGAACGGCCCGCTGGGCGGGGATTTCAGCTTCCGTCTGTATGGCAACCTCGACAAAACGCAGGCGGATGCGCGTAATATTAACCAGGGGCATCAGTCTGAACGTACCGGGAGTTACGCCGACACGTTACCAGCCGGACGCGAGGGGGTCATTAACAAAGATATCAACGGCGTGGTTCGTTGGGATTTTGCTCCGCTTCAGTCTCTGGAGCTGGAGGCCGGTTACAGTCGCCAGGGCAACCTCTATGCCGGCGATACTCAGAACACCAATACGAACCAGCTGGTGAAAGATAATTACGGAAAAGAGACGAACCGCCTCTATCGGCAGAACTACTCTCTGACCTGGAACGGCGGCTGGAATAATGGCGTAACCACCAGTAACTGGGTGCAATACGAACATACCCGTAACTCCCGGATGCCGGAAGGCTTGGCAGGCGGCACCGAAGGAATTTTCGATCCCAAAGCATCGCAAAAATATGCCGATGCCGATTTGAATGACGTCACCCTACACAGCGAAGTGAGCCTTCCTTTCGATCTGCTGGTCAATCAAAACCTGACGCTGGGTACCGAATGGGCCCAACAGCGTATGAAAGACGAGCTCTCCAACTCGCAAACCTTTATGGGGGGAAATATCCCGGGTTACAGCAGTACCAATCGTAGCCCCTATTCAAAAGCGGAAATTTTCTCTCTGTTTGCTGAAAACAACATGGAACTGACCGACAGCACCATGCTGACGCCGGGGCTACGTTTCGATCATCATAGTATTGTGGGGGATAACTGGAGCCCGTCGCTGAACCTGTCGCAAGGTCTGGGGGATGACTTTACCCTGAAAATGGGAATCGCCCGCGCTTATAAAGCCCCGAGTCTGTACCAGACTAACCCAAACTATATTTTGTACAGTAAAGGTCAGGGTTGCTACGCGACTGGCGCGGGTACCGGCATCGGCTGCTATATGATGGGTAACGATGATCTGAAAGCCGAAACCAGCATCAATAAAGAGATCGGTCTGGAATTTAAACGCGATGGCTGGCTGGCCGGCATCACCTGGTTCCGCAATGATTACCGCAATAAGATTGAAGCGGGTACTGTGCCGTTGCAGCGTATCAACAACGGCAAAACGGATGTTTATCAGTGGGAGAACGTGCCGAAAGCGGTCGTTGAAGGTCTGGAAGGCACGTTAAACGTACCGGTTAGCGACACCGTCAACTGGACGAATAACGTTACGTATATGCTGCAGAGCAAAAACAAAGAGACCGGCGAACGCCTGTCGATTATTCCACAGTACACGCTTAACTCAACCCTGAGCTGGCAGGTACGTCAGGACGTTTCTCTGCAATCGACCTTCACCTGGTACGGCAAACAAGAGCCGAAGAAATATGATTATCAGGGTAACCCCGTTACCGGAACAGATAAGCAAGCGGTCAGCCCATACAGTATTGTTGGCCTGAGCGCGACCTGGGACGTGACCAAAAATGTCAGCCTGACCGGTGGCGTGGATAACCTCTTTGACAAACGTCTGTGGCGTGAAGGTAACGCGCAAACCGTCAGGGATACTCAAACTGGCGCTTATATGGCGGGTGCTGGCGCGTACACCTATAACGAACCGGGGCGTACGTGGTATATGAGCATTAATACCCATTTCTGATGGCAACCTTCCCTCCCTCATTCGGGGAGGGAATTGGCAAAAACGATGCTGACATCTCATTTTCCCCTTCCCTTTGCCGGACACAGGCTGCATATCGTCGACTTTGATGCGAGCAGCTTTCACGAACACGACCTGCTATGGCTTCCTCATCACGATCGGCTCCGGTCTGCCGGACACAAGCGTAAAGCTGAACATCTGGCAGGCCGCATCGCCGCCGTTCATGCGCTACGCGAGGTGGGCGTCAGGGCGGTGCCCGGTATTGGCGACAAGCGACAGCCGCTATGGCCGGACGGCCTATTTGGCAGCATCAGCCACTGTGCGTCAACAGCGCTGGCCGTCATATCCCGACAGCGTATCGGCATTGATATAGAAAAAATCATGAGTCAGCACACGGCGACAGAGCTGGCACCGTCCATTATTGATAGCGATGAGCGCCAAATTCTCCAGGCGAGCTCGCTCCCTTTTCCGCTTGCCCTGACGCTGGCTTTCTCCGCCAAGGAGGGCGTTTATAAAGCCTTTTCAGACCGCGTCACGCTCCCGGGATTCAATAGCGCAAAAGTTACCTCGCTTACCGCCACGCACATCTCGTTACATCTGCTGCCAGCCTTTGCCGCCACGATGACTGAACGTACCGTCCGTACAGAATGGTTTCAACGTGACAATAGCGTTATTACTCTTGTTTCTGCAATAACGCGCTTTCCCCACGACAGGAGCGCTCCCGCTTCTATACTTAGCGCAATACCCCGATAAATGAGATCGCTATGGCGCTGAATGATTTTCACGTTTCTGAACCTTATACGCTTGGTATTGAGCTGGAGATGCAGGTGATCAATCCACCTGGCTACGATTTAAGCCAGGACTCTTCTACGCTGATCGACACCGTTAAGCCCCAACTTACTGCGGGAGAAATTAAGCACGATATCACCGAAAGTATGCTGGAGATGGCCACGGGCGTCTGCCGCGATATTGACCAGGCGGCGGCCCAACTTTCTGCCATGCAGCACGTTATTTTACAGGCGGCGTCGGAACACCATCTCGGCATTTGCGGCGGCGGTACGCACCCTTTTCAAAAATGGCAGCGTCAGGAGGTCTGTGATAATGAGCGCTATCAACGCACGCTGGAAAATTTCGGCTACTTAATTCAACAGGCGACGGTTTTCGGCCAGCATGTCCACGTCGGCTGCGCGAATGGCGACGATGCGATTTATCTTTTACACGGGCTGTCGCATTTTGTGCCGCACTTTATTGCGCTCTCCGCCGCGTCTCCCTATATGCAAGGATCTGACACCCGTTTTGCCTGCGCGCGCCTGAATATTTTTTCCGCTTTTCCCGATAACGGTCCCATGCCGTGGGTCAGTAACTGGCAAGAGTTTGCCGGACTATTTCGCCGTCTGTCTTACACCACGATGATCGACAGCATCAAAGATTTGCACTGGGATATCCGCCCCAGCCCGGCCTTTGGCACGGTAGAAGTTCGGGTGATGGATACGCCGCTCACCCTTGATCATGCCATCAATATGGCAGGGTTGATTCAGGCGACCGCGCACTGGCTGCTGACCGAGCGTCCCTTTAAACCGCAGGAACAAGACTATCTGTTATATAAATTCAACCGTTTTCAGGCTTGCCGCTATGGTCTGGAGGGCGTGCTAACCGATGTCTATACCGGCGACCGCCGTCGCCTGGCAGATGATACGCTGCGTCTGCTGGACAACGTTACCCCCTCTGCGCGCAAGCTGGGCGCCGACAGCGCCATTGACGCGCTACGTCTGCAGGTGAAAAAAGGTGGTAACGAAGCGCAATATATGCGGGAGTTTATTGCCGACGGCGGATCGCTGATAGGTCTGGTACAAAAACATTGTGAAATCTGGGCGGGACAATAGACAGCATATTTGCCTTACCAGGCGATATCCCGGACAATGGCGTTTTAACTTACGTTTAACAAAGCCATGAAACACCCGCTTGAATCATTGATGACCGCTGCCGGTATTTTGCTGATGGCGTTGCTCTCCAGCCTGCTGCTGCCCGCCCCTTCGCTCGGCCTTGCGCTGGCGCAAAAACTGGTCGGGATCTTTCATCTTATGGATCTCAACCAGCTTTATACTTTGTTGTTTTGTTTATGGTTTCTGTTGCTCGGCGCGCTGGAATATTATGTCATTCGCTTTATCTGGCGGCGCTGGTTTTCGCTGGCCGATTAAACATTTCAATGCGTACGGCCATGCTTTTCTTTACGATAAGCGCCTGGCGGCAGGTTGAACGTGCGGGTAAAAATGCGCGTAAAGGTTTGCTGCGAATCAAAACCATACTTGAGACAAATATCATACACCTTCTGGTCGGTGTCGCGCAGGTCGCGCGCCGCCAGTTTTAGCTTCCGTTCACGCACGTAGCGCCCCAGACTCTCCCCTTTGTACTGCATAAAAAGGCGCTGCAGGTGCCACTTGGAATACCCCGCATGACGGGCAATATCATCAATACGTAACGGCTGATTCAAATTATCATCAATCCACTCGACAATCGTGTCGATAACCTGAGCGGAAATGGTCATCGTGCTCTCCCCTCTATCAAACTCGTCAGCGGCTCCCGCACCGCACATTTACGGCAACAGCAATAAGAATAGTAATAACCACACAAATTGTGAGACGGCTTATCGCATGGCCTGCAATATGCTTTTCTACCACTTCATGCGGCAGCCCTTGATTATGAGTGAGTAAGCACTCATTATAGAAAGCAAAGATACGCCGTCAAGGTACTTTTCAAAGGTTGACATTCACCGTTGCGACGCGACAACGGGCATGATTCAATCATGTTTTTCCAGACATAAGGGTAACGTGTAGTGGCTCGTCCGAAGAGTGAAGACAAAAAACAAGCATTACTGGAAGCGGCAACCCAGGCGATAGCGCAATCCGGTATCGCCGCCTCAACAGCGGTGATTGCGCGTAACGCAGGTGTTGCAGAAGGAACATTGTTTCGCTATTTCGCGACCAAAGATGAGCTGATTAACACGTTGTATTTGCATTTAAAGCAGGATCTCTGCCAGTCAATGATAATGGAGCTGGATCGATCCATTACCGATGCCAAAATGATGACCCGTTTTATCTGGAACAGTTACATCAGTTGGGGTCTGAACCATCCCGCGCGCCATCGGGCGATCCGTCAACTGGCCGTCAGCGAAAAGCTCACCAAAGAGACGGAACAACGGGCCGACGATATGTTCCCCGAATTGCGCGATTTATGTCATCGTTCCGTTTTGATGGTATTTATGTCGGATGAGTACCGCGCCTTCGGCGACGGCCTTTTTCTGGCGCTGGCTGAAACAACAATGGATTTCGCCGCGCGCGATCCCGCTCGCGCTGGCGAATATATTGCGCTGGGATTCGAAGCCATGTGGCGCGCGCTGACTCGCGAGGAGCAATAATGGACGGTCAAACACTGCACGCCTGTGCAAAACGCTGTGCGCTGGAACTGCCTTTTACCGAACACTGCTGGCCTTTCGGCCCACAGTACGATGTGTTTAAAGTCGGCGGCAAAATATTCATGCTGTTCACTGAACATCACTGTCGCCCAGTGGTGAACCTGAAGTCGGATCCCCAAAAATCCCTGGTAAATCAACAAATTTACCCCAGCATTGCGCCTGGCTATCACATGAATAAGAAACACTGGATTTCAGTCTATGCGGGCGAGGATATCACCGTCTCGCTACTCAACGATTTGATAAATGACTCATGGAATCTGGTTGTAGACGGGCTGCCTAAAAGAGAGCAACTGCGCCTGCGACCGCGCTGATGCAATAACCGTTTCCGCATTTTCCTCCCTTATCTTTTTACCGATAACCCGGTACCCTGCTGATACAAAAGGGTACTAAACCAACCAGGAGCATTTATGGATATCGTTTCTGTCGCCTTAAAGCGCTACTCCACTAAGGCGTTCGATCCCAGCAAAAAACTGACCGCCGAAGAAGCGGATAAAATAAAAACACTACTACAGTACAGCCCCTCCAGCACCAATTCCCAGCCGTGGCACTTTATTGTCGCCAGTACGGAAGAGGGCAAAGCGCGTGTCGCAAAATCCGCCGCCGCCAATTATGTGTTTAACGAACGTAAAATGTTAGACGCCTCCCATGTGGTGGTCTTCTGCGCGAAAACCGCGATGGATGACGCATGGCTTGAGCGCGTCGTCGATCAGGAAGAAGCCGATGGCCGTTTCGCTACGCCGGAAGCTAAAGCGGCAAATGATAAAGGTCGCCGCTTTTTCGCCGATATGCACCGCGTCTCGCTGAAAGATGACCACCAGTGGATGGCGAAACAGGTTTATCTGAACGTCGGCAACTTTCTGCTGGGCGTCGCCGCGATGGGTCTCGACGCTGTCCCCATTGAAGGTTTCGACGCCGAGGTGCTCGACGCTGAATTTGGTCTGAAAGAAAAAGGCTATACCAGTCTGGTCGTGGTGCCGGTCGGCCATCATAGCATCGAGGATTTCAACGCCGGGCTGCCGAAATCACGTCTGCCGCTTGAAACCACACTGACGGAAGTTTAATCCCCTGCCTAAGCCGGACGCCCGTCCGGCTTTTTTCACCTTTCTGCCAGGTTCCTCAATGATCAATGGCGCGAAGTGCCAGGTTTTACATCGCTAGTGTTAACTTCCTCTTTCAACCTATTGAAAATAAATAATATTTAAAACTGGCACGCCGTTTGCCATATCTGGATACCCCTATCTGGATGAAGGAGAAAACGGCGTGACACCGGTTTGCGCCTACGATGGCGATATTGTCACCACGGGGTTGGCCCTCCCTGGCGTGTCATCAAAATCGGGCGCTAAACCCAACGTTATAACGGGTTTGATTGCCATCGCTTAACCCTGCCGTTTGCGACAGCCCGGCGAAAGCGGACACCGTTGCCGACAGCGGAAAATCTGCGCCAATCGCGATATCAACCCAGTTTTTATCCTGCGTTTTTCCGTCGCGGCTAAACGTCAGCGCGGTCGATTTAAGGCCGCCGTTCGCCACATACGTATCATCGCCAAACTGACGGCAATAATTAATCTGCGCCCAGGAGTGAATGATGCTGTGGCGAAGATCCAGACGCCAGCCAGCGCCACCCACCTGCGAATGGGCGTTTTGGTCGCCAAAACGCATTGATGTACTGGTATTGAGCTTCTCGCTATAGCCATTAACGTGGCTGTAATCCCATGCATATTGCAGCATCGGTCCGGTCGTTAACCACGGCATCATGACAAAATCATAACCACTGGTTAACCTCGCGCCCCACAGCTGCCCGTTGGTTTCGCCCTCTTCCACCCGTCTTAGCGCACCGAGCGTGATACTGCGCTGAATGTTACTGAATTTAGCGGACAGGTAGTGTAAATCGCTATCCAGCCACGCCTGACCGGCGCGTAAATGGCTGAATACGGCGGCCTGAAAACCGCGGGCGTCATAACGATAATTATCGTCAGGATGTTGCTTATCCAGAGAACCGGCTATCAGCCCTCCCAGCAGTACCTGCTCGTTAAGCTGATAATCGACGCCAACCGTCAGATTATTATGATTACCGTTCCCGTCGGCCTCATTATTATCATAACGTTGATATCCCCCGCTGTATCCACCGAACATGCCCAGTGAACCAACAGGATTTTCCCCCTGGCGAAGCTGCTGATAACGGCTGTCAAGCGTGGTACGACTACCTTGCGCCATCGACTGAACGCTTTGGTTCAGATATGTCGCCTGTACCGGCGCGGCAATGATCGACTGGATATATTGCGCAATAATGGTATGGACCTGCGGACCGGGATGTAAATGATCGGCAAACAGATAGTCCTGCGACGCATTAAATCCAGGCATTGCCGAGGAGCACGCCGAAGCGGATACGCCCGGCGGGCAGGCCATACCTACGGTATTTGTCAGACCAAACGCCTGCGGGTTGGCAAGAATTTCCTTAAAGAGGCCGTTGATATCGGCACGGGCTATATTGCCGCCGTGTTGCTCCAGCCCCTTCTCTTCCATCTGATTATAATAATCGGTCAGAGCTGACGCCTGCCCTGCCGCCTTTTCATAGCCCGCCAGCAGTTGTTCAACGAGCAGTTGCTGAATAAACGGATTGCTGCTTACCGTTGCAGCCGCCGCCAGCAACGCCTTGCGGATCGCCTGTTGCCGACTGGCGAAATCGGGCGTAGCGCCCTCCGCCAGCGCCTCTAACGCCGCTTTTAGCGCCGGGGGCGCCGCTGCGCCCAGCCCGGCGGTGATTACCGCCTCCAGAAGCATTGGCGTCGCACTAATATCCGGTACGTTTGGCACCACGACCAGCCCGGCGCCGGCATCCAGTAACAGCCCTACCTGCGCCGCCGCGCTAGTGGCGCTATTACCGGCTATTTGCTGTGCCATGGTTGGTTGCGCGATGGCCGCCGCCAGATCGTTTCCGCCGACCCAGTGAATATACAAACCGTTGTGGTCGGCTTTTCCCCCCGTTTTGGCAAGCCACTGCCGTACCTGATCGGCGGTATTATCCTGCGGGTTTAATTCCGGGGTCGCCGTCGCGCCGCCGGCGGCATAATTAGAGCCGCCATTGCTGGAAGGGCTTAATTCCAGCCCATATCGTTCGGCCAACTGTTCGTCGTAGAGCTTATTTTGACCACTATCCCAGGTCCAGCGACCGTTATTCCCGGTATCGCTAAGGCTATCGCCAATTACCGTAAGAGAATCAAACGCACAGGCAGATAATGGCGCGGCCAGCGCCAGCGAGAGTATGCCGTATTTTAGCAGGGTACGCTTTTGGGTCATCCGATGTTCCTTAATGTTATTGTTGATAGGTACGACGGTGCTAATCATTATCCGACAGAGATATTGCAATCGTTTTAAACATTCTGGTTAAAAAGTTTTCATTCATTGTTGACGGACTGGCGCCTGTTCAAAAAGAGGGAACCGCGTAAAATAACGACGTTTATAGGGCGCTGGATAAAATATAGCGTATGGATAACCCCAGAGGCGCTTTTACCCGTCTGTTGCTGATTATGCCTGAAGCGCAGGCGTCCTGATTTGCATAAATGCCATTCAGCAGTCATCATAGGCCGCTGTTTATAAAGGAGAGATTATGCAGGAATTGATATCCCAGGTAGAAGATTTAGCGGGAATTGAAATGAATCACACCACGTCGCTGGTGGTGATATTTGGTATTATTTTTCTGACAGCAGTTGTCGTGCATATTATTTTGCACTGGATAGTACTGCGCGCTTTCGAAAAACGTGCCAGCGCCAGTTCCCGCCTGTGGCTGCAAATTATTACCCAGAATAAATTATTCCATCGTCTGGCTTTTACGCTGCAAGGCATCATTGTCAATATTCAGGCCGCGCTCTGGCTACAAAAAGGCAGTGAGGCTGCGGATATCCTGACGACCTGCGCGCAGTTATGGATTATGACCTACGCCCTGCTGTCGTTATTTTCTCTGCTGGACGTGATTTTCAATCTATCGCAAAAATGGCCCGCCGCCTCTCAGTTACCGCTAAAAGGAATATTTCAGGGTATTAAGCTCATCGGCGCAATTATCGTCGGCATTCTGATGATCTCACTGCTGATTGGCCAGTCACCAGCAATTTTAATCAGCGGGCTGGGCGCGATGGCCGCGGTATTAATGCTGGTCTTTAAAGACCCGATTCTTGGCCTGGTTGCCGGTATCCAGCTTTCCGCCAACGATATGCTCAAACTGGGCGACTGGCTGGAGATGCCGAAATATGGCGCAGATGGCGCGGTCATTGATATTGGCTTAACCACGGTAAAAGTACGCAACTGGGATAATACCATCACCACCATTCCCACCTGGTCGCTGGTTTCCGACTCGTTCAAAAACTGGAGCGGCATGTCTGCGTCCGGCGGACGCCGGATTAAACGCAGCATTAATATTGACGCGACCAGTATCCATTTTCTGGATGATGATGAAAAACAGCGGCTGTTAACCGCGCAACTGTTAAAGCCGTACCTTACCAGCCGTCATCAGGAAATCGATGAATGGAATAAACAACTGGATGCGCCGGAATCAGCCTTAAATCACCGCCGCATGACCAATATCGGGACATTTCGCGCCTATCTGAACGAATATTTACGCCACCATCCGCGCATCCGTAAAGACATGACGCTGATGGTACGCCAACTGGCGCCTGACGATCATGGTTTGCCGATAGAGATCTACGCCTTTACCAATACCGTCGTGTGGCTGGAATATGAGAGCATTCAGGCCGATATTTTCGACCATATTTTTGCCGTGGTGGAAGAGTTTGGCTTGCGTATTCATCAGACGCCGACCGGCAGCGATATTCGCGCGCTGTCAGGGACATTGCGGCATTAATGGATTGCCCGATCGCATGAGCATGGGATCGGGCAAAAAAGTTAATGAGCCTTACGGCGCAAAACTGTAAACGCGATAAACAGGAATACAATCCATACCGGCAGCAAAATCGCCGACAATCGCATATCGTCCATCGTACACATTAACACCAGAATCAGCGCCAGAAACGCAATGCACAAATAGTTTCCGGCGGGATAGAACAGCGCCTTAAATTGCGTCTCGCGCCCTTTACGACGCATCGCCGCGCGAAAACGTAAATGCGCGAGACAGATCATTATCCAGTTTAGCAATAGCGTCGCGACAACCAGCGCCATCAACAGGCTAAACGCTTTTTGCGGCAACAGATAGTTGATCAGCACCACCAGCGAGGTAATCGCTCCGGAAAGTATCAGCGAGTTCACCGGCACGCCGCGATGGCTGACGCGGGTTAAAAATTTCGGCGCATTGCCTTGTACGGACAGGCCGAACAGCATTCGGCTATTCGAATAAACGCCGCTGTTATATACCGAAAGCGACGCGACCAGAATAACGAAATTCAGCGCGGAAGCCACCACATTACTGTCCAGGTTATGGAAGATCATTACAAAAGGGCTGCTATTGGATTTCACCTCTACCCACGGATAGAGCGCCAGCAACACCACCAGCGAACCGATGTAGAACAGCAAAATACGGTAAACCACCTGATTCACCGCTTTCGGAATGCTTTTTTGTGGATCGCGCGCTTCCGCCGCAGTAATGCCGATCAGCTCCAGTCCGCCAAAAGAAAACATAATCACCGCCAGCGACAGAAGCAAACCATGCCAACCGGTAGCGAAGAAACCGTTATAACGCCAGAGGTTATCAATGCTGGCATGTTCGCCGCCGTGGCCGGAGAACAGCAGCCACAGACCAAAACCTATCATGCCGATAATCGCCAGCACTTTAATCAGCGCGAACCAGAATTCCGTTTCGCCATACAGACGAACGTTCACCAGATTTACGGCATTAATGATAATAAAAAACACCGCCGCCCATACCCATGTTCGTACGTCAGGCAGCCAGTACTGCATATAGATGCCCGCCGCGGTCAGCTCCGCCATCCCGACCAGCACAAACATGACCCAATAGTTCCAGCCCGACAAAAAGCCCGCAAACGGCCCCCAATATTTCCAGGCGAAGTGGGCAAACGATCCGGAAACCGGCTCTTCCACGACCATTTCACCCAACTGGCGCATAATGAGAAAAGCGATAATCCCGGCAACGCCATAGCCCAACAAAACAGCCGGCCCCGCCATTTGAATCGCCGGGCCGATGCCCAGAAACAGTCCGGTGCCAATGGCGCCGCCCAGCGCGATTAGCTGAATATGGCGGTTTTGCAACCCCCGTTGAAGCGTCGGTTCATTCTTCGACGCGGCATCCGACACGCTGGCGCCGGATGCAGTTGACGCGTTTTTCACGTCCTACCCCTGTATCGTTTTTATTGAGGGGCACCTTTTAACATTTCGCTCTCGCTGCCGCAAGGCGCAATCGTTTGTCAAGGCTCAACTCCGGACGTTAACGTTATCGTGTAAAAAAAGATGTCGCGGGCAGTAAAAAGAAAAGAGTGCGCGCCGATATAGAACGTTACGGGTGACAGACGCCGAGTATAAAATATGTGAATAACTCTGGACGAAAAGTACGACACCCTACAGAATACATTTAGTATTTTTTCAGTATTTTCAAAAAGGTGAATCAGACCTGGTATCTGTTATCCGTTTTTGAGCCACGCCAGGCATCAACGTCATGAATAAAATCATCAAACGTTTAGAGATCATCAAAAGCGCCATCGAACTTGAGGACGAAGAGATTATCCGTCAGCAGCTCATCTACCTGAAAAATGAGCCGCAGGATGCCGTAATCAGCGCGATTGCCCAGGCGATTGAAGCTCGTCGATTCAGTGACGCCATGCAAGAGATCGCCGCCTGGCTACAGGCTCAACGGGCGCTCTCGACGTGGCAAGATCCCTCTATTGCCGCCAGTAAACTGGAGCTGAAAGCACTTGAAGCCCAACTTCGCGATCTGATTGACAAACGAAATGCGCGGGTACAAATCCTCGACGATTTCAACGACCTCTATCATCTGCGCCTTGGGCCGTTGATGAGCCGTATTCTGGAGTTGCGTAAACAGCTCGCGGTGAGTATGCAGCGTAAACAAGAAGCCGAAATAAAACGCCGGGAAAAGGATTATCAATCCTGCCTGCAATTTATTTCCCAGGCCGTGGATCAACTGGCAACGCTAAAACAGCAGTGGACAGGATTGAATGCCGCCTCGCGCGAGGCGGTGGGCATCCGTCAGCGAATCCAGCAGCAGACGGAGTTAATCACCGCGTTGCTGGCGGAAATTCGCGAGCTGGAAGCGGATTTTTCCCATCAGGACGACAGCGCATTCCGCCAGGCGCAGGAAAATGCGGAACAGGACTATCACCAGTACCGGGAGCAGCAGCAGAAAGCGCAATTCCGCTACGCCCGCGATCAACGTTTGTCGGCTGACGAACGCAGTGAATTAAAACGTTTATGGCGCCAGGCCAGCCGCCTGTGTCACCCGGATGTGGTCGCCGATGAATTGAAAGAAAAAGCGCACCAGATGATGGTACAGCTTAATCAGGCGCGGCAGAATGCCGATCTGGCGGCAATTCGCGCGTTATTGACGCAGCTGCAAAGCGGCCTGGAACCGATGATGGCAAGCGACAGGCTAAATAATCTGGAACATCTGCGCCATAAAATACGCCAGCTCCGCACGCAAATCGACGCGCTGTTGAAAGAGATAACGCAACTGGAAACGGAAAACGCCTGGCGGCTCGCCTCTTCCGTTGCGGATAAGGAAGCCTATTTCTCCGGGCAGGAACGGGCGCTAACCGAAATTCGCAATACGCTGGAGGCGCAGGTTCAACAGGTGGAACAGGAACTTCTGTCAGGGTAGTCCATCATTCATCAACACATTGTCGGATGGCGCAAGCGCCACCCGACGAATCGCGGCATAAAGAGGGTAAGAGGGTCGCTACTGTCGCTGTAAAAGTAACGAACGGGCGGAGTCCGCCATGATCATCACCGCACCTGCCAGCATTAACGTATCTTTTAATACCAGCCGCCCGGCGCCCGATAAATACGGAAAACCATAATGCGCATCGCCCAGCGGCATAACCCAGGCCTCCGGCGTGGTGATCAAAAACGACAGCGTGACAAATGGCGTCAGGAATGCCAGCACGCCGCCCGCCAGCCCTAACCAGCGGCTGACAGGGTTAGCCAGTACCAGCGCCGCGATAATCAATTCCACCACGCCCAGACCATCCGAAAACGCATACGTATTATTGGCCGTTTGCCAGGCGCGTTCCTCCGGTTTTAGTTCGCCCTCATGAGTCAGATGCTGACGATATTCTTCAGGATGTTCATAGAAAAAAGACATAAACGGGCTGTTCGCCACAAACGGGGTAATACTGTCTGCCTCATAGGGCACAAATTTTAGTAGTCCAATCCAGATAAAAACGATGGCGATACTCAGGCGAATTAATGTTAATCCCAGCCGATCCCCCTGACTTAACAGACGAAGATATTTATCCATCTCAGGCTCTCCTTACTTATATAAAATCGCAGTGGCGTAACCCGTATTATCAATACGCATTGACGTAATTTTCCATGACGACGCCTGTTTACTTTGCGCCAGTCTGGCAATAGCATCTTCAAGCATTGACGGCGTTGCTGACACCGCAGAAACGCTGATATATTCAACGTCAGTTAGCGGCTGGGCGGAGGCGGAAAATGCCAGCGGCGCAGCCAATAATGAAGCAATAAGCGTGGTAACTTTTAACATCGAGATTTCCAGTCGTGGGTTATTTCAATGGTGTTATAATACGTTATGCCTGACTAAAGCCTTTTCTTTCAGACGCCAGCATATTTGTCCTGGCGTATTTTTATAGCCTGACAGGCAAAAAAAGCCCTGATTAACAGGGCTACGTTATTTATGTTTTACTTAATGAGAGAGAAGAGATCGTTTAAAGACTCACTCATTGTAGGATGGGTAAATATCTGGTCGCGTAACACCGTATAAGGTAAATCTGCATCCATAACGGTTTTAACGATATTAATCATTTCATGAGAATCGACGCATAACAATGACACCCCTACAATACGCTGCGTATTCACGTCCACTACCGCTTTTAGTACGCCACGGGTATCGTTCATAACACGGGCGCGAGGGATCGCCGCCACCGGTAATGTCACCACCTGCACCGTTGCGCCGCTTGCCCGCGCTTGTTCTTCCGTCAGCCCGACACGAGAGAGCGGCGGCGTCATAAAGACGGAATACGGGACGTTCTGGCGATCGCGGGTACTGCGTTTGCCATCCCCCAATAACCCGTCGCGTACAATACGAAAATCATCCAGTGAAATATAGGTAAACTGCAACCCACCGGTAACGTCGCCCATCGCCCAGATATTGTCCGCCGTGGTACGCAGGTAATCATCCACGATGATCCCGCCGCGCTCGTTCACCGCCACGCCGGCGTTCTGCAACTGTAAACCAGCCGTCGCCGGTTTTCGCCCCGACGCCACCAGCAGGGCATCCACAAGATGCGCGCCTTCCGGCGTTTCTACTTGTACCGCGCCCTCCTTTGAGGATACGGCCTGTACGTTGGCGTTTAAAATTAGCTCGACGCCCTTTTCCTGTAAAATACGGGTAATTGCCTGCGCGATATCCCGATCTTCACGAGGCAGGAATTGCGGCGCTGCTTCAAAGATAGTGACCTTCGTACCGAAGTTGGCGAACATTGAGGCAAATTCAAGGCCAATATAACCGCCGCCTAAAATCCCCAGCCGCGCCGGACGCTGGCTCAAGCTGAGTAGCCCGGTGCTATCGAACACCCCTGCCGTCGTTGTTAAGCCCGTAATAGCCGGGATCACCGACTCTGCGCCAGTATTAATGAAGATCTTTTCTCCCCGTAACACCCGCTCGCCGTCCGCCTGAAATACCCGTAAGGTATGGTTATCAATAAACTCCGCCCTTCCCTCAATCACATCGACATTGTCCAGGTCGGCAAGATTATGAAAATTTTTGTCGCGTAAAAAATTTACGACCGCCGCTTTGCGTTGCATGGCGACTGAAAAATCGCCCTCACGTTCCGCGTCATGCACCAGCGTTTTCGTTGGAATACAGCCAATGTTGATGCAGGTTCCGCCGAACATACTGGCGGACTGTTCGATAATCGCCACGCGCCATCCCGTCTTCGCCAGAGTTGCCGCCAACGTTTTTCCTGCCTTGCCAAAACCAATAATGAGCGCCTGATACTGTGTCATCTTCTTTCTCCGCCAAATCACCATCTGTTTGTCAGGACAAGTATAAATAACGTCAAAAAAAACAGGGTTATCCGCAACGCGTCACTTTTTATCTTATCGTCTAAATTGGCCCTTAGCAAAAACAAGGGTAGAAATGACATTGAGTCCGAAATATAGTGATCAAAGACAGAAATGGTTATCCCTATTTTTGAAAAATAATCTGTTCTGGAGTCTATATGGATGCGCTTAGTCGGCTATTGACGCTTAACGCCCCTCAGGGCTCAATCGACAAGAATTGCCCGTTAGGCGGCGACTGGCAGTTGCCGCACGCCGCTGGCGAGCTATCGGTGATTCGCTGGCATACCGTTACGCAGGGCGAAGCGCAACTGGAAATGCCTACCGGCGACGCCATGACGCTTACGCCGGGAAAGGTGGTGATTCTGCCGCAAAACTCCGCCCACCGTTTGCGCCAGTCTGGCGAAGCACCGACACATATCGTGTGCGGTAGTCTACGTCTGCACACGACGTCACGTTATTTCCTTACCGCGTTGCCGGAAGTGTTATGTCTTGCCCCGCCGCCGCATAGCCCCGCCAGTATCTGGCTTAACGCCGCCATTTTGCTGTTACAGCAGGAGTCAGAACGCCATTTACCTGGCGCTGACGTCTTATACAGTCAGCAGTGCGCCACGCTGTTTACCCTCGCCGTTCGCGACTGGCTATCGCAGGCTGGCACGGCGAAAAGCGTGCTCAATTTATTACTGCATCCCCGGCTGGGCCGCGTGATCCTTCACATGCTGGAAACACCGGCGCATCCCTGGACGGTCGAAACGCTGGCGCAACGGGTACACATGTCGCGGGCGAGCTTCGCCCAGCTATTTCGCGACGTGTCCGCTACAACGCCCTTAGCCGTGTTAACAACGCTGCGCCTGCAAATCGCCGCCCAGACCCTGTCGCGTGAAGTGCTGCCGGTGATGGTGATTGCCGAGTCGGTAGGTTATGCGAGCGAATCTTCTTTTCACAAAGCTTTTGTCCGTGAATTCGGTTGTACACCAGGCGAGTACCGCAAACGGGTCAACGCGCTCGGACGATAAACGTATACTGAACCCGCCTACAGTTTGACGCCGCAGGCGGGCGACACACGTTATGCCGCAAGGCGACGATGCCTGCGCAGCCACATCAGCTTGTAGGCTGCCGGAATGATGAACAGCGACAGCAACGGCGCGGTAATACGGCTCATCACCTCAGAACCCGCGCCGGTCCCCCATAAAACAGGTAGCAGACCGGCGATAATCACCGCTACCGTCATGGCTTTTGGCCGCACCCGGAGCACCGCCTCGTGGTAAAGCGCCTCATCGAGTTTTTCTGCCGAAAAGGTGTTGGGAGCTTGCGCTTTGAAGGCCGCGCCTGCTGAATCACCGGCGATCCCATCATGCTGCGCAGAGCGATCAGTAATTTACTCTCTAATACGATGCGCTATACGCCGCCAGGTAAAACCATTACTCTTCGGATAAAAGAAGCGGACGACCAGATACATATTATTGTTGAAAACCCCGGTACGCCAATCGCGCCGGAACATTTGCCGCGCCTTTTCGATCGTTTTTATCACGTTACTCCCTCCCGCCAGCGTAAAGGGGAAGGCCGCGGTATAGGCCTGGCAATTGTAAAATCCATCGTCATTGCGCATCAGGGAAAAGTTTCTGTCACCTCCGATACGCGCGCTACTCGTTTTATTTTGACATTACCCAAACACCTCCGTTGAACTGTAGCGATAGTGAAAGGCGCTATCACTAGCCAGCAAAATAATCTGATATAATCGTCATTATCCTGTCACGCGCCAGCCCCAACGACTGTTTTATTATTTCTCTTATTAACCCACACCGGAGAAATAAGATGAATAAGTTTACATCCCTTTTAGCTGTCGTTTTTTTATTTCAGCTGGCGTAAAAGCCGCAGAGAAAATGGAATCTCGCCAATTATCCGCCACGGCGCATGAGATGATGAATAACGGTGACGCCTTCGCGCATCAGCAAATGGCTCAGACACAGAAAACCAGCGCCCCGGCTACTGTGGAAAATGCGACATCCTTTTCTGAAATGGACGACTATGAAAAAGCAATGGTCATCCATCAATCGATGAATAATGCCCATTCTTTCTCCCACGAGATCCAGGCTGAGGAGCACCATAAACAGATTAAACGCAATTAGTTATTTGCATATTAGCGTCACGTACTGCGGATGGCGCAACGTCGCCCCCGCAGAAGCTTACGGATTAACATAATTTTGAGAGGTTAAATGGCGCGCCCTGCAGGATTCGAACCTGCGACCCACGGCTTAGATATTCCTGGAACTACCTGAGCTAACAACAAGTTATCCCATTACTACGGCGCTCACACTCGCCCCATCCTCGAAAAACATGCAAAGCCTTGCAAACCAATGCAAAGCTTTGTGTGTCCCGTTTTTGTCCCAAACTACTTAGCAATCAGCAATACCTATTGATCGGTAACAACGATCAATTAATAATATAACAATAAGTTTAAACTATCAAACATCACATTATTGATCGTTTATATCGATCAAAGCAATTTGTAGTGCTACACTCCAGACCTTTCCGAATCCGCTGATTTTCATAATGTT
>OKEE01000022.1_pt1 | contig 88312 bp, 67 predicted proteins | sample 1611071 | NCBI WGS metagenome assembly OKEE01 (sample SAMN04436708, study PRJEB24849) | human gut metagenome | biome: human gut; feature: NICU; material: stool | host: Homo sapiens | place: USA: Saint Louis, MO | collected 2010-09-07 | reverse complement strand
AGTACTCGGCTACGAACCGAGCGGTCGGAGGTTCGAATCCTCCCGGATGCACCATATTCTCCGTACTTTCAGTGATGAAGATACGGATAAGATAGCGGTAATCACCGCTGGCACCAGGAAGGATAACGTTGCGTCAGCAACGGCCCGTAAGGCGAATAATCCTCCCGGATACGTCACTGCCCCGCAATCGCTTTTCCCCTTATCCTGAATATACCTCTTCATCTCTATTAGCGACAAAATCAACCAATTGCGATAAAGTACTGTCTGGTTATTCGGTTTGCGAGAACACGATGTACGCACGTTATGCTGGTTTGATTTTTGATATGGACGGTACTCTCCTGGATACCGAACCCACGCATCGCAAAGCGTGGCGTGAGGTTTTGGGGCGCTATGGTCTTCGTTTTGATGAACAGGCAATGGTTGCGCTTAACGGTTCGCCAACCTGGCTTATCGCCCAGTCAATCATTGAGCTTAACCATGCCGATCTTGATCCCCTGTCACTGGCGCGTGAGAAAACCGACGCGGTAAAAAGCATCCTGCTGGACTGCGTAGAACCGCTGCCGCTGGTTGAGGTGGTCAAAGCGTGGCATGGGCGGCGTCCCATGTCGGTCGGTACCGGTAGCGAAAGCGCTATCGCGGAAGCCTTGTTAGCGCATCTGGGGCTGCGTCGTTATTTTGATGCGGTTGTGGCGGCAGATCACGTACAGCATCACAAACCTGCGCCTGACACCTTCCTATTGTGCGCCCAGCGGATGGGCGTCATGCCGACGCAGTGCGTGGTATTTGAAGATGCCGATTTTGGTTTACAGGCGGCGCGGGCGGCGGGAATGGATGCCGTGGATGCTCGACTATTGTGAGTGACGGACTGTCGCTCCTGTCTCTGTTTGCCAGTAGTTTTCTCAGCGCGACGCTGTTACCCGGTAATTCTGAGGTGGTTTTGGTTGCTATGCTGGTCTCCGGCGTCAGTCATCCCTGGGTCTTAGTCTTAACAGCAACAATGGGTAATAGCCTTGGAGGGGTAACTAACGTTATTCTTGGGCGTTTCTTTCCGCTGCGCAAAACGTCGCGCTGGCAGGAAAAAGCGACTGGCTGGCTAAAGCGTTATGGCGCAGCCACACTATTATTAAGCTGGATGCCGGTCATCGGTGATTTGTTGTGCCTGTTAGCGGGATGGATGCGCATCCCGTGGGGGCGGACGATCTTTTTTTTGTGTCTTGGTAAGGCGCTGCGCTATGTTGCGCTCGCAGCGGCGACGGTTCAGGGCATGATGTGGTGGTAATAATTGTAGGTTTGGCATGTATGGCCGCCATTACAGTTATGCTTATTAAAACGATTTGGACAGGCGGGAGGTCAATTTGATCCCGGACGTATCACAGGCTCTGGCCTGGCTGGAAAAACATCCTCAGGCGTTAAAGGGGATACAGCGCGGGTTAGAGCGCGAAACGCTGCGTGTCAATGCTGATGGCACGCTGGCGACAACAGGTCATCCTGAAGCGTTAGGTTCAGCGCTGACCCATAAATGGATTACCACGGATTTTGCGGAAGCCCTACTGGAGTTTATTACGCCAGTCGATGGCGATATCCAGCATATGCTCACTTTTATGCGCGATCTCCATCGGTATACGGCCAGGAAACTGGGCGATGAGCGGATGTGGCCATTAAGTATGCCCTGCTATATTGCGGAAGGGCAGGACATAGAGCTGGCGCAGTACGGCACATCCAATACCGGGCGTTTTAAGACGCTTTACCGCGAAGGGCTGAAAAATCGTTATGGCGCCTTGATGCAAACCATCTCCGGCGTACATTACAATTTTTCATTACCGATGGCGTTCTGGCAAGCGAAATGCGGCGTTACGGAAGGCGAAGCGGCAAAAGAAAAAATTTCTGCCGGCTATTTTCGCCTGATTCGCAACTATTACCGTTTTGGCTGGGTCATCCCCTATCTGTTTGGCGCGTCTCCGGCCATTTGTTCCTCTTTCCTGCAAGGAAAGCCAACCACATTACCGTTTGAAAAAACGGACTGCGGTATGTACTACCTGCCGTATGCGACGTCGCTGCGTTTGAGTGATTTGGGCTATACCAATAAGTCGCAAAGCAATCTCGGAATTACGTTTAACGATTTGCATGAGTATGTGGCAGGTCTGAAGCGCGCGATTAAAACCCCTTCCGAGGAGTACGCACGGATTGGTGTGGAAAAAGACGGCAAGCGGCTACAGATTAACAGCAACGTTCTGCAAATTGAAAATGAGCTGTACGCGCCCATTCGTCCCAAGCGCGTGACGCGCAGCGGCGAATCGCCTTCTGACGCGCTTCTGCGTGGTGGTATTGAGTATATTGAAGTTCGTTCTCTCGATATTAATCCGTTCTCACCGATCGGCGTAGACGAGCAACAGGTGCGCTTCCTCGATCTGTTTATGGTCTGGTGCGTATTGGCCGATGCGCCGGAAATGAGTAGCGATGAGCTGTTATGTACGCGTACTAACTGGAATCGCGTTATTCTGGAAGGGCGTAAGCCGGGCCTGACGTTAGGCATTGGTTGTGAAACTGCGCAGTTCCCGCTGCCCAAAGTAGGGAAAGATCTTTTCCGCGATCTGAAACGCGTGGCGCAAACGCTGGACAGTATCCACGGGGGAGAGGAGTATCAAAAGGTGTGTGACGAGTTGGTCACCTGCTTTGATAATCCTGAACTGACATTCTCCGCCCGGATCTTACGGTCTATGATTGATGAAGGCATTGGCGGCACCGGGAAAGCGTTCGGTGAGGCTTACCGTAATCTGTTACGCGAAGAGCCGCTGGAGATTTTACAGGAAGAAGAGTTTATTGCTGAACGTGACGCTTCAGTACGTCGTCAGCAGGAGATTGAGGCGGCGGATACCGAGCCGTTTGCCGCGTGGCTTGCAAAACACGCCTGACCCAAAAGAAAAAGGCCACTCACGGAGTGGCCAAAATTTCATCGCTGAAAACAGGGATGATGATAACAAATGCGCGTCTTTCATATACTCAGACTCGCCCCGGAACAAAGAGTTCAGTTTATTTTTAAAAAATTATCGGAGGTGACTAAATGCCATTATTAGATAGCTTCGCAGTCGATCATACCCGGATGCAAGCGCCGGCGGTCCGGGTTGCAAAAACGATGAACACCCCGCATGGCGACGCAATCACCGTGTTTGATCTGCGTTTTTGCATTCCGAACAAAGAAGTGATGCCGGAAAAAGGGATTCATACGCTTGAGCATCTGTTTGCTGGCTTTATGCGCGACCACCTCAACGGTAACGGCGTTGAGATTATCGATATCTCGCCGATGGGCTGCCGCACCGGCTTTTACATGAGCCTGATTGGCACGCCGGACGAGCAGCGTGTTGCCGACGCCTGGAAAGCGGCGATGGTGGATGTGCTGAAAGTGCAGGATCAAAACCAGATCCCGGAGCTGAACGTTTACCAGTGCGGTACGTATCAGATGCACTCGCTCAGTGAAGCGCAGGACATTGCCCGTCATATTCTGGAGTGTGATGTGCGCGTGAACAGCAATAAAGAGCTGGCGCTGCCGAAAGAAAAACTGCAGGAACTGCATATTTAGTCTTATTGGTAAGCGTTTCCAGTATTTAAATTAACCCCGGTCTATGGCCGGGGTTTTTTATTGCTTAATATAATTTGCGTTTATTATATTTGCGGCGAGAATACATTTTAAATTAAGTAATGCCTGGCCTGTTAAATAATAAAATGTGATCTGGTAAACAGAAAAGGCGGATAACTCACGATGCCAGAGTGTATTGATCACATAAACTAAAAATCATAAATAATTAATAGAAAAACATAATGGAATGCGCCAGATATCCAGGTAATAACAAGACTCTACTAATAGCCGGTCGATGGGGTTTTTAGCAAATCTTATCTGGTATACATCAAACTTAAGGGATAAAAAATGAAGGCTAAATATTTGGCGCTGATGATCGGTGCTTGCTTTTCTCATAACCTTTGGGCAGCGAATAATATCACTATTGAGCAGCGTCTGGCTGAACTGGAGCAACGTGTTGTTAATGCTGAAAAACGGGCATCCGATGCCGAGGCGCAAATTCGCTCGCTGAAACAGCAGCAGGTCGCCGCTACGCCGACGGTGAATGTCCAGTCTGCCGAGCCCACTGCAGCAGGTAAAACACCGCCGAAGCTGACCTTATCCGGATTCAGCGATATTAAGTTCTATGGCGATGTCGAATTTAATATGGATGCGGCAAGCCGTTCCGGTAGCCTGACCTCGATGAGAACGTCAGCGAATAAAGATTGGGCATCAGGAACCAATGAACGCTGGGATATTAACGGGCGCTTGTTGCTGGGCTTTGATGGCTACCAGCGGTTGGACAACGGTAATTTTGCCGGATTCTCTGTACAGCCTCTGGCGGACCTGACCGGAAAAATGAACCTTGATGATGCCGTTTTCTTCTTTGGTCGTGAGAATGACTGGAAAATTAAGGTTGGTCGTTTTGAAGCCTACGATATGTTCCCGCTGAATCAGGATACGTTTATTGAATATTCGGGGAATACAGCGAACGATCTTTACAGTGACGGTTACGGCTATATCTATATGATGAAAGAAGGACGGGGACGTAGCGACAGTGGGGGTAACTTCCTGCTGAGCAAAACCATCGACAACTGGTATTTCGAAGTTAACACATTGCTGGAAAATGGCAGTACGTTATATACCGAGAAGCAGTACCACGGAATGGATTTAACCAACGATAAAAACGTGGCTTACGTCCGTCCGGTTATTGCCTGGCAAAACGGGCGTTTTTCAACGGCGATAGCGATGGAAAGTAACGTCGTTAACAACGCCTATGGCTATTATGAGAATGGGAAGTGGATCGATCAGTCAGATCGTACGGGCTATGGTTTTACCATGACCTGGAATGGTCAAAAAACTGACCCGGAAGATGGCGCGGTGATTAACCTGAATACCGCTTATATGGATGCGACCGATGAGACAGATTTTACCGCTGGGGTGAATGCGCTGTGGCATCGATTTGAACTGGGTTATATCTATGCGCATAACAAAATCGAAGCCTTCAATGCTACCAATATCGATGCCGTTTGTGAGGACGATTGCTGGATCACCGATCCCGGCAATTATGATATTCACACCATTCATGCCTCATATTTATTCCCCAACGTGATGGATATGAAAAACTTTAACATCTACCTCGGCGCCTATGCTTCATGGGTAGAGGCCAATCCGAATAATGGCGATAACAGTGAAGATGCGCGTTACGGCGGGCGTCTGAGATTCAAATATTTCTTCTGATTGTTGGTCTACTAAAAAAGGGATCCGTAGATCCCTTTTATCAGATAGTTAGTGCGCGCCGCCACCGCCGCCGCCCGCACCGAAGGGCGGTTTGGCGAACCACACCAGGCCGAGCAGCACCAGGAAGATCCCCGCCGACATCCAGAAGATTTCGTTGGCGGAAATAATCAGCCCCTGATTCGTGATTTGCTGGGCTATCCAGCCTGACGCCTGTTGGTGCGTCATCCCTAAGCCTTCCAGTTTATCGTACATAGCCTGAGCGTTTGGATTATACGCTGTAACCGACTCGGTGAGCTGCGCATGGTGTAGCGACTCACGATCGGTCCACATAGTGGTGGTAATCGAGGTGCCAATGGAGCCCGCCAGTGTTCGCGTGAAGTTCGACAGGCTTGATGCCGCTGCCAGCCGTTCGGGCGGTAACCCGGAGAGCGTAATGGTGGTCAGCGGCATAAAGAAGCAGGCGACGGCAAATCCTTGAATAAACTGCGGCCATGCGGAAGCGCCGAAATCCATACCCGGTTCGAACGTCCAGGCGCGCCAGTAAAAACAGACGGCGTACATAATGAAGCTGAATGTGACCAGCCTGCGCATATCCAGTTTATGCGCGAAGCGTCCGATAATCGGCGACAAAATTACCGGAATAATACCGACTGGCGCTGACGCCAGACCTGCCCACGTTGCGGTATAGCCGTACACCTCTTGCAAAAGCTGCGGCAGTAGAACAATGGCGCCGAAATAAAGCATATAGGCAAGGCTGATGCACAAGCAGCCAATAGTGAAGTTACGCGATTTAAAAAGAGAAAGATCGACGATAGGGTGATCGTCGGTCAGTTCCCAGACGATCAGGAAACTGATGGCGATGACGGCGACCACGGTCAGGATGATAATTTCCTGCGAGGAGAACCAGTCCAGCTCTTTACCGCGATCGAGCATAATTTGCAGGCTGCCGATGCCAATCACCAGTAACGCCAGCCCGACGGCGTCAATACGTCGCCGTTCGGTATGCGTTTCACGTCCGCGCAGCGTGTGTAACGTCATCAGGACGACGGCGATGCCAATCGGCACGTTGATGAAGAAAATCCATCCCCAGTGGTAATTATCGCTGATGTAGCCCCCCAGAATCGGGCCGCAAATCGGCGCGACAATGACGGTCATTGACCAGAGCGCCAGCGCAATGGAGCGCTTTGCAGGCGGATAGTTATTCAGCAACAGGCTTTGCGAGAGCGGAATCAGCGGCCCGGCGACCACGCCCTGCACCACGCGGAAGAAGATCAGCATATTCAGACTGCTGGATACGCCACAGGCCCAGGAAGCCGCGGCAAAGGCGACCGTCGACCACATGAACAGTTTGACTTCGCCAAAACGTTTCGCCAGCCAGCCGGTTAAGGGAATCGAGATAGCGTTCGCCACCCCGAAAGAGGTGATAACCCATGTCCCCTGGCTTAGGGAAGAACCCAGGTTCCCGGCGATGGTCGGAATCGCCACGTTGGCAATGGTGGAGTCCAGCACCTGCATGAATGTCGCCAGCGACAGCGCAATCGTCATGATGACGAGCTGCGCGCCTTCCAGCGGTTTTTGCTGTTGCATCACACGCACCTCAGGATTAACCCGCGTTAGCCTGTACGATGTCGTCGATCAGTTTATTGACCGGCGCGAGATTAATTTCGCGTGCGTTACTTTCGGCAACCGGCGTCGTTCGTACCTGGCTGGCCAGTACCTGACCGTCGCGATTAGCGGTATCCACGGTGACCAGCGTCGATAAACCAATGCGCAGCGGATGTTGTTCTAACTGGCGGGCGTCCAGTTCGACGCGTACCGGCAGACGTTGAACCACTTTAATCCAGTTACCCGTCGCATTTTGCGCTGGCAGCAGGGAGAAGGCGCTGCCTGTCCCCATATCCAGACCGACGACTTTACCGGTGTATTTTACGTCGTCGCCATAAATGTCAGTAATAATCGTCACTGGCTGCCCAATGCGCATATTCGCTAATTGGGTCTCTTTAAAGTTAGCGTCCACCCACAGATCGGTTGCAGGCACCACGGCCATCAGCGGCGTGGTGGGGCTGATCTGCGCGCCAGGCTGGACGGCGCGGCGGGAGACATAACCGGTCATTGGACTGACGATGCGAGTACGCTCCAGCGCCAGCCAGGCGTTACGCACTTCGGTCGCCGCTTGTTGAACCGCAGGCTGATCTTCCAGATTACTGTTGAGTATCATTGCCTGGTTGGCATTGTACTGTTGAATGGCGACATCCAGCTGTGCCTGCGCGCTGGCGACGGCATCGCGGGCGTGTTGCAGCTCTTCCCGGCCAATAAGATTGGCATTACCCAGCGGCACACGACGGTTAAGGTCGCTTTGCGCTTGCGCCAGGGCGGTTTTTTGCACGTCGATATTCGCCTGCAACTGCTTACTGTTAATCATCAACTGGTGCGTTTGGCGCACGCTGGAGGCCAGCGCCGTTTTGGCTCTTTCAAACGCTTGTTTGGCGTCAGTCTGATCGAGCGTGACCAGAACATCGCCCTCTTTTACAAAGTCGGTGTTATCAGCCCAGACTTTCGTCACGCTGCCTGACACCTGCGCCATGATTTGAACCTGGTTCCCTGCCACGTAAGCATCATCTGTCTCTTCAATATGACGCAATACTAAAAACCAATAAATTCCATATGCCACGGCAATAATAACAAAGAGCAAGGTAAGAAGTAGCAGCGCTGTTTTGCGTTTGCCTTTCTTCTTAGCCGGTTGCTGCGGGGTTTGGATCTCCGCATTTGCGCTCATGTTGTTCTCCACGATCTTATTATTCACATCGGCTGAGCCGACCTGTTGTCAGAAAGGCCAGCAGTAATGCGTGCCGGCCTGTCCGCTTTCCTGTTATTAATCTGGATTTTTGAGCGGGTCGGCGCTTTAGCGCAGCGCCTCAAGAACAGTGCCTTCCTGCTCCATTTGATCAAGACGCGTCAGGAGTTTACGAGTGATGTGCTCAAGTTGATCTTTTTCGGCTGTGCTAAGTGATGACCAGAGTTGATGCAGACAATGATGCTGAGGCGGAAGCACTTCTTGCAAAAATGCCTGGCCTTTCTCCGTTAATTGCAGATGCAGGCAACGGCGGTCGTTATCGCTCTCACGACGCTCAATCCAGCCGCGTTTTTCCAGCTCATCTGCAATGCGTGTCGCATTGGTGCGAGATGAACCCAGCGCGCAGCTTAATTCAGACGGCTGAATACTGTGGTTTTCCTGAGACTCCAGCGTAATCAACGCCATAAACAACGTCTCGTTAATCCCTTGAGCCTTCAGCATTTTATTGCGGTTTTCCAGGAGCTTGCCTTGCATGTGCATACAAAGACGAGTCAAAAGAATTTCCTGGTAAGGAAAGTCTTCGTGACGGCTGGCGCGAAATTTTAGCATTTGTTCAATGGGCGTAAACGAACTATCCATTTGGGCATGACCTCATTAATTTCAGCCGATATAGTAACGACAGTGACAAATAAAGTAAATGTATTATTAATACAAAATCATTCTTTCAGGCTATAAAGCAACCAATGATACGCAGACTGAGACGTCAGCGGGAACATTGGGCCCGGTAAAGCGCCGCCTGCGGCAAATCCAGGAATGACGAGAAAAGCGTGAGTGCCTGCATGAAAAAATCAGGAGAGAACGATAAGCGGGAGGGGCGAAAGCCGGGTAAACGGCCTTACAACCCGATGCAAAAGCCACCGGAATATCACGGATAGCTATCGGTGAACGACCTTCGAATCCTTGAACGGGCGCTATTGGCCTGGGAGCAGATGGGGATGCAGGGCTTTCCATAGAATTATATTATTCTTCACCGGTATAAAAATAACCATGATAAATGAATAGCATAACCTTAACAGACTGGGGAGCTCCTTAACACCCTAAGGAGCTTAAACAAAGGTAAACGCTCACTATCCGCTTAATTTACGGCTTCCTGTCGGTGAAAACCTCGCCACCAGACCAGTAAATTAAGTAAGGCTACCGTGACACCCGCCAGACAAACGCCGGCCCAGCCGGCATGTTGCCAGGCGGAGGCGGAAATCAGCGACCCCGCGGCGCCACCGATAAAGTAGCTGGTCATATAGCCGGCGGTGAGCCGGTTACGCGCATCCGGATGCAAACGATAGATGACCGTCTGATTGGTGATATGTACCCCCTGAACGGTGAGGTCCAGTACCAGAATGCCAATAATCAGCGCCAGTACCGAGGTATGCCCAAGCCAGATAGCCAGCCAGGAGAGTAACAGCAGCAGTAAGCCGAACGTGGTGGTGAGGTGAGATTTACCTTTATCGGCAAATCCGCCAGCCGGACGCGCGCCTAAAGCGCCGGCGGCCCCCGCCAGGCCAAACAGGCCAATCATCCCCTCGGAATAGCTAAACGGCGGCGCGGCGAGCAAAAAGGCCATTGACGTCCAGAGGATGCTGAAATTAGCAAAGGTCAGACAGCCCAGCAGCGCGCGGGTACGCAGCAGCTTATCGTGAATAAACAGGCTGAATACAGAACCCAACAGCTGCGGGTAGTTAAGATGGGTGTCGGATTTGAGCTTTGGCAGTCCGCGCCACAACGCGACGGCCATCAGCGCCATCAGCGCCGACGCTACCCAAAATACGGTGCGCCAACCGCCGAGGTTTGCCAGCAGTCCGGCGACCGTTCGCGCCAGCAGGATCCCCAGCAACAGGCCGCTCATAATGGTGCCGACCACTTTACCGCGGGTGGCGGGCGTCGCAAGCGTGGCGGCCAGCGGAACCAGAATCTGCGCCACCACGGAGAACAGTCCGGTTAAGGCCGTTCCGAGTATCATCATGCTAAGCGACTGACTGCTGGCGGTGATCAGCATTCCGCCAGCCGCCAGCAACGTCATGGAGACAATCAGCGTTCGGCGTTCAAACATGTCGCCGAGCGGCACCAGAAACAACAGGCCAGCGGCATAGCCCAACTGCGCGGCGGTAACGATAAACCCTGCGGAGCTGGCGGAAAGCGAAAAGTGATGCGCGATGGTATCAAGCAGCGGCTGGGCATAGTAGTTGCTGGCGACCGCCAGACCCGTGGCCACAGACATTAAAACGATCAGCGCCGGGCTAAGCTCATGAGTGGGTTTCGTCATTATGGTAATCGTGATTCAGATAATTATTTCCTGGGAAAACAATCATAGCGGATGTTGATGAATAAAGGGGAACAGTGACGTGATGAATCGTGCGCTTTGAGGAGAGATTGCGTTGGCCGGATAGCAGCGCATGAACTGCGCCTTATCCGGCATAAAAAACGATCTTATTTCTGCGCGGCCAGCGCTTCTTTCACCCAGCCGTCAAACTGCTGCTGGTGGGCGTTGATCCAGCCGTCCACGTGGCCCTGAACATCGGCTTCAGACGATTTACCGGCATGCATCATGGCGTTCTGCGCGTTGATATCCGCCAGCGGCAGCTTCATGATGGCGAACAGTTTCGCCGCCGCCGGGTTTTTCTCCGCCCATGCCTTATTGGCGACAATATGCATAGTATTGACCGGGAACCCATAGTTCGCGCCGTTCGGCAGTTTAGTATCAATATTTTTCTGTTCGCCCGGCAGGGAGGAGAACGGCACCTGTAGCCAGACGACATCTTTACCCGGCTTCATTACGTCGCTCACCCAGTACGGGGTCCAGGTGTAATACAGCACCGGCTTGCCTTCTTTAAAACGGGTAATGGTATCAGCCATCATCGCCGCATAGTTACCGTGGCTGACCTCAACGGTTTTTTGCAGATCAAACGCTTTATTCTGGTGATTGATTACGGCTTCGCAGCCCCAGCCCGGCGAGCAGCCCATCATGTCCGCTTTTCCGTCGCCATTAGTATCGAAGATTTTGGCGATTTTCGGATCTTTTAGCTGAGCGATATTGGTGATGTTGTACTGCTCTGCGGTTTTTTTATCGATCAGATAGCCCTGCGCAGCGCCGGAGACGAAGACGCCCTCGCGGTAAAACTTGTTGTCTCCGCCTGCTGCGGCATACATATCATCATGCAGCGGTTGCCAGTTCACGGCGGTAAACGTCGCATCGCCAGAGGCGATGGAGGTGTAGCCTACGTTGTAATCGACTTCACTCGGCTTATTTACGGTATAACCCAACTTTTCCAGCGCCCGACTGACCAGTAACGTCTGGAAGGTCTCTTCAGAAATCGTGCTTTGGATAGGTTGGACGGTAATGCCTTTGCCAGGCAGGTCGGCAGCGAAAGCGCTGGCGGTGACAAGGGTGGCAAACGCTGAGGCAAATATCACGGTATGTCGCATCGTTGTTCCTTTAATTATGGTAGGGAGTTGTAAGCCCGGTAAGCGCAATGTCACCGGGCGTCAGGAGAGTTACTTAATGAAAGGGCGGGTGATTAGCCCAACAGGACCGGTGGTATACCAGCGACGGTTACCGCGGCTACGCGAGTCACGCCCGACGGCCTGCGTCAGACGGTCCAGAATGATGGCGAGAATCACAATGCCGACGCCGCCGACGGTTGCCAGCCCCATATCAAGACGACCAATACCGCGTAGTACCATCTGACCAAGCCCACCGACCGCAATCATCGAGGCGATGACGACCATCGAGAGAGCCAGCATCAGCGTCTGATTAACGCCTGCCATAATGGTGGGCATCGCCAGCGGTAGCTGCACTTTGAACAACATTTGGCGCGGGCTGGCGCCGAACGAGCGCGACGCTTCAATTAAGTCGGCAGGCACCTGGTTAATGCCCAGGATCGTCAGGCGTACAATCGGCGGTAGAGCAAAAATAATCGTCACCACCACGCCCGGCACGTTACCGATGCCGAATAACATGACAATCGGCACCAGATAGACAAACGCGGGCGTGGTCTGCATCGCATCCAGCAGCGGACGAACTATTTTGGCCGCGCGCGGGCTGCGCGCCAGCCAGATTCCCATCGGTAATCCGATCACGACGCAGAACAACAGGGCGGTCAGCACCAGCGCCAGGGTAATCATCGCCTGCGACCAGGCGCCGATCGCGCCGATGGCGATCAGCGATATCAGCGCCGCGATCCCCATGCCCACGCCGGAAACCTGCCAGGCAATCAGCGCAAAGAGAATAATCGCCACAGGGGCGGGCATTCCCAGCAGCAGTTGCTGAAAGCCGTTGAGGATGTAATCCACCGGCACACGAATCCCCTGAAAAAGGGGACGGAAATGGGTGACGACCCAGTCGATTCCCTCTGTGACCCAGCTATCCAGCGGGATAAGCGTCTTATGGAACGGGTCCAGAAGAGAAAAGTGTTCAGGGGCTGGCGCGGGCGCGCTGTTCAACCAGTCGGTACTGCCGCCGTCCGTGGCTACGCCTGCCGGTGTTCCCCAGGCATCAGCCGTTTGCGTCGTAGTATCGGCCACCTGTGCGGTATCCCACGGATTCGTTTGATCAGCCATTGTTACCCCCCTCGCGATCTAAAGCCTGTAGCAACATACGTTTTGAAATAATGCCAACATACTGGTGTTCTTCATCGACAACCGGCACCGCGCAGGGCGCCTGGCCGACGTGAGAGAGCAACTCGCTGAGTGGGGTTTGCGCATCAACGACTAAAGGGTCGTCGATAAGCGCCGCTTCAATCCCTTGCGCCTGGCTTAATGCCGCTTTTAATGAGTCGATGGACACGACGCCCACGAATTTATTGCCACGCTCAATGACGTAACCATATTCACGGTCTTCATCCTGTAATAATTTCAGTGCCGAACGGGGACCAAAACCTGGCGTTTTACGAATTAATCCGACCGGACTGCGACGGGCAATATCTTTGGCGCTAAAGACCTGACTAATATCCACGCCACGGAAGAACGTGCGGACATAATCATTTGCCGGATTATTCAGGATCTCATCCGGCGTTCCAACCTGTACGACCTCGCCATTTTGCATAATGGCAATCCTGTCGCCAATACGCATAGCCTCATCAAGATCGTGGGAAATAAAGACAATGGTGCGCTGATGTTTCGCCTGTAATTTCACCAGCTCATCCTGCATTTCGGTACGAATTAATGGATCGAGGGCGGAAAACGCTTCATCCATTAATAAGATATCAGGGTTGATTGCCAGCGCGCGGGCAAGCCCAACACGCTGACGCATCCCACCGGAAAGTTCATCCGGGTAGGCGTGAGCGTAATTCTCAAGCCCCACCTGACGCAAGGCGTCCAGCGCTTTTTCGCGACGCTCTTGTGCCGCGATGCCCGCTAATTCCATACCGAATGCCGTATTATCCAGCACGGTCATATGCGGCATGAGCGCAAATGACTGGAAGACCATCGCAATCTTTTTCCTGCGCACCTCGCGAAGCTCAGCGTCTGATATTTTGGCAATATCAACGCCGTCAATCAGTACCTGTCCGCGGGTGGGTTCAATCAGGCGATTGAGAAGGCGTACCATTGTGGATTTACCCGAGCCGGATAATCCCATGATGACAAATATCTCGCCTTCTTCAATGGCCAGACTGGCGTCTTTAACGCCAAGCGATAGCCCCGTTTTTTCCAGTATTTGCTCTTTCGATAGTCCCTTTTCAATATATTTGAAGGCACGCTGCGGATGCTCTCCAAATATTTTATACAGATTCTTCACTTCTAATTTAATTGCCATGCAATAGAATGATTCCTGTTATTTACTTATGTCGATATGTTACCTGATAGAAATAGTTACCTTTTTCTACCCTAACATACTCAGAATCTGAGACAACCCTGAATTTGCTTCTGGCATGAATATTGCGAGGTGCTATCGGCTGTGATTTCCCATGATATAAGGGCTGAACGCGAATGGGGAGGAAGAGATATTTTTTGGAACAACCAGCAAAAATCCACCTGAATTGGGGGAATCCAGGTGAATAATGTCACTCGTATTGAGTGTAGGACATGTTGTAATATTTGCGCGATTTGACTCCCTATTGCTTGAAATAAAGGCATGGGAAATGTAACGTTATTTCCCATGCCCGTAAGGTTAAAAATTCCAGTCTTCGTCTTCGGTTTCGACTGTTTTCCCCATCACATAAGATGAACCTGAGCCGGAAAAGAAATCATGGTTTTCGTCGGCATTCGGCGAGAGCGCGGCAAGGATTGCGGGATTCACGTCTGCCATCTCCGGCGGAAATAACGCCTCATAACCCAGGTTCATTAAGGCTTTATTGGCGTTGTAGCACAAGAAGGCTTTGACGTCGTTAACCCAGCCGGTTTCCGCATATAACGCTTCTGTGTAGCAGATTTCGTTGTCGTACAGTTCCATCAACAAATCCAGCGCGAAAAGCTTTAACTCTTCACGCTCGATTGCCGATAGTTTTTGTAGCGCTATCTGATACTTATAGCCAATATAATAACCGTGAACCGCTTCATCGCGAATGATTAAACGAATCAGGTCGGCAGTGTTCGTGAGCTTACCGCGGCTGGAGAAATACATCGGCAGCCAGAAGCCGGAATAGAACAGAAAAGACTCTAAAAAGACGCTGGCAATCTTTTTCTTTAGCGGTTCATCGCTGACGTAATGAGCCAAAATAATCTGCGCCTTACGCTGAAGCGGCGGGTTTTCTTCGCTCCAGGCGTAGGCGGCATCAACCTCTTTCGTCTGGCACAGCGTGGAAAAAATAGAACTGTAAGAGCGGGCGTGTACCGCTTCCATAAAGCTGATGTTCGACAGCACTGCCTCTTCATGCGGCGTGATGGCATCTGCCATTAACGACGGCGCGCCTGCGATGTTCTGGATAGTGTCGAGCAGCGTAAGTCCCGTAAACACGCGAATGGTGAGCTGCTGTTCGGCGGCGCTCAGCGTCTGCCAGGCCGGAATATCATTCGATAACGGCACTTTTTCCGGCAGCCAGAAGTTACTGGTCAGCCGGTTCCATACCTCCAGATCTTTGTCGTCCTGGATCTTGTTCCAGTTGATGGCGCTAATACGAGATAATTTCATATGGCTTTCCTTATAGCGCGCAGGATACGCAGCCTTCAATTTCAGTACCTTCCAGCGCCAACTGGCGAAGCCGGATGTAATACAGTGACTTAATACCTTTTCGCCAGGCATAGATCTGCGCTTTGTTGATATCGCGGGTCGTGGCGGTATCGGGGAAAAACAGGGTGAGCGACAGTCCTTGATCGACGTGGCGCGTGGCCTCAGCATAGGTATCAATAATTTTTTCCGGACCGATATCGTAAGCATCCTGATACATGTCCAGGTTTTCATTGGTCATAAACGGCGCGGGGTAATACACACGCCCGGTTTTGCCCTCTTTGCGAATCTCAATTTTGGCTACAATCGGATGAATGCTGGAGGTCGCATGATTAATGTAAGAAATCGAACCGGTCGGCGGCACCGCCTGCAAATTTTGGTTATAGATGCCATAGCGCATCACATCGTCGCGCAGCTTTAGCCACATTTCTCGTGTGGGCAGCGTAATGCCGCTGCGGGCAAATAGCGCCCTGACTTTCGCCGTTTTCGGTTGCCAGTCGTCCTGTAAATACTGCGTAAAATAGTCGCCGCTGGCATAGCGCGACTGCGCAAATCCGGCGAAGGTTTTGCCGCGTTCGCGGGCCAGCCGCATTGAAGTATGCACGGCATGCCAGGTAATGGTGTAAAAATAGAAATTGGTGAAATCCAACGCCTCCGGCGAACCGTAGGCAATACCTTCCCTCGCCAGATAGCCATGCAGATTCATCTGGCCCAGACCGATGGCATGAGAGGCGGCATTACCGGCGGCTATTGAGGGCACGCTGCGTATATGGCTCATGTCCGACACCGCCGTCAGGCCGCGAATAGCGGTTTCTACGGTACGGCCAATGTCCGGTGAATCCATGACGTGAGCGATATTCAGCGAGCCGAGATTGCAGGAGATGTCATGCCCGATGTGGGTATAGTCAAGGTTATCGTCGTAACGAGAGGCGCTATTGACCTGTAAAATTTCCGAGCACAGGTTGCTCATATTAATGCGACCAGCAATAGGATTCGCGCGGTTTACCGTATCTTCAAACATGATGTAGGGATACCCGGATTCGAACTGAATCTCCGCCAGTGTTTGAAAAAAGTCACGGGCGTTAATATAGGTTTTGCGCACGTGCGGATCGGCAATTAATTCATCGTACCGTTCGCTAATGGCGATATCGCCAAACGGTTTGCCGTAGCGTCGTTGTATGTCATAGGGCGAAAAGAGCGCCATTTGCACGTTTTCTTTCGCCAGCCGGAAGGTGATATCCGGGATCACCACGCCGAGAGAGAGCGTTTTGATCCGGATTTTTTCGTCAGCGTTTTCTCGTTTGGTATCCAGAAAACGCAGAATATCCGGGTGGTGCGCATGGAGATAAACCGCGCCGGCCCCCTGGCGCGCGCCAAGCTGGTTGGCATACGAAAACGCGTCTTCCAGCATTTTCATCACCGGGATCACGCCGGAAGACTGATTCTCAATGCGTTTGATCGGCGCGCCCGCCTCGCGCAGATTGGAGAGTAAAAACGCGACGCCGCCGCCGCGTTTGGAGAGTTGCAGCGCCGAATTCACCGCCCGCCCGATCGACTCCATGTTGTCTTCGATACGGAGCAGGAAGCAGGAGACCAGTTCCCCACGCTGCTGCTTACCGCAATTTAAAAAAGTCGGGGTAGCGGGCTGAAAGCGACCAGAAAGCATTTCATCGGTCAGTTGGGTGGCCAGCGTTTCGTCACCCTGCGCCAGCGTCAACGCCACCATTGTCACCCGATCTTCAAAGTGTTCCAGATAACGTTTGCCGTCGAAGGTTTTCAGCGTGTAACTGGTATAGAACTTCCAGGCGCCAAGAAACGTCTGGAAGCGAAAGCCGCTGGCGTGGGCGTGCTCGAACAGGCGGAGGACGAAGGCGCGGTCGTAACGCGCGAGGACAGCGTCATCGTAATACCCTTCCCGAACCAGCGTCTCCAGACGTTCATGCTGGCTGGCAAACGTCACGGAATGCGGGCGGACGTGGGTGGCAAAGAAGGCGTCGATCGCCTGCTGGTCCTTGTCGAACTGAATATGGCCTGCTTTATCGTAAAGATTCAGCATCGCGTTCAGGGCGTGGTAATCCATGGTTTCCTGCATTACGCGCTCCGGGATAGTTGTTGCCAACATTCATTTACTCCTTTTCGGACGTTATCGATGTCGCGTTGTGTGCCCATGAGCTCAAAGCGGTACAGCCAGGGTACGCCGCATTTTTGTGCTATCACATCGCCAGCGCATCCCCAGGCATCGCCGAAATTGCGATTACCGGAGGCGATAACGCCGCGAATGCGCGCCCGGTTGTGTTCATCATTTAAAAAGCGGATCACCTGTCGCGGCACCGCACCGGCCATCCCGCCGCCGCCGTATGACGGCACAACCAGAATGTACGGTTCGTCTACCTGAATTCGCTCCCGCTCATTGAGCGGAATACGCGTGGCGGGCAGCCCCAGACGCTGCATAAAACGGTGCGTATTTTCAGAGCTGCTGGAGAAGTAGACGAGCGCGCTCATGCGTTTGCCGCGTGGGGTGTCGGGTGCAGACGGTTAATCATGTCCGGACGGAAGCCAGACCAGCTCAAATCGCCCGCCATCACCACCGGTAATTGACGAAACCCTTGCGCCCGGAGCGTATCCGCTGCATCCGGCACCAGATCGACGTTCACCATCTCAAATTCAAATCCACGGCTTTCCATCGCCCGCTTTGTGGCGTGGCACTGAACACAGTTATTGCGAGTGTAAATAGTAATGCTCATGATTCGTATTTCCATTTAAAATGAGAAAACGGCGCGATGAAACGCGTCGGATTGTCGTGTGTTGATACACGAAATACTAGATGTAGTTGAATTAAGATTCAACCATACAAGATATGGGAATTTTCGATTGATTTTAACGTCGCTGATGAACGCAGCGGGGTAGGGGTGGCATGGCTAATTTTTGCCGGATGGTGGCATGAACGCCCGCTCCGGCCTGCAGGTTCACGCATAACAGAGTTGGCTGGCATCCGCGCCATCCGGCAACAATGCGTCACATTCGCATACCGATCGCCAGACGGTTAAAGCAGTTCATTAAACCGATGGCGAAGGTCAGATCGCTGATTTCACGCGCGCTGAAATGATTGAGCAGCGGCAGGTAAACATTATCTTCGGCGTGGGTTTCAGCAATGTGCGTCACCGATTCCGCCCAGGCTAACGCCGCGCACTCTTGCTCGCTGAAATGGTGGCTTACCCGCCATCCTGCCAGCGCATCTAATTTAGCTTGATTCACGCCAGCCTTACGCAGCGCTTTGCTGTGCATCTCCAGGCAAAATGCACAGCCATTTATTTGCGAAACACGCAGGTAAATCAGCTCCATCAGAGTGAGGTCAAGCGTGCTCTTTTCCAGCGCGTTTTTCGCCTGCACCAGAGCGCTGTAAACCTCCGGGCTCAGTTCATAATAGGGTTGGCGTAACGTCGTCATCATGTTTCTCCTCGTGTTGATGACGAGCACTGTAGCACTATAATGGTCTGTAAAAGAGAGCCATATTTTTACAGAAAAAGCAGACCATATGCCGCGCTATCAGCACATCGCTCGTCAGTTAAAAACGGCCATTGAGCAAGGAAAACTCGCGCCCGGAACGCGTTTGCCTTCCAGTCGGACGTGGGCGCAGGAACTGGGCGTTTCTCGCGCCACGGTGGAAAATGCCTATGGCGAGCTGGTAGCGCAGGGCTGGCTGGAGCGACGTGGCCAGGCAGGCACGTTTGTGAGCAACGCTCTACGGTTTGAGACGGCGCCGCCGATACCCGCTGTTTTTGCCGGAGAAAGTCCGGAACCGAAACCCTTTCAGATGGGGTTACCGGCGCTGGATCTCTTTCCACGCGAGAAGTGGGCGCGAGTGATGGGACGTCGGTTGCGCACGCAGACGCGCTTCGATCTGGCATTAGGCGACGTCTGCGGCGAGGCGATTTTGCGCCAGGCGATAGTCGATTACCTGCGGGTTTCGCGTAGCATTGAATGTCTGCCGGAACAGGTATTTATTACCTCCGGTTATGCAGATTCTATGCGGCTAATCCTGCGTACATTGTCTGTACCGGGAGACAGCATGTGGGTGGAAGATCCCGGTTTTCCGTTAATTCGCCCGGTGATAACGCAGGAGGGGATTACGCTGGCGCCGATTCCGGTCGATGCCGATGGGCTGAATGTCGCGGCGGGGATGCGGGATTGCCCGCAGGGGCGCTTTGCATTGGTGACGCCCGCCCACTAAAGTCCGTTGGGGGTAGCGCTGTCGTTAACTCGCCGACGGCAACTTCTGGCATGGGCGGCGAATGTGCAGGCCTGGATTATTGAAGATGACTACGACAGCGAATTTCGTTATCACGGTAAACCGCTTCCGCCGCTCAAGAGTCTGGATGCCCCGCAGCGAGTGATTTACGCCGGAACGTTCAGTAAGTCGCTCTTCCCGGCATTACGTACCGCCTGGCTGGTGGTGCCGATAAAGCAGATTGAGCATTTCCGCCAGCAGGCGTCGCTGATGCCCTGTAGCGTACCGTTGTTATGGCAGCACACGCTGGCTGATTTTATCCGTGATGGCCATTTCTGGCGGCATCTGAAAAAGATGCGTCAACATTATGCTCAGCGACGGTTATGGATTGAAGAGGCGCTGGCAGAACAGGGATTTGTCGTGACATTACAGAAAGGCGGTATTCAACTGGTTATTGAGGTTGAAGGCGATGATAAAGCGCAGGTAGCGAAAGCGAATCAGGCCGGACTGGCGGTACAGGCGCTAAGCCGTTGGCGAGTGGTTTCGTCAGGAAAGGGGGGCATTTTACTGTCGTTTACCAATATTACTTCCGCCGTCATGGCGAAACAGGTCGCATGGCAGCTTCGACAGGCGATACGGTAACCGTTTCGCCGAATAGCGCGACCTGGGCCTGCGGCAATGATGCAGGCCCAATAAAGTATGTCGCCATCCGGCAGCGCACGTCGTTAGCGACGCAGGCTAAGCAGCGCCCCGATAAAAATCCCTACCGCTGCGGCGGTTCCTACGCTACACCAGGGTTTTTCACGCACAAACGTATCCGCGCATCCCATCGCATCACAGGCGGCTTGTTTTACGCGAGTACGACCCTGCATCCGCGCCCGGGTCTCTTTCAGCAACGCCTGTGCTTTACGTCGCGCAGCCTCGGCTTCGTCTTTCGCATCGCTTCCCCAGGATTTAAGGACATCTTCCAGACTGTCGGTTAATCGATTGACATCATTCTGAATATCCTGAACACCATCATCGACGTCGTTTCGGTTCGGTTTGTTAAGCATATGATCCTCCATTGATTTCGATGTAGCTTTCAGTGTAGTTCATATTTTTACCTGCTGAGGCTTGTTACGGCGATATCATGCGTTTCTGGACTTTTCTGAAAGCGTTGATAACGCGCTATCGGGTAAGGTAAGCCCGCAGTACAAGAGAATGAGGATAAAATATGTATTTACGACCTGACGAGGTGGCGCGGGTACTGGAAAAGGCAGGGTTTACCGTCGATGTGGTGACGAATAAGACGTATGGTTATCGACGCGGCGAGAATTATGTTTATGTTAACCGCGAGGCGCGTATGGGGCGTACCGCGCTGATCATTCATCCCAGATTAAAAGACCGTAGCTCATCACTGGCTGACCCGGCTTCGGATATTAAAACCTGCGATCACTATCAAAATTTTCCGCTCTATTTAGGCGGCGAGACCCACGAATATTACGGTATTCCCCACGGCTTTAGCTCCCGAATAGCGTTAGAACGTTATCTGAACGGGCTTTTTGGCGACGAAAAAAGCGACTAAAAGCGCGACTGGCAATGCCAGTCGCGACGTTAACTTATGCCTTAGCCTGATGATAGCTGCTCACTTTAAACAGGCGGCGACAATAATCCAGGAAGTAGCCATAAACCGCGCCCATTAACATTGAAACAACAATGTTTGAACTCACGGCGGCCACTATCTGATGCCAGCCGGCGCCGACGGTCAGCAAGATGATAATATAAACGGGTGACTGAAAGGTGACATAAGCCAATACATCCGCCAGGTTTTTGGCCCATCCCGCCGGGCTTGCCTTACGCGCGACGCGCATAATCAGATCGCGGTAAACGCCGTATGGCCATGCAATCAAAATGTTGACAGGTATCGCCACCAGCCTGGAAGAAAGCGACTGCTCAAAGCTCATTCCGGAGAGGAATATCTCGATCAACATGTTCACAACAGAACAGTAAACAACCATCGCAAACGTGTCTGCTACGGCATGACGCAAGCGTGACTGTGGAGAGAACATGTTAATGCTCCTTGTAGCGTATCGATCAGAATGAGGTGATAGTTGGTAGTGAAATCATAAAGCACTTTTGTCTTTACATAGAGTATATCCCTACATAATAACTATCAACTAGTGTAATATTTTTATTTATAGGCTTTTTGTCGATAAAATACTCTGTGATTGTGTGTTTTTTGCTCGCGGCGAGATTTTCGCTGTTGTTAGTCATTAATTACTTTTAAATCAATGTATTATAATGCATTGTTTTTCTGGCGATTTTCAGCCACATTCCAAATGTTGTCAGATGCGATGTATTCTCGGCTAACGGCACGCGCTCTACTTTTCTCAGCATAATTATAGCTATTGCAGGGTGATTTTTAGCATAAAGCTCTGATGATGATTTTTGAATGGTTAATCTCTTATTGTGATGAAATATTCACTTCTGTATAAGGTCAGCCACCGTGAGGGTCACCGTGGTTACTGAGATACGCAATACGCTATAAACAGCCGAACGGGAAACCTACAGATATACCGTAGGCAGAATAACCTGAAACACACAGGGGGTAATGAATATAACCTTCTGGTTAACAGATTAATATAATTAATCGAGTTATACTGAGTATATCTGTATGAACGTTAGGATCTGGAAATATAATCAATAATCGCATACAATACCGCCTGTAATAGTTTTTGTTTTCTGCGTTAAAAGGTTTTTATTGATATGAATTTGATGTTACAGAACTTAAATAATATCCGCACGCTGCGCGCTATGGCTCGCGAATTCTCCATTGACGTTCTTGAAGAAATGCTCGAAAAATTCAGGGTTGTCACTAAAGAAAGACGCGAAGAAGAAGAATTGCAGCAACGCCAGCTTGCCGAGAAGCAGGAGAAAATTAATGCCTTTCTGGAGCTGATGAAAGCAGACGGTATTAACCCGGAAGAGTTATTTGCCATGGATTCAGCAATGCCGCGTTCTGCTAAAAAGCGCCAGCCGCGTCCGGCAAAATATCGTTTTACTGATTTCAATGGCGAAGAAAAAACCTGGACCGGACAAGGTCGTACGCCTAAACCGATTGCCCAGGCGCTGGCGGCGGGGAAATCTCTGGATGATTTCTTAATCTAATCACGGATAGCTTTTAACAGATGGCGCTTCGTTTCCTGTCTCTATTAATCGGGGCTCAGGGAACGTTGCGCCATGCTCATTTTGATAAATCAGCACACGCCAAAATCGCCCTCTTCGCAATAGGGGGTGACATCTGCCGCTTTGAGGAGCAATTTTTCGCCCGGTTCATTACCGACCTGTACCGCGACAATATGATCCTCGTTGACTTCAATCACTTTCAGTTTCGGCCCCCCCATTCGGGGCTGTACAAAATCGCCTGGTGTGAACATCACGCCCTCCTGTTGAACAATGCTATAAACCCGCCTTCAGTCTACTACACACTTACCGACGCGTGGTGAAGGTACCGCTTAATGAGTACGGCTATTCCAGGGCATTTTTTCCAGTAGTCGCGCCATTCCGCAGAAGCCGGTTATGCCTGCCAGCATTAACCCGGCCCCGACAAAACCGCTAATGAGGAAAAAGCCGCCGTGGACCGTATAGCCCAGAATCACCCCAAGCAACGTCAATCCGCCGGCGGCGATTTGCACCTGACGCATCAGTGGCAACGGTTGCGATTTGTCTTCTGTGATGGGCAATCCTGCCGCTTTCCATCCGTCGATACCGCCTTCCAGTAGACTGACCTGAGCTGGGGCGGCAATGGCTTGTAGTTTTGCTGCATTGCTGCTGGTTCGTTTACCTGACTGACAGTGAAAAATAATCTGTTCCGCTCGCAGGTTGGCGGGCAAATCGCCCTGTTCAAGCCGGGAAAGCGGCGCCAGTTGCGCATGTGGAATATGCTCGCGCAGATATTCGTCGGCGTCGCGTACATCAATCAGTTTCGCGCCTTGCGCTATCAGCGCTTGCGCCTCACGGGGGGAAACTATCCCAATGGACATCGTGCCTCCTTATGGACAATAGAGATTCTTTAACGTGGCGATAATCGTATTAACCGCCTCATTTTTAATGAAATAGTGAATGCGCTGGGCATCGCGTTGACTATCAATCAGTCCTTCTTCCCGCATCCGCGCCAGATGTTGCGACGTCGCGGAGGGGCTTAGCCCGGTAATGCGCGCCAGTTCGCCTGCGCTGGTTTTTGGCGAACCGCAAAGCATACATAAAATCAGTAATCTTTTTGGGTGGCTCATCGCTTTGAGCAGGGCCGCCGCCTGTTCTGCGCTGGCCTGAAGTTGTTCAAGCTCTGTCATAGTTATTTAAGTATTTTCTAAATTTATTTAATTCTAAAATAAACATCAACCTAATGCCAGCGTAAAGAGCGTAAAGAGCGTAAAGGAGGGTAAAAGCGCGGCGCGCGCCTGGCAGGCTCAGGTAAACTGACTATGCTTAGAGATAAAATCTCTTTTTAAACAATGACTAATTTTGCTTGTATGGAGTGTATATGGGTTTCTGGAGAATTGTATTTACGATTATTTTGCCTCCGCTCGGCGTACTTTTAGGAAAAGGGTTCGGTTGGGCATTTATCCTTAATATCCTGCTGACATTACTCGGATATATTCCGGGGCTTATCCACGCATTTTGGGTTCAGATGCGTCATTAATTACCGGCCACCGGCGGCGCATAAGCGCCGCTTATCAGGATAACCTCATTCCCTCTGCTACACTTTTCTTTGTGTGTATTTTTGACAAGCGAGGTGAATATGGGACTTTTCAATTTTGTAAAAGATGCAGGTGAAAAACTCTGGGACGCGGTAACCGCTAATCATGATAAGGACGATCAGGCGAAAAAAGTCCAGGAACATTTAAATAAAACGGGAATACCCGACGCTGACAAAGTGAATGTGCAAATAGCTGATGGAAAAGCGACAGTGACGGGTGATGGGCTGAGTCAGGAGGCAAAAGAAAAAATTCTGGTTGCCGTGGGGAATATCGCCGGGATTAGCAGCGTTGACGATCAGGTTAAAACCACGACGCCGGCGGCTGAAAGTCAGTTTTATACCGTAAAATCAGGCGACACCCTGAGCGCTATTTCAAAGCAAGTGTATGGTAACGCCAATCTGTATAATAAAATTTTCGAGGCAAATAAACCGATGCTGAAAAGCCCGGAAAAAATATATCCGGGACAAGTGTTGCGTATTCCTGAAGAATAATGGCTATCAGGTCGCGCCAGGCTACATTTTCCCTGCCATCGCCTGGCGAATAATGGGAATCGGCGTCAGCAAATGCTGACGCATTAATTCGCTGGCGCGTGCCGCCTCGCGCGCCAGTATCGCTTCGGTTAGCGTGTGATGCTGGATATGTTTATCTTCCAGCATCTCGACGGACAGAACGGTTTCACGTAACCAAATAAAGCGGTAGCGGGCCGCCAGGTCAAATAAGCGTTCGCGCATCTGTAGCAGATAGTGGGAGCCGCACCCGGCGACAATGGCGGAATGGAACGCCTGGTGGCGCTGATCCCATTCATCGAGCATATGTTCACTGGCATCGCTGGCTTCCAGTTTGCTGAGCATATGCGCTCGCGCCAGGATCTCCGCCTCCCACGCATCATCGCCGCGTTCAATCGCCAGGCGTACCAGCATCGCTTCCATATTGGCGCGCGCGTCAAAAATATCGAGGAGTTCCGCCTCTGACATGGACGCCACGCGATAGCCTTTTTGATTCACCACGGTGACCAGCCGTTCCGCCACCAGTTGTGACAGCGCCTCGCGCAGCGGCCCTACGCCAAGCGCATAGCGGGCGGTTAATAAACTCATCCGCAGTTTCTCATCCGGCTGATAAGTGCCGCGAATAATGTCATTTTTAAGCCAGCGATAGCCATCTATGGCCGTCGGTTGGGAAAGGGCGGTCATCTTTTACTCCTGAGAAGCTTCCCGGCTGACGCCGGGAATAACTAACGTAGGTTTTGCAGGGGGGCTTTTTGCCACCTTATCAGTTTTTTCCAGCGAGACATAATGGGGACAGTACCTATTATGCCCAGCCCTAACAGCCCGGTCGAAATGACTTCTAGTTGCTGTGCCGGTCGAAACAGCATCACCACCAGGACAAAGCAGATAAAGCCGATAACCAGCCAGGTGAGCCACGGATAAAGCCACATTTTCAACTTAATTTCTCCGCCCTGTGCCAGCAGAATTTTACGCATCCGCAATTGCGAAATCGCAATCACCAGATAGACCAGCAGCGCGATGGCGCCGGAACTGTCGATAAGAAATTTAAACACTTTTGCCGGGGCGTAATAATTGACGATAACGGTTAAAAAGGCCGCGCCGGTAGAGAGGAGAACCGCCACCCAGGGCGTTTTGCTACGGTTAGTTTTTCCCATTATCGCAGGCGCATCGCCGCGGCGGCTAAGGGAATAGAGCATCCGGGAGGCGGTATATAATGCGGAGTTCAGACAACTGGTCACCGACAATAAAATCACGCAGTCCATAATGAATTTTGCGTGCGGAATATGAAGCAGCTCCAGTACCGAACGGTACGAACCTACGCTTTTCAGACCCGGCATATTCCACGGGATCAGCGCCACCACCACAAAAATGGAACACAGGTAAAAGATGGAAATTCGCCAGATAACAGAATTGGTGGCGCGTACGATATGTTTATCCGGCGTATCGGATTCCGCGGCAGCAATAGTGACGATTTCCGCGCCCATAAAAGAGAACATGGTGATCAACATGGCGCTTAACACCGCGCCGAAGCCGTTAGGCATAAAACCACCGTGATCCCATAGCCGGGAGATACCGCTTACCTCAGCATACGGATAAAAACCGCTAATCGCCGTCGCGCCCAGCGCGATAAACGCCAGAATGGCAATTACTTTACATAGCGCCAGCCAGAATTCGAACTCGCCGTAATTTTTGACGCTCAATAAATTGCTTCCGGTTAAGGCAAGTGTAATCACTAATGAAAATAGCCACACCGGAATACCCGGTATCCATGAATTCAGAATAATGGCGGCAATATTGGCCTCCAGCGGAATAACCAGCACCCAAAACCACCAGTATAACCAGCCGATGGTATACCCGGCCCAGGGGCCAATCGCTTTATCCGCATAGGTGGAAAAAGAACCGGTATCCGGCGTGGCGACGGCCATTTCAGCCAGCATTCGCATAATCATGACGACTAAAAGTCCTGCGAACAGATAGGCCAGCAGTACCGCAGGGCCGGCCTCTGCAATCGCCACGCTGGAACCGACAAACAGGCTGGCGCCGATGACGCCGGCGATCGATAACATGGTGACGTGGCGTGATTTCAGCCCGCCCCCTAATGCATGTGATTCTGACAATTGCCCCATCCTAAAACCTCTTTATTGTTATTGCGCTCGTTTACCGGATGGCGCCTGGCTTATTCGGCCTACAATCGAAACGGTTTTTGTAGGCCGGATAAGACAGTTACGTCGCCACCCGACGCTGCTTATTGGACATTACGCTTGTTTCGCCTCATCAAAGCACTGGGCGATAATCTCCAGGCCTTGCCGAATCTGCGAGGCCTCAATAGTGAGTGGAACGAGGATGCGCAAGATGTTGTAGTAAGGACCGCAGGAGAGCAGAATTAACCCTTTCTCGCGGGCGCGGGCCACAATGTCGGCGGTCAGAGTCGCGTTCGGTTTGCCGGGGTCGCCATTTTCAAACAACTCAATGGCGATCATGGCGCCCAGTCCGCGCACGTCGCCAATCTCACGGTGCGTTTCCGCTATCTCCATCAGGCCATCGCGCAGCGTTTTGCCAAGCGTATTCGCCTTTTGCAGTAGATTTTCCTGCTCAAAAATGTCCAGTACCGCCAGCGCGGCGGCGCAGGCAATCGGGTTTCCGGCATAGGTGCCGCCCAGACCGCCCGGCGCGATAGCGTCCATCACGTCTGCCCGGCCGGTAACGCCTGCCAGCGGAAAGCCGCCGGCGATCGATTTCGCAAACGTGGTAATATCTGCCGCAACGCCCATCTGTTCCATGGCGAACAGCGTACCGGTCCGGCCCGCGCCGCTTTGCACTTCGTCGGCAATCAACATAATGCCGTGTTGGTCGCATAGCGCGCGCAGTCGCTGCATAAACGCGGGAGAGGCGGCGTAAAATCCGCCTTCGCCCTGTACCGGCTCAATAATAATGGCGGCGATATCTTCCGGCGCGGCATCATTTTTAAAGATGCGTTCAATGCTGGCGATCGCGTCGTCGTCGCTGATGTTGTGTAGCGGGCAAGGATAAAGCGCGCGGTAGACATGGCCTGGCATCAATCCCATACCAGCAGAGTACGGGTGTACTTTCCCGGTCAGAGAGAGCGTGTAGTGGGTACGACCGTGGTAAGCGCCGCTAAACGCGATAGCGCCGCTGCGTTTTGTCGCCGCGCGGGCGATTTTCACCGCGTTTTCAACCGCTTCTGAACCGGTCGTGACCAGCAACGTTTTTTTGGCGAAATCGCCCGGTACCTTCTGGTTCATGCGTTCGCACAACGCCAGGTACGGTTCATAGGCCAGCACCTGAAAACAGGTATGCGACAATTTCTTCAACTGCGCTTCGACCGCTGAAACAATGCCCGGATGTAAATGACCGGTGTTCAGGACGGCAATGCCGCCCGCGAAATCGAGATACTCACGGCCTTCGACATCCCACACCCGACAATTTTCCGCCCGCTCGGCGAAAATCGGGTGAATCTGCCCCACGCCGCGAGGAACAGCGTTATGACGGCGCTGCATTAAAGCGTTATTGGTATTCATTAGCGACTCTCCTGTTAAAGGCCGATGCACATATATTTGATTTCTAAATAATCTTCGATGCCGTATTTGGAACCTTCTCGGCCTAATCCGGAGGCCTTAATGCCGCCGAAAGGCGCGACTTCGTTGGAGATAATGCCGGTATTAATACCGACGATGCCGTATTCCAGCGCTTCGCCGACGCGGAAAACGCGGCTTAAATCGCGTGCATAAAAATAGGCTGCCAGGCCGAACTCGGTATCGTTAGCCTGCCTGATGACATCCGCCTCGTCGCTGAAGCGGAACAGAGGCGCGAGCGGCCCGAATGTCTCTTCTTTGGCGACTTTCGCGTTATCAGGAACATCCGCCAGAATGGTCGGTTGAAAGAAGTTGCCGCCCAATTTGTGCGCTTCACCACCCGTAATGACGCGGGCGCCTTTTTCCAGCGCGTCGGCGATATGCTCCTGGACTTTCGCCACGGCTTTTTCATCAATCAGCGGCCCGATAGCAACGTCGGCTTGCAGACCGTCGCCGACCGCGAGCTTATTTACCGCCTGGTTGAGTTTTTCCGCAAAACGATCGTAAACGCCGTCCTGAACATACAATCTATTGGCGCAGACACAGGTCTGCCCGGCGTTGCGAAACTTCGAAGCCAGCGCGCCCTCGACGGCTTTATCCAGATCGGCATCGTCAAAGACGATAAACGGCGCATTGCCGCCCAACTCCAGCGATACTTTTTTAATGTCTTTGGCGCATTGTTCCATTAGCTGGCGGCCAATCTCCGTCGAGCCGGTAAACGACAGTTTGCGTACCAGCGGGTTGCTGGTCAGCTCGCCGCCGATATCGCCTGCCGAACCGGTAACGACGTTAAATACGCCTGCGGGAATTCCGGCGCGCCGGGCCAGTTCCGCCAGCGCCAGCGCGGAAAACGGCGTCTGGCTGGCGGGTTTGAGTACCATCGTGCAGCCTGCGGCCAGCGCGGGGCCGGCTTTACGGGTGATCATTGCTGAGGGAAAGTTCCACGGGGTAATCGCGGCGGTGACGCCGATGGGCTGTTTAATCACCAGCAGCCGTTTATCGGCCTGATGACCTGGAATCGTGTCGCCATAGATACGCTTCCCCTCTTCGGCGAACCATTCAATAAACGAGGCGGCGTAGCTAATTTCGCCTTTCGCTTCCGCCAGCGGTTTACCCTGTTCCAGCGTCATCAGACGCGCCAAATCGTCCTGATGTTCCATCATCAGATTGAACCAGCGACGCAGGATATTGGCTCGCTCTTTGGCGGTGAGCGCGCGCCAGGCGGGCAGGGCGCGATTGGCGGCGTTGATGGCGTCGCGCGTCTCTTCCGCCCCCATTTTGGGCACATTGCCAAGCGGTTTCCCGTTGGCGGGGTTGCTCACGGGGATGACATCGCCGCCGCGCGCGTCGCGCCAGTCGCCATCGATAAAGGCCTGCTGGCGGAACAGGGTAGAGTCGTTAAGTTGCATAATTGCTTCCTGTCTGAAGGGTTAACGGGTAAATGCGGCGTGTAATGCGTCCACGCTGCGTGCCGCACGCAGCGTACGTCCGGGGTTGCTCTGGCTTTCGCGTAGCGCCTGAACTTTGCTGACGATATGAGCGCCGATAGGTATCGCTGATGTCGCCGCCGGGGAGGGGGCGTTACAGGTGTGAATGGAACGCGGCGTCGTGACAAACAGAAAATCATCAATCAGTTTGCCGTCCGGCGAAACCGCCTGCGCCCGCACGCCTGCCGGCCAGGGCTGGAGATCGTTGACGGTCAGGCTGGGGCAATACTTTTGTACTCGCCGCAAATAGCCCCTTTTGCACAGCGAGTTTTTCATCTCGCCCAGTCCGGAAAGCAGATGATTTTGCAGTACGCGGCGAATGCCGGCGGAGCGGAAAATCTCCAGGGTGTCGGTGAAGGAAACGTCGCGCTTACGGTAGCCTTCGCGTTTAAGCGCCAGCACCGCATTCGGCCCGACCGTGACGCTGCCATCGATCATGCGGGTAAGATGGACGCCGAGAAACGGCATTGCCGGATCGGGGATCGGGTAGATCAAATGGTTAACGATCCGGTTGTGTCGCGGGGCCAGACGAAAGTACTCGCCGCGGAAAGGGCAGATAATAAAACCGGGCTCCACGCCCAGCATTTTGACCAGCCGATCCGCCATCAGCCCTGCACAGCCGATAAGCGTAGCGGTTTCTATTTCCCGACCTTGCGAGGTGCGAATAACAATGCCAGCGGCATGTTCTGTTAGCGCGCTGACCTCGGCATGGTAGATGATCTCGCCGCCTTTGGCCTGAAAGCGGTTCGCCATGGCCGTCGCGACATCGCGATAGCTGACAATCCCGCTGGAAGGGACAAAAATCCCGCCCAGGCCAATGATATTGGGTTCGCGTTCACGCAGCTCCGCCGCGCTTAACCACTCGCGCTCTAAGCCGTTGGCCGCCGTCCGCTCCCATAGCGCGCGCATCCGCACCATTTCCAGCTCCGAGGTGGCGACCAACATTTTGCCGCAGGTGTCGTAGCGGATGTTGTTTTGATCGCAAAAGGTTTTGGTCGCCTGATTGCCTGCCAGACAAAACCGCGCTTTGAGGCTGCCGGGCGTGTAGTACACCCCGGCATGGATCACGCCGCTGTTATGCCCGGTCTGATGGCAGGCTGGCGCGGACTCTTTTTCCAGCAATGCGATGCGCGCATCCGGGTAGACATCAATAAGTTGCATGGCGGTCGACATGCCGATAATGCCGCCGCCGATAATCACAAAATCATACATCCGCGTAATTCCTTCGCCGTGGCGCTTATTGGTGAGTTTGATAATGGCTGGCGGCGTAGGCGAAGTAACCGCGCTGGCGCATCAGTTCGCGACGCAAGTCAGGATGCGGCGTAAAACGATCGCGTCCATGTAGCCAGAATAGATTGTTAATCAGCAGGAATTTGCCGACCGGTACCGGCACGGAGAGGATGTTTTGACTGGTTTCCAGCGCGTCTGAAAGCTCGCTGAGCCAGACGCCTTCTTCAAAGTCTTTTGGCTGGACGAACTGGTCGATATAACGCATGACCGGGCGGCCTTGTTGGTCGACATCAAACACCGGGTGCCAGACGTCATGGCTAACATTCTTGCTTGGCGGCGCCGCCCAGCGCATGACGCGACGCGCCAGCGGATGGGTAAAAAAGGACTCCAGATGTTCCCAGTCATCAAGGTGCAGCAGCAGCGAGTTACCGCCTTCCATATTTTGTTCGTCGATTTTCATCATCAATACGTAGTCGGTCACCTCCTCAACATAGGTACCGTCATTGTGCAGTTCCATTACGCGGTGGGGCTGGCGCAGATAACTGTCGGAGTTGTCGACGTTTTTGACCACGAAACGCGCGTAATACTGGCCGCTCATCGCATCGTAGTTGGAGCGACCAATAAGATGCGCCACCGCCGTCGCCAGTTTGACCATCTCTTCTGCCTGTGCGACATCATCGATCCCTTCGGCGCTGATCAACAGCGCGCCTTGTGCACGGTTGAGGAGCGTTTTGATCAACAGCGGTTGTAGCTGATTGCCGCACAGATCGTCGAGGATCTTGCCGATTTTGAAACGTAACAAAGATTTGTATTCCAGCGCCTGCACCGGCCACTGCGCAACCTGATGGAGAAATTGTCTTGTGGTATCCGCCGTAAACGTTAACGCCAGCAGGCGCGACGACTGCGCCGAAGGGGCAAGGGTGAAACCAGTATGGCGTTGGGCTAAATCATCTGTGTTCGCTTTTACGGCAGTCAGTGCATTCATCAGAATCATTCCTCTCGGTAGATGGTCAGGGAGACATGGCGATGCTCATTTCGTAGCCATAAATTAAAAATATCGACATTTTCCAGGAACGCGTATGAAATAACCGCTTTTGTTTAATTATTGTGATCAAAAACAACAAATATTTAACAATACGAAAGGTGAGGTTAACGGTGCCACGAACCTGACAACGGCAAGAAGGGGTGTAAAATGAGCGAGTTATGGAAAGAGTGATGCTGGCGGGGTTGCCCGGCCTGGCACATGAGCGCGTAGGCCGGACAAGTACAACGTATTTCAGCAGTCAATTAACCGGCGTTAACCTGCGGTTTACGGCTGTGTTTACGGATCAGACGTAACACTGGCGGTACGACAATGACCATGATCGCCATGAGCAGCAGGGCTTTGGCAACGCCGCTTTGCCACAAAATCGCCATATTGCCGTTACTGATGGAGAGTGCGCGACGCAGGTTCTGCTCCAGCATTTCCCCCAGTACGAATCCCAGGATCAGCGGCGACATGGGGAAGTGCATTTTACGTAAAATGTACCCTAACACGCCGAGCGCGACCATCAGCACCAGATCGAAGGTGGTGCTGTGTACCGCATACACCCCTACCGCCGATACGGCAGCGATGGCGGGTACCAGGAACCACAGCGGAATGGTGAGCATACGGGTGAACAGACCGATCAACGGGATATTCATGATCAGCAGCATCACGTTCGCAATCAGCAGCGCAGCGATGAGTCCCCAGACGATATCCGGCTGTTCGGTGAACATCGCCGGGCCTGGCGTGATGTTGTACAGCGTCAGCGCCCCCATCATCACTGCCGTAGTACCGGAACCGGGAACGCCCAGCGTCAGCATCGGGATGAAGGAGCCGCAGGCTGAGGCGTTGTTTGCCGCCTCCGGTGCCGCGACGCCGCGAATATCCCCTTTGCCGAAGCTATCGCTGTTGCCGCTGAGTTTTTTCTCGGTCATATAGGTAATGGCGCTGGCGATGGTCGCCCCGGCGCCGGGCAATACGCCGACAAAAAAGCCGATTACCGAAGAACGCAGGGTGGTGCCGATACACTGCGCGCCTTCTTTCAGGTTGAACAACATTCGACCCGTTTTGCGGACCATTGTTTGCCCGCTGCTGGTATGTTCCAGCATTAAAAGTATTTCTGATACCGAGAACAGGCCGATCACCACGACGATAAACTGTACGCCGTCGGAAAGATGAACGCTGTCAAAGGTAAAGCGATAAACCCCGGTGTTGGCGTCCACGCCGACGGTCGCAAGGCCAAGACCGATCAGCGCTGCCAGAAATGATTTAAGCGGGTTTTGCGCCATCATGCTGCCAAGACAGGCGATGGCAAAAACCATTAAGGCGAAATATTCCGCCGGACCGAAGGCCAGCGACCATTGCGCCAGTAAAGGGGCGAACAGAATGATGCCGCCGATAGCGATTAATGAACCGAAAAATGAGCTGACTGCGGAAATCGACAGCGCTACGCCGCCTTTCCCTTGCTGCGCCATTGGGTAACCGTCCAGCGCCGTCATGATCGCCGCCGCATCGCCGGGGACGTTGAGCAATATGGAGGAGATCCTGCCGCCATACTCACAGCCAATGTACACCGTCGCCAGCAGAATTAGCGCCGACTCCGCAGGCAGATGCAACGCAAAGGCCAGCGGCAGTAAGATTGCCACGCCGTTGATCGGTCCCAGGCCCGGCAGCAGACCGACGATCGTGCCCACGAAGCAGCCAATCAACGCGATAACCAGGTTTTCCGGCGTCATCGCCACCGCAAAGCCCTGAGAAAGATATATCCAGGTATCCATCGTTGCTCCGTTAACTCAGCCAGGCGCCGAGAGGTAAGGTGACATCAAGCAGCCGGTCAAAGGCATACCACAGCAGAATACCCAATACCGCGCCGGAGATACCCGCCGCCGGAATCGTGGCGCCGAACAGCATCCCGATAACCATGGTGAGAAGCGCGGTGGCGATGGGAAAACCCAGCCATTCGAATCCCCAGGCATACATCAACAGGATGATGATCATGGTAATTAGCTTTTGCAGAACATGGCGGCGCGGCCAGCTAACCGTGTCGGGATGGCGTAATAACAGCGCCAGCGCGCAGAGCGCCATCAGGCCGATAATCCCCAGCGGAAAAGGGCGGGGGCCGACGGGTTCATAGCTGTATTCGCTTTGGATCTGCCAGGCGATGAATAGCCCGGCGATACAGAGCAACAGCCAGATACCCGCAAAGATACGATCGCTCATCATTGCCTCCGCGATTATTTCGCGAGTCCGAAGGCTTTCGCCTGTTCACGGTAATCAGTAACCTGTTTTTTCACGTAGTCATCGAGCTGCTGGCCGGTCATGTCGAACTCAAACAGGCCGCGCAGATCGCGCTGCTTTTTAAACTCGTCGGTTTGCTGGAGCTTCTTGAAGGTGTCCACCCACCACTGGTAATCGGCATCGCTGACTTTGGGCCCGACGTAGAAGCCGCGAATAATCGGCCACACCAGGTCGTAGCCCTGTTCTTTAGCGGTAGGGATATTGGCAAGCTGGCCCGGCAGACGATTTTCTGAAAAGACGGCCAGCACGCGGATTTTGTCGCCGCCCAGATAAGGCACCATTTCACTGAGATCGCCGGAGACAACCTGAACATGGTTGCCCATTAATGCCGTCACCGGCTCGCCGCCGCCTTCAAAGGCAACGTAGCGCATCTTGTGCGGGTCGACGTTCGCCTTTTGCGCCAGCAACGCCGACTTCATCCAGTCCTGGCTGCCAATAGAGGCGCCAGCGCCAATGACCACGCTGTTGGGATCTTTTTCCATCGCCGTCATCAGATCTTTCAGCGTTTTCCACGGAGAATCCGCACGCACGGCGATCATGCCGTAATCAGTGCCCACGCTTGCCAGCCAGCGCACATCATCCACGCCGTAGCGACCAAATTTCCCCTGCGACAGGTTGAGCAGCGAACCGCCGGAAAAGGCGACCACAGTCCCGGGTTCGCCAGGGCGTTGAGCGACTATCGCGTTATAGGCCACAGCGCCGACGCCGCCGGGCATATACGTTACCCGCATGGGTTTCTCGATAGCGCCAGTCTCCAGCAAACTCACCTGAATCAGCTTACAGGTAAGGTCGAAGCCGCCGCCAGGTTTGGCTGGCGCGATACATTCCGTTCGCGACGGCGCCTCCTGCGCCAGAACAGAGGTACTCATTAATAAAATGCTTGCAGTAAGGGTACGAAGTAATTGTTTTTTCATTTTTTATCCTCACGCCGGACGTCCGGATTTTTCAGGTTCGGAAGAAGATTTTTGTGATTATGTGAGCCGACATGTAGCAGTTCGGTTGCGTAATTGTTAAAACAATAACCTTTCAATTCCCTTTCAATGCGGCAGAAACTTTACAGGATGTGATATGCGTCTCTTATTGGCGGAAGATAACCGTGAGCTGGCTCACTGGCTGGAGAAAGCGCTGGTGCAAAACGGCTTTGCCGTGGACTGCGTATTTGACGGCCTGGCGGCTGACCATCTTCTGCACAGTGAAATGTACGCGCTGGCGGTGCTGGATATCAATATGCCGGGAATGGATGGACTGGAGGTGGTGCAACGGCTGCGTAAGCGCGGTCAGACCTTGCCCGTTTTGTTGCTCACGGCGCGAAGCGCGGTGGCGGATCGCGTAAAAGGTCTCAACGTCGGCGCGGATGACTATCTGCCGAAACCCTTTGAACTGGAAGAGCTGGATGCCCGTTTACGGGCCTTGCTGCGACGCAGCGCTGGGCAGGTTCATGAAGTTCAGCAACTGGGGGAATTGATCTTTCATGATGAAGGGTATTTTCTGTTACAGGGGCAGCCGTTAGCGCTGACGCCGCGTGAGCAGGCGCTCTTAACCGTATTGATGTACCGACGAACGCGGCCGGTCTCGCGTCAGCAGCTTTTTGAACAGGTGTTCAGCCTGAACGATGAGGTAAGCCCTGAAAGCATCGAACTTTATATTCATCGACTGCGTAAAAAACTCCAGGGAAGCGATGTACGAATTACGACGCTGCGCGGCCTGGGTTATGTGCTGGAGCGCGGCGATGAAGTGGGTTAAGCCGCAATCGTTGTACCTGCAACTCTTACTGTTCCTGGGGTTGCCGCTGATTCTGCTATGGGGGCTGTCGGCGTTTAACAGTTATGTCAATGCGCTACAGGCCGCCACTCAGGCTTATGATCGTACATTGCTCTCCTCGGCGCGAACGGTATCGGAACGGCTGGTGGTGCGCAATAACCATCTGGAAGTTAACGTGCCCTGGGTGGTGCTGGATAGCTTCGAGCTTAATATGAATGATCGACTCTATTACAAAGTCGTCGACCCTTCCGGAAAGGTCATTTCCGGTTATGACGATCTGCCCGCCATGCCGCCCGCTACTCCCCGTACCCGGCTTTATCCGGCGCTGGCGTGGTTCTATCATACCGAGTATCGCGGCGAGGCGATCCGCGTGGCGCGTTTGCTACAGCCGGTCAACGAAGGCGGCATTATCGGCATGGCGGAGATTTATGTCGCAGAGACGCTGCAGTCCCGTCGTTATCTGGCGGGCCAACTGCTGTTCTCTTCCTGGATCTCACAGGGGCTGCTGGTGCTGCTGACCCTGGTGCTGGTTGGCTGGTTATTACGCCGGATCCTGCGCCCTATGCGTCAACTTTCGTCATTAATGGTACGCCGCGAACCGGGTCTGTTAACGCCGCTGCCGGAACTGCTGCCGTGGTCGGAAACACGCTTGTTAATCGTGGCGTTTAATCGCTACATTGACAGGCTCCGCGGCATTCTCTCCCGGCAGGAACGCTTTAGTGCCGATGCTTCTCACCAGTTAAAAACGCCGCTGGCGGTGTTAAAAACGCAGGCGGCGGTGGCGTTAGCCAGCCAGCACCCTCATCACTGGTACGAAAGTCTGCAGGCGATGAGCGTAACGCTGGATAGTACCATTCAGCTCACGGAAAGATTGTTGCAACTTTCTGCGGTAAAGCATAAAGAGCAGGGCGAGCGGCGCTTTTCACCGGTGAATCTGTACGATATCGTACAGAGCGGCTGTTTTACCCGACTGGCGCAGGCGCGGAGTAAACATATCGACCTGGGCTACGAAGGCGAACAGGAAGCGATGTGGATCGAGGGGGATGAGGTACTGCTTAGCGAGCTGTGCGGAAACTTGCTGGATAATGCGCTGAAATACACGCCTGAGCAAGGCATCGTCACCGCGCGGCTTGAACGGGATGGCGATGCCGTGACGCTGGTTGTCGAAGATAGCGGCCCCGGTATTGATGATGAACACATCCATCTGGCGCTACAGCCGTTCCACCGGCTCGATAACGTAGGAAATGTGGCCGGGGCGGGCATTGGTCTGGCTTTGGTCAATGATATCGCACGCCTGCACCGTACTCATCCCCATTTTTCCCGTAGCGAAGCGTTGGGAGGGTTATACGTTCGGATACGCTTTTTAAGCCTTGTCCCGCAGTAATGCGCACAAATGTGTCAGCGGTAAAGCACGTTTACAAAAAGTCGCATCTTGAGGTGTGACGTTTTAATCAAATGATCATACATTCCCCCTACAAACCGTAGCGTTAATTAAAACTATAGTGGGTGCAGGGGCATGAATAATCATACTAAACGACGGGGAATAGCATTAACCGTCTTTCTTGTCGGGGTTAACATCCTGGCCTGGATTTGGGCGTTCTGTGTTTTTCATCACCATGCAGTCATGCTAAGCGCAGCCATACTGGCGTATAGCTTTGGGCTGCGTCATGCGGTTGATGCCGATCATATCGCAGCCATCGATACCGTCACCCGTAAACTGATGCAGCAGGGTAAAACGCCTTTAGGCGTGGGGGCGTTTTTTTCATTGGGTCATTCGACCATTGTCGTTCTGGCATGTCTGGCGATTGTTGTGACGTCGATGGCATTTCGCGATCGTATTGATGTTTTGCATCAATATGGTTCGTTGATTGGTACGGCTGTTTCCGCTTTTTTTCTGCTGGCGATGGCCCTGCTTAACCTGTTTATTTTGTTCAACGTCTGGCGGCAATTTCGCTCGGTTACCCGCGGCGAGTCAGTGAGGGCGCATGACGAGGCGATACCTGGCGGGCTGATGACGCGTATATTTCAGCGTACGTTTCGTTTGGTCACTTCCAGTTGGCATATGTATTTTGTCGGTTTTCTGTTTGGTCTGGGATTTGATACCGCAACCGAGGTTGGGTTGCTGGGCATTTCCGCTTCAGCAGCCAACCAGGGGCTATCTCTCTGGTCAATGATGATTTTTCCTGTGCTGTTTACCGCCGGGATGGCGCTGGTAGATTCCCTGGATAACTTTGTCATGGTCGGCGCTTACGGTTGGGCTTTCTCGCATCCATTACGTAAGCTTTATTATAATATGACCATTACCGCCGCATCCGTCATTGTCGCGCTGGCGATTGGCGGGCTTGAGGCGCTGGGGTTGATTGATGATGCGTTACAGTTAAGCGGAACATTTTGGCAGACCGTCAGCACGCTTAACGATCATATGGGGAATGTGGGCTTCTGGGTAGTGGGTGCTTTTGTGCTATTCTGGCTGCTCTCGTTGTTGAATTATCGCTGGTGCGGCTATGATAAAATCACCCTCAATACCTGATTGATTTCTTTAAAAATAGCATTTCGGCAGTGGTGTCATATCATTGCCGAAGCATTTTATCTCCTGAGAGTATATTCTTCCCGGTAAGTGCGTTATTTTTCATGCTTGCCTTTCGTTATCAATTTAAGCAATCCGATATAACATACAATACCAAAAATAATAATAACAGTTGTATACCCAAGAATCAGCCAGTCTGCATGTGTCATAATATAATCCAGTTATCAGGTATCCCGTGTTAAGGCGATCTTTAAGCCTGTTGTCAGCAAGAACCACTGTACCCGTTCAGTGCTGTTGGCAATAACGTATTGTTTATGCACAAGAGCGTTGTTACAAATAACGTATACATTGAGCATAGACCCCACCCGCATTTTTGTAATGCCATAAAGCAAGGCTACTCCTTTAATCTACTGACGGTATGCCAGGCCAGAAGAGATAAAAGGGTAGTTGTCATCATCATCTGTTCCTGACGCCAGGTTAATGACACACACATATGAAAATGTATAACCGCTGCACGCTTTTTAGCACGTTATCTGTAACATACCGTGTTAATCAATTCCATAAAACCGAGTATAGTGTAAGTGAATTTCGAGTAATTGTCATTATGATTATATGGTGGTTAACTTATTTTTTAAATTCTGATTAAATTTCGTTTTTTATCAGTTCATCAGGATTTATGAAAAATCTGGACGTAAAAAACATATTTACGTCCAGGCTTTCTTTTTAGCAAATCGATTTTCCGGTAAAATAGGGGGGCGACCACATGCGCTTATATTCCCATTCAGGCTTTAGTATGCCGATGGAAAAAAGCAATTTTTTTTGTCTTTCCTGGCAGTAATGTCTGGCACGGCTAATATTTAGCCACATTAGTATGCTGCCGGGACTGAGTGGCCTGCACTCATTTTTAATTGCACCATTAGATACGTCAAAGTAGATGTTCATCTGGCTTTCAGATTTCAGTACAATATCAAATGCACAGGGTATCCCTTCAATATAAAGAATATGCCCAAACAGAAGGTGATGCAGTTGACTAAAAAAGTTGGCAAGGTTATCAGCGGGATAGCAGGATGAAGTATTGCCGAAACGAGACCGAAATAACTCGATAAAAATATGAGTCAGTTCATCAGAAGAACAATCAGCAACGCTTTTTACACTTCCGCCTTTTTTAAGAAATCGCTGATATTCATTACGGCGTGTTTTTTCAAACTTAGAAGAGAACGCTTCTTTGACCAGACAATTTTGTTTTTTTCTGGTTAGTTTCCATATGGCATTGCGTATTTGTGGCTGGTGTAACGCCGAAAGTCGGTTAGTACGATCGGGTAAGAAGCAGCGTAAATCTGGTGCCATTGGAATAAGTATCTCATCTGACGATAGCGGGAAGGTTCTGCGCGTCAGGATGCCAATATTCTGATCATTACAGATAAAGTAGGCGCCTTTAATCTTATCATCTTCTTTATAGTGGAAGAATTTAAAATGCCAGTTATGGCGCTTCATAAAATAATCAACAATATCTGGGTGCATATTGATACTACCGCCGTATTGCGTAAACACCTCCCGGTATAGGGTAAAGGAAGACGGCTGCCAGCGGGTTAATATACGCTTAACTTCTTGTATTTTCACCAAAACTCCTGACTTAGCTTACTGAAAATGCTATTTTGTATTATTTTTTTGCTTAACCAAATAAAAATGTGACAAATGTTTAGCTTGTATTTAATGGTTAACATGCTAATCGATGACGTTATGGTGAAGGGAATAAGATTAAGATGTTGATCATAACATGAGTGAAAGCGACGGTTTAATGCCGCGCTTTTCACTCGCAAGACATTCTGTATTTAACCATCCAGTAGCGATACAGATTTCAAAGAGATCCGCTGAACGGTAGCAGGATCTGCACATCCGCGTATGAAATAGCTCTACCGGGAGAGGCTGTTGACCTCTTGTATTATTGTATCCAGAATATGATAGCGTTTCCGATACTCTGCGCGTTTTTTGCTGGGGATACTTTCAGGCGCTTTACGCATCACCTGTGATGGCAGATGATATAAGGCACCTTTCTTAACGCCGTTTAGCGACTCCCAGAATTCACTATAGCTGGCCACAAAAGTTTTTTTCTTCTGGAATAAATACCTGAGTTGACGATAAACATGGTTGTTTTCACTTACCGCATAAATCTCGTCGACATTACAGGCCTGCATCAATGTTGCAAAAGCTTCATACAGCATCCGTTTAGGAAAGAGACCGTAACAATCTTTGGTGGCGTTACGTATGACTTGTGGGCCGACATGTTTACTGGGCCCTTGTAACCCGGCAACCAGCGCTATTTGCTTCCCTTCATGGCGGATAAAGGAAAATGATAAACGTGCCAACGGCGTATCATTGAAACACAGCGTTAATGTCAGCTCACCTTCTCTGTCATAGCCACAGGGACCGCAGTAGATATCTACCAGAGCGTCGTTTTTTCCTTCCAGGTGAGCGAGCAAGATTTGTTCCTCGGACAGGAGGATCTTTTTAATTTTACTTTCCGGAAAGGACTGAACGAACTGGTAGTGTTCCAGAATAGCTTTTGCCCGGCAACGTATGCTAAGCCCGGTATACAAATAGGGCCGCTGGATTTTTGCCGGCAACAGTGGACGATGAATAATCAGCGTTCTGGGCTGAGACAGATGGCATAATTCATTGAAGTATTTAATTGTCGTTACGGGGTTAATAAGGCAACGTAATACAAATTTATAGCGAAACTTACGCTCTCCCCAGCGTTTATGGCGATAAGGCGTCTGCGCCATGACTTCTTTTAACATTAATAATGGATTATATCTTTCCATATCACTTTGCTGTATCGTCATACTACGTCCCTACTACTCGATAGACTTATAACCGAGACGGTAGCCTGATTGAGTTAAACGTAAAGGCAACGAAGAAGGTCTGTACAGACGATGTTGTTAAACAGTTTATCAATGGCGGTAATAAAACGCCTGAACACGCTTTTTAATAGGTTTTCTGCTAATGAGTGGGATGAGTCCTGAACGTAGTATTAAAACGAATGCCGTGTTTATTATTTTAAATAATGTTATATACTCTAAATAATTTGAGTTGCAGGAAGGCGACAAGCGAGCGAATCCCCAGGAGCTTACTAAAGTAAGTGACTGGGGTGAGGGAACGCAGCCGCAGCACATGCAACTTGAAGTATGACGAGTATAAGCCAATATATTTATTTGGCTGCTATTGTGTAAGCCAGACAGCAACGCGTCGTGATACGTTATTATGTAACCAGACGTAAAGGGGGTATTCACCTTATCTCTAAATGCAAATCTATATGATAAATTTTATCATGCACTGTGTTGCTGTCTCTGGGAGAAAATATATGGAGCGTTCACTCGATAGTCTGGCTGGTATGGCTAAATCTGCTTTTGGCGCGGGGACTTCTGCTGCTATGCGGCAAGCTACCTCGCCCAAAACCATTCTGGAATATATCATTAACTTTTTTACCTGTGGTGGGATACGTCGGAGAAATGAAACACAATATCAGGAATTGATAGAGACTATGGCTGAGACATTGAAAAGTACAATGCCTGACAGAGGTGCTCCGTTGCCAGAAAACATCATCCTGGATGATATGGATGGGTGTCGTGTCGAATTTAATCTTCCTGGTGAGAATAACGAAGCTGGACAAGTTATTGTACGAGTCAGTAAAGGCGACCATTCTGAGACAAGAGAAATTCCGCTTGTCTCTTTTGAAAAAATATGTCGAGCTTTACTATTCAGATGCGAATTTTCTCTCCCTCAGGATCCTGTAATATTAACTGCCCAGGGAGGCATGAATCTTAAAGGCGCTGTCCTTACCGGAGCAAATCTGACGGAAGAAAATTTATGTGACGCAGACTTAAGCGGCGCAAATTTAGAGGGGGCAGTGCTGTTTATGGCGGATTGTGAAGGTGCAAATTTTAAGGGCGCAAATCTATCGGGAACATCATTAGGCGACAGTAATTTCAAGAACGCCTGTCTGGAAGATAGCATTATGTGTGGCGCTACCCTCGATCACGCTAATGTTTCAGGCGCAACCCTTATACGTGCCGATATGAGCGGTGCGACATTACAGGGTGCTACTATAATGGCTGCTGATATGGAAGGCGCTATCTTAACCCGGGCAAACCTGCAAAAGGCGAGTTTCATTTCTACGAACCTGGGCGAGGCTGATTTGTCCGAAGCTAATTTAAAAAATACCAGTTTTAAAGATTGTACACTAACCGATTTGCGTACTGAAGACGCCACAATGTCTACGAGTACACAAACACTCTTTAACGTATTTTATAGTGAAAATATTTAGCCCTATTTGACGTAAATCTGAAATAAAAGCAATGTAAGAATAACAATCTGCTACTGAATAGTAGGTGAGAGTAAATTATTTACAGTATCTTTTATTATTACAGGAGTATGCGACGGTAAAAATATCTGAATAACCATTCCTATTTTCTCAAGTAGAACTTCCAACTAAAGCGAATTGTTTGAAAAGGAAAACGCTATGCCTGGATGTATAAGTGCCTGTTCGTGCGTTGTCAGCTCGACGCCTACCGATCCTAAGGCCCCCCCTAAGCCTAAGTGGATAGAGTTAAAAGGTTATTGTGTTACATGTACTAGTCAGGAGGATATTCGTCCACCTAAAGAGGGTGAACCAAAGCAAAAAATGACACCCAGGGATTTAGTGCTGTTACGCGGTCTTTTAAAAGACCTGGGGGTAACACAAAATCCCTGGCAAGACCCGACAGTAAAACCCAATAACTGTGGGTTGCCATATTTTCCAGTAGTTCCTGGAGAACGAGAAACTGATGTTTGATGGTTTTCTGTCTGCAAAGCGCCTGATAAATATTATCAGGCGCTTTGTATTTTGGCGCCTACATCACTTTCATTGTTATATATCGAATGACTACAATCGTATCCGATCCCGCCATTACCCTGACGGAAAGCCTCTGGCAAACTGTAAGAACGGTTCGCCGTCGGCAGGGAAGCGCCGATGGACTCTGAACCGCGCTATACCATTTTTCCTGGTTGTTTCTTGTCATTAACGCTTTGAAAAATAGTTTTATTTCTCTATTCCTGTTTTGTAAAACCTCCGTTCAGTAGGCGCATTCTGCCACCCCTCCCGGATTTACTGGCAAAGTGGAGCCCGGACAGAGAGTCATATTGCAAAATCCCGTTTCCGTTTTCTTATTACCAGATTTTTGCGGTCGAAAGATTGTCTTTTTCTTAATTGAATGATAATTGTTATCATTAGCATATGATAATAATTACTATATAGCCGTAACCTGGCAAGGATGTGAGCTTGAGGGCAACAGCGCTACTTTAGACATTATTTAGGGAATGGGTATGAAAGTTAATAAGTTCCTCTGGTTAATAACCGTGGTTTCTACAGGGGTTAATAGTCCATTATCAGCAGCAGAATCTACAGACGACAACGGCGAAACGATGGTGGTTGAATCCACTGCCGAGCAAGTATTAAAGCAACAGCCGGGCGTTTCGATTATTACTCGTGACGATATTCAGAAGAATCCTCCCGTTAACGATCTTGCCGATATTATTCGTAAGATGCCTGGGGTTAATCTTACCGGCAATAGCGCCTCGGGGACGCGCGGAAATAACCGACAAATTGATATTCGTGGTATGGGGCCGGAAAATACCTTAGTGCTGATTGACGGCGTGCCGGTGACGTCACGAAATTCGGTTCGCTATAGCTGGCGCGGAGAACGCGACACCCGTGGCGATACGAACTGGGTGCCGCCGGAGATGGTAGAACGTATTGAAGTGATCCGTGGGCCCGCCGCCGCGCGCTATGGCTCCGGTGCCGCAGGCGGGGTGGTGAATATCATCACCAAACGCCCCACTAATGACTGGCACGGCTCGCTGTCGCTCTATACCAACCAGCCGGAAAGCAGCAAAGAAGGTGACACCCGGCGGGGTAACTTTAGCCTTAGCGGCCCGTTGGCTGGAGATACGTTGACGATGCGCCTGTACGGTAATCTCAACAGAACCGATGCCGATAGCTGGGATATTAACTCCTCCGCCGGTACCAAAAATGCCGCCGGACGGGAGGGGGTCACCAATAAAGATATTAATAGCGTCTTCTCATGGAAAATGACCCCGCAGCAAATCCTTGATTTTGAAGCGGGATATAGTCGGCAGGGGAATATTTATGCTGGCGATACGCAAAACAGTACTTCAAACGCGGTTACCAAAAGTCTGGCGCAGTCCGGGCGGGAGACCAATCGCCTGTACCGGCAGAATTACGGTCTAACTCATAACGGCATCTGGGACTGGGGGCAAAGCCGCCTGGGGTTCTACTATGAAAAAACCGATAACACCCGCATGAATGAGGGGCTCTCCGGCGGCGGCGAGGGGCGTATTACCAACGACCAGACGTTCACCACTAACCGCCTGACCTCGTATCGCACCAGCGGCGAGGTGAATGTCCCGGTGATATGGCTATTTGAGCAAACGCTCACCGTCGGCGCGGAGTGGAACCGCGATGAGCTGAACGATCCTTCCTCTACCAGTCTGACGGTTAAGGATAGCAATATCGCCGGGATTTCCGGTTCGGCGGCTAACCGTAGCAGCAAAAATAAATCGGAAATCAGTGCGCTGTACGTTGAAGATAATATCGAACCCATGGCCGGTACCAATATTATTCCGGGTCTGCGTTTTGACTATTTGAGCGAATCCGGGAGTAATTTTAGTCCCAGTCTTAACCTTTCCCAGGAGTTAGGTGAATACGTCAAGGTGAAAGCCGGTATTGCCCGGGCCTTTAAGGCACCGAACTTGTATCAAACCAGTGAGGGGTATTTACTCTATTCGAAAGGCAACGGTTGTCCAAAAGATATTACGTCGGGCGGCTGTTACCTGGTCGGTAATAAGAACCTCGATCCTGAAATTAGCATCAATAAAGAGATTGGGCTGGAATTTACCGTAGACGATTACCACGCAAGCGTCACGTATTTCCGTAACGATTATCAGAATAAGATTGTCGCAGGTGATAAGATTATTGGCAGAAGCGCATCTGGCGCTTATGTATTGCAGTGGCAGAACGGCGGTAAAGCGCTGATTGAAGGTATTGAAGCCAGCATGACTGTTCCGCTGATGCCGGACCGTCTGAACTGGAATACCAATGCGACTTATATGATCGCTTCTGAGCAAAAAGATACCGGTAATCCCTTATCGATAATCCCGAAATATACGGTGAATACCTTCCTCGACTGGACTATTACCAGCGCGCTCTCCGCTAACGTCAACTGGACGTTATACGGCAAGCAAAAACCGCGAACACATGCGGAGTCGCGTAGTGAAGAGACCAAAGGATTGTCCGGGAAAGCGCTGGGGGCTTACTCACTGGTCGGCGCTAACGTTAACTACGATATCAATAAGAACCTGCGTCTTAATGTCGGTATCAGCAATATCTTCGATAAACAGATCTATCGCTCCGCCGAAGGGGCAAATACCTATAACGAACCGGGGCGGGCTTATTATGCCGGTGTGACGGCCTCGTTTTGATGGATTATGCCCGCCGCTGGCGGGCATATTCTGGCGGCGGGTTAATGGCAGCGTGGTTTTTGGCTTGCCGGTTCGCGACTGATATCCAGCAATGCACTGCGAAAAGAGGCGTTAAACATGGGCCCGTGGCCCAGGCCCGGGTAATGCTGCAGGGCCGCGTTAACGCCGTTGTTCTCAAGCGTTCTCACGGTCTCCTGAACTTTTTGCAGGAGCTCGGCCATCTGGCGTTGCCTGCTATCCCCATTCGACGCTGAACCTTCCATTATGATGAGTTTTTTATGGCAGAACGGCGACGGCTTCACTGCCGTAAGGCGATTCAACAGGGCAAAGTTATCCCTGCTGAGTAACGGGCTGGCGCTGTAATAGATATGAAAGAAGGATGACGACAGCCAGGAGTCCAAAACGAACAGGCCGCCATAAGAATGTCCCCATACCCCGCGCCGTTCGGGGTTGATGGTTATTTCTTGTTCCACCTGCGGCGCGATATGTCTCTCCAGTAGCTGGCGGAACGCTGGCCCGCCGCCGGTCTTACGATGAAAACGCGGGCTATTTTCACTGTCATCGCGATCGATTCCCGGCGCCGACGTATAATCATAAGCTCTGCCGTTAAGATCAAACGGCAGGTTAGTCTGATAGCCAATCGCCACAATCACCGGCGGCGAGTGGTCTGCCAGTTGTTTGAGCAGCGCCTCCGGCAGTCTGTCCATCACTGCGTTGCCGTCCAGCATATATAAAACAGGATAACCCGACGGTGGGGCGGCTTTGTTGGGAATAGCGGTCCATACCCGGTAATGTCTTGCGCCATCGGCAGATTGAAAGTCATTGACCCTAAAATGGTAATATCCCGAACCTTTATCAGCAATATTCGGCCCTAATGGCTGCATATCCGGCTGCGCATAACTCAGCGCGCTAAAACAAAAACTCACTAAAAATAGCGCCATGCGATAGCACTTGTTGTGGTACTGGCGACCATACATCGGATGTTATTCCTTTTTGGCAGGTGAAGTTTTATCGGGGCAGTAGACGTAATCCGTCAATCAGCGCGCCGCGCCACCAGGCATAATCGTGACCGCCGGTGTACACGCAGCAATGGCTTTCAACGCCGGCGGCGCGCAATTTTTCATGCAACTGTTTGACCTGCGGGACCGTCGAACCTTCCAGCGATCCCACGCACAGATGCGTACGTACGGCTGGCGAGGGCGCGGATAACACATGTTCGCTGACCCATGAGCGCTCTTCTGCGCTGAAATGGTTCGGGCGGTTGCGGTTGTCCGGCGTCCACCACATTGAGGGGGAGTGGCTCAGCACCAGGCCGAAGCTCTCTGGCGCGTGGCGGGCCGCCATCAGCGCGGTCACGCCGCCGAGGCTTTGCCCTGCCAGCACCGTTTGTGTACGGTCCGCCCACCGCCGTTCCGGGTAGTTGGCGCGAAGGGTTGGCAGCAGGCGTTCGGCAATGTCGAGCACCAGCTCGCGGCGACCACCGAGGATTGCGACGCGTTCACCCGCGTTGATGTTATCAACGCCGAGTACGGCCACCGGCGCGATGCGTCCGCTGCGGATGGCGGCGTCAATGGCGGCGCTTACCCCAAGATGGTCGAACCAGATCTCGCCATCCGTGAGTACCAGTAAGCCCAGCGGTTGTACGACAGGAACGTCAGGAAGATACAGCCGCACACGGCGACGTTGTCCGGCGAGCCGATGTTCTGAGGTGAAAAGCTGCCCGGCGTAAGCGCGACAGCCTGACCACTCCTCCTGTGCCGGGGCATGATCCAGCGCCAGAACAGACTCCTGCGCATTACCCCGAACATTTATTCCCGGCGTGCTGTTCAGCGGGTCCGCCTTCCCGACAAGGGAGGCGAAACGGCTTCCAAGCTGCAATACCGTCTCGTCCGGGGTTTCCGGTGGTATTTCGACCATCGTATAGGAACCGCAGTAGGACGCCGGTAAGCGAAGCGTCAGATGCCAGATATCCGTTGTGGGCAGTTGCGTCATCATACCTTTCGCCACGTTATCTTTATCGGTGACACGGTTCAGGCGAACATAAACCCCCCGCAGAGGAGAGGCGGCACGCCACAGGAAGGTGACTTCCCGTTCATCGTCTGCGTCGTTAATGGCTGTCACCAGCGGCAGCGCGAGCGAGTTTGCTTCTCGCCAGAAGTGAGAAGCGTCAACCTGGCTTCCGGCGGCGAGTTGACGGCGAAGGCGCGTAGCGGTCTGTATAGCGACAGGAGCGAGGGGCGGGCTCAGTCTCATTCTTTGTATTCCATCTCGTTTATATTTCGGTCAGTATCAATAGCTAAAGCGGCTGTTACAGGAACAGCCGCTTGCGGGCTTTCTTTTGCGTAAATCGTGGCGATAAAAACTATCCTACGACCTCTCCTTGCGTATCGCGTGTCTGGCCGACGCTGGCCCGCCACAGACGAGCATACAGGCCATGAGCCGCTATCAACTGCTCATGGCTGCCATATTCAGCGATACATCCTTTATCGATTACGACAATAACATCGCAGCGGCGAGCGGTGGTCAGCCGGTGCGCGACGATAAGCGCGATGCGTTTCTCGGTATGCGTCACTCTGGTAAGCGAGGTTATTAAGCGCTCCTCGGCGCTGCGGTCGATACGCGCTGTCGCCTCGTCGAGCAGCAGAATGTGCGCCTGCGCCAGTTGGGCGCGGGCGAGGGCAATCAACTGACGCTGGCCCGCGGACAGATCTGTGCCGCCGTTATTGACCGGAGTACGAAACCCCAGCGGCAGATGTTGCACAGTTTCAAAGAGTCCCGCCTGTCGCGCCGCGATCTCCACCTCCGTGTCGCTGCTGTCTGGCCGCGAATAGCGGATATTTTCGACAATATCGCCGCTAAATAATGCGACATCCTGGGTGACCAGCCCCGTCTGGCGACGATAATCACTAAGCGACGCGGCATCAATTAGGCGCTCACCGACACGGATTTGCCCGCTGCCGGGAGAGTAGAGCCCGGCCAGCAGCTTGATCAGCGTCGATTTGCCGGCGCCGCTACGTCCGACCACCGCGACTACCGTTCCTGGCGGAATGGTGAGCGAGAGATTATCAAGCACAGGTTGCGTTTTTTCGGGATAGCGGAATGTCAATGCCTCCAGACGTAGCGCGCCGCCAGTGCCAGGCGTTATGGAGGACGGTTCAATATTCTCCGTTTCCTCAGTCGCCAATAGCGCATTGATATGTTTGCCGCTGGCGGTCGCCTGCTGCCAGGAATCGACAATGCCTGACAACTGCTGTACCGGGCCATAAAATTGTCCCAATAGCAGGAAGAACGCCGCCAGTATCCCGGGCGTCATTTCGCCTTCGGCGACCCGGGTCGCTCCGATTAAAAGCACGGCGGCATAGGCAGCCTCGGTGCAGAAGGTCAGGAACGGAAAATAAACGGCAAGGTATTTTTGCGCCCGCACGCGGGTGGCGCGGAAGTTGTCTGATAACGCCCGTAGCCTGGCGGCTTCCTGCTTCTGTTGGCCGTGTGACTGCACTACCCGCATACCGGAGACCTTTTCCTGAAGCGTACTGTTCACCTTACCAATTTCCAGCCGTGCCTGGGCGTAAGCAGGCGAGCTCAAACGGCGGTAAATCCACGTCGCCAGCACCACTACAGGCACGGCGCTTAATGCCGTTAATGCAAGAATGGGGTCAAGCCAGAACATTGCCGCGGCGATAGCGACCATCGTCACGATGCTGGTGGCCGCGCTGGCAAGACCGTTTTGCAGAAATCGGGCGAGTGAATCAACGTCGACGGTCATGCGAGTAAGACGCGAGTCGATGTGCTTCTCGTGCCAGGGAAGACTCAGGCGTAGCAGGTGGCTGAAGCTGCGTAAGCGTACCGTATGCTGTACCGACTCTGCCGCGCGGGCGGCGAAGATCGTTTGCAGCGCATAGCAGCACCAACCGATCGCCACCAGACACAGCGCGAGCAGAGCGCATATGCCAATAGTCGACATATCCCCTGCGGCAACGCCTGAGTCAATACCGCGCTGCAAAAGCACCAGCACGCCAACGCCTGCGGCGGAATCAAGCGCGATAAGCAGGGCGGCGATGACGAACATCCAGGCTACTGGCGTCAGCAGCGATGAGACTTGACGCCCGTGGCCTGCCAGCGCCATCTGTACGGCGCGTTCCGGAACGCGCGTCATTCGGTCGACAAAACCTTTTCCAGCGGGTGTCTGGCGCTCATGCGCGTCGTCGGATTTTACCGCCTGCGTTGTTGGCCATAGCGTACGTTGTTCTGCCGGGGCAAGGGCGAGAAAATCCCCCTCGCCGCTCATCAGCGAGCGAAACGTCGGACACCTTGCATCCAGCTCCGCCTGGGTACCGATATCCACGACGCGGCCTTTATCCAGCACGACGATCCGATCGGCTAACTGCAGTGTTGAACGGCGGCGTGCAATCACCAGCAGCATATGCTCATTATCGGCATAACGACCAAGAGCCGTGTTAATTTCCGCTTCAGTACCGGCATCGACCGCCGAGGTGGTGTCATCGAGAATCAGCAGTTCCGGCGCGGTAATCAGTGCCCGGGCTAGCGCAATACGCTGGCGTTGGCCGCCGGAGAGGTTGCTTCCGCGTTCGGTCAGTCGGGTGTTGAACCCCTGCGGTAGCGCATTGATGAACCCGCTGGCGCCTGCGGCATCGGCGGCGCGTCGAATGTCGTCCTGAGTCGCTTGCGGGTGCCCATAGGCGATGTTTTCCGCCACCGTACCGGCAAACAGAAACGCGTCTTCAAAAACTACGCCAACGCGACGACGAAGCGCCGTCAGTTTCAGGTCGCGAATATTCTGTTGGCCCGCAGTGGTGTTGAGCCACACCCCGCCGGAGGTAGGATCGTAAAAGCGCGCCAGCAACATCAGCAATGTTGATTTTCCGGAGCCGGAGGCGCCAACCACTGCCACGGTTTCACCGGCGTGAATGGAAAACGAGATCTCATTGAGGATACGGTTACCGTTGTCGTAGTGGAAACTCATCTTCTCCACGTCCAGCCCGATAATCTGACCTTCAACCGACTCAGTACCGTCTTCCATGCGAGAACGCGTGTCGATAAGCGCGAAGACGCGCTCCACCGACGCCTGTGTGCGCTGTGCGATAACCAAAAACGATGCCAGTACGCGGGTAGGGCCGGTCAGCATAGCGAGAAAACTCGCGAACGCAACGAAGGTTCCCAGATCGATGCGCCCATTCATTACCGACCAGCCGCCATAGCACAGCAGGACGATTTGCCCTATCACCGGTAGCGCCAGCATGATTGCGCCCGGCATCGCCTGCGAGATAGCGGCGCCGATGCGTACCCGCACCATCTGCCGCGACTGACCATCGAGCCAACGCGTTTCGCGCAACTCCGCCACGCAGGACTTCACCACTGAGATCTGTTCCAATACTTCGCGCATATGTTCCGTCATGTGCGCCAGCCGGTCTGAGGCAAGCCCCGTTTGCGCGAAAACACGGCGACGGGCGCGCAGGGCGGTAATGGCAAGGGCGGCCAGTACGCAAATCACGATAAGCGTCATGGATGGCGACATCCATAGCATCACCGCGATACCGGCCACATAGTAAGTGAGTACCGCCATCGGCACCGGGCACATTTGTAGCAAGGTGTGTACCTGTTGAAGATCGCTGTTGGTACGCGAAATGACCTGCCCGGTACGTAAGGCGTCCTGGCCTGCGCCGTCCAGTTTTTGAATACTGTCGAACGCACGGCTACGTAACGTATGCTGAACCCACAACGAGAGTTCCCCGGCATAGCCGCGGCGCACGTAATTCCCGATAAAATCAAAAAGGGCAATTAACAGCAGGCCGCAGGCAAGTAACGGTAGGCGGGTCGTATCGCCTGCTATCGCGTCATTGACGGCCTGACGCGTTATTAGCGGCGTCAGCGCAGCCAGTAAAATGGTCGATACTGATGCTACGATGACAATGATGCTCAGTGTTTTACGTTCCCAACACACGCGGGCAAGGCGAGCTATCCAGGCACGAGCGGGCATGGGGGAATGAGTCGCGGGCATTAAGCCTCCTTATCGGTGAAAGATGAGTTATGGCGACACAGCCTGGGCTCAGCCGCCATATTGTCATTGCGCTGCCGCGGTTAGCCGTGTTGCAGCATGGCGATCAGTTTTTTTGCCACCTCGGTCGGGCAAGGCTGGGCCGCCATTTCCGCCGCGACCTCCTGCGACGCCTCGCGAAGCGCGCGATTACCGAGGAAGGTATTGATCATGCTGCTCGTAAGCCCGCTCTTACCGGGAATAATGCCGCATCCGCGCTCGACCACGGCGCGGGCATTGACGGGTCTGTCGGCACCCTGGCCAAAGACTATCTGCGGAATGCCGGCATGCAGCGCCGTCAGGGTGTTGCCTGCGCCGCCATGGTGGATAAAACCGTCGGCGCCGTTAAGGAAAACGCCCATCGGAAGCCAGTCGACCAGACGGACATTCGGCGGCAGTGAACGTAAATCCGAGCGGGCGTTTGCCGGAAGATGCAGGATGATTTCGGCATCTACTTCGCCGGCAGAATCCATTACCCAGGAAATCAGATCCAGGCCATCCACCATCGGTTTGACGGTGCCGAGGCTGACCAGAAGACGCTTGCGATCAGGTGTACGTTCCCACCATTCTTCCCAGACGGCGCCGCCGTTATACGGGACGTATTGCATGGAGATAACCGGCTCTCCGTCATTTTGCAGAATGCTCATGCTGGGCGGTGTGACGTCTATCCACGCCAGATCTCTTGGTGGCGCGCTGACACCATGGCGGCGGTAGGCGTTAGAAAGTGATTTCGTCACGCCTTTGATGTGCCAGGGCGTATGACCGAAGCCGACGGTTTGCATCACTATCGGAATGTCATACTTAGCGGCAATCAGTGGTCCAACGACCCCAAGGGGAGGGTAGACGATGAGATCTGGCCGCCACTGCCCGGCGAACGCGACCAGCGGGTCAGTCATCTCTTCGCTGAAGAATGAGAAGTTCCCCATTTTTGTTCCAATGTTATTTTCTTTTCGCAATGCCTCCTGACGGCGATAACCCGCTTCCGAATCGAAACCAGGCGCAGCATCAAATACCACCAACCCAGCTTCGGCTGCTTTCTGTGCAAATTTTCCACCGCTTGCAATCAGCACTTCATGGCCATTAACACGAAACGCTTGCGCCAGGGACAGCACAGGGTATAGCAGTCCATACAGTGGTGGACCGACAAACAGAATACGCATGAGAAATCCTCTCTCTCCACGTCATACATCGAACAAGTCGTTAATGAGAATGATAATAATTACCAATATCATTTGTAAAATGCAATAACTAATACGACACTTGATCATGTGATGATTTTTTTCATAAAAATCGGGGAAGAGGAGAGCGTTAAGCGGTGAAGTTTGGTTTCAGACTTATTTACGCGCGTATGGTCGCGAAGGCAAAGCGCCAGGATTGGGGAACTGGATTCGCATACCAGACGCCCGTGGATTATTAATGATAACTTCGCACATAACCTTTCAGACAATGAGGTAAACGTACCGACAACAAGGTAACGGGAAGCGTAGGTAGTAGTATTGATAACGCGTTGCGGGGCAATTTAACGGTGTCCGGCGGCAGATCGTGTTCTGTGTGGACTTTCCGGCGTTAAATCCCGTATCACCTGCGAGCCTGGACTATCTCTGTGGTATCAACTTTGTAGTAATTTTGTCCCCTTCGTCTTCATTAGCCAATGAAACCGGCTTTACGTTACCGTTCGAATGTTGCGAACGAACAGCTCCTTATGCGGATATCGTCACCGCTCTGCGATTTTTATAGCGCATCAGCCACACGATTTATTGGTTCTTGAAAACCAAGGTTTTTGATAAAGCAATCCTCCATGAGAAAAGCGACTAAAATTCTTCCTTATCTGATGTAAAGGAGAAAATCATGGCTACTATTGGGTATATTCGGGTGTCAACAATTGACCAAAATATCGATTTACAGCGTAATGCGCTTACTTGTGCAAATTGTGACCGCATTTTTGAGGACCGTATCAGTGGCAAGATTGCAAACCGCCCCGGCCTGAAACGGGCGTTAAAGTATGTAAATAAAGGCGATACTCTTGTCGTCTGGAAATTAGACAGCCTGGGCCGCAGCGTGAAAAACCTGGTGGCGTTAATATCAGAATTACATGAACGTGGAGCTCACTTCCATTCTTTAACCGATAGTATTGATACCAGTAGCGCGATGGGGCGATTCTTTTTTCATGTAATGTCAGCACTGGCCGAGATGGAGCGAGAATTAATCGTCGAGCGAACCCTTGCCGGACTGGCTGCCGCCAGAGCGCAAGGACGACTGGGAGGACGCCCTCGGGCGATCAATAGACATGAACAGGAACAGATTAGCCGGCTATTAGAGAAAGGCCATCCTCGGCAGCAACTAGCTATTATTTTTGGTATTGGCGTATCTACCTTATACAGATATTTTCCGGCAAGCCGCATAAAAAAACGAATGAATTAAAATAAAAATTACAACAGGATGGATATAACATTTTTGTAATACAGACATATGGCATAAATAAACCGGAAGGGTATACGAAAAAGACAGCATCTAATTAAAAAGAGAAAAAATTCAACGCATTAACTTATATAGTGTAACGCGCTCACGATAAAGCCTATGTTATATCCAGCTATAGACGACATCGCTCAAAACACTACCAGACACAGTATTCACCTGGAAAGGCTTTTTAATCAAAACGTTAGATGTAAGCAATTACGGACAGAAAAAATAGTAAAGTTTATGCCTCAAGTGTCGATAACCTGGATGACACAGGTAAGCCTGGCATAACATTGGTTATCAAAAACCTTCCAAAAGGAAAATTTTATGGCACAAGTAATCAACACTAACAGTCTGTCGCTGCTGACCCAGAATAACCTGAACAAATCCCAGTCCGCACTGGGCACCGCTATCGAGCGTCTGTCTTCTGGTCTGCGTATCAACAGCGCGAAAGACGATGCGGCAGGTCAGGCAATTGCTAACCGTTTCACCGCGAACATCAAAGGCCTGACTCAGGCTTCCCGTAACGCTAACGACGGTATCTCCATTGCGCAGACCACTGAAGGCGCGCTGAACGAAATCAACAACAACCTGCAGCGTGTGCGTGAACTGGCGGTTCAGTCTGCTAACAGCACCAACTCCCAGTCTGACCTTGACTCCATCCAGGCTGAAATCACCCAGCGCCTGAACGAAATCGACCGTGTATCCGGCCAGACTCAGTTCAACGGCGTGAAAGTCCTGGCGCAGGACAACACCCTGACCATCCAGGTTGGTGCCAACGACGGTGAAACTATCGATATCGATCTGAAGCAGATCAACTCTCAGACCCTGGGTCTGGATTCACTGAACGTGCAGAAAGCGTATGATGTGAAAGATACAGCAGTAACAACGAAAACTTATGCCGATAATGGTACTACACTGGATGCCTCAGGCCTTGATGATACAGCTATCAAAGCGGCTATAGGTGGTACGCTTGGCACGGCTTCTGTAACCGGTGGTACAGTTAAATTTGACGCAGATAATAATAAGTACTTTGTTACTATTGGTGGCTATACTGGTGCTGATGCCACCAAAAATGGCGATTATGAAGTTAACGTCGCTACTGACGGTAAAGTAACCCTTGCGCCTGGCGCAACTAAAACCACAATACCGGCAGGTGCTACAACCAAAACAGAAGTACAGGAGTTAAAAGATACACCGACAGTTGTTTCAGCAGATGCTAAAAATGCCTTAATTGCTGGCGGCGTTGATGCTACCGATGCTAATGGCGCTGAGTTGGTCAAAATGTCTTATACCGATAAAAATGGTAAGACAATTGAAGGCGGTTATGCGCTTAAAGCCGGCGATAAGTATTACGCCGCAGATTACGATGAAGCGACAGGAGCAATTAAAGCTAAAACCACAAGTTATACTGCTGCTGACGGCACTACCAAAACAGCGGCTAACCAACTGGGTGGCGTAGATGGTAAAACCGAAGTCGTTACTATCGACGGTAAAACCTACAATGCCAGCAAAGCCGCTGGTCATGATTTCAAAGCACAACCAGAGCTGGCTGAAGCAGCCGCTAAAACCACCGAAAACCCGCTGCAGAAAATTGATGCCGCGCTGGCGCAGGTGGATGCGCTGCGCTCTGACCTGGGTGCGGTACAGAACCGTTTCAACTCCGCTATCACCAACCTGGGCAATACCGTAAACAACCTGTCTGAAGCGCGTAGCCGTATCGAAGATTCCGACTATGCGACTGAAGTCTCCAACATGTCTCGCGCGCAGATTCTGCAGCAGGCTGGTACTTCCGTTCTGGCGCAGGCTAACCAGGTCCCGCAGAACGTGCTGTCTCTGTTACGTTAATTTATTTCGTTTTATTCAGCCCCGTGAATCCGGGGCTTTTTCATTCAGCATAGATGAATATATCTTTATGGAATGTATAGCTGTAAATGATATTTCCTACGGGCGAGAGGCTGAAATATGGCCGCGGGATTATTCTATGCTTGCTCGTCGAGTTCAATTTCTACGTTTTAATGATATCCCTGTTCAATTGGTGAGTAATAATGCCCGGATAATCACAGGCTACATTGCGAAGTTTAATCCGAGGGAAAATTTGATTCTGGCTTCGGATAAACCTAAAGGAAATAAGCGCATTGAAGTTAAACTAGAGTCTCTGGCAATTCTTGAAGAATTATCAGGTAATGACGCTTTTAATCTTTCGCTGGTGCCGGCTGACGAATTTAATCTTCAGCAATATACTCCATCAAGAAGAGATTATTTCTCGATTTGCAATAAGTGCTATAAACAGGGAGTCGGTATCAAAATCTATATGAAGTATGGACAGGTTTTGACTGGCAAAACGACAGGCGTAAATGCGAGTCAGGTTGGTGTGAGGACATCCAATGGCAATCATATGCAAGTTATGTTTGACTGGGTGAGCAGGATCACGTCTTCGGACTACGCTGAATAACGCCTACGGTAATAAAAAATTGCGTGAGAAAATATTGCTCCTGGAGGAACAGAGACCATTCGACAGCGCATAGATAGTTTCGCCGCTGCTCGTGCTGTAAGTATCCCGCATAATCGTGCCATTCACATTTAGAGATCATCCGGCATAATCAATCTGCCAACGAAGGAGATCGCTATGCGTAAAGCCCGTTTTACTGAGCATCAGATCATCACTGTGATTAAGTCGGTTGAAGCTGGACGAACCGTTAAAGATGTCTGCCGGGAGGCCGGTATCTCTGAGGCCACCTACTATAACTGGAAGTCCAGATACGGCGGCATGGAACCTTCTGATATTAAAAAGATAAAAGATCTTGAGGACGAGAACCGACGCCTCAAACAGATGTTTGCCGACCTGAGCCTTGAGAACCGGGCGCTGAAAGACGTTATCGAAAAAAAGCTTTAAAACCAGCCTTTAAGCGTGAGCTGGTCACTCATCTGATAACGGCATTCGGACTCAGTATCCGTCAGGCCTGCCGGAGCCTGAACCTGAGCAGAACGGTTGTCCGGATAACACACGTGACGAACCCGTTATTACCGCACTGCAGGCGGCAGCTGAACGGTATCCACGATACGGTTTTCCGAAGCTTTTTCAGGTTCTGCGGCGGCAGGGATGCATGTGGAATCACAAAAGGATCCACCGTATTTATTGTCTGCTGAAGCTGAATTTTCGCCGTAAGGGCAAACAACGGCTGCCGGTGCGTAACCCCTCGCCACTGGCCACGCCGGAAGCGCTGAACCAGAGCTGGTCTGTTGATTTTATGCATGATGCCCTGGTCTGTGGGCGTCGTTTTCGCACGTTCAATGTCGTTGATGACTTTAACCGTGAGGCGTTGTCGATTGAAATAGATCTGAATCTGCCAGCCCCACGAGTGGTCCGGGTGCTTGACAGGATCGCGGCAAACCGTGGCTATCCGGCCATGCTTCGCATGGATAACGGCCCAGAATTTATCTCTCTGGCACTGACTGAATGGGCAGAGAAACATGCCGTAAAACTGGTGTTTATCCAGCCGGGTAAGCCGACACAAAATGCTTTCATTGAGCGTTTTAACAGGACATATCGCACAGAAATACTCGATTTTTATCTGTTCAGAACGCTGAATGAAGTACGTGAAATCACGGAAAAATGGTTATCAGAATATAACTGTGAACGCCCGCATGAATCGCTGAACAATATGACACCGGAGGAATACCGACAGCACCATTATTTGGCCGGGAACTCAAAAAATGTATGGAACTAAAACGGGTCTATTTACAATTTGACGTCAATGCCCGTGAGGCTCTCAGCAATCCTCACCAGGCGGCAATAGATGTAAAAAAGCCCGCAGAGCTTGTGCTGTGCGGGCTTTCTGTACTTCACCGGACGTATCCGGATCATTATTTGGTGGAGCTGGCTGAGAGCGACACCAAATACTAACTGTCTGATTCTTTGAGCAATGTAGCGGGAATCAATGTCACATGACTATGGCACATTAAGGCAGTAATTTTCAAGTGGTTACACAAGCTTGTTCATATCAATGTTAAAACCAGCTTGTTTCATTTCTTTGGCTAACTGAAGATGCCATGCGTTTGCCTCGTCCATTTTTATGTAGACGACCCCACTAATATCATTCGGAAGTTCTATTGCTCCATCAACCAAAGCTACTACACGATCTCTTCCTAACTTACCTATCAAAAAACCATGTTCGAAAACAACGTTTTGACGGGCTCTTAACTGTAGGTCGTCTGCATTGTCTTTGGCATTGCCTATATCGTCCGGCGTGTATAGCACAACAGCAAATCCCACATCAGTAAACTGCTCGATTTTCTCTATTATGGTTCTACCAGAGCTTGCTTGTTCATGCAGAATAATAGCTTTGTAATCCAATTGTTCTACAAAACGAGCAGTCTTGATCTTCGCTGCATCATCATGCCCGTGAACAATGAAAACTTTGTCAGACTTTGTATTTGTTGTTGATTTATTTGGTTTTTTTGATGCGATCGGTTTTTTGCTGCCAGCGGGACCAGTGATGAATTCATCAGTTACATCAGGAGCTCGATATATCGCACGTTCTAGGTAAGACGGTCCGCCAAACATAATCACACTTGAATTTCGATCTTCTGCTTCTATCGCAGGTATGAAAGATTCAATGCTGGCTTCAGTAGCCTTAACAGTTAATCTGTTGATTTCTGATGTTTGAATAGTCGTGCCGTTTACTGTAATTGGGTTGCCTAGCTCGTAAGGTTCTATGAAGCGAGCAATCAGCTGCTCTTTGGTGAGATCTGTTTTGTTTTCTTCAGCACCATCTTTGCCAGTTTTTACTGGTTTCTTTTCAATAACAACGTGATACAACATATCATTTTCCTTGTATGGCACGATAATTACTTTTAGTCTACTTGCTGTTTTAAGTACCTTGTTCTGAGCGCTTTTTTGTGGCTTTGAGCTGCTGTGTAAAAAAACGAGCTCTATCTTTTTGTCTGAAGTCAACTTGACCGGCTGCATGCAGTTTACCTGCTAGCTTTTCTAGATGGATTATTTTTGTAGCGTTGTCTTTTGCTTCAGCCAAAGTAGCGAATTCTTTTCCTATTGAATCGTTATGTGCCCAACGTACCTTAAGTTCCCCATCCTGAATGACTATCCCCGTAAGCAGCTTTCCCTCTGATGACGGATAAAATCGCTCTTTTTTGTCTTTAGAGGTGAGTCCATGGGAACGAATACATTTTTTAGCTTGGGCGGCAAATCCTTTTGGGATTTTCGAACCAGAGAACGCCACATCGTCAACATATGCCGTAAATACTAAGCTGTTTGAGGCCGCAAGGTTGCTAAGCTCGTCGAACATGTCTTTATTGGCCCAAAACGCCATAGCCATGCTTATCGGACTGCCTGTGGGCACTTTTCCTGCAAAGGTTGAGAGATTGGTCATGATATAAGCTACATCAGGTGACATCTCAAATTTTTCTACAAATGCCTTGTAGACCTTTGCAGCCCTAGTCGAGGGGAAAAACTTATGAATGTCGAGTTTCAGAAGTTCAGTTGCTAGCTTATGTGATTCTACATTAGTAAGTGTTGAATGCTTCTTCCGACCAGAGTGAAGATATGGAGGTAGTTCGATTCTGCTCAATAAAACGCCGATTTTCCTATGAACCGCTTTGAGCTGAGCAATTGGTTCCTGTATTGTCCTTCCGGCATCATTTACAAATTCTTTGTACGCTGAGTCAAGCATTAGCTTGTCTGCTTGTTTCTTGGATAGCCCTATGATTTCAAGTGATTTTCTTTTATTTTTAAGCTTGAATAGAGGCGATTGATTCAGGGGATAAATCTTTGGGGGACTTTGAAGACTAGGGGTACGTTTTGTGCTTTTCATCGTTGTTGTTCCTATCCATTATAGCCTCCATTACAGGAATCCCTTGATGGATGCAAAGATGGAGGCAACAGCTTCAGAATGAAAAACAGCAGAAATCACTTCGCTGATAACTAAGGTAAACAAGAGATTACCGGCATCTTTGGAGTATTTCTTTAGTCTTTCCTTCACACAAAACGTTTGCTGAACACTAGCCTGGTATTTTTTACGTGTCTTTCGACTTGTATTTGTCTTTCGACGTTTACGTGTCTTACGACTCATAATTACATCTCCTTCTCAGTTCCCGGTCACCACTATGGTTACCGGCCTCGCCTGAACTGACAGGAATAAGAGATGTTCAGCAATTAACCCCAGTATTCGACGTCACTGTGTGACGTCCCCTCGCCACAATCCGGCAATCCCAACTGTTACAGCAAGTACCAGAGCGTTGGTGATGCGTTAGCATCGTAACGTTGGAACATTGAGAACGTGTGGCATGCGTCGTGTGGGGAGAGAATAGAGGCCGAAGCCTCCACGATGGCTGACAAGCAGACCATCAAGCTTTTGCGAGGAGCTCTCTCCTAGGTACTAGCGGGGATATTTTATGATCATATTCATGTGGTTAGCAATAGAGCAGAGGATGAAGTGGTCAACTAAAACTGGCCACGGCTTTAGAGTTTTTCCAGTATCGGTTTTCCGATTCGTTTGGGAGTAATCCACCGTTATAGTCATGCGGCCTTAACGAGCTGTAATACCCGACGATATAGTTTGTAATCGCATGAGCAGCTTCGCTAAAGTTTGTATAACCAGTCACTGGCACCCACTCGTTTTTCAGACTTCTGAAGAAGCGTTCCATCGGGCTGTTGTCCCAACAGTTTCCTCGTCGGCTCATACTCTGCCTGATCCGGCAACGCCACAGTAACTGCCGGAACTGTCTGCTTGTATAGTGGCTACCCTGGTCACTGTGGAACATCACTTCGGCTGGTTTACCGCGAGCTTCCCACGCCATTCCCAGCGCTTTGATGGTCAGCCTGCTGTCCGGCGAGAATGACATTGCCCAGCCCACCGGTTTCCTTGCGAACAGATCGAGAACAACTGCCAGGTAAGCCCAACGCTTGCCTGTCCAGATATATGTCACATCACCGCACCACACCTGGTTAGGTTCTGTCACTGCGAACTGTCGCTCAAGGCGATTCGGGATAACGATGTGTTCATGACCACCACGTTTATACCGGTGGGTAGGCTGCTGACAACTCACCAGCCCCAGTTCTTTCATGAGCCTGCCGGCAAGCCAGCGTCCCATTCTGAAACCTCTCATGGTTGCCATAATCGCGATGCTTCTTGCGCCAGCAGAGCCATGGCTGATGTTATGCAGTTCCAGAACCTGACTACGTAACACAGCTCGCCTGCCATCTGGCTTTTCGGGGCTTTTTTCCCAGTATTTATAGTTGCTTCGATGAACCCCGAACACGTGGCAGAGTGTGACCACAGGATACTGCGCTCTGAGTTTCCCGATTAACGAGAACTGTTCAGGGAGTCTGACATCAAGAGCGCGGTAGCCTTTTTTAATATGTCGTTTTCCATTTCAATGCGTTGTAGCTTTTTCTTCAGCTCACGTATTTCAATTTGTTCCGGGGTTATAGGGGAGGCTTTAGGTATTTTGCCCTGTCGTTCATCCCGCAACTGCTTTACCCATCGCGTCATGGTAGAAAGGCCCACATCCATAGCACTGGCCGCAGCTGCAACGGTGTAGTTCTGATCAAGGACCAGTTGAGCGGATTCGCGTTTAAACTCTGCACTGAAATTTCTTTTTTTCATTGAGGCACCTGTAATGTTCTGAGGTGAGCATATCACCTCTGTTCAGGTGGCCAAATTCAGTAAACCACTTCAAAACGCTTCCTGAACCACCAGGTGTGGTTACGCTTATAGAGGTAATGGGGGATGCTGTTTGATGGCATATGGTACACTCCTGAGTCACAGTTGTGCCACACGCCCAAAGAAAAACGGCCTGAAACTCCAAGAGAATCAGGCCGTTATATTTGGTGGAGCTGGCGGGAGTTGAACCCGCGTCCGAAATTCCTACATCCTCGGTACTACATGCTTAGTCAGTCTTTACATTCGCCTGGCACCTGCGGACGGACACGCCACTACCAGACTAGCCTGATTCGTTTTAACGCTTCAACCCCAGGCAGGGCATCCGCGCGATCTCTTTTGGGTTTGACCTCTCTTGATCCCCGTCCTAAGAGCGGAGGCTAGGGAGAGAGGGCTCTAAGCAGGTTATTAAGCTGCTAAAGCGTAGGTTTCGTCGTTTGCGACTATTTTTTTGCGGCTTTTTACGAGGCCAACCGCCCCTCGGCATGCACCTTGGGTTTCGCAAATCCCGTCGAATCCAGAATCAGCCCCAGTGTGTAAGGTAAGTATAACAGACTTGTGACACGCGTGACCAGCCCCCGTATCTTCTTATCTTCAACGATTTACCGCTCGCGCAGCGCTTCTTTCGCGCGATTAAACGGTTTGATTAAATAGTCGACAATGGTTTTTTCACCGGTTTTGATATCCACCGTGGCGATCATGCCTGGAACAATCGAAAAACGGCGTCCTGATTTATTTTGTAGATAGTCCTGGTGGGTGCGGATAAACACGCGATAGTAGAAAATTTCCGGTTTCACTTTATCCTGAATGGTGTCCGGTGAAATGGTCTCCACCACGCCGTCAAGCCCGCCGTAAATGGCGTAATCATAAGCGGTAATTTTAACCAATGCGCGTTGGCCGGGATGAATAAAGGCGATATCACGCGGCGAAAGGCGGGTTTCAATCAGCAGACGATCGTCTACCGGCACTATCTCCATCATCTCGCCGTTAGGCGGGATCACGCCGCCAATCGTCGTGACCTGGATATTTTTAACAATGCCGCGTACCGGCGAACGCACGGTGAGGCGGGTGACGGAATCCTCGCGTCCTTTTAAAATGGCGGAGAGCATATCGACTTCAGCGTTCGCTTTCGATAACGCTTCGCGTGCCTGCACATAATATTGTGAGCGCAGATCGGTAATTTTTAAGCCTAAATCGCTTTTTTGTCGTTGCAGGCGTAGCACTTCAACATGACTGGCCGCGCCGCTTTTCTCCAGACGCTGGGTAATGGCCAGCTCTTTATTAACCGACGCCAGCGCATCCCGTAGCTCGGCTTCGGTATCGGACAGCTGCGCGCGGCGGCTTTTATAGAGACGCGTCTCTGCGGCAATCAGATCCGGCCAGCCGTTCAGCTCAGCGGGGAAGGCGAGAGGTAAGTCGTTGACTTCCGCGGTTAACCGTGCGCTGGAGGCGAGTGAAGCGCGATATTTTGCCGCACTTTCACCAACATTGGACGCCAGACGCGTCGGATCAAGCCGGGCGACAATCTGGTTAGCCTGAACTCTGTCGCCTTCCCGCACCGTCAACTGCGCCAGAATGCCGCCATCCAGCGACTGCAGAACCTGTTCGCGTGAACTGGGGATCACTTTCCCGTTGCCGGTGGAAACCTCATCCAGTCGGCCAAACCACGCCCAGATGCCGAGAATGAGAAATAACAGTGAGCAGATCAGAACAATACGACCCGCGCCGGAAAACGCCCGTTCACGCTGAATATCGGGATCGTCCATCGCGGCATCATGCTGATTGATTTTCATTTTTCCACTCCCGACGGTGACTTTGCATCCGATCCGCGTTAAGCGCCTGCGCTTTTGGCGCATCCATCACCAGTTGTCCTTCTTTCAGGACAACGACACGCTCAACCAGCTCCAGTATTGGTACCCGGTGCGTCGCGACGACCAGGGTTCGATTGCCAAGCCACTGATGTAACCGCTGAATAAACTCTCGTTCCGTATGCTCGTCCAGCGAGGCGCTGGGTTCGTCAAGTAGCACAATATTGGGGGAGCGCAGCAGCATTCTCGCCAGCAACAGGGACTGACGCTGCCCGCCGGACAGGCCGTTACCACCCTCCATAATGGGATGATCCAACCCTTTTGCCAGCCGCCTGACGAAGACGGCGCCGCCGCTGACTTCGAGCGCGTCAAAAATCTGTTCATCGTTGGCGTGCGGCGCGCCGAGCGTCAGGTTCTCTCGTAGGGTGCCGAAGAAAAGCCGCGCGTTCTGGCTAAGAAAGCCGATGTTGCGGCGTAAATCCGCCATATCGATGTGCGACAAGCTGAGATTATCAAGCCGGGCATCTCCCTGAATCATCTCCAGGCCGCCCGCCATCGCCTGTAAAAGTGTGGATTTACCCGCGCCGTTACGCCCCAGTATCGCAATCCGCTCGCCTGGCATGATCTCCAGACGCACGAGGCGCAGCGGTATGCGTTGATCGTCGTTATGGTAACGAAACTGAGCGTTTTCAAAGAGGTAATGCCCGTGGAGGATGTCGCGGTGTATCAGGCTATCGTCATGCTGTGTCTCGGTGGGCAGTTGCATAATGTTGTCGAGACCCATCTTCGCCGCTTTCACCTGCTGCCAGCGCGCCAGCACGCCGCACAGGTTAGCCATTGGCGCGATCATCCGCGAGCCGAGCATCGACGCGGCGACCACGGCGCCGGTAGTCATACTGCCTTCAATAACCATCGGCGCGCCGAACATAATCACTGCGGCATACACCAGACTTTGTACCGACATCCCCCAACTGATAAGCCCTTGCGTGAGTTTGCGGGTGCGTAGACCCGACTCGCCGGTAATACGGATATAGCTATTCCATTGCTGAAGAAAGCGGTTCTCCGCCTGCATCAGTTTAATATCTTCCAGCCCCTGAACGCTTTCGACCAAGACTGCATTGCGTAGCGTCGCTTCGTGGGCGGCCTGGTTGGCGAGGACAGCCAGTTTTTTTTGCAGTGCGACGCCCGGCAGGATCATCAGCAGAGCCGCCACGGGCGCTATCCATGCCAGCGGTGGGGCAATAATCGCCAGGACTATCATAAACAGGAAAAAGAAAGGCAGATCGACAATGGTCGCCAGCGTTGAAGAGGTAATCATCTCGCGGATCTGCTCCAGTTCGCGTAACTGCGAGATAAAACTGCCTGTGGAACGGGGAATAGCGCTGTTGCGCAGCCTTAACGCATGACCGAATACCCGATCGGAAATGCGCATATCGGCGCGTTTACCGAGCACGTCCATAATGTGCGTACGCGCTTCACGCAGCAGAAAACCGAACAGCACCGCTACCAGCACGCCGAAGGAGAGAACGTACAGGGTAGGATATGACTGAGCGGGGATCACCCGATCGTAAACCTGCATAGAGAACACAATCCCGGCCAGCGACAGCACGTTAATCAGAAAGGCGGCGACCATTACCGGTAAATAAGGGCGAATATCCTGCAGAACCAGCTCGCGCATCCAGTCAGGTTTAAAGCGGGAGATATAGCGGTCGACGCGGCTATCCTTGAGCGCCGATAGCGGGCGTAGCGCGGCAACATAGAGGATCTCCGGCAATAACTCGCTGAGCGTCAGGCGGTTACGCTGACCCTCTTCTTCAATCACAAAAACGTCTACCGCATCTTCGCCATTAACATGTTCGATGACCAATAACTGCCCGTCCCGGAGCTCGACAACCAACGGCAATCGCCACTGACTAAATGCCGTTTTGTCTATGTCCGGCGCATGAAAGGATAAACCCGCCTGCCGCGCGAGCTGCGTTAAGGCGGTCGTTCTGCTTTTACCCCTAAACCACGGGGCGTTGGCCTGAATTGAACCGGGAGAACAGGCAACGCGATAATGACCGGCGACATGGCTGATGGCCTGCGCCCATTGGCTTAGCGCGCGCTCACTGAGTACCTCTTCTACATCGGGGGCGGCGCGGGTCATGGCTGGATCTCCACGGATTGAATGCTGCGATGATTTAACGCGAACGCCTGACGAAGCGCGCCGGTGTTATACAGACAGTTCAGTTGTAACTGATGCAACTGGCTTTCCGTTTGCAGTTCGGCAAAACGCGCCTGGTAAACTTCCTGCTCCGCATTAAGCACGTCGAGCAGCGGGCGGGAACCGAGGTCAAGGTATTGCTGCTGATACAGTTCGCGCGTACGTTCGCTAAGCTGCTGTTGCCGACGAAGGATTTGTAACGCGCTGGCAAGACTCATTGCCTGGCTGCGCGCCTCCATCAGTTTCTGGCGGACATCAAGCCGGGTGCGTTGAATGGTCGACTGAGCCGCGTCTACCGCATGGCTGGCGGCGTTGCGTCGGGCAGTCAGCCCTCCGCCCTGGTAAAGCGGCATCTCAACTTTCACCCAGGTGGAATACTGGGTTTTATCCAGCACTTCATGACTGGGATATTTATCATTAAGATAATGTTGTACAGAAGGTTCGAGCGAAATCGTCGGCGTCATTTGCGCGCTGGCATAGTCCAGATTCGCCCGCGCAACGTTGGCCTGCGCCCAGGCGGCCAGTACCGCGGGCACCAGTCGATCGTCGGGAGTCGCCGTCTCACAGCTGCGAGCGAGTTTCGCCGGGAAGTCATTATTGATGCCGTTAAGCGAATTCCAGCCCAGCCAGCTCATCAGTGAGGCTTTCGCACTATCGAGATTGGCCTGATACTGCGCCAGTTGCGAGCGGGCGGATTCGATTCTGGCTTCGGTTTGCACCACGTCAGAGAGCGACGTAGCGCCTTCATCGCTGCGCTGCCGGATAAGTTTACCGATGCTGTCCAGCGCGACGAGCTGTTCTTCCGCCGCTTCTACCATTTGCTGCCAGCTCTGCGTTTGTACAATGGCGTTGGCGGTTTCGTGCGCGACGGTATCAATACTGAGCAACACATTGGCCTGTTGCTGCGCTGCGCCTGCGGTTTCGGCGCGAACCTGGCTTGCCACTTTGCCGAAGTCATAAAGCATTTGCGATACCGACAGCACTAGCGAGGGGCTATACCCGTGATCGGTGTAGGTATTGCTGTACCCATTGTTCACGCCAGCGCTGACTTGCGGATAATATTTCGATTTGGCGACCTCTATTTGTTCATTCTGTGCGAGCAGTTTGCCGATGGCTTCGCGAATAGAAGGATGCCAGTTAACGGCGCGATTGACCGCGTCATTGAGCGTCAGGTTGCCCGGCGCGGCGGCGCTGAGCGGCAACTCAGCGGCGGAGCCATCCAGCGAAGGAAGCATCTGGTCCGTTGCTAATCCTTCGGATGTGATAATTGGCAGCGCTTCTGCGCCCCGGGGCTGGTGATGAAACAAAGCAAATGCCAGTACGATGGCGACAGGCGCGACTCTTCCCATAGTTTATCCCTTTTAAATATCACCGCTTGTTGCCCCGAACGTCGTGGCGTTCGGGGCTTTTTTATCAACCGCCGGTTATCAGGTGGTTGTTCTGCAACAGATCATTTAACGTGAGCTGCACATTCTCCAGCGTGACAAGGTCAGTGGATTTAAACGCGCTACCGGCGCCGTCGCGATCGACGGATATCACCGTATTGGCACCGCTGGTATGAACCTGCACAAAGTTACCCAGCGTCGCCGCCTGGTGATCCCAGCCGGTCAGCAGTTCGTGGATATCGATCTTGTCGCCCTGCGCGGTGGAGAAGTTTTGCCAGCGATCGGCGCCGTTGCCGCCGGTCGCGTCCGCGCCGTTTAACAGGTGGTAAATCAGCGTATCGCCATAGGCGGAGCCGATGAGAACATCGTTTTGGTTGGTACTGACGATTTGCGGCGCCATATCAATGGTCAATGTGGCGCTATCCGTATGACCCATCTTGTCATCCAGTTGATAGGTAAAGACCTCTTTACTGGTGATGGACGACATCGCGACGCCATTATTCAGGGTGTAGGTGTAGGCGCCATCAAGGTTAATTTGCAATGTGCCGTAATGTCCCTGAATCGTGGCGCTGGTGGTATTCGCCGCGGCGTCCAGCGTGGCGGCGCTGCCGTTATACCCGCTAATGCTCAGGCGGGTATTCACCGTATTAAGCTGATCCATCGCCCCCGCCGCATCGCTGCCGTCAAAAATATTGCCGGGAACGGTATGCGTTCCGGACGTTTCAAAATTATCCAGATCGACGGTGGTGCCGATGACGCGTGGCGTGATTGTCGCCGCCCCGGCCAGGGTATTGGTGCCGGTGAAGTTAAGCGTGTACGTTCCGGCATCCAGCTCCAGGCCGCTCAGGTTAACGGTCACCGTCGCGCTGCCCAGCGTGATATTCGCCACCGGAACGGTTCCGTTGCGTATGACGGTCCCGTTCTCCTGAATGGCCCAGCTAATATTCAGATTGCCCAGCGTAATGAGCGTGGAGACATCAAAAACCAGTGACGCGCCTTTAAGTACGGTGCCCGTTGCAACGTCAAAGGTGCCGCTCCCGCTGCCCGATTTGCCGAGTAGCCCCCAACTGGCGCTGCCGACGCTGGAGTCCAGCCAGGCAGCGGTATCCTGAAGCGTGGCGACGCTAAGGGTATCGCTGACATCATTAATCGCATCCAGCGCCCTGGCGGTTGGCGTGATATTGAGCGAGGCCGTATCGGTATCGCCGTTTGGCGCTTTGACCGTATAGATAAAGCTGTCCGGCGTTTTAATGCTGTCGGCGCCGACGCCGTTCTTCAGCGTGTAGGTATAGTTGCCTCTTGCGTCAATGATGAGCGAGCCATACAGCCCGTTTACCTCCGTCGTGCCGGTCGCCGCAATCGCCACGCCGTTTACTTCAGTGAGGAGGGCGCCCGTAGGGGCGACATCATTGGTCAGTACGTTGCCGGTGGTGTTGGCGGTGATACTGTCAACGGCATAGGTGTGGTCCTGGGAAATCGCCAACGTATAGCCAGTGAGGACGCTAATGCCGCTGGCGGTATTCAGCACGAACAAGTATTCGCCGCCAGGCAACGTCAGGGTCAGCGGCTGGGACTGTCCGGCTAACAGCAGGGTGTTAATCCAGCCCTTTTCCACCCGGAACTGCTCATATTGCTGAATGGCATCGTTGAAGCGATAAACGTACAGATCGAACGTGGAAACCAGTGAGACGCCGCCGACGGTTCCCTGTAACGTTATGGTTCGCGTAGCGCCTTCTTCAACGTTAAAGATGATCGGATTAGTCATATCATCAAGCAGATTCGCGTTCAGTACATTACCAAGTCCGACGCTTAATACCGTGACGCCGCTTTGTGTCGAGGGACCGTTGTTGACGTAGCTAACGTGAGTATCAAAGACCAGAGAGGCGTTATTGTCTGTCGCTATCACACTGCCCGGTACAGGCGCGGGACCCAAATTAATAACCAGTTGCGCGGCGCTGCTACCGACGCCATTCTGGGTGATGGTGTAGGTGAAGCTCTCTTTATGTCCGTATCCCGCCGTGGGCTTAGTCAGCGTGTAGGTGTAACTGCCATCCTGATTAATGTGCAGCGTGCCGTATTGTCCCTGGATATCCACGCCACCCGCGCCGACCGGCGTACTGACGCCGTTGGCGTTGGTGATGGCGGTGACCGTGGTGCCCGTCGGCGCGGTATCATCAGCCATGACGTTGCCGGTACTGATGGTTGGCCCGCTAATAATACCTGCGCTGGTCTGGTGTACATCGACATCCAGGCTGGTATATGACCCGGTGGCGAGCAGACTGGTATTATAAGTGAGTACCCGGTACTGGCCTTCGCCCAGTCCGCTCAGGTTCAGGGTAACGCCGCTCCCGGTCAGGGTAAGCAAATTCGCGAAGTCGCCAACGGCGGTGTTGACGATCGTCGTCCAGGCGCCGAGGCTGGTGTCGTAGCGCTGTACCACAATCTCCTGAGTACTGAGCAGTGAAAGCACGATTCCCGTTGCGGCGGCATCGATGGTGACGTCGCCCGTACCACCTTCAGCAATGGTGAACTCAACCTGAGCGGTATCGTTACCCAAAACCGAGGCGACATTGCCAAGCGCGCCAACCAGCAGCAGGCCGTAATCCGAATAGTTTTGCGTGCTGGTGACGGCGGTCGAGGTCAGATCAAGACTGGTGATGTTATCCCTTGCCGCCAGCGGCAGAACCGGTGCGGTAATGCCTAACGTGCCGGAGGCGTTACCCGCAGCGTCAGTGGCCGTCACGTTAATGAGTTGGCCTTCAATTTGTTTTGTCGGCAAGGTGAGAGACCATGCGCCGTTGCTGCCGGCGGTGGTGGTGAGCGTCACGCCGCCCGCCAGCGTGACGGTTACGGTGCTGTTTGCCTCTGCCTGTCCGGAAAGTGAGCCGCCATCGGCGCTGAGCGTACCTGACGGCGTACCGGGCGCCAGCGTATCGACAATCACCGTCGCGGCGGTGGAGACGCTGCCTGTACCGTTGGCGTTAGTCGCGGTGGCGGTGAAGGCGTGGCTGCCTTCGGTCAAATTGCCTGTCGGGGTAAAGCTCCAGTTTCCGCTGGCGTTCGCCGTGGTGGTGCCGAGCAGCGCCCCGTTGTTATAAATGCTCACCGTGGCGCCCGCCTGAGCGGTACCATTCAATGTGGGTTGTGCGTCATTAGTGACCTGGCCGTTGGCGATAGCGCCGGTATAAATACCCACATCATCTACTACGTTGGTGATGATCGGTGCTTCCGGCACACGCGTATCGGGCGCGGTAAATCCGGCGGCAATGCCTGTGTTGCCTGCTTTATCCTGGGCAAATGCCAGTAGCGGCTGACCATTGGTCTGCGCGGGCGTGAGTGTGGCGGTGAAGCTGCCTGTACCGTCGGCGGTGGCGGTTCCCAGTACCACACCAGTCTCAGAGGTAATCGTCACTGTACTGCCTGCTTCCGCGGTGCCCGTCACGCGATTACCGGTAGCATTGATGACCAGGTTGCCGGGCGCGCCGGGCGCAATGGTATCCACGATAATCGTTGTCGATGGCGAAGCGGCGCTAACGTTGCCAGCCGCATCGGCGGCGCTAACGCTATAGGCGTGACTTCCCTGGCCGAGCGCGGAGGTTGGCGTCCAGCTCCAGTTGCCGCTGGCATTGGCGTTCACGGTCGCGACCAGCGCGCCATTATCGAAGATGCTTACCGCGCTGTTGGCTTCCGCAGTACCGTTGAGCGTCGGCTGTGTGTCGTTGGTCGATTGTCCATTGCCAATGGCGCCGGTATTGTTCGGGACATCATCAACGATGCTGGTTATAAGCGGAACCGTTGGCGCAAGGGTATCGACCACGATAGTAAAACCGCTGGTGGCCGGGCTAACGTTGCCTGCCGGGTCGGTGGCGGTCACTGTTAATGTGCGCGTGCCGTCGTTTAACCCTGTCGTCGGCGTGAAGCTCCACGCGCCGCCCGCGTTAGCCGAGGTGACGCCAAGCAGAGTGTTGCCATCATAGATACTGATCACGCTGCCCGCTTCGGCAGTGCCGTTCAGCGTGGGGCGGTTATCATTGGTTATCTGACCATTAGCGAGATTTCCTGTGACCCCGCCCGCGACGTCATCCACTACGGACGTCAGGATCGGCGTTTGCGGCGCGGTGGTATCGACCGTCAGGGTGAAAGCCGTACTGTTCGGGCTGCTGTTTCCTGCGGCATCGGTGGCGACGGCGGTGATGACGTGCGTTCCGCTTGCCAGCGTTGAGGTGGCGACGCTCCACGCGCCGTCAGGCTGAGCCGTTGTCGTGCCAATGACCGTACCATTTTCATAGAGCGTAATCGTGGCGCCGGCTTCTGCGGTGCCGCTGAAGGTTGGCGTAGGATCGTTGGTATTTTGGCCGTTCGCGATCGTGCCGAGGCCTGGCGCCTGATCGTCACTGACTGATGTGATTACTGGCGTCAGCGGCGGCGTGGTATCGACGACGAAATTAACGCTGTCTGAAACGGGACTGGCGTTGCCTGCGGCATCAACGGCAATGACGGTAATTACATGGTTGCCCGTCGCCAGAGAGGCATCGGGCGTGTAGCGCCAGCTATTGCTATTGTCGGCGGGAATTTCAGCCAGCAGCGTGCCGTTATCGTAGAGACGAATAGCTGTGTTGGCTTCACGGGTGCCGCTAATGACAGGGCGCGCCTCGTCTGTGATCTGTCCTGAACTCAGATTGCCGGTAATGGGGCCCGTACCGTCGTAGACCGTATCAATAACAGGCGCGGCGGGAGCCGTGGTATCAATAGTAAACGAGCGTATTTCGGACGCGGCGCTGGTATTGCCTGCCGCATCGGTTGCTGTCGCCGTCAGGTTCCAGACGCCCGCGCCCAGCGAGGTAGACGGCGTTAAGCTCCAGCTACCGTTGGCCTGAACTTGCGCCGTGCCGACCAGCGCGCTGCCATTATAAATCGAGATGGTTGTACCCGCCTCACCGGTACCCGAGAGTGTTGGTCGGGTTTCGTTCGTCGAGCCGCCGTTGGGGACGATGCCCGTTACTGGCGCCGTATTATCTGCCACGCTGGCGATAACCGGCGCGGCGGGCGGTGTGGCGTCAATCGTCAGCACAAATCCACTGGACACCGCGCTGCTATTACCCGCCGGATCGGTGGCGCTAAGGGTGAACGTGTGGCTACCGTTTGCAAGCGGCGTCTGCGGCGTGAAACTCCACGTGCCGTCGCTATTCACCGTCGTGGTACCGATGGACGCGGGATTACCGTCAAGATAGACATTAATCGTCGCGCCAGCCTCTCCGCGCCCGTTCAGGGTGGGCGTCGCATCGTTCGTTAGCTGCCCGCTAACCAGGTTGCCGGTAATACCGGGCTGGTCATCCACGACGGAGGTGAGAACCGGAATCGCCGGAGGCGTAATATCGACCACGATCGTCCACGGCGCGGAGACCGCGCTGGTATTGCCCGCCGGATCGGTAGCGCTAACCGTCAGATTATGGCTTCCCTCTGACAAATTGCGGGGCACCGGGAAGGTCCAGCTACCGTTTTCGCCTACCTGAGCCGTGCCAAGCGGCGTACCGTTATCAAAAATGCTGATTGTCGCGCCAGGTTCGCCAGTTCCGTTCAGTATTGGCTGCCGATCGTCGGTGGATTGCCCCGGTAACACCGGAACGGTCGGTTGATTGTTATCGTCAATCACGGACGTGATAACCGGCACATCTGGCGCCTGCGCGTCAATGTTCAGCGTAAAGCCGTCCGAAGGCTGGCCGCTATTGCCGGCGGGATCGGTCGCCACGGCGGTAAAGATGTGTGCGATGCTCTCCAGCGGCGCGTTCGGGGTGAAGCGCCAGTTGCCGCTTTGATCTACCGTGGCGGAACCGATTTCTACGCCGTTATCCAGAATGCGGATGGTGGCGCCTGCTTCTCCCGTTCCGTTGAGCGTCGGGCGTGAATCATTGGTGAGCGCGCCGTTATCCAGCGTACCGGTCATGCCGGGGACATCATCCGTTGCGCTGGTAATAACCGGTTGCGCCGGCGCGCTAAGATCGACAGTGATCCCGACCGGTGCGGACAGGCCGCCCGGGCCATTCGCATTGGTTGCCTGGACGGTGAAGTAATGTGTGCTTTCGCTTAATAGCGTCGCGATCTCAAAGATCCAGTTCCCGCTGGCGTCAACGGTGGCAAAGCCTGCCGAATCGCCATCAATGAAAACTTCAACGGTAGAGCCGATATCCGTGGTGCCGCGCAGCGTCGGCGTGGTGTCGTCCGTGGCGCCGCCCGCCGCAATATTCCCCTGTACGTTCCCGACATCATCTTCAATCGCCGTGATGGCCGGGACGGCGGGCAGACCGCTGTCGGAAGCGGGAAAATTCGTAGCCGGGCCGTTATTCCCCGCGCGATCGATAGCAATTGCCGTCAGCGTACCGCCATCGGTTTGCGCCGGACTGAGCGTAACGACGAATTCACCGGTGCCATTAGCGACAGCGCTGCCGACCAGGGTGCCATCGGCATGGTGAATTTCAACGGTAGCGTAAGGATCGGCAAGTCCGGCGACGCGCGTGCCATCGTCATCCACCGTCTGGACTGTTGGCGCGGGCGGGGCGGTGATATCCACAGTAATGGTGATCGGTTGGGTTTGCGCCGTGGTATTTCCAGCATCGTCAGTCGCGCTGAAGGTTAGCTCATGGCTGGCTTCTGACAATTCGGACGTATTGAATGTCCAGACCCCGTCGGTAACGAGCGCCGTCCCGATTGCCACGCCATTGTCGTAAATCGTGACGGTGCTGCCGTTTTCGCCGCTGCCGTTAATAGTCAGCGTCCGATCGTTAGTAAAGGCGCCATCGGTTAATGGCCCGGTCACTGGTGCAACATCGTCGAGGATCTCATTGACGACGGGCGGCTGCAACGGAACGGTGTCGACGGTGAAGGTAAAGCTGTTCGATACGCCGCTGCTGTTTCCGGCGGCATCGGCGGCAATGGCGGTCAGGGTGTAGACGCCATCCGGCAACGCGCTGGTCACCGGCAGCGTCCATGTGCCGGTCTCATCGACGGTGACTACGCCTAAAACGCTGCTGCCGTTATAGAGCGTAATAATGCTGCCGATGTCGCCAGTGCCGTGAATGACTGGTGTATTGTCGTCAGTGGTTGCGCCGCTGACAATAGTATCCTGGACTTCGCCGACGTTATCTTCGGCAAAAGTGATAACTGGATTGGCGGGCGCAGTGGTGTCTAGCGTAAAAGTGACTGAGGCGGAAGGTGGACTGATATTGCCCGCTATATCGGTTTCCGTGACGGTAATGGTATAGGTTTCTGGCGTCAGTGCCGCAGGCGTAAAGCTCCAGCTTCCGTTATCGCCTACCGTTGTGCGACCAATTTCACTGCCATTATTGTAGAGAATAATCGTGCTGCCGATCTCTCCCGTGCCGCTGAAGGTCGGCGTGGTATCGTTCGTTGCGCCATTATTGCCGATGTTGCCGATAACCGGCGCGACGTTATCGCTGATTAGCGGCGCGTCAGGCTGCGCTGGAGGCTGGGTATCAAGGGTAACGGAGAAAACGCTGGAGGTGGGGCTACTATTGCCTGCGGCATCCGTGGCGGTGGCCGTCAGGATGTTTAACCCTTCGCTCAGATTACGGGTTAGTGGATAGGTCCAGCTACCCTGTGGATTGACCTGGACGGTAGCCAGTTCTACGCCGTTATTGTACAGGGTGATGATGGTGCCGGGTTCGCCGGTGCCGCTGAGGGTCGGCATACGCTGATTGGTAATACTGCCGTTTGCCAGTAGCATCTCGCCTTCTCCGCCGGTGATGGCGGCTGACACGATCTGCGGCGCATCCGGCGCCTGGGTATCGACGCGCAGGGTAAAGCTGAGGGATTCGGGACTTTCGTTCCCCGCCGGATCGTTGGCGCGAGCGGTCAGATGGTGGTCGCCGTCGCCCAGCGCGGCAGGCGGCGTAAACTGCCAGCGCCCGTCCGTGCCGACCAGCGCCTGACCTATGGCATTGCCATTATCGTAAAGGATGATTGTGTCGCCTGCGGTGCCGCTACCGCTCAACCGGGGCTGGGATTCCTGGGTAATCTGATTGGTATCAATCGTATTTCCGTCGCCGTCAGCTACGCCGATAACGCCGGGGGCGGCAGGGGCCTGGGTATCAATGGTAATCGTAAAATCGGTCGAAAAAGGCGTGGTGTTGCCGTTACTGTCGCTGGCCGTCACGGTAAAGGTGTAGGTGTCGTCCGTCAGTGGCGAGGCCGTGGTGTAAGCGTAGCTCCAGACGCCGGAATTACCGACGATAATATCTGCTATCCGGGCGCCATTCTGATACAGGTGTACTGTGGAACCCGGTTCACCTGTACCATTAATCGTTGGCGTGCTGTCGTTAGTGAGCCCCAGATGCGCGACGCTACCGAGAATACCCGGCGCATCATCTGTAATGAAGGTGATTACCGGTTGCTGCGGCGATTGCGTATCGACCACCAGGTCGAATGACGCGGCCTGACTGGCATTGCCTTTAGCGTCGGTTGCGATTACGGTCAGTCGATGCGCGCCTTCACCTAAATTTTGCGACGGCGTAAACGTCCAGGCACCGTTGGGCTGTAGCGTGGCGAGTCCCAGTGAAACGCCGTTATCAAAGACTTCGACACGCGCGCCGGCCTCCGCCGTACCGCTAAGGGTGGGACGGTTGTCGTTGGTGGTTTGTCCGTTAACCAGCGGCCCGGTGAAGCTTTCAACATCGTCCAGCACCTGAGTGATAATGGGCTTATCCGGGGCGGTGATATCGGGCGCTTGCGCTGTGGTTGGCGGGCTGACGTTGTTGGCGCTGTCGGTGGCGGTGACGGTAACCTGTTCGCCTTTGGTCTGTGCGGGGACGAGGGGAAGGGTAAAATGACCTTCGCCATCTGCTTTGCCGCTGCCAAGCGGCTTGCCGTCCGGCGTGGCGATCGTGATGGCGCTACCCGGTTCGGCGGTGCCGCTGATACTGGTGCCATCCTCACTAATTACCACGTTTTTCGGCATTTCCGGCGCGGTACTGTCCGGCGCGATAACCGTCGCGGCGGCGCTTTCGTTTTTCGCGACATCGGTGGCGGTAGCGATAAGCGCCTGGCCGTTAGTCTGCGCCGTATTCAGCGGAACGATAAATTGTCCGTTGCCATTAGCGACGGCGCTGCCAAGTACGGTGTTGCTACTGTCGCGGATAGTGACCGTTGCCCCGGCTTCCGCCTGACCGCTTACGGACAGACCGTCGGTCGCCACGGTAAGACCGTCCGGTGCCGCAGGCGCAGTTTTATCCGGCGCGTTCAGCGTTTCTACCGGACCGCTATTCGCGGCTTTATCGGTAACGCTAATGCTTAATGTTTCGCCGTTAATTTTCGCCGGGCTAATACCTATTGAGAAGGTACCGTCGTCGCCTGCCGTTCCACTCCCGAGCGTATTTCCCAGGCTGTCTTTGATAACCACAGTACTGCCAGCTTCCGTAGTGCCGGTGAGTCTGTCGCCGACGTCGCTAACCGCCAGGCCTTCCAGCACCGGCGGCTGCGTGTCGATATCAATGGTAAAGGAGACGGACTGCCCGCTGGTGCCGCGATCGTTGGTCGCGGTAGCGGTAAAGACATGGTCGCCATCGGCAAGCGCCAGCGAGGGGGTAAAGCTCCATTTGCCGTCAGCGTCAGCGACAATGGGCGGAAAGGTCGCTACAGGAAAGCCATTATCGTTAATCGATATCGTACTGCCTGGTTCAGCAGTACCGCTGAGGGTTGGGCGGTTATCATCTGTGGCATCGCCATTTTTCAGCAGCCCGGTAACGGCGCCAGCGTCATCCGTCACGGTAAGGATAGTCGGCTGGGCAGGATACTGTGAGTCAGAAGCGGTAAACTCCGTGGCGGGGCCGATGTTACCGACGGCGTCCTGAATACGCGCTTCCAGACGCTCGCCGTGGGTCTGAGCCGGATTCAGCGTGATGCTGAAGTGGTTATTTTCTCCGGTAATCGTGGAGCCCAGGTAATTTCCCGCCGGGTCATAGATCGACACGGTACTGCCAGCTTCAGCGGTGCCGCTAACGGTTGTGCCGTCTTTCGCAACATTATCAATGATAGCGGCGTCAGGCGGCGTGGTGTCCACAATGATAGTAGGCGTTGTCGTCACGCGGCTCGTGTTTCCGGCTTTGTCGCTTTGTTCGACGGTAAAGGTATGTTCGCCATCGCTTAACGGCGTAGTCGGCGTAAAGGTCCAGCGTCCATTTTCGTCTACGGTAGCGCTGCCGATAACGGTTGAACCCTCTTTAATCGTGATGGTATTGCCTGCCTCTCCCTGCCCGGAAAATAGCGGTTTTGCCTCGTCAGTTCGGTCATTATTCTGTAGCGGCCCGGTGAGCAAACCGGTGTTATCGGCAATCAGTTCAACACGTGGGGCATCGGGGATGAGTGTGTCGATAGTCAGCGTAAAGCGGGCTGATTCGCTACTTTCGCCTTTCACGTTAGTCGCAATGGCGGTGAAATGATTTTCCCCATCCGCTAGCGCGCTGGTAATGGCAAAATGCCAGTTTCCGCTGGTATCAACCGTTGTTGAGCCTATTTCCTGACCATTGGCGTAAATATGGATGACTGTGCCTGCGCTGCCGGTGCCCTCCAGAGTGGGGGTATTGTCGTTCGTAAACTGGTTATTGCTCAGCGTGCTGGTGAGGGGAGCGGCATCATCGATAGCGGCGGTGATAGCTGGTGTATCGGGGAGAGGAATGTTGGGCGCATCGATGGTTGCGGATGGGCCGGTATTGCCGGCATCGTCAGTCGCGGTCACGGTAAGTTGTTCGCCGCTAATCTGTGGTGCTGTCAGATCAATACTAAATTTACCGTCGCTATCCGCTTTGCCCTCGCCAACGACGTTGCCTGAGGGATCTTTGATGGTAATGGTACTGCCCGCTTCGGCTTGCCCGCTTACCGTTTTTCCGTCCGCTGAAATCAATAATTCGCCGGGAGCGAGAGGCGGGGTAGTATCTACAGGATTACTGCTACCTGGAGTATTGCCGTTGGGGGTACTGCCGCCGGGATTGCTGTTATCAGGGGGATTACCGTCAGGATTGGTGTTATCGGGGGGCGGATTATCGCCATCCGAATGATGGTGGGAATCGCCGCCGCCGGAAGACGCGATAGCGGCAATGCCGCCAGCCGCCACCGCGCCAGCCAGTACCCACGGCCAAACGGCGCCGCCTGCTTCATGGGAAGCGCCGGAAGTGACCAGCAGTTCATTAATATCAGCGATTTGTTCAAAATGTAGCCCGGCTTGAGGATTTTCTACCCACCATAACGTGCCGTCGTTTTCCGCCAGTACTAACTGGCTTGCGCCCAGATCGTTGGTAACGTAAAAGTTTTTAATCGTGATCGTTTCGCCGGAATGGAGCGTCACCACCAGATCCTGATTAATGCGCGTAAGTTGACTAATTTCCTCCCGGGCCACTGATAATTTAACAATTGACGGGGCGTTAAGAGTGACCGCTGAGGATTCCACAGTGGTGGAGACGCCAGTCAATTTCGAAACCACGGCGAGTAGACGCATAAATCAGCTCCTGATGGATTTGCTCTGTGTATTAATTAACGGGCACAACGTTCAGGGCAAAATGCGTAGACGAGCCTTCCCGTTCATCGTGAGAGATGAATTTCCGTAGCCATATTCTTTTTTATGAGCGTAGGTGGAGGTCTGGTTTTCTCGCCGAATAACCCTTTGTTTTTTGTGCCTGACTAGTGCTTTCGTATTAGATGATATAGTCAGAAAAAAATCTTTCTGCAAATTAAGATCTATTGATAAAGGTGTTAGTGCGTCTGAAATATAACGGAGTTTGTGTTAAGGAGATGTAGGGTGGGCTAACAATACATGATAATTTTTTATTTATCTTTATGTTTTATAATGAATTTTAATTTTTTCTTCTTTTTCTCTTTTAACATAAAAACAATACTTTTTGTGAGGGTATTCAGAAATATTAAATTTTATAAAAATCATTTGAAGTATTGTGTTATTAGACTATAAAAATTTTTAAACAAAGAATATATTCTTGTTGTGGTGTGGTATTTATTGCTATTGATAAGCGTCAGACACAGAGAATATATTTTCGAGGCATGCATGAGATATGAATATTGACCAGCTTCATACTGAGAAGCTGGTCACAAAAATGTCTATTATCGGCCTGCATTTTTCATAATGCGTGCTTTATCCAGTTGCCACTCACGTTCTTTAAGATCGGAACGTTTATCATGTTGTTTTTTACCTTTCGCCACGCCGATCTTCACTTTGCACCAGGCATTTTTCCAGTACAGAGAAAGCGCGACGACAGTATAACCTTCACGATTAATACGGCCATACAGTGAATCAAGCTCACGCTGATTTAACAACAGTTTGCGGGTTCGGGTTGGGTCGCATACGACATGTGTCGAGGCGACCGCCATCGGCGTAAAGTTTGCGCCAAACAGCCAGGCCTCGCCATCTTTGAGGATAACGTAACTGTCGCCGATATTGGCTTTTCCTGCGCGCAGAGATTTTACTTCCCAGCCTTGCAGGGCGAGACCAGCCTCGAACTCTTCTTCGATAAAGTATTCGTGCCGGGCGCGCTTATTCAGCGCGATGGTGGCTGAGCCCGGTTTATGTGCTTTTTTCTTCGTCATAAGTGTCGTGAATTCATAGGTAATCTGATATCGAAAACACCCCATTACGTCCTGATGAGGTGCAAAAATCTATCTTAGCATGAGTTGGGCTATGCACGCACAATTAAGGCATGACGGTTGGGGACAGCATTTTTTTACTCGCTGATAAGTGGTATTATTTACACGATTTATGTTGATGGGAATTGCTATGCCTCAGATTAGTCGGACTGCTTTAGTCCCCTACAGTGCGGAACAGATGTATCAGTTAGTGAATGACGTGCAATCGTATCCCCAGTTTTTGCCTGGGTGTGTTGGTAGTCGCGTCCTGGAGTCATCGCCAGCACAGATGACGGCGGCTGTTGACGTGTCGAAGGCGGGTATCAGCAAGACGTTTACGACGCGTAATCAGCTAACGCGTAACCAGAGCATTCTGATGCATCTGGTGGATGGCCCCTTTAAAAAGCTGATCGGCGGCTGGAAATTTACCCCGCTCAGCCCCGAGGCGTGCCGCATTGAGTTTCAGCTTGATTTTGAGTTTACCAATAAACTCATTGAGCTGGCGTTTGGTCGTATATTCAAAGAGTTAGCGTCCAACATGGTGCAGGCGTTTACGGTTCGCGCCAAAGAGGTTTACCGTGCCGGATAAACTTGTGGTTGAAGTGGCTTATGCGCTGCCGGAAAAGCAGTATTTGCAGCGCGTAACGCTGGAGGAGGGCGCGACGGTCGAAGAGGCGATTCGCGCTTCCGGCTTGCTGGAATTGCGCACGGATATCGATCTGGCGAAAAATAAAGTAGGTATCTACAGTCGTCCGGTAAAACTCACCGATACGGTGCAGGATGGCGATCGGGTTGAAATTTACCGTCCCTTAATCGCCGATCCAAAAGCATTACGCCGCCAGCGTGCCGAAAAATCGGCTGGCAGATAATTAGCCTCTTTTGCCGGATAACGGTGTGAAAGCCGTACCACACCTGAAGCACAGGCGTGCCTGTAAGCCAGATAAACGTAGCGCCATCAGGCAAATTCGTACCAAATGGCGGGGGAGAGGTTTGCAGGCCTGATGAACGTAACCTCATCAGGCGGTATCACAAAATTACTTCGTCAACGCCGGTTTGTTATCAATATTGGTTAACACGCCGCTGCTGTTAAAGGTGAGCGTCAGAGTCTGCTGCGTCACGTTCTCATGTCCTGGCTGCTGGCGGAAGACATAAAACCAGGTGTTCGTACCAAAAGGATCGGTCATCATCGGCGTGCCTAAAGCATACGCAACCTGTTGTTGCGTCATACCAACACGCACTTTGGCGACATCCGTAGGTGTAAGATAGTTCCCCTGATTGATGTCAGGTCGGTAAACCACTCGCTCCAGAGTGGAACAGCCTGCGGTCAACATCAGGAGTACTGCTGCGGCAGCAGTCAGCGTTTTACAGCGCATAGTGATTGGGTTCCTTTTCGGGCCTGAGCAGTACGTGGCTCATATTAATATGCCGATGATAATAGACCTTTCATCACTTTAAAACCTTTTGCTGTCGGGTCTTACGGCGTTTTTGTTGTGAACTCAGACCTTCGGGAGATAAAAAAGTTTACGCCGCCAGCAGTTCTTTTGCGTTTGCCAGCGTATTACGCGTAACTTCACTTCCTCCCAACAGGCGGGCCAGTTCCTGTAAACGCGCACGTTTATCCAAAGGTTGCATATGGGTTTCGGTCATTGCCCCGTCTGTTTCTTTACTGACAAAGAAGTGCTGGTGACCGCACCCGGCTACCTGTGGCAGGTGAGTGACGCACATCACCTGAGTGGATTCGCCAAGCTGACGCAGGAGTTTACCGACCACGGCGGCGGTTGGGCCGCTGATGCCAACATCGACCTCGTCAAAAATTAGCGCCGGCGTTTCCATTTTGCGCGCGGTAATCACCTGAATAGCCAGCGCAATGCGCGACAGTTCACCGCCAGACGCGACTTTAGCGATAGGCTGCAGCGGCTGACCCGGGTTTGTCGTCACTTTAAACTCCACGCGATCGGCGCCGTCGTTGCTCAGATGATGCTCATCAAATTTCACGTCGATAGTAAACAGACCGTGCGGCATCGAAAGTAAATGCATACTTTCAGTGATCAACTGCCCCAGCTCTTGGGCGTAAAACTGACGCTGTTGATGCAGCGCTTGCGCCGTTTCCAGCGCTTGTTGGTGATGCTTATTAACCGCCAGCGTTAGCGTTTCCAGCGAATCGGCCTGATCGTCGAGCTGCTGCTGTTCTTCGAGCAGTGACTGATAAAGCTGCGGCAGCGCTTCCGGGCTGACGTGATGTTTTCGCGCCAGCGAAATTTGTTTAGCGATGCGCTGTTCAAGCTCAAACAGGCGATTGGGGTCTAAATCCAGACGCTCGCAATAGTGGCGTAATTCATCGCTGGCTTCGGTGAGTTGGATAGTGGCTTCTTCCAGCATATCCAGGATGCCGGAAAGCTTGCTGTCCATACCTACCAGCTCGCTAACCAGTTGTTTTGCGCTATATAACTGGCTTTGCAGGTTAACGTCTTCGCCGTCCGCGAGTAGCGCCAGAGCGTTCTGGCTGGTCGTAAGCAACTGCCCGCTGTTGGCCAGCCGTTTGTACTCTTCGTCAATTTGCTCGAATTCGCCGGCCTGCGGATTAAAGTCGTTCAACTCTTTTAACTGATATTGCAGCAGTTCCGCGCGCGCGGCGCGTTCCTGGCTTTGTTGCTGGTGATGGGCGAGATCGCGGCAGCTTTGATGCCATAATTGGTAGCGAGCAGCCATCTGCTGCGCTAAAGCGGCTTCGTTGGCATAGCTATCCAGCAGCGATTTTTGCTGTTCGGGTTTGGTAAGCTGCTGGTGCGCATGTTGGCCGTGAATTTGAATCAGCAACTGACCGAGCTCGCGCAATTGAGACAGGGGCACAGCGGTGCCGTTAATAAAGCCCCGTGAGCGGCCATCGCTGCTGATAACGCGGCGAAGTAAGCATTCGCGACCTTCTTCAAGCTGGTTTTCTTCCAGCCAGCGCAATGCCGCAGGCGTGTCTTTCAGCGCAAAGCGGGCACACAAATCGGCGCGGGTCGCTCCGGTACGGACCATATCGGCCTCAGCGCGACCGCCCAGACACAGACCCAGGGCATCAATCGCAATAGATTTACCCGCGCCGGTTTCACCAGTAATGACGGTCATTCCGCTCTGAAAATCGATCTCAAGCTCACGAACGATAGCAAAATTGCTGATGGTCAGTTGCGCCAACATAGCTGTTTTCCTGTATGAAAAACCATGACTGTAATTAAATACAGTATAAACTGGTTTTTTATACAGTAAAGAGGCTAACGTAAAATTAGAATAATTTTTTTGACCAGCCGAGTTTTGTGCTTAATGTATTGAAATAGCTATAGTCTTTGGGATGTATCAGGTTGAGATGGTAGTCGCAGCGGCGAATCAGCACATCTTCTCCTTCCTGAATAGGCAGCGCTATCTGACTGTCGCAGCTAATTTCCAGATCGCTACGGCGATGCGAAAAACGCAGACGAATCGTGCTACTGCTGTTAATGACTAACGGGCGTGCCGACAAGGTATGCGGGAACATCGGCACCAGGGTGATGGCATCCAGTGAAGGGGTCAGAATAGGGCCGCCTGCGGAGAGCGAATAGGCGGTGGAGCCGGTCGGCGTAGAAATGATCAGACCATCAGATCGCTGTGAAAAAGCGAAGGTTTCATCAATATAAACCTCGAATTCGATCATATGCGCCACTTTTCCCGGATGCAGCACCACTTCATTAATGGCTGTGCTGATACGCTTCTGGCGGTCCTGTTGGCAGACCTGCGCTTCCAGCAGAAAACGTTTTTCGGAGATATAGCGCCCTTCCAGCACATCAGATAATTGTTGCAGGGCGTTGTCCGGATCGAGATCGGTCAGGAAGCCAAGATTACCGCGGTTAATGCCAATCACATTGATGTCATAACGCGCCAGCGTACGCGCTGCGCCAAGCATATTGCCGTCGCCGCCCACAACTACCGCCAGATCCGCCTGTTGACCAATTTCCGCCAGCGTGCCGGTTGGCACATTTTTTAGCTGTAATTCGTGGGCGATTTGTTGCTCCACAATGACCTCATAACCCTGATCGCATAGCCAACGGTAGAGCATTTCATGTGTCGTGAGTGCGGTGGGATGACGCGGATGCCCCACAATGCCGATACACTTGAAATGATTATTCATTTTTCTGAGGTCCTTGTAGCGAAGATTGATGACAATGTGAGTACTTCCCTTGAAACCCTGAATCTGATCCCCATAATAAGCGAAGTTAGCGAGATGAATGCGAAAAAAACGCGGAGAAATTCATGAGTAGTAAAGAACAGAAAACGCCTGAGGGGCAAGCCCCGGAAGAAATTATCATGGATCAGCACGAAGAGGTTGAGGCAGTTGAACCAAACGATTCTGCTGAGCAGGTGGATCCGCGCGATGAAAAAATTGCGAATCTGGAAGTTCAGCTTGCAGAAGCCCAGACTCGCGAACGCGACACCGTGTTGCGCATCAAAGCGGAAATGGAAAACCTGCGCCGTCGTACTGAACAGGATATCGAAAAAGCGCATAAATTCGCTCTCGAGAAGTTCGTCAACGAATTGCTGCCGGTCATCGATAGCCTGGATCGCGCGCTGGAAGTCGCAGACAAAGCCAATCCGGATATGGCGGCAATGGTCGAAGGGATTGAGCTGACGCTGAAGTCTATGCTGGATGTGGTGCGTAAATTCGGCGTGGAAGTGATTGCTGAGACCAACGTGCCGCTGGACCCGAACGTGCATCAGGCGATTGCGATGGTGGAGTCGGAAGAGGTTCCGGCAGGCAATGTGCTGGGTATTATGCAGAAAGGCTATACGCTGAACGGTCGTACCATTCGCGCGGCGATGGTGACTGTAGCGAAGGCGAAGTAAAAGTTTGATGGCCGATGTAAAGTCGGCCATTTTTTTAGCTTAAAAAATCCTGCACTTCCAGCCACGGCGTGTTGAAGTCCTCTATTTTTTTATATTCGCTCATTGGCAGAACGACCACATTATAGGTGTCAGATCCTTCATTCAGATCAAAAATCTGGAAGCCCCTCTTATTGAGTTCGGTCTGGATGCGTTCAAAGATCTCGTCAAGGTAACGGTCCCCGGCTTCACAGACATCGGAGATTTCATCCTCTTGGGTTATTTCGACAAGAAGATTTCTTAATTCCTCAGAATCCGTCAGGTTTTTTGTGAGTTCATAAAAGCGATCTGCGGCAAAATTAGCCAGTTCGCCTTCTTCATCTTCACCTTTCCAGTCAACGAGGTGAATAAATCCTTCGCCGCGTAGAACTTGTAAAAATGCCTGTGCCAGCTCGTTATTTCCGAGATCGCCACCGCTACAATCCAGGACGTCCTGCAACCCATATTCGTCTTCATCTACGTCTTCAAAGATTTCAGGTTGCGTCGAAAGTTGAGAGAAAATAGTGGGCCATAAGGTTGGGTTGTGCGATAAAAAAACGTTAGCGACGACGTTGAGGTCGTCTGCAAAATTCTTATCCCATTCAATTACATAATCTTCTGACATAACATCAATATCCTTTCTGAATGCCTGAAAAGACATTATTGCATTGTTAAGTAAATGGCAGGAATTGATGGAATCTTAAAAGACGGCGATAAAAAGGCGAACCGGAGTTCGCCATTGTGTTACTCCGCCACACTCTCGCGCAGCGGCTTTACCGGTACAACCTTTACCTGCTTAATCATATTTTCCTGTACATCGAGAATATCGATATCGTACTGCTCAATGCGCACGCGCGTGCCAGCAACCGGAATTTCCTCCAGCGCCTCCAGAATCACCCCGTTGACGGTGCGCGCGTCATCTTCCGGCAGGTGCCAGTTAAACGCTTTATTGATTTCCCGGACGTTGGCGGTACCGTCAATAATGACCGAACCGTCGTTTTGCGGCGTGACCTCTTCCGCCAGTGTCGGCGACATCGAGGTGGTGAAGTCGCCGACGATCTCTTCGAGAATATCTTCCACGGTGACCAGACCCTGGATATCGCCATATTCGTTGACGACTAATCCGACTTTCTTTTTATTGCGCTGAAATTTAATCAGTTGCGTACTGAGCGGCGTACCTTCCGGGACGTAATAGATTTCATCGGCGGCGCGCAGCATCATCTCTTTGGTGAACTCTTTTTTCTCGGCCATTAACCGCCAGGCTTCACGCACGCGCAGCATACTGATGGCGTCATCCAGCGAATCGCGATAGAGCACAATGCGTCCGTGCGGCGAGTGGGTAAGCTGCCGCTCGATAGACTTCCAGTCGTCATTGATATCGATCCCGATAATTTCATTACGCGGCACCATGATGTCATCCACGCTGACCTTTTCCAGATCGAGAACCGACAGCAGCATATCCTGATTGCGGCGAGAGATTTGCGAACGGGATTCATGCACGATAGTGCGTAATTCCTCTTTGCTTAACGACCCACTAACCACGATGTCCGTTTTAATTCCCATCAGACGCATCAGCAGGCGGGTGATGGTGTTAAGTAACCACACCAGCGGCATCATCAGTATCTGTAACGGCGCCAGCAGGAAGCTGCTGGGATAGGCCACTTTTTCCGGATAGAGCGCGGCGATAGTTTTGGGCAGGACTTCGGCAAAAACTAACACGACAAACGTCAGTACCCCGGTGGCGATAGCCACGCCGGCGTCGCCGTAAAGCCGCATACCCACAATCGTGCCGAGCGCCGAGGCAAGAATGTTGACCAGGTTATTGCCGATCAGCACCAGGCTTATCAGTCGGTCGGGTTTACGCAGTAATTTTTCTACCCGTTTTGCCGAGCGATTACCTTGCTTCGCCATATGGCGTAAACGGTAACGGTTTAGCGTCATCATTCCAGTTTCGGAACCGGAAAAATAGGCCGAGATGACCACCATGATGATTAATATGATAATCAGCGTGGTGGTGGAGATGTGTTCCAGGGGAAACTCCTTTAAAAGCTTAGCTTACAAATTGCTGTAATATGCGGCTACCAAAATAGGCCAGCGTCAGAATACCCGCGCCTGCGACGTTAAACCACACGACCCGCCGACCCCGCCAGCCTTCATGGTAATGCCCCCACAGCAGAACGATATAGACAAACCATGCCACGATAGAGAGCACGGCTTTATCAATATTTTCAGTACTGAACAGGTTATGCATGTAAAACAGGCCGGTACACAGAGTAAGGGTCAGCAGTACGACGCCAATCTGCGTGATATGAAACATTTTGCGCTCAATGCTCATCAATGGCGGCATTTCATTACTAAACGCCAGCTTTTTGTTCTTCAACTGATAGTCGATCCACGCCAGCTGTAGCGCATACAGAGCGGCGATTATCAGCGTCGCGTAAGAGAAAAGCGACAGACCGATGTGCACCATCATGCCTGGGGTCGCTTCCAGATGCGTAATATATTCATTAGGCATGAACGTGGCGAAGGCCAGGTTAATCAGCGCAAAAGCATAGACAATAGGCAGAAGTAGCCAGCCGCGATTACGCGACGCGACAATGGTCATCACCGTGCAGATCATCAGGCTGACCAGCGAACCGACATTCAGCAGGCTCAGGTTTTGTCCACTGTCGCCGCCGGGCAGAATACGCGATTCCAGCGCGACAGCATGGCACACCAGCGCGATGACCGCAGAAAGAATAGCCATACGCCGCCAGCCGCTGTTTTTTTGCAACAGTCCGGGAACGATCAGCACGAGGCTGAAGGAGTAGGCGACAAGGGCAAGTAAAGCAAAAACGGGCATAGTTGTGTCGACAGTTGACCAGTGAGAAAGAGAAGCAGTATAGCGTTACGTGACCGCAGCTCCAACCGTTGCATAACAACAAAGACGGCTTCATGGTATACTGTGGCGAAATTCTGTAACTGTGTCGCTGCGGCGACCAACCGTTTCCACCCCAGGCGAGAGACAATGTTTGATAATTTAACCGATCGTTT
>OKEE01000018.1_pt1 | contig 98859 bp, 98 predicted proteins | sample 1611071 | NCBI WGS metagenome assembly OKEE01 (sample SAMN04436708, study PRJEB24849) | human gut metagenome | biome: human gut; feature: NICU; material: stool | host: Homo sapiens | place: USA: Saint Louis, MO | collected 2010-09-07 | reverse complement strand
ATCACGTTCTCCGGATTTAAGTCTGGAACGTGTCAACGCTATTCAGGACGGGTCATAGAAAACAAAAAAAGCGCCCTGCGGCGCTTTTTTTTCTGGCGGTAACTTATTTGCTGCCAGGGATGCTGAAGCGCTTGTTGAAGCGCTCAACACGACCACCGGTATCAACAACACGCTGCTTACCAGTGAAGAACGGGTGGCATTTGCCGCACACGTCCAGGTTCAGGTCGTGACCCACGGTAGAGTGGGTTTTGATAACATTACCGCAAGAACAGGTTGCAGTAATTTCTACGTAATTCGGGTGAATACCTTTTTTCATGGGGAACCTCAGTGTAAGGCCGCGTCGCTCTTCCAGCCCTAACGCCAGACACCACGCGAAGTTAATAGTAAAGGGTTTGATGCTCACAACACGCACCAAAGGCGGCGAATCATACAGAATTTGACCACCGTATGCAAACTGATCCGCGCTCCCTTATCGTAATGTGTATACTACCCGACGAAATTTCAAGTCAGGAAGATGCTATGTCCGTCGCGCACGTTGCCTTGCCCGTTCCGCTTCCCCGAACCTTTGATTACCTGCTGCCGGAAGGCGGGGTCGCCAAAGCCGGGTGCCGCGTGCGCGTGCCGTTCGGCAAGCAGCAAGAGCGCGTGGGCATTGTCGTCTCGGTTAGCGACCACAGCGAATTGCCGCTCGATGAATTAAAATCGGTCATTGAAATCCTGGATAACGAGCCAATCGTTTCTCCCTCCATCTGGCGCTTACTCCTCTGGGCGGCGGATTACTACCACCATCCCCTCGGCGACGTTCTGTTTCACGCTCTGCCGGTTTTATTGCGTCAGGGAAAACCAGCCAGCAACGCGCCCCTATGGTATTGGTTCGCCACCGAAGAGGGGCAAGCCGTCGACATCAACAGCCTGAAACGCTCCGCCAAACAACAACAGGCACTGGCGGCGCTGCGGCAAGGAAAGATCTGGCGCTATCAGGTAGCCGAGCTTGATTTTACTGACGCCACGCTGCAAACGCTGCGGCGTAAGGGGCTTTGTGAGCTTGCCAGTGAAACGCCCGCGTTTACCGACTGGCGGGAGCATTATGCCGTCGCAGGAGAGCGCCTGCGGCTGAATACCGAACAGGCGGCAGCAGTCGGCGCAATTCACAGCGCGTCGGACGGTTTCTCCGCCTGGTTGCTGGCAGGCGTAACAGGTTCCGGCAAGACCGAAGTGTATCTGAGCGTGCTGGAAAACGTCCTCGCCCAGGGCAAACAGGCGCTGGTGATGGTGCCGGAAATCGGCCTGACGCCGCAAACGATCGCCCGTTTTCGCGAACGTTTTAACGCGCCGGTGGAAGTGCTGCATTCCGGGCTAAACGACAGCGAGCGTCTTTCGGCATGGCTGAAAGCGAAAAACGGCGAAGCGGCGATTGTCATCGGCACGCGCTCCTCGCTGTTTACGCCGTTTAAAAATCTTGGCGTAATTGTCATCGACGAAGAGCACGACAGCTCTTATAAACAGCAGGAAGGGTGGCGCTACCATGCCCGCGATTTGGCTGTGTATCGCGCCCATAGCGAGCAGATCCCGATTATTCTCGGCTCCGCCACCCCAGCCCTGGAAACGCTATGCAACGTGCGGCAGAAAAAATACCGGATGCTGCGTCTGACGCGGCGCGCAGGCAATGCCCGTCCAGCCCTGCAGCATGTGCTGGATTTAAAAGGACAGCGTCTTCAGGCGGGACTGGCGCCCGCCCTTATCGCCCGTATGCGCCAACATCTCCAGGCCGACAATCAGGTAATTTTATTTCTTAACCGCCGGGGATTCGCGCCCGCGCTGCTTTGCCACGACTGCGGCTGGATTGCGGAGTGCCCGCGTTGTGATCACTACTACACGCTGCACCAGGCGCAGCATCATTTACGCTGTCATCACTGCGACAGCCAGCGTCCGGTACCGCGTCAGTGCCCCTCCTGCGGCTCCACACATATGTTACCGGTTGGGTTAGGGACGGAACAGCTGGAGCAGGTGCTGGCGCCCTTCTTCCCCGGCGTGCCGATCTCACGAATCGACCGTGATACCACCAGTCGTAAAGGCGCGCTGGAGCAGCATCTGGCGGAAGTTCACCGCGGCGGAGCACGCATCCTGATAGGCACACAAATGCTGGCGAAAGGCCATCACTTTCCGGATGTCACGCTGGTGGCGTTGCTGGATGTCGATGGCGCGCTTTTTTCCGCAGATTTTCGTTCGGCGGAACGCTTCGCCCAGCTCTACACTCAGGTTTCCGGCCGCGCCGGGCGCGCGGGCAAACAGGGCGAAGTGGTGCTCCAAACGCACCATCCTGAGCATCCCCTGCTGCAAACGTTACTGTATAAAGGCTATGATGCGTTTGCGGAGCAGGCGCTGGCGGAACGGCAAACGCTCCAGCTTCCGCCGTGGACCAGCCACGTCATTATTCGCGCAGAGGATCACAACAATCAGCAGGCGCCCGTCTTTCTCCAACAGTTGCGTAATCTGATTCAGGCCAGCCCGCTATCAGACGATAAGCTGTGGATCTTAGGTCCGGTTCCGGCCCTCGCGCCAAAACGCGGCGGCCGCTATCGCTGGCAAATTTTACTTCAGCATCCTTCACGGATTCGCCTGCAACACATCATCAGCGGCACGCTGGCGTTGATCAATACGCTCCCGGAAGCGCGGAAAGTTAAATGGGTTCTGGACGTCGATCCGATTGAAGGATAGTCCTCACGATGCGAGGCGGATCGTAAAATTAAAGATCCATCACACTTTTTATGAAAATTCTGTAACCGCTTCCACGCACTATCTGATAAAAATGTTTTCGATGAGTGTTACCAGGGATAGATCTGCGCCAGCAGTTCCCAGGCGAGGAGAAAGAGTGAAATCGAACAAGCAGGTTACTGCCGCTACGATGAAGGATGTTGCGTTGAAGGCGAAAGTCTCTACGGCAACCGTATCCCGCGCGTTAATGAACCCCGATAAAGTCTCCCAGTCGACCCGTAGCCGGGTTGAACAGGCCGCGCTTGAAGTGGGTTATTTCCCGCAGTCGATGGGGCGAAATGTAAAACGCAATGAATCCCGTACGATTCTGGTGATTGTCCCGGATATTTGCGATCCCTTCTTCAGTGAAATTATCCGCGGTATCGAAGTGACCGCGGCAGAACAGGGGTATCTGGTGCTGATTGGCGATTGCGCCCATCAAAACCAGAAAGAAAAAACCTTTCTTAATCTCATCATCACCAAACAGATCGACGGCATGGTACTTCTCAGTTCCCGACTGCCCTTTGACGCCAGCGTTGAGGAGCAGCGCAATTTGCCTCCGATGGTGATGTCGAATGAGTTCGCGCCGGAGCTTGAACTGCCGACGGTACATATCGATAACCTGACCGCCGCGTTCAATGCCATGAACTACCTGTTGGATTTGGGCCACAAGCGGATTGGTTGTATTGCGGGGCCGGAAGATATGCCGCTCTGTCACTATCGCTTACAAGGTTACGTACAGGCATTAAGACGCAGTGGCATTGTGGTCGATCCGCATTACATCGCCCGTGGCGACTTTACCTTTGAAGCCGGGGCAAACGCATTAAAGCAGTTGCTTGAGCAACCGTTGCCGCCTACCGCCGTCTTTTGTCATAGCGACGTAATGGCGCTGGGCGCCCTCTCCTGGGCCAAGCGCCAGGGTCTGAAAGTGCCTGACGATCTGTCGATTATCGGCTTTGACAATATCGCGCTGGCCGAGTTTTGCGATCCTCCGTTGACAACCGTGGCGCAGCCGCGTTTTGACATTGGTCGCGAGGCGATGCTGCTGTTACTCGATCAGATACAGGGGCAAAATGTGAGCAGCGGCTCGCGTTTAATGGATTGCGAGCTGATTATTCGCGGTTCTACGCGCGCTTTACCCTAAAGTAAATAGCTTTAAGACTCACCTGTCTGGTCAAAGGCCCGCCGCTTCAGTAACATGACGGGCTGACGAACGAATAAATACAGCGAAACGATAGTGGCACAACGAGATTATGTACGTCGCGGCCAACCGGCTCCTTCGCGGCGCAAAAAGAGCACCTCACGGAACTCACGGAAGAAGCAAAGCAACATGCCTGCCGTCTCGCCGGCAATGGTCGCGATTGCGGCAGCCGTCCTTGTGACCTTTATCGGCGGTCTGTACTTCATTACTCACCATAAGAAAGAAGAGTCCGAAACGCTACAAAACCAGAAAGTCACCGGCAATGGGCTTCCGCCAAAACCGGAAGAGCGCTGGCGTTACATCAAAGAGCTGGAAAGTCGCCAGCCGGGCGTGCGTACGCCAACGGAACCGTCCGCCGGCGGCGAAGTCATGAATCCGAATCAGCTCACCAGCGAACAGCGTCAACTCCTGGAGCAGATGCAGGCGGATATGCGTCAGCAGCCAACGCAACTTAACGAAGTGCCGTGGAACGAGCAGACGCCAGAACAACGCCAGCAAACGCTACAGCGCCAGCGTCAGGCGCAGCAGCAGCAGCAGCAGCAGCAGCAGCAGTGGGCTCAAACGCAGCCTGTTCAGCAACCACGTACGCAGCCGCGGGTAAACGAACAGCCGCAAACGCGCACGGTACAGTCCGCCCCGGCGCAACCCGCGCGCCAAAGTCAGCCGCCGAAGCAGACGGCCTCGCAGCAACCTTATCAGGATTTGCTGCAAACGCCGGCGCATACCAGCGCGGCAGCGCCAAAAGCCGCGCCCATTACGCGCGCGCCTGAAGCGCCGAAGGCGACAGCAGAGAAAAAAGATGAACGTCGCTGGATGGTGCAATGTGGTTCATTCAAAGGCGCCGAGCAGGCAGAAAGCGTCCGCGCTCAGCTGGCGTTTGAAGGCTTTGACTCCAAAATTACCACCAATAACGGCTGGAATCGCGTGGTTATCGGGCCGGTGAAAGGTAAAGAAAATGCCGACAGCACCATTAACCGTCTGAAGATGGCGGGCCATACAAACTGCATTCGACTCGCCACCGGGGGTTGAAACCCTCAAAATCTCCCCCATCTATACTTGCATTATGCCCCGTACGCCGTACGGGGCCGCAATTCAGCATTAGTAACCAAGGGGTCTGCTCGTGACAACAATAGTAAGCGTACGCCGTAACGGCCACGTGGTAATCGCCGGTGATGGTCAGGCCACACTGGGTAACACAGTAATGAAAGGCAACGTGAAGAAAGTCCGCCGCCTCTACAACGACAAGGTCATTGCGGGCTTTGCGGGCGGTACTGCGGATGCATTCACGCTGTTCGAGCTGTTTGAACGTAAACTGGAAATGCATCAGGGGCACCTGGTCAAAGCCGCCGTTGAACTGGCGAAAGACTGGCGTACCGACCGTATGCTACGCAAACTGGAAGCGTTGCTGGCCGTCGCGGATGAAACCGCCTCGCTCATCATCACGGGTAACGGCGATGTCGTGCAACCTGAAAACGATTTAATTGCTATCGGCTCCGGCGGTCCTTATGCCCAGGCTGCCGCTCGCGCTCTGTTGGAAAATACCGAGCTCGGCGCGCGCGAAATTGCTGAAAAGGCGTTGGATATTGCAGGCGATATCTGCATTTACACCAACCATTTCCACACCATTGAAGAATTGACCGCCAAAGCGTAAGGACCTCTCATGTCTGAAATGACCCCACGCGAAATTGTCAGCGAACTGAACAAACACATTATCGGCCAGGATAACGCAAAGCGTTCCGTGGCGATTGCATTGCGTAACCGCTGGCGTCGTATGCAGCTTGATGAAGAGCTGCGCCACGAAGTAACGCCGAAAAATATTCTGATGATTGGCCCGACCGGCGTCGGTAAAACCGAAATCGCCCGTCGTCTGGCAAAACTCGCCAACGCGCCGTTCATTAAAGTCGAAGCCACCAAATTCACCGAAGTGGGCTATGTCGGGAAAGAAGTGGACTCTATCATCCGCGATCTGACCGATGCCGCGGTGAAAATGGTTCGCGTACAGGCTATCGAGAAAAACCGCTATCGTGCGGAAGAGTTGGCGGAAGAACGTATTCTCGACGTACTGATCCCACCCGCAAAAAATAACTGGGGCCAGGCCGAACAGCAGCAGGAGCCTTCTGCCGCCCGTCAAACGTTCCGCAAAAAACTGCGCGAAGGCCAGCTCGACGATAAAGAGATCGAGATTAACCTCGCCGCCGCGCCGATGGGCGTAGAGATTATGGCGCCTCCGGGCATGGAAGAGATGACCAGCCAGTTGCAGTCTATGTTCCAGAACCTGGGCGGTCAGAAACAGAAACCGCGTAAGCTGAAAATTAAAGACGCGATGAAACTGTTGGTTGAAGAAGAGGCTGCTAAGCTGGTCAACCCGGAAGAGCTGAAACAGGACGCTATCGACGCGGTTGAACAGCACGGCATCGTGTTTATCGATGAAATTGACAAAATTTGTAAGCGTGGCGAAACCTCCGGCCCGGATGTTTCACGCGAAGGCGTACAGCGCGACTTACTGCCGCTGGTAGAAGGCTGCACGGTTTCGACCAAACACGGGATGGTCAAAACGGATCATATTCTGTTTATCGCCTCTGGCGCGTTCCAGGTGGCGAAGCCGTCTGATCTGATCCCGGAACTGCAGGGCCGTCTGCCGATTCGCGTTGAACTTCAGGCGCTGACCACCAGCGATTTCGAACGCATTTTGACCGAGCCAAACGCCTCCGTCACCGTGCAGTATAAAGCGCTGATGGCAACTGAAGGCGTCAATATCGAGTTCACCGATTCCGGTATTAAACGTATTGCCGAAGCCGCCTGGCAGGTTAACGAAACCACCGAAAACATCGGCGCGCGCCGTCTGCATACCGTACTGGAGCGTCTGATGGAAGAAATTTCCTATAACGCCAGCGATCTGCACGGCCAAAACATCACAATTGATGCGGAATATGTGAGCAAACATCTGGATGCGCTGGTCGCAGATGAAGATCTAAGCCGTTTTATCTTATAATCGCGTCCAATGCATTTTCATCACTGTTGATGGGGCTGAAAAGCCCCATTTTTATTGGCGCTAAATATGACTGAACAACAACAAATTAGCCGCACCCAGGCCTGGCTGGAAAGCTTACGACCCAAAACCTTACCCCTCGCCTTCGCAGCGATTATCGTCGGTACGGCCCTGGCATGGTGGCAAGGCTATTTCGATCCTCTGGTCGCGCTGCTGGCCCTTATCACCGCCGGGCTGCTGCAAATTTTATCCAACCTCGCCAACGATTATGGCGACGCTGTCAAAGGCAGCGATAAACCGGATCGCATCGGGCCGCTGCGGGGGATGCAAAAAGGCGTCATCACCCGGCAGGAGATGAAGCGGGCGTTAATCATTACCGTCGTGCTGATCTGTATCTCCGGACTGGCGCTGGTGGCGGTCGCGTGCCATACGTTAACCGATTTTATCGGCTTCCTGATTTTGGGCGGGCTGTCGATTATCGCCGCCATCACCTACACCGTGGGTAATCGGCCCTACGGCTATATCGGGCTGGGTGATATCTCTGTTCTGGTATTCTTTGGCTGGCTAAGTGTCATGGGGAGCTGGTATCTCCAGGCGCATACGCTGATTCCGGCGCTGATTCTCCCGGCCACCGCCTGCGGTTTACTGGCGACGGCGGTGCTGAATATTAATAACCTGCGCGATATTAATAGCGACAGAGAGAACGGCAAAAATACCCTTGTGGTACGACTGGGCGATGTCAACGCGCGTCGTTATCACGCCTGCCTGTTGCTAGGCGCGCTGCTCTGTCTGGCGCTGTTTAATCTGCTCTCGCTACACAGTCCGTGGGGATGGTTGTTTATTCTGGCCGCGCCCTTGCTCATTAAACAAGCGCGCTACGTAATGCGCGAAAGGGAGCCTGCGGCAATGCGCCCGATGCTTGAACGTACCGTTAAAGGCGCGTTGTTAACCAACCTGTTATTTGTGATTGGGATACTCTTAAGTCAGTGGGCCGTTTAACTGACAAATATCAATTAACAATTGATGATTTTGCCAACAGTATACTTAGCGCGATATACTAAAAATTCTCGCAGCAACTGAACGTTAAGCCTATGAAATACGATACTTCCGAGCTTTGTGACATCTATCAGGAAGATGTCAACGTCGTGGAACCGCTGTTCTCTAATTTTGGAGGGCGGTCGTCGTTTGGCGGACAAATCATCACGGTAAAATGTTTCGAGGACAACGGGTTGCTGTACGATCTGCTCGAACAAAATGGCCGTGGTCGGGTTCTGCTGGTCGATGGCGGCGGTTCTGTCCGCCGTGCATTAGTCGATGCGGAGCTGGCGCGTCTGGCCACGCAAAATGAATGGGAAGGGCTGGTTATCTATGGCGCGGTGCGTCAGGTGGACGATCTGGAAGAGCTGGATATCGGCATTCAGGCGATCGCCGCCATTCCGGTTGGCGCCGCAGGTGAAGGCATTGGGGAAAGCGATGTGCGCGTCAATTTCGGCGGCGTGACGTTCTTCTCCGGCGATCATCTCTATGCCGACAACACCGGGATTATCCTTTCCGAAGACCCACTTGATATCGAGTGATCAAAAAAGGCGCCGTAAGGCGCCTTTTTTATGCGTTGTCGCTGATTGCCGGATGTCGGCTTACGCCTTATCCGGCCCACCGGTATCCGCATTCTAAATCCTCTATAGATTTCGCGTCAGGGCAAGGCGGCAAGTAAGTGAATCCCCAGGAGCATAGGCCACTATGTGACTGGGGTGAACGCACGCAGCCAACGCCGCCATAACGTGAAATATGACGAGGATTAGACTTCTTCCATACGACCAAGCAGCGCCTGCAAACGTTCCTGCCAGCCGCTCTGCTGTTCCTTCAGAGAATTATTTTCACGCTCGAGTTCTTCACGCTGATGCTGTGCAGACTGCACTTCCTGCGTCAGGCTGTTGTTCTTTTCTTTCAGCTCTTCAATTTCCATCTGTAACAGGGTGATGGTGTCAATCGCCTGCTGTACTTTTGCTTCCAGTTTCTCAAACACTTCTAAAGACATGATCTTACCTCTCCTGAATTGCAAGGCGACGCTTCACGTAAACGCGCACAATATATAGTGTCGATTGTATGAAGCCCCGCTCTCGCTGTCCAGCGACATACCGCGTAGATCGCGGTTTGCAGCAATTTTCATCCATCTCCTGGTAACATTCATTCAATAACTTAAAAGTGTTAACATATTGGTTAATGAAATGATTCAATTCACTCTCTTCTGCTGTCTCAAAATGCGCTTCATGGCGCGATAACGCTCATTTTATTGACGCAGTACACACATTTTGATTTCGATATTTCTCGTTTTTGCTCGTTAACGATAAATTAACAGTGTACCTACAGGGCATCGTGGATGTCCATGACCTCCTCGCATACCAATAATCATTACATACTCTTCAGGATCCGATTATGAGTCAAACATCAACCTTAAAAGGCCAGTGCATTGCTGAATTCCTCGGTACCGGGTTGTTGATTTTTTTCGGTGTGGGTTGTGTCGCTGCGCTTAAAGTTGCCGGAGCTACTTTTGGACAGTGGGAAATCAGCGTCATCTGGGGTCTGGGGGTAGCGATGGCTATCTACCTGACGGCAGGTGTTTCTGGCGCACACCTGAACCCGGCAGTGACCATCGCACTCTGGCTATTTGCCTGTTTCGACAAACGTAAAGTTGTTCCTTTTATTATTTCTCAAGTTGCCGGCGCCTTTTGCGCAGCGGCGTTAGTTTACGGGCTTTATTACAATCTTTTTGTGGACTTCGAACAAACCCACCATATCGTCCGTGGCAGCGTTGAAAGTCTCGATCTCGCAGGCATTTTCTCAACTTACCCGAATCCTCATATCAATTTTGTGCAGGCCTTCGCGGTTGAAATGGTGATTACCGCTATTCTGATGGGGCTGATTCTGGCGCTGACCGACGACGGAAACGGCGTACCTCGCGGTCCGCTTGCGCCACTGCTCATTGGTTTACTGATCGCCGTTATCGGTGCCTCTATGGGGCCGTTGACCGGGTTTGCGATGAATCCGGCGCGTGACTTTGGCCCCAAAATGTTCGCCGGGCTTGCCGGCTGGGGTGAAATTGCGTTTACCGGCGGTAGAGACATTCCTTACTTCCTGGTGCCGCTGTTTGGCCCCATCGTCGGCGCCATTCTGGGCGCGTTTGCTTATCGCAAATTTATTGGCCGTCATTTGCCGTGCGATACCTGCGTCGTGGAAGAGAAGGACTCCACCGCGACCACACAACAAAATGCTTCGCTGTAATCTGATTACGGGACAAAATTATGACTGAAAAAAAATATATCGTTGCGCTCGACCAGGGTACCACCAGCTCCCGCGCGGTCGTTATGGATCATGACGCGAATATCGTCAGCGTATCACAGCGTGAATTTGAGCAAATTTATCCTAAGCCAGGCTGGGTAGAACACGACCCGATGGAAATTTGGGCGTCCCAAAGCTCAACGCTGGTAGAAGTGCTGGCTAAGGCCGATATCAGTTCCGATCAGATTGCCGCTATCGGTATCACCAACCAACGTGAAACCGCGATCGTCTGGGAACGTGAAACCGGCAAACCGATATACAACGCTATTGTCTGGCAGTGCCGTCGTACCGCCGATATTTGCGAACAGCTTAAACGCGACGGCCTGGAAGATTACATCCGCGACAATACCGGTCTGGTCGTCGACCCGTACTTCTCTGGCACTAAAGTGAAATGGATCCTTGACCATGTGGAAGGTTCGCGCGAACGCGCGAAGCGTGGCGAGCTGCTGTTCGGTACGGTGGATACCTGGCTTATCTGGAAGATGACGCAGGGCCGCGTCCACGTTACGGATTACACCAACGCCTCACGAACCATGCTGTTCAACATCCATGATTTGGACTGGGACGATAAGATGCTGGACGTGCTGGATATCCCACGCGCGATGCTGCCCCAGGTACGTAAGTCCTCCGAAGTCTACGGCCAGACCAATATTGGCGGTAAAGGCGGTACACGTATTCCTATCGCCGGGATTGCCGGGGATCAGCAGGCCGCGTTATTCGGTCAACTGTGCGTAAAGGAAGGAATGGCAAAGAATACCTACGGCACCGGCTGCTTTATGCTGATGAACACCGGCGAGAAAGCGGTAAAATCGGAAAACGGCCTGCTGACCACCATCGCCTGCGGCCCAAGCGGCGAAGTCAACTATGCGCTGGAAGGCGCGGTGTTTATGGCGGGAGCGTCCATTCAATGGCTGCGTGATGAAATGAAGCTCATCAGCGACGCGTTCGACTCCGAATATTTCGCCACGAAAGTGAAAGATACCAACGGTGTCTACGTGGTTCCGGCCTTCACCGGTCTGGGCGCGCCGTACTGGGACCCGTATGCCCGCGGCGCCATTTTTGGCCTGACCCGCGGCGTGAACTCTAATCACATTATCCGCGCGACGCTCGAATCCATCGCTTACCAGACCCGCGACGTACTGGAAGCAATGCAGGCCGACTCCGGTATCCGCCTGCACGCTCTGCGTGTGGACGGCGGCGCAGTGGCCAACAACTTCCTGATGCAGTTCCAGTCAGATATTCTCGGCACGCGGGTGGAACGCCCGGAAGTGCGCGAAGTGACCGCGCTGGGCGCCGCCTATCTGGCTGGCCTGGCCGTCGGTTACTGGCAGAACCTGGACGAGCTGCAGGAAAAAGCCGTCATTGAGCGAGAATTCCGCCCCGGCATTGAAACCACCGAGCGTAACTACCGTTACAGCGGCTGGAAGAAAGCGGTTAAACGCGCAATGGCGTGGGAAGAGCACGACAAGTAAGGTCGCCATCCGGCAAAATCTTTGTGCGGAGGCAACTCCGCACACACATCAATTATTCCCTCCTTCCCCTGTGCTACACTGCGCGCCACTCCTTTTTGCTACGAGTTTGTTATGAGACGAGAACTTGCCATCGAATTTTCCCGTGTGACCGAAGCGGCGGCGCTGGCTGGCTACAAATGGCTGGGACGCGGCGATAAAAATACCGCGGACGGCGCGGCGGTCAACGCCATGCGTATCATGCTCAACCAGGTCAACATTGACGGCACCATCGTGATTGGCGAAGGCGAAATCGACGAAGCCCCGATGCTCTATATCGGCGAAAAAGTCGGTACCGGCCACGGCGATGCGGTAGATATCGCCGTCGATCCGATTGAGGGCACGCGCATGACGGCGATGGGTCAGGCGAACGCGCTGGCGGTGCTGGCGGTCGGCGATAAAGGCTGTTTCCTGAATGCGCCCGATATGTATATGGAAAAACTGATTGTCGGTCCGGGCGCCAAAGGGGCGATCGATCTCAATCTGCCGCTGGCGGATAATTTGCACAACATCGCGGATGCGCTGGGTAAACCGCTTGGCGATCTGACCGTGACCATTCTGGCAAAACCGCGTCATGACGAGGTCATCGCAGAGATGGCCAAACTGGGCGTACGCGTGTTTGCCATTCCTGACGGCGACGTCGCGGCCTCAATTCTGACCTGTATGCCGGATAGCGAAGTCGACGTGCTGTACGGGATTGGCGGCGCGCCAGAAGGCGTGGTATCCGCAGCGGTGATCCGCGCGCTGGACGGCGATATGCAGGGTCGTCTGCTGGCGCGCCATGATGTGAAAGGCGACAGCGAAGAAAACCGCCGCATTGGCGAACAGGAACTGGCGCGCTGCAAAGCAATGGGCATTGAAGCGGGCAAGGCGTTATGCCTGGGCGACATGGCGCGTAGCGATAACGTTATTTTCTCCGCGACCGGCATCACGAAAGGCGATCTGCTGGAAGGAATTAGCCGAAAAGGCCATATCGCCACGACGGAAACGCTGCTGATCCGCGGCAAATCACGCACCATCCGCCGCATTCAGTCGATCCACTATCTTGATCGTAAAGATCCGGATGTGCAGGCGCATATTCTCTAGCGCATTTGTTAGTTAGAGCCTTCCAGCCTCGCGGGGCTGGAAATCTTTCTCCTGACGAACGAAGATAAGGTTAGCGATTCAGAACAGGAGAAAACCATGGCCGATTGGGTAACAGGTAAAGTCACTAAGGTGCAAAACTGGACTGACGCACTGTTCAGCCTGACCGTTCACGCCCCCATTAATCCTTTTACTGCAGGCCAATTTACCAAACTCGGACTGGAGATCGATGGCGAGCGCGTTCAGCGCGCGTATTCCTATGTCAATGCGCCTGACAATCCGAATTTAGAGTTTTATCTGGTGACGGTGCCGCAAGGAAAGCTCAGCCCGCGGCTGGCGGCGCTAAAACCTGGCGATGAGGTGCAAGTGGTCAGCGACGCGTCGGGTTTCTTTGTACTGGATGAAGTGCCTGACTGCGAGACGCTATGGATGCTGGCGACCGGAACCGCTATTGGCCCGTATTTGTCTATTCTGCAATATGGCCAGGATGTCGCGCGCTTTAAAAATCTGGTCTTAGTCCACGCCGCACGCTTCGCCGCCGATTTAAGCTATCTGCCGCTAATGCTGGAACTGCAACAGCGTTATGAAGGCAAGCTGCGCATCCAAACGGTGGTCAGCCGGGAGAGCGTGCCAGGCTCGCTTACCGGACGCGTGCCAGCGCTCATTGAAAACGGCGAGCTGGAAAAAGCCGTTGGATTGCCGATGGATAAAGAGACCAGCCACGTTATGCTGTGCGGGAACCCGCAGATGGTGCGCGATACGCAGCAACTGCTGAAAGAGACCCGACAGATGACTAAACATCTGCGCCGCCGACCGGGGCATATGACGGCTGAACATTACTGGTGATGTTTTACCGAATGGCGGCTAGGGCTTATCCGGCCTGCAAATCATCACCAATCTGTAGGCCCGGTAAGCGTCAGCGCCACCGGGCAAATTACGGTTTACCGCCCGTTTACGGTTCTGCTTTAAACTTCACGTCCTGTGTCGCTTTCCCAAACTTATTTTCCCCCTGAACACCGACAAACGCGCCCAGATCGATAAGCATCATCACCAGGATCAGCGTCGGAATAAATCGCCCGACGACCCACTGCCACATCCCCGGCAGCATCACCCAGTTTCCGGCCAGCAGCATCCACGCCAGAATCATCAGCAACGCCCACGCGCCGGATCGCCCCCGGTCATGCAGACGTTTGACCATGACGGCGGCGGTCGGCCACAGCAGGCACACCAGGCAAAATGCCGCCGTTTGGATATCAAGCAGATTTTTCCCCGCCAGCGAAAATAGCGCCAGCATCCCGGCAAACCAGAGGCCGATCCAAATCCAGAAATCACGGCGTCCGATACGCCCTTTAAATGAGAATAACCATTGCTGTATGGTCATGTAAGTTCCTTATATTTTGCCTTCCGCTACAGTTTACCCTTTTGACAAGCCCGACAGTTATCGTTTTAATCGTGAGCAGTCCTAACGAAAGGTAAGATTGATGAAGCCAGGATGTACTCTGTTTTTACTGTTGTTTTCTGCTCTCACCGCCAGCATAACGGCGCACGCGCAGCTCTCTTCATCGACCACGACAGCGCCCTATCTGCTGGCGGGCTCGCCAACCTTTGATCTTTCTATTAGCCAGTTTCGTGAGAACTTTAACCGCCAGAATCCCGATCTGCCGCTCAATGAATTTCGCGCCATTGAGAATAGCCGCGATAAGGCGAATCTGACCCGCGCCGCCAGTAAGATTAACGAAAATCTGTATGCCTCCACGGCGCTGGAGCGCGGTACGCTCAAAGTGAAAAGTATGCAGATTACCTGGCTGCCCATTCAGGGGCCGGAACAGAAAGCGGCGAAAGCGAAAGCGCTGGAATATATGGCCGCCATTATTCGCACTGTCGCCCCGTTGCTGACAAAAGAGCAAAGCCAGAAAAAACTGCAAAAGATGCTTATCGCCGGTAAAGGTAAACACTATTACGCCGAGACCGAAGGCGCGGTACGTTATGTTGTCGCAGATAACGGAGAAAAGGGGCTGACCTTCGCGGTTGAACCGATTAAGCTGGCGTTATCTGAAAATCTGGAAGGGGCGAATTGATGACAAAAAGCAAAGCCTTTCCGGGGATGAATCTCTATACTGTTTCACAGACCATGCTGCTCTGACGAGCGGCCATCTTCCTTAATTCGCTGACTAAGCGTGGAGAAATGAAATGCGACATCCTTTAGTGATGGGTAACTGGAAACTGAACGGCAGCCGCCACATGGTAAACGAACTGGTGGCTAACCTGCGTAAAGAACTGACGGGCGTAGCAGGCTGCGACGTGGCAATCGCTCCGCCGGAAATGTATATCGATCTGGCGAAACGCGCTGCTGCCGGCAGCCACATCATGCTGGGCGCGCAGAACGTTGATCTGAATCTGTCTGGCGCATTCACCGGTGAAACTTCGGCTGAAATGCTGAAGGATATCGGCGCGCAGTACATTATTATCGGCCACTCCGAGCGTCGTACTTATCACAAAGAATCTGACGAGCTGATCGCCAAAAAATTCGCCGTACTGAAAGAACAAGGTCTGACGCCGGTACTGTGCATCGGTGAAACCGAAGCGGAAAACGAAGCGGGCAAAACAGAAGAAGTATGCGCACGCCAGATCGACGCGGTACTGAAAACGCAGGGCGCGGCAGCCTTTGAAGGCGCGGTTATCGCTTATGAACCCGTATGGGCGATCGGTACCGGTAAATCTGCAACGCCTGCGCAGGCGCAGGCAGTGCACAAATTCATCCGTGACCACATTGCTAAAGCTGACGCGAAAATCGCTGAACAGGTCATTATCCAGTACGGCGGTTCTGTTAATGCGTCCAACGCAGCCGAACTGTTCGCGCAGCCGGACATCGACGGCGCACTGGTAGGCGGCGCTTCTCTGAAAGCTGACGCCTTCGCCGTGATCGTGAAAGCAGCAGAAGCTGCTAAACAGGCTTAATTGCCAATCAATGTCTGATGGCGCTGCGCTTATCAGGCCTACCAGCCGAGTGCTTATGTAGGCCTGATAAGGTAAAGCCGCCATCCGGCATTTATGCTGTGGAGGGTAAGAAAGTAGTATCCCCGGCAACCTTAAACATCGCCCTCCAGCTCCGCGTATTCTCAACCAGCCGATCATCACGAAATAACGCACTACCAGAAACAACACGATCGATGCCCTGTGCAATCAGCGAAGGCAACTGATCCTGCGTTAACGACCCATCAATAACGATAATTTTACCTTCGCGTTTATCACCAAGTAGACAGAAAAGCTGTGCCACGCGCTCATGCAAATCACTGGAGCGCATTTTACTGCCGTATCCAGGGTTCACTGCCAGTAGTTGAATAACCTCAACGTCGCTCAGAATGGGGATAATGACATCCAGAGGCGTTGCCGGGCATAAACTAATCCCCCGGATCACCGGCATTTCACCGCCAATAACGGGCACGGTCTGCTGACCAAGCCAGCTTAGCGTATGATGCAGATGAATATCGCCTTCTGCCTGAAGCGTGATGCAGTGTGCGCCCGCCTTCACGCAGGCTTGCGCCGCCGTCCATTGGTCCGCTACCATCAAATGAACATCTTTGATAAAAGTTTGCGGCAGTTGCCCAACTGCCCATGGCCCAACGGTAAACTGCGGGCAAAATTGACCATCCATCAAATCCAAATGCAACAGCGGCTGGTTTAACGCTTCCAACTGTTGCAGATAGCGATGCAACGCAATCCACTGCCCTGCCAGAATACCCACACTAAGCGGATATGACGCTAACAATGCCACACATGCTTCGCGCGTTAATCCGGCAAACTGGCTGTTCATGAGCACTCCTTAAGGCATCAAACCCATAAAAACTTTTTTTGTCCGCGGGCCGGTCATCAACGGTTCAAGCTGCTCCACGCAAGTTTTGTAGTGTGGCGTTGTCTTGTGAAAAGCGACGGCCTGTTCATCAACGTAGGCTTCATAAATATAAAATCGCGTAGGCACCTGCGGATCCTGCAGAACATCAAAACGCAAGTTACCCGGCTCTTTAATTGAGCCCAGATGATTCTGCCGAAAAACATCGATAAATTGTTCAACCTTGTCATCATGAACGTTAATTTCAACCAGCGTAACGTGCATCATTAACCCCCTGATTATTCCAAATAAAATAACAGTCATCCCCATCTCCTCGCATCGGTAAAAGATGGGGAAGCGATCTCATTTAACCTTTCTCACTCAAAAACAGCTCATAAGCACGCTCTGCTGTTTCGTTATGATGAACGACAGCATGTACCGCTTTAATCATGGCTACCGGATCTTCTGACTGGAATATATTACGCCCCATATCTACGCCAGAAGCCCCCTGGTCAATCGCCTGATAGCACATTTCCAATGCTTCACGTTCAGGCAGTTTTTTACCGCCGGCGATGACAATCGGCACCGGACAACCTGCCGCAATACGCTCAAAACCTTTATCGACATAATACGTTTTGATAATTTGCGCCCCCATTTCCGCAGCGATACGCGTTGCCAGTGAAAAATAACGCTGGTCACGAGCCATATCTTTACCCACCCCGGTCACTGCCATTATTGGCATCCCGACGCGTAACCCGGCATCAATCAGTTGAATAATATTTTTAATCGACTGATGTTCATGCTCACTACCAATATAAACCTGTGCGGCAGCAGCACAGCTATTCAACCGCACAGCGTCATCCATCGCCACCGCAACCGCCTCATTGCTTAATTCAGTGAGAATAGAATTCGCCCCGGACGCACGTAAAACGACTGGTTTATTGATTGCCGGAGGTACCACACTGCGTAATATGCCGCGAGTACACATTAAGACATCAGCATATTCAAAGAGCGGCGCAATATTGATATCAATACGCTCAAGTCCGGTTGTCGGCCCCTGGAAATATCCATGGTCAAAGGCCAGCATGACCGTTTTTCTGGTCTTGGGATTAAAAATCCTCGCCAGTCTGGACTGCATTCCCCAATCCAGCGCGCCACAGCCTTTTAATGCGAACAAAGTGTTAGTTTGTGGTTTATCGGTGTGAAAATCTTTGCCATCTTTAATATCATCTAAATCAGCCATTCTTTACTCCGTCGATACATAACAGTTATCAGAAATCATATTTGTCGATATTGTCTTTGTTGAAAATGACACGCTCCGGCAATAACACAATGCCGTTACCTTTTGCCTCATAGTGATATCCCTGCTCACTATTAGGTGAAACGGTGACTTTGCCGATGCCGGGAATATCCAGTGAATCACCGACATTCATTGGCATATTTTTCAGCAACGCATTGGCGACATATACGGAAATTTTTCCCTGTTGGACGACATCCCACAGGCCAAACTCTTTAACAGTGCCGCGCTGAACATAAGGGCGCATTACATTCGGCGTACTAAAACCAACAATCGCGAGATTATTGCGTTTAAGGTTCTCCGCCGCCTGTGCCGCAGCAGGTAAAGCGTTAGCGTCAGGCGCGATGATGGCATCCAGATCGGGATACGCTTTGATGATACCTTCCGCCGTCTGGAGCGATTTCGTGGCATCGTTATAGCCAAACTGGGTAGTGACTATCTCCCACCCCGGATGTTCCTGGCTAATTTTGGCTTTAGCTTCTTTTACCCACTGGTTCTGGTCGGTCACTGTTGGGCTGGAATAGAAGAAAGCGACTTTCGCTTTCTCTTTGTCCACCTGATGAGCGGCCATCTCTACCAGCATGCTGCCGAGCTGTTTTGGCGTCCCTTGATTAATATAGTAAGAACGGCACTCCGGCTTGGTATCGGAATCCCAGGTTAATATTTTCACGCCTCTTTGCATTGCCCGCTTCAACGCCGGGCACAGGCCGTCAGGCGAAACGGCAGAAACGATAATGGCGTCATACCCCTGATTGACAAAGTTATTCACCAGTTGAACCTGGCCTGAGACGCTGGGCTCTGTAGGGCCATCGTAAGTTACGTCAATGCCCAGCGCTTTTCCCGCTTCCTGCGCGCCATTGCCGCCACTGGTAAAAAAGCCCACGCCAACCAGTTTGGGAATAAAAGCAATCCGCTCTGCCGCCTGCACGGTCATTGCCGCAGATGCCAGACCAAACGCAGTGAGTAAGGCGATCATTTTAATGCTGTGTCTTGCCATTTTTTTCTCCATAAATTTCAAAAGGAAATCATGCCTGATGCGCATTGCGACGGCGTGAGTACCATTCAAGGATTTGGTGACGATGCAAACTGACGGAACGACCAACGACAACAACAATGAGAAGCGCACCGGACAATGCGCTGGAAATTTGATTCGGCACTCCGGCCATCTGTAGCCCCTGCTGTAAAAATCCCACCAGCAGCGCCGCCAACGCGGACCCCATAATCGACCCGGAGCCGCCATAAATATTGGCGCCTCCCAGCACAACCGCCGTAATGGCCGGCATCAGGAAAGAGGCGCCCAGATCCGAACGTGCGGAGCCAAAGTAAGAAACCAGTAATACGGCGGCGATCGCGGAGGCGCATCCGGTCATGGCATACACGGTATACAACGTGCGATTCACCGGGATCGCGCTGTACTGCGCGACACGGGCGCTCTGGCCAATCAGAAAAACGTTGCGTCCCATATGCGTACGATGCATGAGCAGCCAGAAAAACAGACAGCACACAAGAAAAAAAATAAGCGGCATGGGAATACCAAGAAATGAAATATTGGCAAAGTCAGTGAACGCTGTGGGAAATCCACCAATACCTTCATAACCCGTGGCGCCAGCCATACCAGATAACAATAATGCGCTACCACCAAATAAATACATGGTTCCCAGGGTAATCACCAACGGGTTTACGCCGGTATAAATAATAAGTCCGGCATTTATCAGCCCACATATTGCGCCGAGTAGTAGGGTAATAATAATCGCTAAAGGTAGCGGCATACCGAGCTGAAACAGCACACCCAGGGTAATCGCGCATAGCCCGATTGTAGAACCAAATGAAATATCCATACCACCGCTGACAATAACCATTGTTAGCGGCAAAGCGACAATACCGATACAAATAAAATCGCTAGTGCTAAAAAGTAAGACATTAATATCTAATAAACGTGGGTTAATCAGACCGAAAGCCAGAATTTCAAAGATCAATAAGGCTGCCAGCGCAATTTCCCAGCTATAGCGTCGCCATGGATTCATCATGCCACCTCTTTGTTTTTATTCTGTTGTGCGTGCGTTTTTGCTTCCGCCTGTAGTGGAGTGGGTGGTGATATAAAACGGGCATATTTCTGGCGGCGCAGATTGCGTTGTAATGCGCAACGCAGCCGCCCATCGAATACCAGTACGCCCAACAATACCAGGCCGGCAATAAAATCGTTCCACCAGGCGGGGATACGCAGCAGCACTAACACACTATCGATTTGCGTAAGAAAATAAGCGCCGAGAATAGCGCCGATGACCGTGCCTGACCCGCCTAACAGGCTAATTCCCCCCAATACGCAGGCCGCGATGGCTTTCATTTCCAGCCCCGTGCCGGTTTGATTGGGAATGAAGCCAATCTGCGAGGCAAACACGATTCCAGCCAATGCCGCCATACCGCCATTAAGTGAAAATGCCATGATGCGTACCATCTCGGTACGGACACCCAATTGCCGGGCGCCCTGCAGGTTATCGCCGGTGGCGTAAAAATTGCGGCCAAAGGCGGTTTTCGCCAAGAGCCAGGCCATAAGCAGCGCTAACACCAGGGTAAACCAGCCGATTGCGGAAATTCCCAGAAACACCGGAGCAGAGAGTTGCTTTAAGCCTGCGGGTAATCCTTCAATCCATTTTCCCCCTGTCCATAGCAGCATGATCCCACGATACAAGCCCAGCGTTCCCAGCGTGGCGACAATGGCGGGTATCTTCAACCAGGCAACCAGTACGCCATTAAAAAATCCGGCGACAATTCCTAATATTAGTGTGGCCAGGCAGGCGACCGGCAGGCTATAGCCGGCGTTTAACATCACTCCCAGCAATACCGCGCACATTCCTGTCGTCGAGCCCACCGATACATCAATATTGCGGGTGAGCATTACCATCGTCGCGCCAATCGCCAACAGCATCAAAATTTGCGCGCTACTGAAAACCATTGTCAGCGTTTGCACGCTCAAATACTGGCTATCCAGCGCGCCAGGAAACACGAATAAACAGACTATTGCCAGCAGTGCCGTCGCTTCCCGGTTATTTTGGATGAATTTCAACATGTTGCCTCCGACGCACCATGTTCGCCAAACGCAACGTGCATGATGGTATCAACGTTAATTTCCTCGCCGCATAACGCAGGCCCCCCCAGTTCCCCCTGGTGCATGACATATACGCGATCGGCCATCTGCTCTATCTCTTCCAGATCGGAGGAAATAAACAGCACCGCGACATTTTGTTGCGCGATACTGCGCAACAGCTGATAAATATCGCTGCGGGCGGAGACATCGACACCGCGGGTCGGTTCATCGACAATCAGTAATTGCGGAGAGGCCTCCAGGCATTTGGCAATCAATACTTTTTGCTGGTTACCGCCGGATAAAGTACGCGCCGCCTGTTCGGCATTATTGAGTTTGATATTTAACGCGCGGTGGTAACGTTCAAGGGTGGCGTTATCCCGCTGGGGCTTTATCCAAAATCCTTTTTGGTTGTGGGTCAGCGAACAGACATTCCATGCCAGGGAAGCGTCAAGATACAGCCCGGATGACTGCCGATCTTCCGGCAAATAGACCAGGCCGAGCTGCAACCGCTGTTGGGTTGTCAGGGCGTTAATTTCTTCACCATTGAACAGCATCCGCCCCGCATTGACCGGTCTAATACCGTACAGCGTTTCAGCCAATTCTGTGCGTCCCGCGCCGACCAACCCGGCCAGACCAAGGATTTCGCCTGCCCGCACCTCAAGGTTGATATTCATAAAACCTTCGCCCGTCAGTGACTCCAGCGCTAATACCGTCGCGCCGCGTTCGTTCTGCGGGCGGCTGCCAGGCAATTCCAGCCACAACTTTTGACTCGCGGAAAGACTGACGCCCTGCGTTGCCGGGGTGATAGCTTGAATAATCTCGTCGGTAGAAAGGTCATGCGTTTTTCCGAATAATGCGATTTTACCGTCACGCATCACGCTAACGCAGTGAGCTAACTGTCTAATTTCTGGCAGCTTATGAGAAATAAATACAATTCCGACACCCTTTTTCAGCAACTCTTGCAGACGCGTAAATAACCGGTCAGTTTCGGCTGGCGTTAACGACGCCGTGGGCTCATCAAGAATTAAGATTCGCGAGTCGCGCATCAAGCCGCGCATAATTTCAACGATCTGGCGGTCTGCAACATCAAGCGTACCCGCAGCGCTCGCCGGATCGAGTTGGCATCCCATCGCCTTTAATAGCTGCTGCATTTTTTCCGTGGAGGCCTGACGTCCCTGCAAGCCAAACAAGATATTTTCCCGCACAGATAAACTCGGAAATAACAGAGGCTCCTGGGGAACCAGGTAAATGCCATACTGGTGCGCCTTCAGAGGCGTTAAATGACTGCAACGCACACCAGCAATATCGATAGTCCCTCCATCTGGCGGGACTATACCGGCAATAATCTTCATTAATGTTGATTTACCCGCACCATTGCCGCCAAGCAATGCGTGCACCTCTCCCGCATGCAGAGTAAAGTCAATTCCCTTTAGTACTTCGACGCCGGAATAACTTTTATAAATGTTCTGCACACAAATCAGAGGGGATGCAGTATTGTGACTGATTTGCATGTTGCCTCCGCTCCCTCAATGTTGACTGACGGGACTGAACAAATGTTTTTTGAAAAAGAAATTGTTCAAAACGGTAGTAGTTATTTGGTCAAAAAACTCTCATCCAGATCACGTTTTCTGAATAAATGAATTTTTAGATGATAAATGTTCAGATTTGACGCGTTTTTGTGGCGTTAATCACGGTTATTTCGGAGTGATAACTGAACAATTGTGTTAATGATTTAGAAATGTTCAAAGTAAAGCCAGGTTATGACAATGAGCGATAATACGTTGGTATCTGATTATGGAATGTGCGAAGAAGAGCAGGTGGCGCGTATTGCCTGGTTCTACTATCACGATGGATTGACGCAGAGTGAAATCAGCGAGCGTCTGGGGCTAACCCGGCTAAAGGTTTCTCGTCTGCTGGAGAAAGGGCATCAGTCCGGTATTATTCGCGTACAAATCAACTCCCGCTTCGAAGGGTGTCTTGAGTATGAAAATGCCTTGCGCAACCACTTCGCATTGCAGAATATCCGCGTGCTGCCGGCATTACCCGATGCCGATATTGGTCTGCGCTTAGGAATCGGCGCCGCCCATATGTTGATGGAGTCACTGCGGCCACAGCAACTGCTGGCCGTCGGCTTTGGCGAAGCCACGATGACCACATTAAAACGCCTCAGCGGATTTATCTCGGCGCAACAAATCCGCCTGGTCACGTTATCCGGCGGCGTGGGGCCGTATATGACCGGAATAGGCCAGCTTGATGCCGCTTGTAGCGTAAGTATTATGCCCGCGCCGCTGCGCGCATCATCGCAGGAAATTGCCTGCACGCTGCGCAATGAAAATAGCGTGCGGGATGTGATGCTCACAGCGCAAGCTGCCGATGCAGCCATCGTGGGGATTGGGGCAATTAACCAGAAAGATCAAGCCAGTATCTTAAAATCCGGCTATATCACTCAGGGTGAACAACTCATGATTGGCCGCAAAGGCGCAGTAGGCGATATTCTGGGCTATTTTTTTGATGCTCATGGCGAAATTATTCCAGACATCAAAATCCATAACGAATTAATTGGCCTGAAGTTAAATTCACTTTCCACGATCCCAACCGTGATTGGCGTCGCCGGCGGCGAACAAAAAGCAGAAGCTATTATTGCCGCTATGCGCGGTAACTATATCAATGCGCTGGTTACCGATCAGAAAACCGCAGGGAAAATAATTCAACTTATTGAAAAATAAAAAATAAAATAACACTTACCTCAATTCAATAAACAATAACTGACAGGATTTTATGTAACGATGTAAAAATAGCCGAGGGTAAAAAAATGGCTCGACTCTGTACCCATACTGAATCAGGACATTACCTGATGGCTCTTGACGCCGGTACCGGTAGCGTCAGAGCAGTAATTTTTGATCTACAAGGAAAGCAAATAGCTGTCGGTCAAGCGGAATGGCAGCATCTGGCCGTGCCGGATGTGCCTGGTTCGATGGAGTTTGATCTTGCCAAAAACTGGCAACTGGCTTGCCAGTGTATCCGTCAGGCACTACAGAAAGCCGCCATTCCTGCAACGGCTATCGCTGCCGTATCGGCCTGTTCGATGCGTGAAGGCATTGTTATTTATGACAGTAACGGCGAACCAATTTGGGCCTGCGCTAATGTTGACGCCCGCGCGGCGCACGAAGTCAGTGAATTAAAAGAGCTGCACGATAACACCTTTGAGGAGGAAGTTTATCGTTGCTCCGGGCAAACGCTGGCGCTCAGCGCTATTCCGCGTCTGCTCTGGCTTGCCCACCATCGTCCGGATATTTATCATCGCGCGTCAACCGTCACTATGATCAGCGACTGGATGGCCTTTATGCTCAGTGGTGAACTGGCGGTCGATCCCTCCAACGCAGGCACGACGGGGTTATTGGATCTGGTGACCCGCAACTGGAAACGTAGTCTGTTACAGATGGCGGGCCTGCGTTCTGACATTCTCTCGCCGGTAAAAGAAACCGGGACGCTGCTCGGTCACATTTCACAGAAAGCGGCTGAACAGTGCAACCTGCAAGCGGGTACGCCGGTCATCGTTGGCGGCGGCGATGTGCAGTTAGGCTGTCTGGGGCTGGGCGTCGTACGCCCGGCGCAAACGGCCGTGCTGGGCGGAACCTTCTGGCAACAGGTCGTCAATCTTCCCGCGCCGGTCACCGACCCAAACATGAACGTTCGCATCAATCCTCATGTGATCCCCGGTATGGTACAAACCGAGTCTATTAGCTTTTTTACTGGGTTAACGATGCGTTGGTTCCGCGACGCCTTTTGCGCCGAGGAAAAACTAATCGCTGAAAGGTTAGGTATTGATGCGTATTCCCTGCTGGAAGATATGGCCAGCCGGGTGCCTCCCGGCGCGTACGGTGTGATGCCCATCTTCTCTGACGTTATGCGTTTTAAACGCTGGTACCATGCCGCGCCGTCGTTTATCAATCTGTCTATCGATCCTGAAAAGTGTAATAAAGCGACCCTATTTCGCGCGCTGGAAGAGAATGCCGCCATTGTTTCCGCCTGCAATTTACAGCAAATTGCCGCGTTTTCCGGCGTACAGGCCGACTCGCTGGTTTTTGCCGGCGGAGGATCTAAAGGCAAATTATGGAGCCAAATACTTGCCGACGTTACGGGACTCACCGTTCACGTACCTGTCGTCAAAGAAGCTACCGCGCTAGGGTGCGCTATTGCCGCAGGCGTTGGCGTGGGTGTCTGGCCATCGCTGGCGGAAACGGGAGAAAAGCTAGTGCGCTGGGATCGGGAGCATAAACCTAATCCTGAAAATTTCGCTGTCTATCAGCAGGCCAGAGAAAAATGGCAGGCCGTTTATCAGGATCAACGCGCGCTGGTCGATGGTGGCTTAACGACATCCCTCTGGAAAGCGCCAGGCCTGTAACAGGAGAATAAGCATGCAAAAAACGAATGAGAAGAATCATGAATACCGCTTTGGCGATAATGGCCCTAAATACTTAATCCGTGGGCCGGGCTGCGATATGGGCGTCGTCATACTACAACCAGGGCAGTCATTCCCTAACCATCGCCATAATACCGCTTGTGAGATTTTTTATACCCTAAGCGGTGAAGTGTGCCTGTATCTGGAAGGAACACCTCATATCCTGCAAACTGGAGATGTTTTACAGTGCGAACCTGGGGAGGCGCATTACCTCATTAATAACGGCGATAAACCCTGGAAAGGCGTGTTTATTAAATCGCCGCATCTGGAAAATGACAGCCACCCCGCAGATCCACCGGCCTGGTAACGCCCGCGCCATCGCCAGATTTTGCCGGATAGCGCCACGAGAGCCTTGTCCGGCCTCCAAACGGTATTCGTTAATGCAATATCAAGCTGTCATTTGATGACCTGTTGGTTCAAGATATCACACTGATGATCCTGAATTTCCTCGGCAGAAGCGCGATTGAAGATCAGTAAATTACGCTCGGTCGCCAGCAAGACAAAAGAGCCATCGCTTTGGCGTATCACCGCCAGCGCGATACATCACAGCATCCCCGCCCGCGCAGGAACTTTCCCTGGTCCCATCGCCACCACAGCAGCAAAAAATAGCAGTGCGGTCATAAACTCCGGCAGTGGCGAAGTCGCCAACAGAAGGATAGTAATGCCAACCATGATGAAAGGAAGGAACAGAGGATGGGGCAACCAGAGCGACATACCTGTCTCCTGACGATTTTTTCAGCAAGAATACGACGGACAGTCAGGCAGGTAAACGCCAGATATAGTGGGGTTATCGCAGGATTAAGCGGACAGATCAGTGATAATGAATTTCACCAAAGTATTCAGACAGCACGTAATAGCGGCAATACTCAAAAGGGCTGTCCTTCCCGGCCTGAAACGTCTGTCTGGCGACGGATAACAGCGGTTTATTGGCGGCGATTTGCAATTTTTCGCACAGGTCAGCGGAAGGTAAAATCGCCTCAACTTTTTCTATCGCCGAGTCGCTTGTGACGTTTAATAACGAATAGAGCGACGTATGCTCCAGCGCCTGCGGTGTGAGTTGCAGATCGGGAAAGAAGCTAAGATCGAGATAGATCTTTTCATGGTTAAACGGACGGTTATTCAGGCAACGAATACGCGAAATATAGAGATAGTGATGCTGTGCGGGCAGGCTCAAGCCGTCTGCCTGAGCGTCGCGCGCGCGGCGCGGCGCGATTTCCAGAATACGGTTCTCAATCGCCACGCTGGCGTCCTGGAGATCGCGGGTAATACCGCGAAACGTGTGCCCGTAGCTCACGCCTTCCGGCACCGAGCACACCACCGAACCACTCCCGCGCTGCGACGAAATAATGCCCGCATTGATTAATTCGCTCCAGGCCTGTTTAACCACAATCAGCGAGACGTTGTAGGCTCTGGCAATCTCTTTTTGCGTCGGCAGCTGGCTGCCTAAAGGCAGGGATCCATTTTGGATCTGCTGACAGATGATAAAAAATAGTTGCTTATAAAGCGGAGTAAAGCTCGTTTTATCAACCTGCAAGCTGCGCACCTCACGTCTTCGCCAGCAGGGGACGTTTTACCGTCCCCGGCAGGGTGAATTCGCTACCCTGCGATTTGCCTGGCCAGTTCTGCCAAATCGAAATGATTCATACGATCCAAAGTCGTTAAATAATCGGCGGGAAAAGCCTCCACGCCATGGAACGCGCCGGAAATCGCCCCGACCATGGTGGCGACAGTATCAGTATCATTGCCGATATTAACGCCGGAGATAATAGCATCTACGGCAGAATTCGGACAACATGCGAACAGGCCAAAGGCCGCCGGCACCGCTTCACTCACGTGCAGCCCGGAGCCAATAATATCAGCAAGTTCCACCACCGCCGTTTCCCAATGGCGATGACGTTTACCGATCTCCACGGCCAGCTCAATGCGTCGGGCAACGGAAGGCCCGGCGACCATCATCGCACCTTGCTCCTGCGCCAGCAGATAGCCCCTTTGCGCACCGTAAATACCGGCGGCAATAATGCTGTCTGCGTTGGTCTGCGCTCTTAACGCCTCGCTGGTTGCCGCCGCCATCGCCGCTGCGCCGGACATCGCCAGCACGTTATTATGCGTAAAACGGCAAATCTGCAGCGCGCAGTCAATCGCCGCGTCATTATCACCCGGATGCAGCACCGCCGCTGGCCAAATCTTCATGGCGGCGCCGTTCGTTGCCTCCGCGTTACCCTTATTAATAATCTGTACCGACTGTTTCTCGCCTTCCAGCTCGCCCTGCAAAGAGGCGCGATTATCATTAAATATCGCTTTCATTGCCGCACGCGTCGTCGGGCCGGTAAAGTTGGCGTAGTACGGGTAATCCAGCCACTGCTGAAAAGCCTCGCGCATCGCCTCGTCGCTGACTTGGCGTTGATGGCGCAGCAGCGCATCCATGATGTACTTCGCCTGAATAAAATCATCCGTGCACATCCCCGCTTCGTTGCAGCGGCCAAACGTGTCCGCTGGCGGTTTTTGAAAGGTCGTCACCCAGCCGCCAAAATAGTCTTTTATTTGCTGCTGGGTGCGTACTTCCGTCGCGGCTCCCATCGCGTCCGCGGCGGCGGCGCCCACCAGGCATCCCAGTATTTTGTTTTGATCAACGTGCATGATGACTCCTTATTTCACGGTCATGGCTTGTGCCAGCGAATGGCTGGACAGAAAAGTGTTGAGCTGGTCGGGAAACGGTAAAGCGGTCATTGCGCCTTTTGCCGTCACCGCCATAGCGCCGCAGGCATTGGCATTGCTGATGGCCTCCGCCAGCAGGGCATGATCCCAGCAATTTGCGCGGGAAAGGGTGAACAGCAGGCCGCCGACAAAAGCATCGCCTGCCCCGGTGGTATCGACGACATCGACGCGCGGTGCGGGGAAATGGAACTCCCCCTCGGCGGTAATCAACAGAGCGCCATCGGCCCCCAGCGAAATGATCGTAGTGTCACAGCCCAGATCGCGCAGGTAATAACGCGCATCCTGCCAGTGACTGGCCCCGCTGAGCTGGCACAGCTCATCTGCCGAGACTTTGCAGATAGAAGCCAACGCGGCGGACCGGGCGATCAGTTCAGGGATTTCATCGGTATTGCGCCACATCTTGCTGCGTAAGTTGACGTCGAATAACACGTAGCCACCGGCTTCTCGCATGCGTCTCGCCCCTTCCAGACACGCCTCGCGAGCGGGCCTGTCGGTGAGGCCAATTGAGCTGAAGTAAAACCATTCGTACTGCCTGAACGGCGGCAGGTCCTGCGGCGAGACGTAGGTATCAGCCCCCGGATGCACCAGATAGGTAAAGCTGCGTTCCCCGTCAGCCGTCAGGTTGACGATCAGCACCGCGCTGGTCAGGTCCGCATCCAGCCTTAGAAACGTGACATCCACGCCGTTATCCTGGAAAACCTGGCGCAGGAAGCGACCGACGTCATCGTCGCCAAGACAGCCAATAAAACCGCACTCTCCGCCCAGCCTGGCAACGCATACCCCCACGTTCGCCGACGCTCCGCCGGGGCATTTCAGATAGCTGTTCTGTTTTTCCGGCACCAGATCAACGGAGGCATCGCCGATAACCCAAACCTTATTCATGGCCTTCATTTGCGCCTCCTTATGCCTGCTTCTGCGCCAGGGCAAGCTGAATATCACGATAATATTCGTTATTAATCAGATACTTTTTCATAAGCAGCCCAACCGCAAGATGGAACAGTGCCGGAATGAGCGTCATCATCAGCGCAATACCGGTGAGCGAACGCGCGCTCTGTTCAACATCGGCCTGATAGCCAAAGTGGCTCAGCAGGAATCCGAGTATCCCGCCCGCGATCCCCATCCCAAACTTCTGGAAGAAGAGGATGCCGCCAAACGCCAACCCGGAAACGCGCAGACCGGTTTTCTTTTCTCCGTAATCCACCGCTTCGGCGATAGAGGACCAGAACACCGGCATTTGCATATCGCAGAAGAAATTAATAAGAAAATAGAACGCAAACGCCAGGATAAGATTTTCACGCCCGACGGAGAAATACATCAGCGCGCTCAGGATAAAGGTAATAATCTGGGTGTAGCGGAACATCTTAATTTTGTCCCAGAACTTGGTTATCCAGGTGGTGGCAATCATCGCTAAAATAGAGGCAACGACGCCGGTAGTCAGGAAGGGTGAAATCAGGCTATCTCCGCCGTTCAGATAATACTTGGCGTAATAAGCGGCAACGGAACCGCGAATAACATAACCGCACATCAGCAGCAGAATAACAACGCCGAGAATAATCCACTGATCGTTACGTAACAGATATTTAAACTGTTTCCCCACCGATAGCGAGGTAATCTCCGGCTCGCTGCGTTCACGCGTGGTGAGAAAACAGAAGATAAACAGCAGCGCACCCATTGCCCCCATTAAGCCCATCGAAAACTGATAGCCCAAAGCCTTATTACCCTGCCCCAGCCAGACGGCAAGCATCGGTACGACGATAGTCACCAGGAAAGCGGCAATCTTAGTCATCACAAAACGATAGCCGTTGGCACTTAACCGTTCGACGGGGTCGCTGGTAATCACGCCAATCATCGAAATATAGGGAATGGTGATCGCGGTATAGACCAGGGTCATAAGAATATAGGTGCCATAGGCCCACGCCAGCTTGGCCATATAAGCCATATCAGGCGTAATAAACATCAAATAAACGGCGAAGCCAAAAGGAATAGCAAACCACAGCAGCCACGGGCGATAACGCCCCCAGCGCGTATTCAGTTTATCGGTAAGAACCCCCATGGCCGGATCGATAATGGCATCAATCATCCGCACAACCACAAACAGTACGCCAACATCAGCGGCGCTCAGGCCGTAGATATCGGTATAGAAATAGGCGAGGAGCAGCTGCATGGCGATAATCACAACGTTTATCGCCATATCTCCCGCGCCGAAGCCGATTTTTTCCACGATAGAAAGTTTCATGTTGATATTCCTTTACGCTTAACAGCGCAAATCTGGTGAACAATTAATGATGTCACTACATGAAATAAAAACGTTTTTATATAAGCCATCCACCAGACAATCTATGGAGGCTATGAAGAGAGTGTAACGAACCATCAAAAGATATAAAGGTATACCTTTATATCTTTTGATCGGTTTCACATATTTTTATAGACACGATCTTACCCCAGTTTTAAACCGGGATAAGAATCAATAAGATAATGAGCAAGGGGGTGTAACGAAAATCAGCGGGAAGACAAAATGGCGCAACTATGGTCCTGAATCTCTTCCGCCGATGCGCGATTAAGCGTCAGCAGGTTACGCTCGGTCGCCAGCAGAACAAAAGAGTCGTCGCTTTGGCGTACCACCGCCAGCGCATAGCGTCCCATATGATCGCGCGCTTCCGGCACCTCTTCCGCCAGCATCATAAACGGACTACGCTGCGCCAGTTCGCTCTCGGTTACCCGGCGCGCCAGGTATTCATGCCCCATCAGGCCACCCGGCAGCGGAAGCCAGCGAGTGCTGATGCGCGTGAGATCGTTATCCAGTTGTTCCCGAACGTCAGGACGGATGCAAGAAATATGGATATGCAAATGGTCCTGTGAACGACCAAGCCGCGAATTAATCGCCAGCGAGACCGCGCTATCCGGAATATCATGCCCGTATTTTTTACTCATATAGCCGCGAGCCTGCCAGGCCAGCCAGAAAAAGTTGGGCGTAGCGGGTTCCAGCAATAGCGGGCTTTCTGTACCGTTGATACGGTAGGTGGGCATCAATAAATATTGCAACGGACCGTGACGATCTTTAAAGACGACATAGCCAGCGCGAGGTTTGACTTCCGCGCACGGCGCTGGGTTTTGATGCTGTAACTGATCGGGCAGGCATTGTTCAAGCACGATTTCCCGTAATGCATCAGGGTTGCCGGAAAATTTCCAGTAACCGACGCCCGCCGCGGCGACAATCACTATCACCGCCAGTAAAAAGTAGCCTGTTTTTTTCATGATATGCGTTCCCTGTGACCCATAGACGGGGAAGAGTAACGCAAAATTGTGGCAAAGAAAAAACCCGGTAACATAATACGTTACCGGGTTTATAAACGGTTTAGCGTTTGCTGATTTGGTCGAACGTACCGCCATTAGCGAAGTGATCTTTTTGCGCCTTCGCCCAGCCGCCAAACACCTCGTCAATGGTGAACAGCTTCAGCTTCGGAAACGCATCGTCGTATTTTTTCGCCACGTCAGCATCGCGCGGACGGTAGAAGTTTTTCGCTGCTATCTCCTGCCCTTCCGGCGAGTAGAGATACTTCAGGTAGGCTTCCGCTACCGCTTTGGTGTCTTTCTTTTCCACCACTTTGTCGACCACGGAAACGGTCGGCTCTGCGAGAATAGATTCACTCGGGGTCACTATCTCGAATTTATCTTTACCCAGTTCATTCGTCGCCAGTAGCGCTTCGTTTTCCCAGGCAATCAGCACATCACCGATACCGCGTTCAACGAAAGTATTGGTTGAGCCGCGCGCGCCGGAGTCCAGCACTTCAACGTTTTTAAACAGGGCTTTGACAAAGTCCTGCGCTTTGGCCTGATCGTTATTGTTGTGGTGCAGGGCGTAGCCCCATGCCGCCAGATAGTTCCAGCGGGCGCCGCCGGAGCTTTTCGGGTTTGGCGTAATCACCGACACACCGGGTTTAATCAGATCGTTCCAGTCATGAATTTGTTTTGGATTGCCTTTGCGGACCAGGAAAACGATGGTTGAAGTGTAAGGTGCTGAGTTATCCGGCAGACGCTTGATCCAGTTTTTATCGATACGACCACGTTCAGCAATAGCGTCCACATCGTAAGCCAGCGCCAGCGTCACGACATCGGCTTCAATGCCGTTAATGACGGAAGTCGCCTGTTTACCCGAACCGCCGTGCGATTGGCGGATCACGACGTTGTCGCCGGTTTCCTGCTTCCAGTGCGCGCTAAACGCTTTGTTGTACTGCTCGTACAGCTCACGCGTTGGATCGTACGATACGTTAAGTAACTGAATATCCTTTGCCAGAAGGCTGGTTGACGCCAGCAATAATGTGAACCCCACGCCCCACTTTTTCATCGCCCGACTCGCTTATGTTGTGTTGTGATGAGCAAAGCGTGCCAGAAAGAGATCCAAACATTAAAGAATAAAAAAAGATTGGCTATAACTTCGAGGAATAAATCTGAGGGATTGCCGGATGGCGGCTAACGCCTAATCCGGCCTACACGTTTCTGCAACCTGTAGGCCTGATAAGCGTAGCGCCATCAGGCGCGCAAAAACAATCAGTACAGTTTTTTCGCGCACTCCATCCAGTCGCTTTTGAACGGACGCTTCATGTTTTCAATCGCATCGATGATGTCATGATGAACAAGCTGCTCGTTCTGGATACCGACACAACGACCGCCATGGCCTTCCAGCAGCAGGTCAATAGCATACGCGCCCATACGGGAAGCCAGAATGCGATCGTAAGGTACCGGGGAACCACCGCGCTGAATGTGGCCGAGCACCGTCGCACGCGTTTCACGGCCCGTTTCTTTTTCAATAAAGTGCGCCAGCTCGTCAACATCACACATATGTTCGGTGATAGCGACGATAGCGTGTTTTTTCCCTTTCGCGATCCCGGCTTTGATTTCCGCCACCAGATCCTCGCGATTAAATTCAACTTCCGGCACCACGATAAACTCACAGCCGCCAGCAATAGCCGCCGCCAACGTCAGGTCGCCGCAATAACGGCCCATCACCTCAACGATAGAGATACGCTGGTGAGAAGAGGAGGTGTCACGCAGACGGTCAATCGCTTCCACTACAGTGCCGAGAGCAGTGAAGTAGCCGATAGTGTAGTCGGTGCCTTTGATGTCGTTATCGATAGTGCCTGGCAGACCGATGCACGGGAAGCCCATTTCAGTCAGACGTTTTGCACCCATATAAGAACCGTCGCCGCCAATAACTACCAGCGCATCGATACCGCGTTTTTTCAGGTTTTCGATCGCGACAGCGCGAATATTTTCGTCACGGAATTCCGGGAAACGGGCAGAACCGAGGAAAGTACCGCCACGGTTGATCATGTCAGATACGCTGTAACGGTCAAGCTGCACCATACGATCTTCATACAGGCCCAGATAGCCGTCATAAATGCCCATGACTTCCAGCCCTTCCGTCAACGCTGCGCGCACAACACCGCGGATTGCCGCGTTCATGCCCGGCGCATCACCGCCGCTTGTCAACACACCGATTTTCTTAATCATGACTACCTCTGAACTTTGGAATGCAAAATGAAATCTATTGCCGGAAGCCGATTTCGCACTTCGAAACGATCCAACGAATATACAGATAGTATAACAATCCCTTCCTGCTGAATTGATTCAGGTCAGGCCAAATGGCGGTAATTTATACACAAAATGCTGGCCTGGCTCACTTTTTAACAATCAATTATACAAGCTCGAACTTCCTGCCTTCCCTGGGGACGACTGAACAGGGATCCTGATGAATAATGACATCTGAACCCGGAAAACGCCGCAAAATCGCCTGCTCTACCTGGTCAGCCACAAAATGCGCCTGAACGAGCGGCAGATTATCTTCCATTTCCAAATGAATCTGAATAAAGCGAGTCGGCCCTGACTGCCGCGTGCGGAGATCGTGCGCGCCGCTGACTCCCGGCCATGACGTCACGATATCAATAATTTCCTGTCGTTCCGCATCGGGCAGCGCGCGATCCAATAATGACTGCACCGCCTCATACCCCATACGCAACGCGCTATACAAAATATAGATGCCGATACCTAACGCAAACAGGGCATCCGCACGATGCCAACCGTACCAGGATAACCCCAGCGCGATAAGAATCGCTCCGTTCATCATAACATCAGACTGATAATGAAGCATATCCGCCCGTACCGCCTGACTTTGGGTCTTGCGTACCACCCAGCGCTGAAACGTGACCAGTATAATAGTGCATATCAGAGCGATGACGGTAACGCCAATCCCCACGCCGGGGTCGTTCATTGGCGTCGGCTTAATCAGATTCTGAATACTGGTCAAAAACAGAAACAACGCCGAACCGGAAATAAACATACTTTGCGCCAGCGCCGCCAGCGACTCCGCTTTACCGTGCCCAAACGTGTGTTCATCATCTGCGGGTTGCAGCGAATAACGCACGACCAACAAATTCGTCAATGACGCGGCAATATCCACCAGCGAGTCCACCAACGCCGCCAGAATACTCACCGATCCCGTATACCCCCACGCAAAAATTTTGATCAAAAGTAACGCTGATGCCATCGCTGTTGCCGCGATAGCCGCCCGGCTAACCAGCCGTCCATAGGTTTGATTCATAAATACTCCCGCTATCTTCTGCCGGTAGTATAACGGATGGTTTAAAACAGTAAGCTAATAACAGAATGACAAACTGGAGATAAAAAAAACCCCCACATCATGTGGGGGAAGACAGGGATGGTGATTACATTTCCCCTGTAAGTATTGGAAACAAAAGGATTTGTTTCTTTCAGTGTCCACAAAGCGTCCACACATCGAGGACCGCGTTAATCAAACGCACCCAAAAACCCCTGCTTTTATGCGGGGGTTTTTTCATTCCGCATTAGATCTTTTTTTCATTTTACTGCGCCATGTTTTGCAAGACCATGAATCGAAGCAATCAGCCTCCAGCCCGCGCCGCGCAAGGCTTTGCCATACACACACCCAAAAATCCCCGGACGCGCCCAAATCATTTTGATCGTGACGAAAACCAAAACGATCCTTTTAAAAACATCATGTTATCCAGTCAGTTAGTGACTGGCTGCGCGGTGACTTTTGCAAAGTGCCGCAAATCTTTGCGCATAGTGCAAACACCCGCAGGATGCAAAAGCCCAGCAGCGGCACAGGCTGGCGGGGTACTTTGCACAAAATTTCTTTTGCAAAATTTTTATGATCCAAACTGCGCAGGCGGGTGCGGTGTAGCGCCGTTTCCGTCCTGGATCCGCTTCCGTCTGCCTGCTATCGCTTACGCTGTGGGGCGCTGTTGAACGAACGAAAGAAAGGCCGCACGGTGGCGGCCTTTAATATTTGCGCCTGCTGTGGCGCGTTCTGTGGTGTCTGGTGAGGTGTGCGGTTATGCCGCTTTTTGTCAGGCTATCAGGGGACCGTATTTACTTTTCAGTGTGCCGGTTTTAGTGGCCGTTGCGGTGAACTGCGCAGCCTGCCCGCTGGCCCCCGTATTGGGGTGAGTATGTGACGCGGCAGTCTCTGCCAGCTCCCTCACCACGTCCAGGGTGTCAGTGAGCAGTGTCAGGACGTTAATCTCTTCGCTTCCCAGCTTTACCACCGGGGCAATCAGCTGTTGCGCCTTGGCCACACTTCGGCGGATGCCGCTGATTTTTTCGGTCAGTGCGCCGCTGATGTTTGACGTGACATTCCCTATCACGTCGTCTGTTACATTGCCCGCGACGTCCCGTTTCACGTTCCGGCCAACACTGACGGAATTGTCCTTGCTGCAGGTTACTGTCAGGTTGCCGGATGTGCCGATGCTGTAATCGCCCACGCTGATATGGACCACCGCCCCGGCCAGAAGTGTGGCCGTGCCAAGCACGGTTGTTTTATCCGTTGCCTGGACTGTAGTTTCACGGACAACCACTTTGCGGATCTCTTCGTCGCTGGTGACTTCGCGAGTCATGGAGTTTTCGCGGATTGTCTGGTCCGTCTGGCGTTCCCAGTCTCCGGCAACCGTCACGCGCTGCGATACACCATCGCGCTGTTGCTGCAACTGCTCGCCGGGTTTAACCGCTGGCAGGTTATGACCCTCCGCCATAATCTGGCGCACAAAGGGCTTATCCTGCCGCCCCTCCGTGAAGCCGACTTCAACCAGCGTGCCAGGGGGCGGAAACTGGAACATTCCCGACTCACTCCCCGCCATTGGTACAGGTAGCGGAACGGCAGAATAAACCGGCGTATTTGCGGCTGGCTTGCCGTCTTCGTCAAGCAGCTGGAGATCCACGGCATAGCGCGGGCGGAATGGATCGGCAATATTACCCCCTGAAACATCCTCGCTTGGCGCTTCCACCCTGGCGAATTTTGGAAGATGCAGGCCGCTTGCCAGCTCCGGGAATGCGTTTTCAATCTGCCGCTGAATGGGTGATTTTTGCAATGGCTGGCCGTTGGCTTTGTTGCGGGGCTGCCAGGTGATTGTCATGTCGTCGTTATTTAGCCGGACCTGGTTTAACCGCTGGCCGTTCACCTCAGCACCAGGGCGCAGGCTCTGAATCATCGGCACAACCATTGAATTGCCGCCTGCCGATGCCTGGCTAAATTCGTGCGGGATCTCCACTGGCTTACCCGCAAAAAGACGGTGCTCCGCAGCGCCGACGAAGACGTCCCCGTCCGGCAGCTGATACCAGAGATAATCCGTGACTGAAAATGCGCGGCCCAGACTGGCTAGAAGCTGATAGCCCGTGCCGTTGTGCGTAAAGTGGGGGATCGGTTTATCTGCATAAGCAGCGCCAACCGGCGTTGTGACGGTCAGCCCGCTTTGCTCACTTATCCAGTCAGTAATCTGGCGAAGCGTTGGATGCTGAAAAGAACACGGCCACAATTTGTCAAAGATGCCGACCAGTTCACGCACGAATAACCGGCATGTTCCATTATCAGCAGGCTGTGACCGTTCAACGTACCCGGTAAACCAGCGCAGGACCAGACCATCATAGCCAACATCAATACGCACCATTTTGCCGGTGTAATCTGTCTCTGTCCCTGCCGTAATAAACCCCCGACCGCACGCATTCAGCTCCAGCACGATATTGCAGTCAATCAGATGGACCGGATCAGAGGAAAGGTACAGGCGTTTAATTGGTTTCATCGTTTAATTACCCCAGTGCATCGTTGACCGGTTTTAAGACTTTTTCTTCAAACCAGCTCATTTTGTCGGCTGGTTCATCAGCACCGGCAGCCGGACCCGCGCCATTTGCCCCTGTTTGCTTGGTGCTGGCCGTCGCGTTGCCTTTTCGGGCCTGTCGTTTTTCCGGGACGCTGCCTTTTTCACGCAGGGTGAAACTTACCTGCCAGGCAAGGCGATCCTCCTGCGGTACGGCATCAATCTGACCGGTGAACGTGGCTTCACGAAGGTTGATAGCCGTTGCTGTCGCATTGGCGACGCGGTACTTTTTTAGCGCGCCGCTGGCTTCGGTTGCGGATGCCAGCTGGAAAAGCCGCTGTAAGACGGCTTCGTCGTCAAATGTCACCAGACCCGACACGCGCAGCTCTTTGGCCTTGATACCCTGTTCAGCATTGGCCGTGCTCGATGTCTGGCCCGACTGGTCCTTCTCCTGAAACTGCATAGAGGGTGAAACCAGCATGTTCTGCATGGCGATCCCTTCACCATCAAGAGCGAGTAATGCGGTCTGGCTCATGTAGCATCTTCCCTAAGTCAGATAACGAATCCCCGATAAACATCATCGCGGCAGTATGTACTGCCGTTGTTTGCGGGATACCTTTCAGCAATTCAGCGGCAGCAACGGCATAACTTCCGCTGTAACTGAATGAAAAAATATTCGCGCTGGCAGCTTTCAGGTCGTCCAGTCCCTGGCTGAGTGAGGCCAGCAAACCGGCCCGTTCCTGAATAAATCCCGTAACCTGATTTTCTAGGTCTGTTGTGGTGGTACTGACTGCGGCGGCCAGCTGCGCGGCGGCAACACGCTGGGCATTCAGCGCCAGCCGGTTGGTTGAGACGGATAACGGCGCACTGGCTGGCAATACATCGGCTTTAACCGGCAACTGCATTTTTACCGTGCTGAGTTCTGCGGCGGCTGCCGCCATTCGGCTTACCTGCGTAAAAACGGGGGCCGGAAATACGGTGGACAGTTTATTCAGTCCCTGCATAAAAGCGTCGTGGGTATTTTCCGCCACCATCATGACGATAACGTCACCGCTACCGCCACCGGATAACAGCTTTTTAGCAAGATATCCCATCGCATTGGCCGGACTAAGATAACCACCTGAATCCGTGTTCTGTCCCAGACCGTAAACCCATGGATGCGCTGGCACAATGGAACAGGCCAGCGCCCCCATATCGTCAGCAATCTTTACAACCGATTCACGCCACACCAGGCACCTCCGGCCATTCAGGATCTGAAATATCAACCCGGTTAACCATAACGCTGTAGAGTTCCCACGCTTCCAGCAATGCAATCTCTTCATCTGTTGCAATTTTCAGTTTTACTGCCCGAGCCAGTGGCGCTATGGCAACTTCGGCCTCTGACAGAAGTTTTTCCTTTTTGCTTTCTGCCTGTGCAATGAGTTCCTCAGGCGAGTAGTCTGGCTGATCTATCAGTATTGGTCCTGCAGGTGTGTGGCTAATATATTTCCCTGATTCCTGACCAAACATCAATGCCGCATGAACGTCTTCACTGATAGGTACCAAATCCGTGGGAACAGTACTATCATTCAATTCATCCTCGCTCAGCCAATAAAATCCTTTTTCAGTAAAACTGTAATAGTAATTATTTTTCATATTCGTCATCTCCCGATTGCTCGCCATGCGACCGGATAACCGCTAATGGTATGTTCCGAAGTACTGTCTTTAGTTGCAGCAAAAAATTGTGTCGTGCTGACTGGATAACCATAAGCATTGTCAACAACGCCTCCCTGTTCATTGTTATTTGTCACAAACACGGCAAAACATTTATTAGGAAATGCCCTTGGGAAATTATACGTTCCGTTAGAGCTTCCTAGCGTTCCCCATTGCTCAATAAACCCGGTGGATTCGTCACGATACCAACCTGTATCACCCAGACTTGCTGTGTTTTTTTTGTTATAGGTATTATTTAAATAATCAGTCAGCCAGCCGCCCCAGACATCACTGTTAATGTTTCCATCGGCCGCAATTCGCGTCTTTCCTGAAAGAAATATTTCAGTACCTAACAAACGACCGGGGCTTCTGAACTCTCCTGATGCCACATCAAAAATCCATAATTTGTCATTTACATCAAAATCTGTTTTTGCGTGAATGACGATTTGCGGGAAATTTGTTTGTCCACTTGTCATAATTCCCATTGATGCTGCAACTGGATAGCCAGCCAGCAGACTGACAATTTGTTTCCAGAAGGGGAAGTAATTATTATCATTATTTGGACGTTGAATCGAAGGAAGCATAAAAGGTGCGCCACTATTAAGTTGCGCACCTAAGCCCCCAGCCCCCGGAGACCAGTTATTTTCAACTAACGCCTTGAATACTTTCGTCAGGATTTTTTCGCGGTGCTGTAACTCATTCTCTGAAAAATATCCTGCAAGAACATTATTTGCCATCAGCGCAATGTTACCGTCGCCATTTGACTTAAACCCGGAATCGTTGTCACCGATGGCAATGGAATTTCCGCCGAGCGAGTTCTCAGTACCCACACCAAAAGAGGACGTTCGTGTCAGGCCGAGCGGTCCTTCCATGTTGTCGCCGGACCTCTGAATAGCACCGTCAGCTTTATTTACAGTACCCTGCAAACCAATGTTTTGAACAAACAAGGCTGGATTTGGAATATCAGAGCCGTTTCGGTCTTTAGCGAGACGCGCATTGGCGTTATCCATCGCGATTTTAACCGCTTTCGATGTAGCGGCTAGTTCTTCGCTGGTGCTGTCCGTTGCACTGCTTAACTGAGTGAATCCCTTCGCGCTGGTAGTTGCATCTGGATGATTTCGGGACTGCTCATGCTTTTTCAGCGCATCACTGGCCGCCTGGTCGTTAAGCGTGCCTTTCGGGCGCAGGTCTGTGATATTTCCGGCAGCATCAATACTCGCCACCGCAAAGACATAATGCTGCACACCGCCCAGCACATAATCGGCAAGATCTGCGGCAACAGTGATTTTGCTCTGTACTGCCCATTCGCTCGTTAACGTCCCGGCCCAGCTGACATCAAGCCAGACTTTTGTCGGCTTCGCAGATGCTTTGATGTTCAGGTCTGCGGGCAATTCAGCGCGTAACCCGGCAACGTATCCCGCCCCCTTTGTGACAAAAAATTGATTGCTGGTTTTGGCTACAAGATAGCCCGAATCAAAGAATGCCGCGGCACCATACAGATCGATATTTTCGCGGCGCTGGCGTTCATCCATTGCCGAAAGGCGGGCAGTGAAATCAATCTGCCATGTCTCTGCCGGAGTGGTAATTTCTGTTGTTTCCCTGGCTCCGCTGTATTCCATCAGCATGGAACGAACCAACACGTTTCCCTGCTGGCCGTTCGCATTTTTAATTTTGCGCTGAGTCGGGGCGTGAATAATCATCGCCAGTGTGCCGGTGGCTTTATTTGCCAGCCCGATCCAGTTGAAATTATAATCGCCCACATCCGCCCCCAGCGTGACGGAATAAACGACAGAATTTTCATTCACAACGCCGGTTTTACTTACTGGCAGGCGATCAACAATTTTATCCGCTGCGGGCATTGTCTCGGTATTATCAATCGGCTTATCAGTATCCAGTCCCGGAATATACGCGAAAATAAATTCATCCAGCGTGACGGGCTGATTATTAATTGCCTGCTGGGCTTTCCACTCTGTAAATGCTTTTGTAATAACAGCCTGTGACATAGGTCTTTCCTCTACTTCAAACTTGCGCTGTATGTTGCTTCTGGCTGGTTATTCACATCACCCAGGGTGGCAGGCCAGCAAATATATTCCCCCTGATACCAGCCAATATTGATATTCAGCGGCAGGGCGGTGATCACTTCAAACTGGTAACGGCGGCATGTGCGCCCGTATTTGCGGATGATTTCCAGCAGGAGATCGCCATTTTCCGCAATCTGGCTGTTTGTCACCCGAACGACGATCACGTCCCAGTCGAGTCCGTCCTGTCGTTCCAGTAATTCAACGTAACCAATCCCCAGTCGCTCAAAAATGGCAATAAAGCCCGCCACCTCTCCAGCCTGCTGCGCATTGATAAATGCGTAATTCACCCGTTTGCGAAAGATGTCGAGCGGTTCCCCCTTAAACCGATCGATGTCGCGTTCCCAGGCAATCAGGTTTAACAGCGGTTCGGGGCAGACCAGCGGGTCAAACTGCTTTAACGGCCAGGTGATCCACCCGTACACCTGCGACCAGAACTTCACGCAGGCCCGCAGCAGCCTGGTGGGGTCGCCTTTGTTCAGCCACGACGGCAATTTCAGACCGGCAAGCAACTTTGAAAACTCAGTCATTTTCAATCTCCACCGTTAACCCTGACAGGCGCGGGACCGACAATTCGCTGACAATATCCGTCAGTGAAAAATGCAGTGAGTCGACAACCGGAAAAGCCTTGTGGATCTCGCGGCCCAGATTCGAAAAGGAATAGCGCGAATAGGGCTGCGTCTTTTTAACGTCGTAATTGGCGTTCTCGCGAAACGCGCAACGAATCAGGTCGGTAATACCGGTTTTTAACGCGCTCAGGTCTTCCGCTTCCATGTTTTCCACGCTTTTGACGTAGACCGTTACCGCCAGGGTGTGGCTGGTTTCCGGCATGGCATAACACTGAAGATCATCACCGTGTCCGTGGTGGCCCTGGGTATTCACATAGTCGTTAACCGCATCAATAAAGGGCTGCGATATTTCGCCACTGTCCAGCAACAGGTAAGCATTTGCCGTACCCGGCCCACGCGGGGCATCGTGCAAAAAGTAAATGCGATCAACGCTCAGGCCCAGCACGCTGGCAATCATGCTGCGGTAGATAGCGTCAGAATGGTAATTGCCTACCAGATTAAACTGGTTGCGGGTGCGGTCGCGCAGCTCGTCGTCGCTTTCCTCGTTAGCCCCTGGCGTAATCAGCCATTCGTCCTCATTGACCGCACTGGCGATCCCGGCCACCGCAACGGGTAAGATCCGGTAATAACCGGGTGCAAGGTTATAGCCGCTGCCGTTGCCGGTCGCCGTGACGGGAACCAGCCCGCTTTCAACCCCGGCAGGCAGCGTCACGTCTTCATTCACCGCCAGCACGTAAACCACGCCGTTAATACGCTCGGTTTGCACCAGGGTTCCGGCAGGAACGACGACCACATCCGCCGCGTTCAGCTTGTAGAACCGCAGCACGCCAGCGGCAGCGCTGGCCGGTTTAGGCACAATATGGACCGCCCAGGCCAGCAGGCGCAGCATGGGACCGTTGGCCGTCGCAACAAACATATTGCGCAGGACCACATCGATCAGCGCCGCACGCAGCCATAACACCGGCGTGGTGACAATCTTCGAAATCAGCCGCCAGAAAGGTGACATTCTCGACGTGTTTGTGACAAACCCTTCCGCCTGCACGGTGGCTTTAAATGCCGCCGTAATTTCGGCCTCTGTCGCGGGCATCCCGCTGTCATTCAGCACTTTTTCAAAATCAACGTCGGGTTTCTCAGTCATAGTTAACCTCTGTACCGACAGGGCCAAAATCGTAGGTTTCCGCCGTGACATACAATCGCGAAAGGGTTTCTTCAGTGATCACTATGGTGCCGGGAACCAGACGTTCGTCGCTTTCTACCAGTAAGGACAGCTGCGTCAGCACGTCACCGCGCATTGTCGGGCTACGTTCACCGATCAGGCGGGTGGTGATACCGCTTTCCAGAATGCTGTGAATAATGTCCTGGGTGATGCTGTCGCGGTTATCGCAACGGCGCGGCTCGTTGCCGCTGTCCAGCGTGAAATCGCCGTCAGTGATCAAAAGGTCGATGTATAACGGTTCGGTACTCATCCTGCGTTAAGCTCCAGAAATTCTTCTAACTGGCCTGGGGTGATCCCATTGGGGGCGTTGATGTAGGTATCGCCCCACGATTTACGGTTATCAACGGCGGTTTTGCTGTCGGTTTTAACCTGACTCATCAGGCCGCCGCGTGGAATGTCTGCATTAATTCGGTTCCCCGTCAGCACGGACGGGCTGTTCAGCTTCGACGAACCTGCAGCACTGTCAGGAATGACCGCGTTTGCCGGAACGGCAGCCGCTGCCGGTGGTGAAACGGTTTTCAGGTCGATATTGACGCCGGGGATCTTGTTTAACTTCTCAACAATCCAGTTATAGGTAGACGCAAAGGTACTTTTGAGGACGTCAAAAAGTTTGCTGAATACCCCGCCGATGGTTTGTGCGAATCCTTCAAAGGTGGCAAGCGGGGAAAGACCGGCAAAGAAATCAACCACCACGGCCCAGCCGTCAGTGATGGACTGCCAGACCCGCGCAAACACCTGGCCCACCTGTTCAGCGACTGACATCACCCAGGCAAAAGCCGCCGTATTCATGACTGCTGCCGCCAGTTCTTCCCAGTGGGTGACGACGTACCAGACCCCCACGGCCAGAAGCGCCAGCGCGGCAATAATCAGGGTGATCGGACTCATCAGAAATTGCATTGCCGCTCCGGCAAACATGGTCGCCGCACCGTAAACCCGCATGGCAATAGCCCCGGCCTTTAACGCGATATTCCATGCAGCAAGCGCGATGCGGCAGACACCCGTCCACAGCGCCAGCAATTTTGACTGGATCCACAATGCAGCCAGGCCAATGCGCGTTGTCAGCAGGGACGGACGCAACAGGTTGAGCGTCCATAACAGGAGTTTCCATGCGCCACCCAGCACCTTAGCAATTGCGGCCAGCCCCATCATGGTGAAGCCAAAGACCCCCATCACGATATTTACCGCTGCCCCGGCCAGCCCGAAGGACAACACGCCCAGGGTGATGTAACCCAGCCAGCGGGCAATATTCGGGAACATATCCAGCCAGCGAGCAAATTTTGTCCCCACGTCGGCAATACGGTTCATCAGCGGCGACAGGATAGGGATCAGCGTGTTGCCAATCGCCGCGCGAATGGCAAAGAATGTCGCTTTGATACGCTCCCACGGCTCGGCCATTCGTTCGGCCATTTCCTGGGCGCGTTTCATCCCGTCATTTCGGCCTAGCTCGGTGATGCTGCGATTTAATTTATCCTGCTGGCCGTAAAGCTTTTTGATAACGTCAGCACCGCCACCGAACGCGGCGTCCAGCGCCTGCTGTGCCTTGACGTTCCCTTCAATGCTCTGGCCGTATTTGCTCTGGAGTTTTTGCAGAATGTCGCCCATCGGCAGCATTTTGCCGGTGGCATCGACAAAGCTCATACCCAGCTTTTCAGCGGCAGCCGGGGCGCTGCGTAAAAACTGCTCGTAGATCCCGCTGGCCTCAGTACCCAGCGTGCGCGAAAGCGTACCCAGGACGGCGAACTGTTCATCCAGGCTGACGCCAAAGTCAGCACCGGCGCTTTTCGTCCCCTCGATAAGCTCCTGCATGGTCTGCATTTTCACGCCGAAGTTTTGCACCATGTACGCCGTTTTTCCTGCCAGTTCTTCAGCAAAACGCACATGGCCCAGACTGGACAACTCCGCGTTGAAACGTGACGCCATCGCGCCGATGTATTCGCCCGCCTCTTCGCCGCTGGCCTTGACACCTGCCGCCAGGGTATTGGCCGCGATGGTGACGCGGGGCAGGTCCATATCGGACAGGCCCGCCATTGCACCTTTCATCGCATAGCTTGACCGGACCACATCAACGGCCCCTTTGCCGTAGCGCATACTGAATCGCATGGCTTCGCCGGACAGACGCTTCAGCGCGTCCTCTGCCACGCCTTTGGAACCCACTTCTGCAAGTGCGGCGTTCATCTCATACGCCGGACCCACCACGCCCGCGATGGACTGTGCCACGCCCCAGACAGCCGCCGCACCGATCCCGATTTTTGTAAAAGACGCCTGCGATTTTTCAGCAAAGCCGGACAACGAAGACTGGGCCGACTTTAATGGCCGCGTCAGCTTATCGATCAGGCTCAGGGTAAAATCCAGGTGGCTCATATCAGTTTCCGTTAAATGCGATGGCTATCCCTTCCGCCGTCTTGCTGGCGCGGGTCTGGGCAAAATATTCATCCAGCCACAGGGCACGGGCGATGCTTTCTTCGTCGTCGTGTTCGTGCGGGAGGTAATAGCGGCGCAAGGCAAGATATTGCTCAAGCACATTCGTGCGAATGGCCGCTACCCGCGCCGTCAGTTTTTTACTTCGATCTCAAGTTTGGGGGAGTAAATCTCGTTAACCTTCTCGACGATCTGCATTTCGCAGCCCGGATAATCTTCCATCAGCTTGTTAAGCGCCTCTTTACACTCGGCGTCAACAATGCGGCCCAGATACGTCACCATAGGGGCAACCTTATTGGTCATGGTCATTTCGTTAAGCAGGTTGTTGAACGCGGTTTTATTCGGCTCAAAGCTCAGATTTACGCCCGCCACGGTCATGGCGATTTTTTTCGGTTTACTCATTGTGCTAATTCCTTACGTTGTCGAATGATGCCCACCAGGGCGTTATGTCGGGCGGCGCAGTCGGTATACATCTGCCGGTAGGCTTTCAGCGCCGCGTCAAAGTCATTTCCGGTCGGTCCGGCCAGACGTGGCAGCGTGACCGGGCAAAGTGTCAGCTGGTTTTCCTGATAATTTTCGTTCGGCTTGATCTGCACTTTCGTTGAACAACCGGACGTAATCATCAGAAGCGCAAACGTTGCTAAAAACCGGCTTGATGGTTTCCGTGCGGATAACCCGTTCCGTGTGAATTTCATTGGCCCTCAGCTCCGCGAGTTTTGCTTCCAGCGCTTCACCAGACTGCTGCGTCACCTCAACAACAATCTGGCGCGTTTGTTCTGCCGCTTCACTGGCAGCGAGTTTCAGCTTTGCGTCGTGCCAGTCATGCGCCTGCCAGCCCGCTGACATTGCAGCGGCCAGAATCAGCAAAAGCCCCAGCAAATTGCGCATCAGCGAACCCCGTTATGCTCAAGACTGAAATGGTTGCCGTCCGGCTTACTGAACCGGCCACCCCACGATCCGCCGATGGATTCCCAGTATTCGCCCAGGGGGCGATATGCGGCGCTGTCGGTCTGGTATTCACCATTAACAAACAGGTTAAAATCCACTGCCAGGCGCTGGGTATGCAGGCTGTTAGCAATGCCGCTCCCTTTTTTTGCGTTAAGCGCGGCCTGTTCCGGCGTGCGGTACGCTTCGCCAAACGTCAGGCGATAGCCCTTTTCTTCGGCAAAATGAATCAGGTTGGCGATCATCACCGTGAAAAGTTGCTGTTTTTCACTCAGTTTCATTGCGCTTGCTCCCCCATCGCTTGATATACATGTCCAGGCAGCGCTTTAACCCCGCCTCAATAAACGCACTTCCCAGAATGCCCAGGGCGCAGGCCAGCCCAATGACGACCAGTTCCGGCATATCGGGGAATTTCAGCAGCGGGATTGCGGCCAGCGGTGCGACCGCAGATCCCAGAATCATCCGCCCGACCAGTAGACGGGTTGTGATTCGCTCATTGCTGACCATCAGTTGCCCCAGACCGATCACGGCCCCGATAAGCAACAGTTTTTCAAGCAGTGACGTTTCTCCGTTCATCATCGTGTCAGCCTTTCAGATCGCGAGTGTCACGGGCTGACAGGTACGGCACGCCGTCAATCGCGACAAAGTCCGGGCTTGTCACCATGAATTTAATTTTCTTCGTGGTTTTGCTGGCCTCGTTGGGGTTGATGTTGACGATGTCGGACAGCGTCGGAACACAGCCAAACACCTCGATTTTTTCTTCGTCGTCCCCGGCGTTGGCATAGAACAAAAAGTCCTTTGCCGGAATGGCCCGCCAGGAACCTGCGGCGCGGGCCACAGCGGTAAACTTTTTAAAGTTCTGGGAATCGACTTCGACTTCCACATCCGCCGAAACGGACCCTTTCGTGTGGCCGTTAGGGATGCCACGCGACTGCGCAACGGCGCTGTTGTCCGTAATGGTGACGGTGGCGTTTTCTACGTGAATCATGATGCTGTCGTAGTTCACATCGAACGATCCGCCGCTGATACGTTCAGTCATTGATTAGCTCTCCAGTGAGGTGTCCAGTTCGATGCTGACGCTGATTTCTTTCGCGCTCTCATATGGTCGAACCACAAGGTAAATCTGTACCGCTTCGCTACTGGTCCAGGTGATGGTGATGTCACCGTCCTTTGGTGGCTTCACTTCGCCCGGAAATTCGATGCCGTTGATCTGGGTTGAAATCGCCATTTCACGCAGCGGCTTGCCGAAATAGGTTTCATGCGCGGCGATGCTGCCCGGTGTGCTGTTCAGCGAACGATCGGCAATTTTGGGGATTGCACGCAGACGGACACGGCGGGAGGCTTTATCAACCACGCGCACGTTTTCAATCACCTGATAATCACCGCCTTCAACGTCCAGAGTGCGACCGTCAGCCCAGTAGATGCCGTCATAATCGTGATACCACATCGGCACGCTGTAGCGGTTCGCCTGCAAAGACTGCAACACGGCCAGATCAATTTCGGCCCCCGTCCCGTCGACCGGCAGGCCATCGCGCCCCAGCGCGGTGACTGCACCGGTTGCAACGCGGGCGGGGCTGTCTGCCACCGTCACCGAACGGTTACACAAGCGACCAACCAGGACGCCGGGTTCGTTGCCCCACAGACGCGGGACCAGTTGCACCCCAGGCGATGCAATACCGTCCTGGAGTTTTGCCAGGCGCGTCACATAGTCGCTCCACGCTTCGTCCTTTTCCGGCCCGCCCACAGCAAGGGCAAACCAGATAAAACGCCCAAAACTGGCCTGTAAGGTGACGCGCATTTCCGTTGCGCGGTTAATGGTGGCTGCGTCGGCGGTATCAAATGTCAGGACAACCCCTTCCACGGATGCCACGCTCTGGGCCTGTTTGACCGCGTTCATCCAGTCTTCGTCTGGTTTGTAGCCCTCGGCGTCCTTGTCTGGCTCTGCCAGCACATGCACGTAAGCAAACCAGTTCTGACCAGCGTTATTGGCCGCTGCGGCCACCATATTTTTTAACGGGCTGTCTTTGTCTCCCAGGGCTTTATCCAGATCACTGCCGGTATTCAGCGACTGGGTTTTCCCGATGTTAGTGTCGCCGTAACCCACAAAGAGAATGACGCGCTCGACGTCGTTCGTTGTGCCGTTGAAGCGGTTTTTCTGACTGACGTTGACATTCGGCCAGGTCATTTTTACCCCCTGATTTGCTGCGCGTTGACGTCCCAGCCGAAGCCGATTGCCTGCATTTGCCGCGCAATAATTTGGTTAAATTCGTCGTTGCTCACCCCCAGAAAAACGCGCCCTGGAATATCAATGGTCCATGTGCGTTTTGAGGGTGTGCCTTTCAGTTTTCGAATCAGTAATCCCGCCTGGGCCATGCTCATGGTTTCCATGATTTGCTTGCTGGACGGCTTAACCCAGCGCTTGCCCTTGCGGGTTTTGTAACCCAGCGCCCGCAGACGCTTGGCCTGTCGCGGTAGCGCTGGCTTGTCAGCCTGCGGCTTACGCGGGGCGTTACTGGCTTTCATCTGGATCCGTGCGCCGTCCTGCTGGACCACGCCGACCAGACCCGCCGCGATGGGCTTCGTCCCGTTCCGGTAGTTCCCGCCCTTGAGGTAAATTCTTACCCCCTGAATCTCCGGCATTTCGCGCACGGCCAACAGCCTGGGCAGCCCTTTTAACATCTTCCCTTTGCCACGCTTGCGCGGCTCCCACGGCGTACCGTCCGGGGCCGCCTGCTGGCGCTGGTGACGTTTTGCCGCTGCGACAATGCCCAGCTTTGCAATACGCCATAAAAGGCGCTGGCGCTTACGCGGGGGAAGGTCAGCTTTTGCCAGCGTTTCCCGCATCTGCTTTAGCTGATGCTGGTTCAGCTCCCCACGGATCACGACGCGTCACCACGCTGGACAATAAATTCCAGTTGCGACGCCTCCCAGATTTCTGGGTTTACGATGTCCCATTTCTTACCCTTGAAGGGGATCGGCCCTTTTTCCACTTCACGCAGGACCAGCGGATCAACCAGCGGGACAACCACATCCAGAATGCATGACCCTTCGTCGTCGAACTCCGGGTCCACGGTGGGATCGGCTAATTTCAGCTCGTCGCGCAGCTCGTTGGCGAACTCATCCACCCAGGCCAGCACCAGGGCATAAATCAGCCCCGGCGAATATTTGCGGTAGGGGAAGTCATCCCACGACAAACGGGCGGTGTAAGTCAGCACTCCGATCCGGCGCTGGTTGTTCCCCAGCGCTTTGGCGTTGCGTATCAGCTCGCAATCCTCCATTGAACTGGAAAACATCTGCATGGCATCAGGCGGCAGATTTGCCGTAATAAACGCCGTCAGGCTTTCAAGCTGGCTCATATCAGATGCACCCCCACGCGTGGTTGTCGCAGCATGTTTCGCATCACATTGGCCGCCTCGGCCAGCAGGCTGGCGCGGGTGTCCTGGCTTTCCTGCCCCGGATGCGATTCACGCCGCCCGATGGTGGCGAATTCCCCCAGTAAATCGGCCTTTGCGCGGGCGTAGACCGCTTTTTTGTACTGGGCTGTTAACTGGGTTTCGTCGCCCATCTTTGCACCCGGTACATCTGCGGCCCGTTCGCAGGCTTTCGCGTTCCAGTACGTCACCACGTCGGCCAGCGCGTCGTTTACCTCCGCAATAGCAGCCAGCAGGGCCACGCCTGCGGTTTCTGGCGGCAGATCAGCGGGCAGCGTGCGCACCTTCTGAAACTCGGCCAGATCGAGATCGGGCCAGAACGTCACGCCGTTGGTGATCGCTGTTGGCGTCACCGTCACTGGCTTGCCGCTGATACTGAAACTTGGGCCACTCATTGGCGTACCTCGGTTTTGCAATAGAAACGGGCTAACGGGTTCCACGGCCAACAACCGCATGGTTGATGCCTCCCCCGCGCCCGTCCCGGCTTGCGGGAGTCGTTAAAGCTGGGTCAGGCCGTTAATCCGGGCGCGGATTTTTTCGCGCATGGTCTTAACTCCGGCGTTTTTGTTGTACGCCGCCGCCTGGGCCAGCAGGGCGTCGGCCTGCTCCAGCGTGTTCACATCATCCACGGCAGTGGCACGCGGCTGCCCCTTCTCGTCGCGCAGCAGGTAAAGACCGGCGAACTTGAACCACTTCGCGTTAATGTCTTCGTGCAAACGCCACTTTTCGCGGATGTTTTCAAACGTGCGGCTGAAATAGGGTTCGATGCTGTGACCGGCTTCCGCCTGCATGATCGCCCACTCCAGCACCGTGTCGGCCACAAAGGCAGGCAGGTTGCTTTTGAAGTTTTCCGGCGTGGCCTGGCTCTCACTGATAGCCACGTCAGCCCAGTCCAGCGCCTTGCCCATTTCCCCCGTATCGAACAACCAGATCACGCAGTAAACCAGGGCCGGATTGGCAAAGCGGGCATCACCGGCGAGATATGCCTCGACGGTCGGCATCCAGCGCGGCAAAAGAACGTCGCGCTTCATGTCCATGCGTTCTGCACGCGTCAGACTGCGAAGCCGTTCAACATCCCTTTCCAGCTCCAGCATTTGAATGTGAAAGCTGACCGGCGATGCCGTCAGGGCTTCGCACTTATCCAGCGCCTTTGTGGCTTTCACGCGTGCTCGGTGTCGCTGACACGGGGTCATGGCCATTTTTACGCGCCCCCTCCCGGTGCAACTTCGCCGGTCGCAAGGGTGATTTTGTCGAACGCTGCATACAGCTCGTCATGCTCGACGCCGTAACCTTCCATGCGCAGATAGTTATTCTCGAAGCGCTTGCGGTCGTCGTTCCATTCCGCTTTACGCTTACGTGTCCCCTGCTGGGTGTAGATATGCAGGTTGTCCAGCGTAGTGACGATAAGGCGGCCCTCCGGCATAAACGGCGGGGTGTACACGGTACGGCCAGCAATCTGGCGGCCAATAAGCTGCGCGGCGACTTTCTCAGTCGGGCGATCAATCTTATTCATCATGGTGGTGGCGTCGTTGCCGATAAGGTCAGCGGAAGCCAGCACAACCAGGCGCGGGTCATTGCGGAATGGCTCATAAATGCAGGTGTGCACCAGGTCAGTGACTGCCGCATCCAGACCAATAAAGTCAGCACCCGACGCGCCGATAGTGACGGCATCAGAAATAATCTGCTCAGATGAACGGTCTTTAACGATTTTGTGCCAGCCGATGTTGACGTCTTCGCCATTCGGGTTGGCTTCCGGGTCTGTATCTTCTGCAACACTCGTACCGTTGAACGCCACGCGCAGCATATCCAGCGCGAAAGATTCGTTGCTGAATGCCTGAATACGCTGGAAGAACTCCTCTTCGCTGCCCGCGTTCGCCCAGACAACCAGCAGGGAGTAAGGCAGATACGAACCGGAATCCGTTTCTACCAGCTTGTACTCGTTACCGGACACGCCCAGGGCGCGGGAGAAACGACCATCTTTTTTACGCCCGGTGTAAATACCCGGTTTACCGGTGCTGACCACCTGACCGGTGATCTGGTCCACATCCAGCACATTGGGCAGCAGGCGCAGGAACTCAGAACTTTGCAGCAGGGCATTGCGTAGCTGGGTTTCTTTCGGATTTGTCAGCGAGAAGTAGCGCGACGTGTCCACCTGGCCGTTAGCTTTCGCCAGGCCTGCGGCAAACTTACGCAGCATCTGCTCTGCTTTTGGGGTTAATTGCATAATCTTTTATTCCTGAAAAGAATGGCTGTTAAACAAACTCAAACGGTTCTTTGCTTCCGCCTGGCGCACTGCCAGGGCGGCGCGTATTGCCGTTTTCCATCGCTGACAACTTAGTCAGGACGGTAGTCAGCTGCGTGGTAAGGTTGTCCATCTGGTTGCCAGTTGGCTGGCGACGGGCGGAAAAGTCACGGCGACGGCTGGCGCGTGGGCGCTTCGCTGGCGTCACATTGAATGACTTCATGACTTTTGCCAGGTTGGCTTTGGCGGCGCTGAATTCTTCCGCTTTGACTTCGTCTTCCGGGTTTTCGATAACGTCCTGCGCCAGCTCGGCCACCTCGTCGGCAGCATCAGCGATCTGGGCGGCAACATCTGCCACCACATCAGCGGCCTGTTCAGGGGTATCAACCGTGTCAGCATCACCCGTTGCGGCGTCTTTACCGCTTTTAAGCAGATCCAGCATTTGCTGAATGAGCGCTTTTAATTCTTCCATTTTTTCTCCGTCGCCCTCGGTGGGCTTGTCAGTGTTTGGCTCTGGGGTTGGCGTAAAATCTTTACTGGCCGAAAATAAACGCGACCAGAAAGAATTTTTTTTATCCGGTTTACTTGTCTGTAATTTTCCTAAACTGAATGTTTCCAGACTCCCGCGCTCGGCGTCCTTTTCTTCACCGGCTAAAACGAATTTAAGTTTTTCCGTTCCCAGACTTGCCGGAATATCCGTCACAGCCAGCCCAAAAAGATATTCACGACCACTGCCTGCAAAATCAGTGACAAATTCTGCTGACGTAAATAACTTTTGCCCCTGCCGATTGGCTTCAATTAAAAATTGATTTGGGATTAACTTGGCATATAACTTCGTGACATCACCTTCCGTTTCCACTTTCAGCGCGTCCACTTCCCCCAGATTGCAGGTAAATTCACGCTCGCTGATATCGCATTGCGGATGGTGCGGCCAAATCATGGCCGTGTAGGTTTTGCGGGTGTAGGTTTCTGCCGCATCAATCAACCATTGCGGTTCAATGGTGCGACCGTCCACAGCCTTTCCAGATGTGGCAATACATAGCCAATCCGTGCGGTAATGAGATTGCGGCATAACTTACCTTTAATAATGAATTTAATAACAATGATTCGTTTGTGGTGGTCAGTATTGCGAATTGATTAAAACAGCGCGACCGCTTTATTTCTTATGTATTCGGTTATAATTGGATAGCCACTTTTTACCGATATTTAATTATCAATTCTGCAAAATAATCCCGCCATAATAGCCGCATGGCTAAATATTCCGATGAATTAAAAGAAGCGGCCCGCACGCTTTATATAAAAAGCTGGACGCCGAAAGATATTGCGCAGGAACTGAATATTCCACCGCGTACAATTTACCACTGGGCTGACGTCGGGAAGTGGGCATCACTGCTGCCTGTTGAATCGGTGGAAAATGTCATCGCCCGCCGTATCGACCAGCTCTCCCGCCGCGAGAAAAAAACAGCGCTGGAACTGGAAGAACTGCGCGATCTAATTGCTCACCATGTGAAACTCATGGCGCAGCGCAACAAGCACGCCGAAAAGCTGGCAGAAATTCAGGCCCAGAAAGCGGCTTATGATGGTGAAGGGTACTGCCTCAGCAGCGCAGGCGGGGAACCAGGGGAAAGAAAGCGCCGGTATAAGAAAAACGACGTTTCCGGTATTACAGCGGAAATGCTCGACACTTGGGCGCAGGAACATCTCTTCGAGTACCAGCTGCACTGCCGCGAACATAAAGGCGAAGACTGGCGCTTCATTCTGAAAAGCCGCCAGGTGGGTATGACCTATTATTTCGCCTGGGAAGCATTCGAAGACGCCGTCATTACCGGTGACAACCAGGTCTTTTTCTCTGCAAGCCGATCCCAGTCGGAAATCTTCCGCGAATACATCGTCCAGATCGCCCAGAACCATTTCGGCGTGACGCTGACGGGTAAAAATATCCGCCTCAGTAACGGCGCAATACTGCGCTTTTTGTCCACGAACGCCAGCACCGCGCAGGGCTTTAACGGCCACCTGTATGGGGATGAGGTTTTCTGGATCCCGAAATTCACGCGCCTGCATGAAGTTGCCAGCGCAATGGCAACGCATAACAAATACCGCACGACCTACTTTTCGACGCCCAGCGCGAAAACGCACCAGGCTTACCCGGTCTGGACTGGCGAAGCCTGGCGCGGGGACGACCCGAAACGCAAAGGTGTGAAGTTCCCGAACGAAAGCGAAATGCGCCAGGGCATTCTTTGCCCTGACCAGATCTGGCGCTACATCATCACGATGGAAGACGCTATCGAAGGCGGCCTCGGGGCGCTTGTCGATATTGAACGGCTGCGCAACAAATACAGCCCGACCGCGTTCGCCATGCTCTACATGTGCCAGTTTGTTGACAGTAAGGACGCGGTTTTCAAGTTCTCCGCGCTTGTCGGCTGTGAAGTGGACCGGGCCACATGGGGCGACTTTGATCTGACCGCTGCGCGGCCCTTCGGCAATCGCGAAGTATGGGCAGGTTTTGACCCGTCGCGCTCCGGCGACAACTCAACATTTGTGTTAATCGCGCCCCCTATAGAGGACGGCGAGCGCTTCCGCGTGCTGGCCGTCTGGCAATGGCAGGGTTTTAACTTCAGCTGGCAGGCCGACCAGATAAAGCAGCTTATGCGCCACTTTAACATCACTTACATCGGGATCGATACAACCGGCATAGGTAAAGGCGTTTATGACCTTGTCAGCAAATTTGCGCCACGCGAAGCCACACCAATTCTTTACAGCGTCGAAAGCAAAAACCGCCTGGTGATGAAGATGATCGACGTTGTCGAGCGTAAGCGCATCGAATGGGCAAAAGACGCAGTAGACGAAACGAACAAGGAGCGCGTCGAAATTCCGGCCAGCTTTATGGCTATCCGGCGCACGACAACCAACAGCGGCAACGCGCTGACGTTTGTTGCCGAACGTTCAGACGCGACCGGCCATGCAGATGTTTTCTTCGCTATCTCGCACGCCGTAATTAACGAACCTATCGATCACGAATATGACCGCCCATCGGGCTGGTACTTTGGGAAAGCAGCATGACAAAGAAACAGCGTAATAATAAAAAATTCAGGTCCATGACCGGCAACAAGGTTGAAACCTTCACGCCAGGGCGCGGAAGCGTGATCACCTTTGGCGAACCAGAACCCATCCTGACGACCGGCACTGATTATCACAATATCTGGTATGACAATGAGTATGACCACTGGCGACTCCCGATTGATCGCCTGGCGCTGGCCCAGTTGCCGAACCTTAACGGCCAGCACGGCGGGGTACTGTATGCGCGGCGCAATATGGTGGCCGGTGGCTATATCGGCGGCGGCCTGACGCCTGACCAGGTCGAACAGGCTGTCTTTGATTACCTGCTGTTTGGTGACGTCGCTATCCTGAAAATTCGTAACGTATTCGGGGAAGTGATCGACCTGCTGCCGCTGCCGTCGCTGTATCTGCGCTGCCGGAAAGACGGCTCGTTTGCTGTCCTGCAGGAAGGGCCAGCGCTTATTTATGACCCGGAAGACATCGTCTTCTTTAAAATGTACGACCCTCGCCAGCAGGTATATGGCCTGCCTGACTATATCGGCGGCATCCATTCGGTGTTACTCAACAGTGAGGCAACCATCTTCCGGCGCCGTTACTACAATAACGGGGCGCACATGGGCTTTATTCTCTATACCAGCGATCCCAATCTTACGCTGGAAATGGAAAACGAAATCAAAGAGAAGATCGCCCAGTCCAAAGGGCTGGGTAACTTCCGAAATATGTTTATCAACATCCCAAAGGGCGACCCGGAAGGGGTTAAAATCCTGCCGGTGGGCGAAGTCAGCGCAAAGGACGAATTTGCCAACATCAAAGGGATCACCGCACAGGATATCTTTACCGCTCACCGTTTCCCCGCAGGTCTGGCAGGTATTATCCCGACCAACGGCGCGGTAATGGGCAACCCTGAAACCGCCCGCACAACCTATCGCAAGGATGAAGTTATCCCGTTGCAGCGCAAGTTAATGAACGGCGTCAACAATGACCCGGAGATCCCCCCGCATTTACACCTGCATTTTGATGTAGATATCCCGGCAATCACCGCCGAAAAGGGCGAAAAATGAGCGCAGTTAAGTTAAAATCATCCCCATTGTTAGCAATGGCGTGCGGGATGGTGAACATGCGAGTTTTTAAAATTAAATGTCCTGAATGCGGCTCACCGGCCATCATTCGTAAATCTGACTGGAAAGACAAAAAACTGGCTGATTTATACTGCGCCTGCACGGAAGTTGAATGCGGCCATACATTTGTTTTTAACGCCCAGTTTTCACATACCCTCAGCCCCAGCGGGCTGACCGGCAACAAGCTGGTTAAATTTCTGATTGACCGGCTCAAGCCGGAAGAACGTCAATTCGCGCTGGATCTGCTCAACGGCCAGACGGCATAAACGAAGCCCGCATAAAGCGGGCTTTTTTATTCGACATCACAAAGTGCGGTCATAATTGCCAGCCGTTCCGCTGGCGGCAGGGCGGCGAACTTATCCCGCCAGCGTGTCGCTTTACGTTTTATCCTGGCCCGGTCGTTGTAGTCCTTTCCTGCAAAGGTGTGGGAATAGGCTTTCCCTTCCTCGTAATTCATCCAGATTTTTTCCGTTCGCACACCGCCCCGCGTCATGGCCTGAAATTCCCGCGTTCGCCAGCCGGTCAGCGTGCTGTCATAAAGCTGCGACGGGTAGCCGGACAAAATGACACTCACATTTTCCGGCAGTGACATCAGGCAACGTAAAAGGCGCTCATGATCGGCGACGGTGTATTCATGGCGATAACGGGCGCGACTGGTGCGCGTTTCCGGCATATAAGGCGGATCGGCGTAAATCAGTACCCGGCCCGCCGTCGCAAAATCAAAATACCCCTCCAGAAAGCTGACAGCATCGCCATAATGGAAATGGATGTCAGGGGGCGTTAATCCTTTATCTTTCCAGCGCCGCCTTGTCAGCGAAAATGCAGCTGAATCAATATCAATCCCGACAGAATGCTGGGCTGGCGGTTTATGGAACATCACAGCACCGCTGCCCAGATGCGTTTCAATGTAGGTATCATGCGGGGGCATTTCGGCAATGATTTTCTGAAAGACCCCGCTTGCCGCTTTACTTCCCAGGTAACTCATACTTTCCCGCCCTCAACTGGCACGGCCATTCCTGACCTGCAGCACTGTTAAAAATGACCGTCCTCGATACAAATGGCCAGCACTGCCGATTATGATCGTGCGGTACCATTGACAGTCACTTTCACCCTAAGACCAAAAAGCCCGCTCTTGCCAACGGCGACACCATCTTCGCACCACCCTTCGACTAACTTTTCGGCCATAGCCCGAATCTCTTCCTTCTCCCATGACCAGCCGCTAATCACGCCCGAAACGGTACTTTTCCTGTGATTAAAACCAATTTTTACTTTCATCTTTCCTCACTTTTCACATGCTAAAAACGCGGGCTCTTTGCCGCCCGCACCCGCAGAATCACGCTAACCGACGCAACCAGTTGCGACGGTCAGCGCGATTGCATTCATTCTTTTGGGTGGCGACTTTCCGCGCCTGCCAGCATTTTTTGATACTCCCCGACCGGATCAAACCGCAGGCGCGTGGCATCAATGCCGTGGTTATCCCGCAGACGGTCCCATAATTTATTCACCGTCCGTGACTCATCGGGTAATTGACGCGTTATCAACTGGCCGCCAGCACTGGCCCGATAAACTTTGCCGCCAATATCCAGACGGCTCCCCATTAACAGCGAAACGGCCTGAATCTCTGAAATCTCAACCGAACACAACGCCGCATCAGCCAGCAGGCTTGCAACCTCAGGGGCAAGCGCTGCCCGCCTGACCTTATCAGCCGCCGATCTGGCCTCGGTTTTTTCAACGGCAGAACGCCAGGCAACATCTAATTCGCTCCCTAGCTCATAAGGTGATCCGCTTTGCCGCCTTTTGAATGGTGTTGCACGTAGTCGCCGCATCAATTTGCGCCGCGTTGGCTGGTCCATATTTTCAAAATCGACGATTTCATCGTCTGAATCTTCTGTCTTTAACTCTCCGTCAGCTGGCACAGCCATTTCTGACAGTGAAAAATCGGTGATTTTTTCGTCTTCCGTAGAGTTATTGACAGAACTCCAAGCGTCGCCGGTTGGCGACGGCAAAAGGTCAACCCCCAAACCGGGGCCGTTTTTGGCCCCGGTGGTGGCTTTGGATTTGGCGCGGATTTTCCACTTAACCAGACGGGTGCAAATGCGGGAGGCATCCCCCAGACGTGGCGACCAGACCCCGAATACCTTTTCGGGGATCTCACAATAAGCATTCATTTCATCAGCTGGCTGATAGGCCAGACGGACGACATAGTTTTCTCGCGGGATTAAAACACCACCCTGGCGGATGATGTAGGTAGCAAAGCACCCGACATCCGCAGCGGCGCAAACCGCATCCATAGCAGGATCCATAAGCAACGGCGCACCGCGCTTGAAGGTATTGTCAATTTTCTGGCGCGTCGTGATCTGATTGCTCAGTTTGCGCAGCTCGCGGTAAACCGATATGGGCGGCTGTCCGATGGGCTGAAACTGGCGGATGCGGTGAAGTGATGCCCAGGCCATTGCATATTTGGCTGTTTCATTCAGCGGCTTGCCGCTTTCGTCGTCCAGTTCACCGGCCAGCGCATGGCCGTCGATATTCTTCGAAATGTATTTCGCGATATACGCCGTTGCTGACCCTTTCCGTGGGTCCATTTTTTTGGACTTGAAGCGAGCACCGGTATTACGCCCCAGTTCGGCGCGGTCCTCTTTGACAAAGTAATCACGCAAAATCGCTACCGTGGCTTTAACTTCTGCCTGCGGCATAAATAGCAGGGCGTGCCAGTGTGGTGTCCCATCGTGATGCGGTTCGGCGACGCGGAAGCCATAAGGGCGCAAATCTTCGCGTTTCAGTTTGGCGGTTGCCCGGTTCCATACACGACATAAATAGCGCTGCGCCTGGGCGACGGTGGAATGATTCCATTTGGCGTTATGGTGGCCGGACGCAATATTACTGTGATATTTCGACGGGCAAGTGATGGTCAGGAAGATGCCAACATCGCCGCGACTTTGGGCGACAAGTTCAACCCCAGCCATTCGGGCCATAAGCTCATGGCGACGAATAGCCGGGTTAGACGTGGATTTATTAATCATTTCCTCAAGCGACGAAACGTTGCCGTCTTCGTCTACCAGTTCATGACTTTTGAAAAAATCCCGGTTTTTACGGCGCTGTTCCTGCCACTCGATCAGGCTGGAAGCGCTAACGTAGGCGTGCGCTTTTTTATTTACCGCTCCAGCAGCACGCAGCTGGTTTTCGCGCCAGTCACAACGCAAGCGCCAGATTTTGCGCCCCCACCAGTCTGGCGAAGCCATACGCAAAATGGCCGTGCATATGCGCTCGCGTTCCCACGGCGCATACCATGCAGGCGGTACAATGCGAAGCGCCAGCATTTCGCGGCCAAGGTGGCAATAAAGCCAGTCCAGTTCTTCGACGTTCATGTCGGAAACATTCCGCCCCAGGGCTTCGCATTCCGTCCCCAGCATTTCAGCCATACGGCTGGCGATCTCATTAGCGGCGCTTAGTGCTTCCCGCTTTGTAAAATCAGCCAGCCGTTGCCAGCGCCCGAACCAGTACGCGGCCAGCTCGCCGGTGATATCAGGCGAAACACCTTGCCTTGTGCGCACAACATCAAGACGCAACAATGATTTTTTCACGGTCCCCATAAGAAAATCATTGATGTGTCTGGCTTCACGGTTGGCCCGTAACCATTCAATTTTTTTGCGCCAGACCTCACGAATGAAAAACGGCTCTGACAACAAACGCGCTTCGACACCTTCCGGTGTATTGGCCCAGGCAGCCGCCGCAGCTTTGGCGGCTGCACTTTCCTGCCGGATAATATTTTGGTGGGCGGCCAGTGGCAGGCCGCGCGGTTCGTACCTGTCCAGCGCCTGGATCAGCGCGTCACGGTCGCGAACGTCGTCAGGGTTGTAACCGGCGCGTTTGAAGATGTGATCGATGTGTTTTTTTACGGCAGGATGATGCGCCACCGCCCCGGCAAGCGGGGCGATTTTTTTCGGTTCGTAGGTGTACAGGCCAACAGCTTGGCGCGGCGCGTTCCAGGTCCATGCAAAGGCGCTAGTCATTCACACACGCCCGCATAAACGCTATTACAGACAGATTTGTCATAGGCGTCAGCCAGCAAATCAAACTGGGTGCCACCGTGGGTGGTCAAAGCCCAGTCGCGATAAGTTTCTATCCCATAGGCATCGACGCTAATGCATTCAATTCTTTTTTCAGCGCGGCGAGGGTCGTGCGTTGAAGGGAAAAATGTTGAATTTCCACGGCGCGAACATTCGGCGACGAGGCGCTCCCATTCTGCTACGCGGCGGATTTCTTCCGGCCAGCGACTGAATATTTCGGCCAACTCAGATTTACGGACGTTGATGCACGGCAGGCAACCAACGCGCGAACACCCCTGCTCATATAACGGATTGGGCTTAATGCCGTGGCGACGTGCGATAGCGAATACATCTTCATGCAGCCATTTATGGATCGGGCGGTAAACGCTTAAGCCAGGTGTATCATCAATATCCTCCTCCCACTCTGGAAGGTTCACCCTGGCCGGGGATTCCTGCGCGCGTACACCTTGCCAGCTAATTACTTCGTCAAATTCAGCGAGTGCAGGCTCTATAACCTGCGTTTTGATAGGTTCGTGTTTAAGTTCGAAAGTGCAGAAGCGGGCCTTCGTTGATGGGAATCTCCCCTTCCACATGCACAAATCAAGAAACGGTATGCCAGTTGGGTGCAGTAGTTCCAGTGCACGGGATACCCTTTCACGCGCCTGAGAGTCAGTCATCCCACATTCAGTAACGAGAGTATGCGGCCATTTTTCTGCAATGAATTTACGCTTGCCCTCCATCCTGGTCGTAAAATCAGCTTTTACACGCTTAATCGTTCCCAGCTTCTGTTCAAGATAATCAATGTAATCCATCGTCAAGGGATGTTCGTGCCCCGTATCTGCAAACGTGGAGATATGCGGAACACCCGCTTCAATGGCGATCAGTTTTTGCGCCAGGCTGTCTTTACCGCCAGAAAGCGAAATGACGTTTAATGCGCTTGGATCGAAGCAGATTTGAGGGACTTTGTAGGCGGCCTGTGTCATTGCGAGCGCCTCTTGTTCCAGGCTTCGGCGGCATCCTGCTTTGAGGCATACCAACCGCGCCCATATTTGTTAATGATCGGGCCGTCCATCAATTCACATGAGCACTCCGTACAAGACGGGGCATAAACACGCGTTTCTGACTGGTAATCAAAAATAGAGTCAAAGAAAGCCGCTTCACCGCAAAAGGGGCATGGCAACAGATCAGATTTTTCGGACACTGGAAGCGATGGATGTTCATCAAGCAGTCGGCGTGCCATTTGGTGGATCACGCTACAGGGAGGCTCGCAGGCGACAAGCGCCGAAAGAAAACCAGTATCTTCCGCAGTTGCAGCAGCCTCCACCGTAGTGGGCTTATGGAAAGGCCAGTTAGCGCCGCGCGTAACGAAAGAAGTGAAACTAAGCAGGACGTACCCCGGCATAAACGCCGATACATCAGCGACATGAGAGATTATTACTACGTTATAGCTGCCCGAATATTCGCCGCTAGCGGGTAAAAACTCCCTCAAAAACAAAACATCGCCCGCGCTATAGTCGCGATCATTAAGGCGCAATTCAGCGTATTTCACGCGGTCCAGAACAGGCTGAAAAAACTCCGGCCAAATCTTTAATTCGTGTGTTTTTCTCATTGCAGATCCCTCGCTATTACCACGTTTCCGGGTTATCGGACGGCTCGCAAATATCGCAGTTGCCTCGACAATCAAACGACCACCCCTCCTCACATGCGGCGATACCTGGGCAACATTTCGCACAGTGACCACCTTCATAGCGCCCGCAGCCATCACAGACAGGCAGCACGCCAATCACTTCACTGGCGGCCCCTCTTGTAATGGCGTTCGCGCTGACAGAACGGTTAACGCTGATTTCCTGGAAGTTGAAAGAGTGATAAATCTTGCGGGTGGCTGGGGTGTCGCTGTTGGACAGGATCACCGATGAACCAGTAAGGCGGTTAATATCCAGCAGGGCGGCAGCTAACTGGCGATGCTCTTTAATGCCAAACGGGGCGGTGTGGTATTGGGTGAAATTAGCGGTATCGCTTGCTGGCAGGTATGGCGGATCGCAGTAGATAACCGCGTCACTACCAATCATGATTTTTAACGTGCTCTGAAAATCGCAGCACACGAAAATAGCTTTCGTGTCGTTAGCTTTTTCAGAGAATAAACGGATCTGTTCTTCCGGGAAGTAAGGCGGGGTTTTGTGGCGCCCAAAGGGAACGTTATATCCACCCTGTTGGTTGTAGCGTACTACGCCGTTATATCCGTGACGGTTCAGGTAAAGAAATTGTGCTGCACGAAGAATCTTGCCCGTGTCCGGTCCGTCCTCAAACACATTGCGCGATGAAAGAAGGTCATGGGCGCGGGCGTTGAAATCATCGCGGATCCACTTATAGCCGTCTTTATCGCCGTACACTTTAAACAGCGGGCGAGCAGCGTCGATCACCGCATCAGGCCAGCGGGTTATCTGGCGATACAGGTTAATTAAATCTGGGTTGATATCACCCAGGATATAACGGCGATATTCAGTATTGAGGAAAACAGAAGCACCGCCGACAAACGGTTCCACCAGGCAATCGGCTTTCGGCAGAATCGGCAGCAAATCAGGCATAACGCGGCCTTTACCACCGGGCCATTTAACGAGAGATCGAATCATTTTTACTTTCTCCAGGGTGCAAGAAGCCCGACGCGTTAGCGCCTGTTTCTTTTTTGTGGGTAGTTAGTTGTTAATTGACTGCGTTATCTGGCGCGGGTGGTTTGTCGCGTATCGCCTGAATTTCGGCGCGTGGTGCGGCGTAGTCCTCAAATTCCCACGGCATTGATGCTGCAAATTCGGAAAGGCGCTTAATGCCCATCAAAAGGCACGTTTGCTCCTTTTCGGTTAGATTTTCGTAAGTGCAACCCAACTGTTTGGCGGTCAGCTTCGGCATTCCGGCTATGTATCTGGACGCATCGTTTGCCAGGATGAAAATCACCTTTTTGCAGGCATCATCCAGGCGGTTAAAACGGGTTGCAGTGTCATTTACGCGTGAAGCGTTCAAACTGGCTTGCAGCCGCGCCCGTTGCTCTAAGAACTTGCGGCGGCCCGGCTGTTGTCCTGTCTTATCCATCAACATAACCACCTCCCCAAACTACGCGAAGATGCCCATTAAGCGGGAAAACCAGCGGCGCTTATTACGCGGGCGCGACATAAACGGTAAACGGCAGTTTTTAACAAATTGAACATCTGCCGCTTTAGGCTGGAAGAAACGCCCGTCCGGGGTTTCAATCCAGCCGCGTTGATGCTGACGGTGGGTGATCTGCTGGCCGTGGGTGAGCAGGCTGGCTAGTGAAGGGCATTGTGTTAAGTCCATGTTGATCTCCGTCAAATTGAAAAAGTGCCGGGATATAACCCCACGCCCGGCGCGTGTTTCCTGTGCTAACATCGCTATGCCTGTGAAACTTTGAGCGGTGAATCAGGCATAACTTTTACCAACGCAAAGGAATACAGATGAACAAACAAGAAATTGCTGAGTTCTTCGAAGAAGCAAAAGCCTCTCGCACAAAACATTCAGTTAATGATCGCCTGGTAGCTATTGAATTCATGGTCTGTTCAATTGCAGCTGCCCTTGAAGGAAGCGCGAAAGAAACACACCTTAAAACGATGAATTCTTTCTCTGAAAACTTCGACCCATTGAAGGATCCAACCCTTAAAGCAATTGCTGACCTGAATGTTTTAAGCGCTGACTTTAAAAATCTCGCTAATCAACTTGCAGATTCGAAATAAAATCATGTAATCGACGCTTAATTTCAGCCTCTCTTACGGGGCTGTTCATTCCCCATCCCTCAATCTCATAACGAACATTTCCGGCATGTGCGCCATGATGGTAATAACGGGCCAGATGCATTTTTTTTCCGGCATTTACTTTCTGCTGACTGCAAATACCACCCTCATTTTTGGGTTTAGAAAAAACGCGGTAGGAATGGTTAGCCGAACAAAACTGCATTTTATCCAGACCGGGTATTAGTGGATCTTTCGTTAAACCAACAGAGACTAAACACGCGGTTGTGTCACATTCATTAATGCTGAGAATGGCAGGAACCAGAAAGTAATCGACATGCCGCGCGGCCATTTGTTGAAGTTCTTCGGTAGCAAACACCTCTGCATAAAGGTGCATTTTCTCTCCATCAGAATCGACGGCCAGGGCGACCACTTCACTTAAAGCAGGACTCCAATCGTAGAAGTCATACACAACCGGAAGAGTCATGCCGCCTGCAATGAAATTAGCCAAAACAGAGCGAATGGCTTCCGCACTAATTTGGCGTCCATCGAATGTGCCTTCGGTGGCAATCAAGAATCTTTGTGTTTTCATAATTGCCACCTATAACCCCATCCATAAAAGCCAAGCATCGCGCTGTTCTACTGGGCGGTTATAAAACGCCTCACGAACACCACGATTAAACTCAGGAATGAAAACCCACTTATCACCAGCGCGAGCGGCAGGTTTTGAAGGGTCGCGCAATTCGATCAATGGCAGCTTATTGGCTTTTGCCATCGCTTCGACAGCGGTTTTTGGTTTACCGAGAAGTTCGGCAAACTTGTCTGTATGCACTGCGTCCAGTGGGTACTGGATCACGTAATCATTAGCTTCCATCACATACCCCTACTCTTTTCCGATGAATGACCCGTCGAAATCTCGGCGTGCAGGTCAGTTCGTGCTAGTCTCAGAAGATCCAACTCCTTGCAGACCGTTTAGGGACGTTCCTGACGAGGTGGATTCATGCCTGAAAAGGTCACAAAGTACAAACCTTTTGCGAGAATATAGTCACTAATATGCAACCAAGTCAAATGAAAATGGGCCAGAAATTAAGGGCAATCAGAAAAGCCGAAGGGTTAACTCAAGCAAAATTTTGTGAAATCAGCGGGATAGCACTAGGCACAGTAAAAAATTATGAAGGGGGACATGCCGAACCGGGAATTCAGGTGGTTTTGCAGACAACAAACACACCGCAACTACAGAAATACACGTTATGGCTAATGACCGATAAGACAGCCCCACAAGCTGGTCAAATCGCACCGGCCCTCGCACACATTGGGCCAGATGTAACAAAATCAGACCAATCCGAGAAACAGACTGGTTAACGCTCTATAAACATTACATTTTCACTATTTGTTACCAAGATAGTGTTCTATGCGCCGGAGGGCTTTCTTATGTCAATTAAGAAGCTCGATGATGGTCGCTATGAAGTGGACATAAGACCGCGCGGGCGCGAAGGACGTCGCATTCGCCGGAAGTTTGAAAGGAAAGCTGAGGCGGTCGCATTTGAACGCTATACGCTGGCAAACGCGAACCAGAAAGAATGGGCTGGACAGCGAGCAGATCGCCGCACGCTAAATGAACTGCTGGATTTATGGTGGAAGTATCACGGTCAGAATCATGAACACGGCCAAAAGGAATTTAATCACCTGCTCAAAACTATCAGCGGGCTGGGTGATGTTCCGGTTAGCAGGATGAACAAAAGAATGTTGATGGATTACCGTTCCACAAGACTTCGCGAGGGGATCAGCCCATCAACAATTAACCGGGATATGTACCGTTTTTCCGGCATGTTCACAAAGCTGATTCAGCTGGAAGAGTTTGTCGGAGCACATCCAGTACATGGATTGCCGCCGCTGGCCGAGGCTAACCCAGAAATGACCTTCCTGGAGAAAGCCGAAATAGCCAGCCTGCTGGATGCCTTAACAGGTGATGCCCGATTAATTGCATTGTTGGGGGTTAGCACTGGCGGGAGGTGGTCAGAACTAGCAACGCTAAAACCTTCGCAGATAGCAAACTGCCGGGTCACATTCCTTAAAACGAAGAACGGGAAAAAACGAACGGTCCCCATTTCGTCAGAACTGGAAAAGATGATCAGGAAGGAAGCCAGCGCGAAACTGTTTAAGGTGGATTATGAGAAGTTTTGCAAGACTCTGCGGATGGTCAAACCCGACATCCCGCCGAACCAGGCAACGCATATTTTGCGCCATACCTTCGCCAGTCATTTTATGATGAACGGGGGGAACATAATTGCCTTACAACAAATACTGGGACACGCCAGCATTCAACAAACGATGGTCTATGCGCATTTGTCGCCAGATTATCTGCAAAATGCTGTCGCACTGAATCCGCTTGCGGGTGGAACGTCGATTTAATATAAAATCGTCCTCAGAGTGTCCACATTGTGTCCACACTCTGGGGAATCCCAAGTCGTTCAGGTTCCTTCCAGCTTTTTGTAAGGTGCTGTTTTTGTTTAAGGTTTGATGTAAGTTATTGATAAAAAAAACCCCCACATCATGTGGGGGAAGACAGGGATGGTGTCTATGGCAAGGAAAACAGGGTTGTTACTGGGAACGTGAGTTGCTACTACTCAATAATTTCAACGATGAACTTTTTTGCCATTGCGCCACGTCGCGCAGTTGCTCCATTCGTTGCTGATGCTTTTCATTCAAAACCGCTTGCTGCTCCGGCGTTAACAGGCGATACATCTGGTTACGCACGCGGGCCATTTCGACCTGGCGGGCAACCTGCTCTTGCGCCATTTTTTCTGCCTGAGCGCGCACAGCGCTTTCATCAAATTTTTCTGCGGTGACAAGCCGATGCATTGTCTCCATTTCGCTAACATTAACAGGAGGCTGTTCGTGCCTTGCCTGTTGCATAAGATCTCGCATCTGCTGACGCTGATGTTCGGTTAAACTTATGCCGTCAAACATATGATTTTGCGCGCTACGCTGCGTGGCCCCGTCACCGGGGTGCCAGTTATCGCTTGTAACAACTTCAGCTGCGTGGCTTAAAAAACTGAATGCCAGCGTTGAGGCCATAACAGCAGCGGTAACTTTGCGCATCGCTTGCTCCCAAAATCTTTTCTGTCGCGATTCAACGAGAGACAGTTTACGATTCGGGCTGCAAACATGCGTCAGGGGGTGTAAAACAACGTAAAGTCATGGATTAGCGACGCCTGATGACGTAATTTCTGCCTCGGAGGTACGTAAACAATGAATAAAATCCTGTTAGTTGATGATGACCGAGAGCTGACTTCCCTGTTAAAAGAGCTCCTCGAAATGGAAGGTTTTAATGTCCTGGTGGCCCACGACGGCGAGCAGGCGCTTGAGCTTTTGGATGACAGCATCGATTTACTTTTGCTTGACGTCATGATGCCGAAGAAAAACGGTATCGATACGTTGAAAGCGCTTCGCCAGACACACCAGACGCCTGTCATTATGCTGACCGCGCGCGGCAGCGAGCTGGATCGCGTTCTCGGCCTTGAGCTGGGCGCGGACGACTATTTGCCCAAACCGTTTAACGACCGCGAGCTGGTAGCGCGCATCAGGGCTATTTTGCGCCGTTCCCACTGGAGCGAACAGCAGCAGAGCAGCGACAACGGCTCGCCGACGCTGGAAGTCGATGCGCTAAGCCTTAATCCGGGTCGCCAGGAAGCCAGTTTCGATGGCCAAACGCTGGAGCTGACCGGTACGGAATTCACCCTGCTCTATTTGCTGGCCCAGCACCTCGGCCAGGTGGTTTCCCGTGAACATTTAAGTCAGGAAGTGCTGGGCAAGCGCCTGACGCCGTTCGATCGCGCCATTGATATGCATATTTCTAACCTGCGCCGCAAACTGCCGGAACGCAAAGACGGTCACCCGTGGTTTAAAACATTGCGTGGTCGCGGCTATCTGATGGTTTCCGCTTCATGATAGGAAGTTTAACCGCGCGCATCTTCGCCATCTTCTGGTTGACGCTGGCGCTGGTGCTAATGCTGGTACTGATGTTGCCCAAGCTCGATTCACGCCAGATGACCGAGCTGCTGGACAGCGAACAGCGCCAGGGATTGATGATAGAGCAACATGTAGAAGCTGAACTTGCGAACGATCCGCCCAACGACCTGATGTGGTGGCGTCGCCTGTTCCGCGCGATCGATAAGTGGGCGCCGCCTGGACAGCGGTTATTACTGGTGACCTCTGAAGGACGCGTGATCGGCGCTGAACGCAGCGAAATGCAGATCATTCGTAACTTCATTGGTCAGGCGGATAACGCCGATCATCCGCAGAAGAAAAAATATGGCCGCGTAGAGATGGTGGGGCCGTTCTCCGTTCGTGACGGAGAGGATAATTACCAGCTTTACCTGATTCGACCGGCCAGCAGTTCGCAATCCGATTTTATTAATCTGCTGTTTGACCGCCCGCTCCTGTTGCTCATTGTCACGATGCTGGTCAGTTCGCCGCTCTTGCTATGGCTGGCATGGAGTCTGGCGAAACCGGCGCGTAAGTTGAAAAACGCGGCTGATGAAGTGGCGCAAGGCAACCTGCGTCAGCATCCGGAGCTGGAGGCGGGTCCGCAGGAGTTCCTCGCCGCTGGCGCCAGTTTTAACCAGATGGTGACGGCGCTGGAACGGATGATGACCTCGCAGCAGCGTTTGCTGTCAGACATCTCCCATGAGCTGCGAACGCCCCTTACGCGCCTGCAACTGGGTACCGCGCTGCTGCGTCGTCGTGGCGGCGAAAGCAAAGAGCTGGAGCGTATTGAAACCGAAGCGCAGCGTCTGGACAGCATGATCAATGACCTGCTGGTGATGTCGCGTAACCAACAGAAAAATGCGCTGGTCAGCGAAACGATGAAAGCCAATCAGCTATGGGGCGAAGTGCTGGATAACGCCGCCTTTGAAGCCGAACAGATGGGCAAGTCGTTAACGGTAAATTATCCGCCGGGGCCGTGGCCGCTCTATGGCAACCCAAACGCGCTGGAAAGCGCGCTGGAAAATATAGTTCGTAATGCGCTGCGCTATTCACATACGAAGATTGAAGTCGGCTTCTCGGTGGATAAAGACGGTATTACGATCACGGTCGATGACGACGGGCCGGGCGTCAGCCCTGAAGACCGCGAGCAGATCTTCCGTCCGTTCTATCGCACTGATGAGGCGCGCGACCGCGAGTCTGGCGGCACCGGGCTGGGGCTGGCGATTGTCGAAAGCGCCATGCAGCAGCACCGCGGCTGGGTGAAGGCTGACGATAGCCCGCTGGGTGGGTTGCGGCTTACGCTGTGGCTACCGCTGTACAAGCGAACCTAATGTTATTCATGGCTCGGTAATACTTTCTCTTACCGAGCCTTAACCATTTAAAGCGTATCGAGGATGCTGTCCAATTCATCACCATTCACGCCATACTTTTCCGTTATGAACTTAAACTGTTGATACAACTCAGCTAAAAAATCCTCATCCAGAGACCGCTCCCAAAGCTCCTCGATAGATTTGAGGTGATACTCTTCGAATAAGATGTGCTTAACTTCTTCCGTACAAGCCTCGAGAATATGTGCGTCCATAATTTACATATCTTTTGTGAATAATTAATAGGTTACCAGCGGAATAAGGCAAACGCCGTCATCCGGCAATGTACACCTGACAGCCTGACGGCGCTACGCTTATCCGGCCTACGCACCACGCTATCGGGAGATTTCCGGCGCTAAAATCCACTCGGCGCTGTCATTCCACACGTCCATCCGGGTAATTTTGCCATCGCGCACTTCGAAGCGGTCGATAAAGCGGTTATCGGCAAACGGGCGACCGTCGGGCCATTCGCCATACAACGTACCGTTGGAATAAATCACAACGTAATCATCATGCTGCACCGCATCAAACTCGCCCAGCGCCTTCTTCACCCACTTGTAGCGAGCGCCGTTAAACTGCGCGATATCTGCCGCGCCCGCCATCGCCCGGCCTCCGGTGAAGGTAGTTTTCACCTCCGGGTGCATATACGTTGCGGCGCGTTCAGCATCGGGAATCATCGAGGCCACCAAAAATTCTTTTACGATCGCCACCGCATTTTCAGCTTCAGTCATAATCCTTCCTTTCATTTTGGCGGAGTTTTATCCCCCCACAGTCGTCTGGCGCTATCTTCAATTTTGCCGCTCAAACGACGCTTTTGCATGGTGCGGCTCCAGCTCGCCGACAGCCCGGCGGCGCTCAACAGCCGGTGATATTGTTCGTCATCAAACGGCATAGACCAGGCGATAACACCCGCTTCATGAACCGAGACATCGCTCAGACGCGACGCCAGTTCCAGCGGCGCATCGCTGGAGACCTTACCTGGCGCAATGACCCGATACAGCCAGCCGGTTTTTCCGCTGTTCTGCATAAGGAGGGCCATGTCGCTGATGGCAAAGTGGAAATTAAGTTTAAAGCATGGAGAGCGCGGCTGAGTGACCTGGATCAACGCCTCGCCCCAGCGGTAGATGTCGCCAATAAACACGTTGTGTTCGGTCATTCCGTTCGTCGACAGATTCTCGCCAAACGCCGGGGCGCAAAACAGCGTCGCCTGCTCGGGGAACTGGCGAATCCAATCAGCATAGTGTTCGCGGGGGTAATGGCATAGCGCGCGATCGGGGCCGCCGTGGATTTTCTTTTCGGCCTGCTGATCGCCTGCCAGACCCAGCTCGGTCAGCATGAGTTCGCCGTCGATTTGCACCTTGGCGATAGCGCTCGGGTGGCTGCCGTCATAGTCACGAATTTTGCCAATAAACACGTCAACCGGATAATGCATCTGCTGCTCCTTACGCGGATACAAAAAAAGCGAGTCATCAGACTCGCTTCTACAGACGTGCAATGCAAATTATTTTTTAGCGGCGAAACGCGCTGCTGCTTCGTCCCAGTTCACCACGTTCCAGAACTCTTTGATGTAGTCCGGGCGGCGGTTCTGGAATTTCAGGTAGTAAGCGTGTTCCCACACGTCCAGGCCCAGGATCGGGAAGCCGGAAGCGCCGGAAATGGCTTCACCCATCAGCGGGGAATCCTGGTTTGCGGTAGAAACCACAGCCAGTTTGTCGCCTTTCAGCACCAGCCACGCCCAGCCGGAGCCGAAACGGGTTGCTGCTGCTTTTTCGAATTCAGCTTTGAAGTTGTCAACGGAACCGAAGTCACGCTCGATAGCCGCTTTCAGATCGCCCTGCAGAGTGGTGCCTTTTTTCAGCCCTTTCCAGAACAGGCTGTGGTTAGCGTGGCCGCCCGCGTTGTTACGCAGCACGGTTTTTTTGTCCGCTGGCACCTGATCCAGTTTAGTAATCAGTTCTTCAACCGGCAGGTCAGCAAACTCAGGCAGGTTTTCCAGCGCCGCGTTAGCGTTGTTGACATAGGTTTGATGGTGTTTGGTGTGGTGAATCTCCATCGTCTGCTTATCGAAGTGCGGTTCCAGTGCATCATAAGCGTACGGCAGGGATGGCAGTGTATAACTCATAATCATCTCCATTATTGTCGAGCGGCACAGTGTTAACGCCGCGTAAGCAGTTGGTTCATTATAGTTAATTAAATGATATTGAAAATGATTATCAATGCCGTACTTTTTCCAGGGTTATAAACGTTACGGCATCCGCTGAAAAAATCGTTTTTTACGCCTCCAACCGAAACCGCCTGTTGATGAATTCCTGGAAATCATGAAATGTGAAACAGGGTTTCAAAATCTTTCTTTTGGTGCCAATTTTTGTCAGCGGCGGCAAAATCAAGAAGGTTATAATTTCACCATGCAATTACATTCCCGGTAAATTATTACAATTGCGAGGGAATTATGAAGCAACCTGGTTTTATACGTCTGGCTACGTTGGCCTTACTCTCCACACTCTCTTTCTTCTCCCACGGCGAAACCATTTTGCGCCTGGCCTACGCTGAAAATAGCCAGCCGGTAAAAGATGCGTTGCACTTCCTGGGGCAGCAAGTTGAAGAGAAAACGGGCGGCGATATCAAAGTACAGTACTTCCCGGACGGACAGCTTGGCGGCGAGCGCGAACTGGTGGAGTTGACGCAGGTCGGCGTCGTCGACATCACTAAAGTGTCGTCCGGGCTGATGGAGAGTTTTTCGCCTGAGTACGGCGTGTTCTCACTTCCCTACCTGTTTGCCACCGTCGAGGAATACTACCGCGTAATGGATAACCCACAGGTGATGGAGCCTGTTTATCAGTCCACCGCCGCACAGGGGTTTGTCGGCGTAGGCTGGTATGATTCCGGCGCGCGTAATTTTTATATGAGCAAAGCGCCGGTTAAACGCATTGAGGATTTACGCGGGAAGAAGATCCGCGTCATGCAGAGTGAGACGGCGATCCAAACCCTCAAACTGCTGGGCGCTTCGCCTATCGCCATGAGTCAGGCGGAGGTCTATACCTCGTTACAACAAGGCATTCTCGACGGTGCGGAAAACAATGAGTTCGCTCTCACCATCGCCCGCCACGGCGAAGTCGCCCGCTATTACACCTACGATATGCACACCCGCATTCCCGATATCCTGTTAATGAGTACCCTCACGCTGGAAAAGCTGACGCCGGAACAGCAGCGCATCGTCGAAGCCGCCATCAAGGCGTCGATCGAATTTGAGAAAGCCGCATGGGACAAGGAAATAGAGAAAACCAGGCTGGCGGCGGTAAAAGATTTCAACGTTGAATTCTACGAGATCGACAAAAAACCCTTCCAGAAGGCAGTACAGCCTATTTACGACGGCCTGAAAAACAAACCGCGGCTTTACGGGCTGTATCAACGTATCCAGACAGCAAAAAATTAATCTAATCAGGAAATTAAGATGAACACATTCAGAAAAGGACTTGATTTATTGCTGGGCGCTATCTGTTGCCTGGTGCTGGCGATAATGGTGGGCGTCGCCTGCTGGCAGGTGGTGAGCCGCTACATTCTGGGCGTTCCCAGCACCCTTACCGAAGAGATGCTGCGATTTCTCCTGGTGTGGGTATCAATGCTGGGCATGGCTTTTGTCGCCGGTCAGAAACAGCATATTAGCCTGACTCTCTTACTGGATAAGGTGTCGCCGACGATTCGCGGCTGGTGGGATATTATCCTGCAGGTCATTTTTATCGCGTTTTCCATTTGGGTATTGATTATCGGCGGCTTAAAGATTTCTGCGATTTCTATGCTGCAAATCTCTCCTGCGCTGGGCATTCCGATGGGAAAAATTTATTACGCGCTCCCCTGCGCGGGCGTACTGATCATCCTCTATGGGCTGCTGAATATCGTTGACGCCCTGAAAGCTATCCATTCCGCCACGGATACCACTGAGCACACTCTGGAGAAATCACATGATTGACCCTATTTTTGCGTCCTGTACGCTAATTGCCGTCTTTGTTGTTTTACTGGCCATGGGCGCGCCTATCGGGATCTGCATCGTTATCGCCTCTTTCAGCACCATGATGCTGGTACTGCCTTTCGATATTTCGATGTTCGCCACCGCGCAAAAAATGTTCTCCAGCCTGGACAGTTTTGCCTTGCTGGCCGTGCCGTTCTTCGTTTTGTCCGGGGTGATCATGAATAGCGGGGGAATTGCCGCCCGGCTGGTCAATTTTGCCAAACTGTTTACTGGCAAACTGCCCGGCTCGCTCTCTTATACCAACATCGTCGGCAATATGATGTTCGGTGCAATTTCCGGATCGGCAATTGCCGCCTCAACCTCCATCGGCGGCGTGATGGTGCCGATGAGCGCGCGCGAAGGTTACGATCGTGGCTTTGCGGCCGCGGTGAATATCGCCTCCGCGCCGACGGGAATGTTAATTCCGCCCACCACGGCTTTTATCCTTTACGCGCTGGCAAGCGGGGGAACATCGATTGCCGCTCTGTTCGCCGGCGGTCTGGTCGCGGGAGTGCTGTGGGGCGTTGGCTGTATGCTGGTCACGCTGGTGGTCGCTAAGCGTCGAAATTATCGGGTTTTCTTCACCGTCCAAAAAGGTATGGCGCTAAAAGTTGCCGTTGAGGCCATTCCCAGCCTGCTGCTGATCGTGATTATTGTCGGCGGCATTGTGCAGGGGATTTTCACCGCCATTGAAGCCTCCGCGATTGCCGTGGTGTATACGTTATTGCTGACGATGGTGTTTTACCGCACGCTGAAAATTAAGGATTTGCCTTCGATTTTGCTCCAGACAGTGGTAATGACCGGGGTCATCATGTTCCTGCTGGCAACCTCTTCGGCGATGTCCTTCTCGATGTCGATCACCAATATTCCTGCGGCGCTGAGCGATATGATCCTCGGTATTTCCGCCAATAAACTGGTTATCCTGTTAGTCATTACCGTCTTTTTGTTGATTATCGGCGCATTTATGGATATCGGTCCGGCCATTCTGATTTTTACCCCGATTCTGCTGCCGATCATGGCTAAACTGGGCGTCGATCCGGTGCATTTCGGCATTATCATGATCTATAACCTGGCGATTGGCACCATTACGCCGCCAGTTGGCAGTGGTTTATATGTCGGGGCGAGCGTCGGTAAGGTCAAAGTTGAGGAAGTGATTAAACCGTTGCTGCCTTTTTACGGCGCGATTATCGGCGTTCTGTTATTAATTACCTACATTCCGGAAATCACACTGTTCTTACCCCGTCTACTGGGCATCATGTAAGCGCATAGTTTCCTGCACATCTCGTTGCCGGATGGCGATTCGCGTCTTATCCGGCCAACGCACGATAATAATTATCCGCAGGTCATCACCAGGTAAAAAAAACCGGCTACCTATAAAGTAGCCGGAAAAGGGAATAAATAATAAACAGGGATAATGATTAGAATGTGTAGCCTATACCCACGCGGAAACGGGTTTGTCTTTCATCGCTGTTGCTATTGACGGAAACATTACCTACCTCAACGAATGGCGACCATTGATCAATAATATAGGCAGTTCTGAAGTTATATTCATAGTTATCTTTGCCGCCATCGTAAAGATCATATTTATCAGCTTTCTTATAAATTCCTTCGATTGTCCAGTCAAAGTTGTTCCATTTATAACCCGCCCAGACATCCATACGATTGATGGTATCATCATCACGGATATCAGAAGAACGGCGTACATATTCAAAACGATAGCGCGCGCCAACCCACCAGCTTTCATTTAATGTCCACGTCGCGCGGAAGTAAGGCTTATAGGTAGAGTAACCGTTGCCTGTTTCCAGCACGAAACCCGGTTGCCAGGCGACATCACCGGTTTTAAATTGGTAACTTATCGTATATTCGTTACCCTGTGTTTCCAGGTCATTAAACGCTTTATTGGTGTCATCCCCGCCTGATTTTGAGATAGCTTCTATCGCAAAACCAACACCATTCGCAAACCGATGAGAAATATACGCACGGTCATAGTTAGCTTTACTGTCATCAAGATATTCATGACGAACATCGACATATACTGCATGCGCATTTGTTACAACAAGAGGTAATAGTAAGAAAAGAGATTTTCTCATAACAGAATCCATTTAATTTAAAATTAAAACGTTGTTTCACGTCAGACCGTTACAACCATAATACGCAATGTGAATGGCGACAATATAGACAAAGATCTTTAATTTAAAATTGGGATAATGTTCAAAAAGCAAAATAAAATAAATGAAATTCATATTCGTCATATAAAATAAAAATCAAAACACCATCAACAACACTAATATAGGAATTTCCTTATACTTATATTTCATTGATTCCTAACGTTAATTTCAATATATTTAAATTGTAAATACAAATAAAACAACCAAATAATTACTGTATAACTACCCTTTTATCAAACGGTAAGTCAGACCATTCCCATTATGTGATCTCACGCAGCGTTTTCTTTGTATTGTTGCCAGCTAAGTCGTTTCGTGTCGTTATGATGAAGGTATTTTAGAAAAACAAATATTACCCACTGATTTAAATAACATCCAGACGGTCACGATGCGCTCCGACTTTTTTAAAACGTGAAGTTAATCACTTCATTAACGTGCTGATTGCCAGAATACACCCAACGGCGGCAATCGTTATAAGGTTACCAGGCTGCGTAATTTTTAAACTCATGCAAACGGAAGGGGTATCCCGTCCATAAAAAATAATGAGGAACATGTCATGAGTAACGCGATTACGATGGGTATTTTCTGGCATTTGATAGGGGCGGCCAGTGCAGCCTGCTTCTATGCCCCGTTCAAGCAAGTGAAACAGTGGTCATGGGAAACCATGTGGTCAGTGGGCGGCATCGTCTCATGGCTTATTCTGCCGTGGACAATTAGCGCTCTGTTACTGCCTGATTTCTGGGCCTATTATGGGCAGTTTAACCTCTCCACCCTTTTACCGGTTTTTCTGTTCGGCGCCATGTGGGGCATCGGCAATATTAATTACGGTCTGACCATGCGTTATCTCGGGATGTCGATGGGTATCGGCATCGCTATCGGCATTACGCTTATCGTCGGCACGCTGATGACGCCTATCATCAACGGTAACTTCGATGTGTTAATCCATACCGAAGGGGGACGCATGACGCTACTTGGCGTTTTTGTCGCGCTGATCGGCGTCGGGATTGTGACGCGCGCCGGACAGTTAAAAGAACGCAAAATGGGCATTAAAGCGGAGGAGTTCAATCTGAAGAAAGGGCTTCTGCTGGCAGTGATGTGCGGTATTTTCTCGGCGGGGATGTCTTTTGCCATGAACGCCGCGAAACCGATGCATGAAGCTGCTGCCGCGCTTGGCGTTGACCCGCTCTATGTCGCGCTGCCGAGTTACGTGGTGATTATGGGCGGCGGCGCGCTGGTGAACCTCGGTTTCTGTTTTATCCGCCTGGCAAAAGTGCAAAATCTGTCGATAAAAGCCGACTTCTCGCTGGCAAGGCCATTGATTATCAGCAATATTCTGCTGTCCGCGCTTGGCGGTCTGATGTGGTATTTGCAGTTCTTTTTCTATGCTTGGGGTCACGCGCGCATTCCAGCGCAATATGACTACATGAGCTGGATGCTGCACATGAGCTTCTATGTGCTGTGCGGGGGGCTTGTCGGTCTGGTGCTAAAAGAGTGGAAAAATGCTGGCCGCCGTCCCGTTGCCGTATTAAGCCTCGGCTGCGTGGTAATTATTATCGCGGCGAATATTGTCGGTTTAGGCATGGCCAGTTAATCGCTTTGATTACTGAGATGGCGCCATTGGCTCGGCGTCATCCCGGTTTCCCGCGTGAACACCACTGAAAAATAATTACTATCTTCAAAGCCACACTGCATCGAAATCTCGCTAATCATCAGCGGGCTATGCTGAAGCAGATACTGCGCGTGGCAAATACGGACCTGGCGTAAATATTGATTAATCGTCATCCCGGTTTGGGCGCGAAACTGCTGCCGCAGCACCCGTTCGCTGCATTGTTCCTGCTGGCAAAACGCATCCAGCGCAAAGGGACACTCAAGGCTATTAGCCAAAGCGGTAATTAATTTATCCAACAGGGTTTCTCGGGAGGTTGCCGGAAGATCGTCGGTCGCGTAGCGATGCCGTTTTAACGTCATCACCAGTTGACCAAACAGCAATTCCGCCATCTCATTCGCCAGCGGATCGCGTCCATTACTCTCATGTTCAAGCTGGTTAATGACCTGCCGCGCCTGATTCATTCCCATACTGCCCAGCCGCCAGTGAGGATGCCACTGCGCTCCCTGAAAGCCGGGAATCATCGCCTGCCAGTTTACATTGAGTTTCAAACGCTCCGGGCAGTAAATGATATTTTGCAGCACCAGATCGTTAACGGAGGTATAGGAGTGTTTGTCTTCAGCACGAATGTAAAACAGATCGCCGCGGGTAATTCTGTATGGGCGCTCATTAAGAACGTGTAGGCCATTGCCCCGCCAGACCATCACCAGTTCACAAAACTCATGCGTATGTTCCGCAAAAACATCCTGTGGATAGCGATCGGCAACCGTAACGGCCTGCTGCTCATCAGTAAAAAAATCTTTTTTCAAAAGGATTAACTGATTTGCCACAGCAGCACCTCATGTTGAATGCTTGCCGGATGGCGCTACGCTTATTCTGTCTACCGCTCGCCGCCGTAGGCCAGGTAAGGCGCAGCCGCCATCCGGTATTAAAGGGTATAATTATCAGCATATTGGCGACGAAAACGTTGATAGCGTTCGCGTTACTGGATTATCGCATCGCGTCCCTGACGGATATCCCGCGGCGACCAGTTAAATTCTCGGCGAAACAGAGTCGAAAAGTGGTTAATGTCGCCAAAACCGCAGCGGTACGCGATTTCTGTCACGCTATGATCGCTATGGCGCAATAAATGCCGGGCTTTGATCAAACGCAGGCGATTAAGGTAACGTTGCGGCGTCAGCCCGGTATGCTGTTTAAGCTGACGATGCAGCGTACGTAGCGATAGCGAAAACTGTTCAGCTACCGCCTCCCAGCAGACCCCCTCCGCAAAATGGTCTTCCAGCCATGCCATCAGTTGGTTGAGTTTGGCGTCGTTATTGGTCGCGCCTTCCATCAGGCTACTGCGGCGCAACAACACCAGTAGTTGCATAAACAAAATTTCGCGATTCGCCACGGCAGGCGCATCCATGCCGTCTCCGGCGCGCTCCATCAGACCGACCAACTGGCGCACCTGCTGCAACACACTCTGATTCACCCGCCAGTGAGAAGGATAGTAACCATCCTGCTCCTGCGGCAGCAATTGATCCAGCCCCGCCAGGAATTGGAAAGCGTCCGGCGAACGCCACAGTACATTCGTCAGGCATAGGTTGTCGGTATGTTCATATAAATGCCGGTCGTGATCGCGAACAAAACACACGGTACCGCCGCTGATGGTATACGGCTGCCCGTTGAATACATGAATGCCCGTACCGTGTTCCACAATCACGATTTCATGAAAATCATGATGATGTTCAGGGAAAGCGGCTTGCGGCAGACGAGGTTCAATCGCCACGGGCGCTTTACCTGATGGAAAAAAATCCACGCTATGCAGTACGGTCATGGTTGCTTCCTCCTGAATTCAACATGTCCGAATAGTAATTAAGGGTTATCGGCCTGACCTTAAATTTTTGACGCTAAAGCGCGCAAACATGGTCTTTTTTTCAAGAAAAGGCGGGAAAAAGCGGGAAATGCGGACGACATCACACCGGCCTATTAGTAGAAACTGTGAACGCTATCACGTTCATCTTTGCCTTGTTGCCAGCGGCTCATTTTCCTGTCAGTAACGAGAAGGTAGGTCTTTGAGGGCTTTTTTAGACTGTGCGCAATGACTCTAAGAAGGACCTGATTATGACTTTTCGCCATTGTGTCGCGGTTGATCTCGGCGCATCCAGCGGGCGCGTGATGCTGGCGCGTTACGACAGCAAACACCGTACCCTGACGCTACGTGAAATTCACCGTTTTGTGAACTGCCTACAAAAAACAGACGGGTTTGACACCTGGGACATCGACAGTCTGGAAAAGGATATCCGTCTTGGTCTGAAGAAAGTCTGCAATGAAGGCATTCTTATCGACAGCATCGGCATCGACACCTGGGGCGTCGATTATGTCCTGCTGGATAAACAAGGTCAGCGTGTCGGCCTGCCGGTCTCCTACCGCGATAACCGTACCACGGGCATCATGCCGCAAGCGCTGGTCCAGATCGGCAAAAGCGAAATCTATCGCCGCAGCGGGATTCAGTTTCTGCCGTTTAACACCATCTATCAGCTACGCGCGCTGACGAAACAACAGCCTGAGTTAACGGCGCAGGTCGCTCATGCGCTGCTGATGCCCGATTATTTCAGCTACCGCCTGACCGGTGAAATGAACTGGGAATACACCAACGCCACGACCACCCAGTTGGTCAATATCAATACCGATGACAGGGACGATACCCTGCTGGCGTGGACCGGCGCGAAAAAGAGCTGGTTCGGCCGCCCCTCGCACCCTGGCAATGTTATCGGCGACTGGATTTGCCCGCAGGGCAACCGTATTCCGGTGGTAGCCGTCGCCAGCCACGATACCGCCAGCGCCGTTATTGCCTCTCCGCTGGCAAATAAACATAGCGCTTACCTGTCTTCAGGCACCTGGTCATTGATGGGTTTTGAAAGCAAAATGCCCTACACCACTGATGAGGCGCTGGCCGCCAATATCACCAACGAAGGCGGCGCGGAAGGGCGTTATCGGGTACTGAAAAACATTATGGGTTTGTGGCTGCTCCAGCGCGTGCTGAAAGAACGGCGCATTACCGATCTGCCTGCGCTTATCGCCCAAACAGAAGCGCTGCCGGCCTGCCGTTTCCTGATTAACCCGAATGACGATCGCTTTATCAATCCTGACGATATGCGCGCTGAAATCCAGGCAGCCTGTCGCGAGACCGACCAGCCCGTTCCCGTCAGCGATGCCGAACTGGCGCGCTGCATTTTCGACAGTCTGGCGCTGTTGTATGCCGACATTCTGCACGAACTGGCAAATCTGCGCGGCGAAAAATTTACCCAACTGCATATTGTCGGCGGCGGATGCCAAAACTCGCTACTCAACCAGTTGTGCGCCGATGCATGTGGCATTCGCGTGATGGCCGGGCCGGTTGAAGCCTCCACCCTTGGCAATATTGGTATTCAGCTTATGACCCTCGACGAATTAAACAACGTCGATGACTTCCGTCAGGTCGTCAGCGCTAACTACGACCTGACAACCTATATCCCTAATCCTGATAGTGAAATTGCCCGCCACGTTGCGCAGTTTCAACCCAAACGACAGACAAAGGAGCTTTGCGCATGACCACTCAACTGGAACAAACCTGGGAACTGGCAAAACAACGTTTCGCCGCAGTAGGTATTGATGTCGAGGAGGCGCTGCGCCAGCTCGATCGCCTGCCGGTTTCCATGCACTGCTGGCAGGGCGACGATGTTGCCGGATTCGAGAACCCGGAAGGTTCGCTGACGGGCGGAATTCAGTCGACCGGCAACTATCCGGGCAAAGCACGTAACGCCACCGAACTGCGCGCCGATCTGGAACAGGCGCTGCGTCTGATCCCAGGACCAAAACGGCTGAACCTACACGCCATTTACCTTGAGTCGGATACGCCGGTTGCTCGCGACCAGATCAAACCGGAGCATTTTAAAAACTGGGTGGAGTGGGCGAAAGCGAACCGGCTGGGGCTGGATTTCAACCCCACCTGTTTTTCTCATCCACTGAGCGCTGACGGTTTTACCCTCTCTCATCCAGACGCGAAAATTCGCCAGTTCTGGATCGATCACTGCAAAGCCAGCCGCCGCGTCTCGGCATACTTTGGTGAGCAGCTCGGTACGCCGTCGGTGATGAACATCTGGATTCCGGACGGCATGAAAGACATTACCGTCGACCGTTTAGCCCCGCGCCAGCGCCTGCTGGAAGCGCTGGATGAGGTCATTAGCGAGAAATTCGACCCGGCACACCACATCGACGCCGTTGAGAGCAAACTGTTTGGCATCGGCGCGGAAAGCTACACCGTCGGCTCCAATGAGTTCTACATGGGCTACGCCACCAGCCGTCAGACCGCGCTGTGTCTGGATGCGGGCCACTTCCATCCCACCGAAGTGATTTCCGACAAAATTTCCGCCGCCATGCTCTACGTACCACGGCTGCTGCTGCACGTCAGCCGCCCGGTACGCTGGGATAGCGACCACGTGGTGCTCCTGGACGATGAAACCCAGGCAATTGCCAGCGAGATCGTCCGTCATAACCTGTTCGACCGTGTGCATATCGGCCTGGATTTCTTCGACGCCTCTATCAACCGTGTCGCCGCGTGGGTTATCGGTACCCGCAACATGAAAAAAGCGCTGCTGCGCGCTCTGCTGGAACCCACAGATCAACTGCGTCAGCTTGAGGCCAGCGGTGATTACACCGCGCGTCTGGCGCTGCTGGAAGAGCAAAAATCTCTGCCGTGGCAGGCCGTCTGGGAAATGTATTGCCAGCGTCACGACACGCCGGCTGGCAGCCAGTGGCTGGAAAGCGTTCGCGCCTACGAAAAAGAGATCCTGAGCAAACGTAGCTGACAGCGACACCTGATCTGTAGGCCGGATAAGACGCCCGCGTCGCCATCCGGCAATAAATGAAACACGATTGCCGGATGGCGCTGCGCTTATCCGGCCTACGTAAGACCCGAATAACCTTCGGGCAATGAATGGGAACACGAACATGCAAAATATTACCGATTCCTGGTTTGTCCAGGGCATGATTAAAGCCACGTCTGATGCATGGCTGAAAGGGTGGGACGAGCGTAATGGCGGTAACCTGACGCTGCGTCTGGATGAAACCGATATCGCGCCTTTTGCGGCTAATTTCCACGAAAAACCGCGCTATATCACGCTAAGTCAACCCATGCCGCTGCTGGCGAATACGCCGTTTATCGTTACCGGTTCCGGCAAATTCTTCCGCAACGTCCAGCTCGATCCGGCAGCCAATTTAGGCGTGGTCAAAATCGACAGCGACGGCGCAGGCTACCACATTCTGTGGGGCTTAACCCACGACGCGGTACCCACCTCTGAACTCCCGGCGCATTTCCTTTCCCACTGCGAACGCATCAAAGCCACCCACGGCAAAGACCGCGTCATTATGCATTGCCATGCGACTAACCTGATCGCCCTCACCTACGTACTGGAAAACAACACTGCGCTGATCACCCGCAAACTGTGGGAAGGCAGCACCGAATGCCTGGTGGTATTCCCGGACGGTGTCGGCATTCTGCCATGGATGGTGCCAGGCACCGATGAAATCGGCCAGGCCACCGCGCAAGAAATGCAGAAACATTCGCTGGTACTGTGGCCGTTCCACGGCGTGTTCGGAAGCGGACCTACGCTGGATGAAACCTTCGGTTTGATAGATACCGCAGAGAAATCCGCTGAGGTATTAGTCAAAATCTATTCGATGGGCGGTATGAAGCAGACCATCACGCGCGAAGAACTGGTCGCACTCGGCAAACGTTTTGGCGTGACACCGCTGGCCAGCGCCGTAGCGCTGTACTGATACCTCCCAACTCAACGCCGGATGCGGCTTTGCCTTATCCGGCCTACAGGTCGGTGCGCATTTTACCGTAGGCCCGATAAGCGTAGCGCCATCGGGCAACAGGGAATTTTTTTAAGGAGAATAGTGATGAGCTTTATGTTGGCACTGCCAAAAATTAGCCTGCATGGCGCTGGAGCGATTGCCGATATGGTGAACCTCGTGGCGAATAAGCAATGGGGCAAAGCGCTGATCGTTACCGATGGTCAACTGGTAAAGCTGGGCCTGCTGGATAGCCTGTTTAGCGCACTGGATGAACATCAAATGTCTTACCACCTGTTTGATGAGGTGTTCCCAAACCCGACAGAAGAGCTGGTGCAGAAAGGTTTTGCGGCATATCAGAGCGCAGAATGTGACTACATTATCGCCTTCGGCGGCGGCAGCCCGATCGATACCGCAAAAGCGGTGAAAATTCTGACCGCCAACCCAGGTCCATCTACCGCCTACTCCGGCGTCGGCAAAGTGAAAAACGCCGGCGTACCGCTGGTAGCGATTAACACTACGGCAGGTACCGCGGCAGAGATGACCAGCAACGCGGTGATTATCGACTCTGCCCGTAAGGTCAAAGAGGTGATCATCGACCCGAACATCATCCCGGATATTGCCGTGGATGACGCCAGCGTTATGCTGGAAATCCCCGCTTCTGTGACCGCCGCAACCGGCATGGATGCCCTGACCCATGCGGTGGAAGCCTATGTCTCCGTTGGCGCGCATCCGCTCACCGACGCTAACGCGCTGGAAGCGATTCGCTTAATCAATGTGTGGCTACCGAAAGCGGTTGACGATGGCCATAACCTCGAAGCCCGTGAGCAAATGGCATTCGGCCAGTACCTGGCGGGTATGGCGTTCAACAGCGCCGGTTTGGGGCTGGTTCACGCGCTGGCGCACCAGCCGGGCGCAACCCACAATCTGCCGCACGGCGTCTGCAACGCTATCCTGCTGCCAATTGTCGAGAACTTTAACCGTCCGAACGCCGTCGCGCGTTTTGCCCGCATCGCACAGGCGATGGGCGTGGAGACGCGCGGTATGTCTGACGAAGCCGCAAGTCAGGAAGCGATTAACGCTATCCGTACGCTGAGCAAACGCGTCGGCATTCCAGAAGGTTTCAGCAAGCTGGGCGTCACAAAAGAAGATATCGAAGGCTGGCTGGATAAAGCCCTCGCCGACCCGTGCGCGCCGTGTAACCCGCGCACCGCCAGCCGCGATGAAGTTCGCGGGCTGTACCTGGAGGCGTTATGATCCGCAAAGCCTTTGTGATGCAGGTAAATGCCGACGCGCACGAGGAGTATCAGCGTCGTCATAACCCAATCTGGCCGGAGCTGGAAGCCGTATTAAAATCTCACGGCGCGCATCACTACGCGATTTATCTCGATCAGGAGCGCAATCTGCTGTTCGCCACCGTTGAGATTGAATCCGAGGAGCGCTGGAACGCCGTTGCCAGCACCGACGTTTGCCAGCGTTGGTGGAAACATATGCGTGACGTTATGCCCGCGAATCCGGATAACAGCCCGGTCAGCGCAGAGCTAAAAGAGGTGTTCTATCTGCAGTAAGTCGTGTGCCCGGTGGCGCAAGCTTACCGGGCCTACGGTTTTATTTTTTGTCGGCCGGATAAGGCGGTTACGCCGCCATCCGGCAATTTCAATTCTGCTCCGCTACCAGGATAGCCTGAGTATCCGGTTCCAGCGCTTTAAAGATATGCGCCTGGTCGCCGGGATAACAAATGTAATCGCCCTCCGCCAGCTCTTCCGGCGCCTCGGTTAAGCCGACGAGGGCTTTTCCCTGCGTAACAATAATATGTTCCACCGACCCCGGCGGATGCGGGTGAGAGATCCGGTCGGCCCCCGGCTGCGTCAACAGCAGATAGATATCACGCCGCGCGCCGGGCGGACACGCCGCCAGTAATATCGCCTGATAATGCGCCTGCTCCGCCACCACTTTGGTGCCTTCTCCGCGGCGAATCACCTGCGTTTTTTGTACCTGCGGCTCCAGCAGCCTAGCAAAGGGAATGTCGAGCGCGACGCATAGCGACCATAACGTCTCCAGGCTGGGGTTGCCGTTCCCTGCTTCCAGTTGTGAAAGCGTAGATTTAGCGATGCCTGCGCGCCGCGCAATCTCCGCCAGCGACAGTCCGGTTCGCTGGCGTTCGCGTACCAGACTTCTGGCAATGACGCTAATAGGTTGTGTCATAAAGCATCCAACGTTCACTATAACGAACGAAATGTTCGTCTTGTAAAGCAAATCTGTTCCGTTCATTATAATGAAAATTCGTTCGATATGACTAAAGAAGATGAAACACTATTTTTCCTGTCTCAAGGGAGACACGATAAAAGCGATATTTTTAGTGTGCCTGGCCGTGGGCGTCGTCGGCATGTCCTATGGCTCACTGGCGATGGCCTACGGTTTCCCACTGTGGGTGCCGTTTGTTCTCTCTATTTTTGTGCTGGCGGGCGCGTCCGAATTTATGTTTATCGGCATTGTTGCCAGCGGCGGCAATCCGTTAGCGGCGGCGGCGGCAGGACTGCTGGTGAATGCGCGCCACGTGCCGTTTGGCGTAACGGTGCGCGATTTGGTTGGCACCCGCGCCGCCAGCTTTTTCGGCTGCCATATTATGAATGATGAAAGCGTGGTGTTCGGCCTGTCGCAAAAAACACCCGAACAGCGTAAAGCCGCCTACTGGCTATGCGGTCTGGGCGTCGCCCTATTCTGGCCGATTGGCACACTGATTGGCGCAGGTGTCGGCAAACTGCTCCCGGCCCCAGAAACCATCGGTCTGGATGCCGTATTCCCGGCAATCTTACTGGCGCTGGTGATCCCGGCGTTTAAAAACCGCACCACATTGATTCGTGGTTGCAGCGGCGCCGCGCTGTCGCTTGCCGCCGTTCCCTTTGTAGCTGCCGGATTGCCGGTGTTGCTTTCGCTGCTTGGCCTACTGGCGAGGAAAAAATAATGGGCAATATGACGCTATTTATTATCGGTATTGCTCTTTTGTCTGCGGGAACCTATTTGATGCGCCTCGGCGGCGCTAAACTTGGCAGCCGTCTGGCGCTGTCTGAGCGTTCACAGGCGCTGCTCTCGGATGCGGCAACGGTGCTACTATTCTCCGTCGCGCTGGCGACCACCTTTTACGAAGGCGAACATTTTGCCGGAATGGCGCGCGTTCTTGGGGTTGGCTTCGCCGTATTTTTAGCCTGGCGTAAAATGCCGCTTATTGTGGTGATTATCGCCGCTGCGGTGGTGACCGCGTTATTACGAATGGCGGGTATTAATTAACGTCTTACCGAACAGTTGGACGTGACACCCTATAAGTGATGAAGGCTGGGCCGCCCTATGCTGAAGTGGCTCAGAATTTTCGCATCAGACGGGATAAATGCTTTCCATATAAATGCCGATCCTCAATTACACTACCAGTACCTTCCAGCGTGACGTCAACATCTTGTGATAGCTTCAGATTACTGGTTTTTCTAATAGCTCTCTTTAGTTAATGTTTACGTCAGCTATTTTTACGGATATTGCCTGATGAAGAATACATAAACGAAAAAAGCGCCTGATCGGCGCTTTTTATTGGCGTTATAGCGTAATTTTATAGGCGCTTGCGCCAGCCTGCACGGAGTTAATGTGCCGTCACTCAACGCAGGCGGTTATAATCATCCACCATCTCGTTATAACTTCTCAACGACGCCGGATAAGAATCCGCAACCATCCATCCTGTTGCAGGGTCCTGCACCCGTTTCTTTTCAAAATCAGAATACTCAACATTGTCTCTGATGCGACGAATATATTTTTTAGCTTGTAGCTGATAATCAGCCGCAGAGCTGATGAAAGAAGAATTACGGCCATCAGTATTCACTTCTTTCAATTGCGCAATCATTGTTTCCAGTTCCGCGACTTTTTTCATCATCGCTTCGGCATCAATGGTATCGGCAGAAATAACCTTGTTGATCTGCTTTGCCGAGATCATGACAGCCAGAGAATAATAGTTAAATGTTTTACCTTCAGCTTCTTCTATTCTCTTCAACTGTGTCAATTGCCGCCTGTCATTTATTTCCTGAATAGCCTCATGATATTTTTCCGAGACGGGTTTAAAATCCTCGATATTCTTCAGTAATGTCTGATGCAGCGCCTTACCTTTAGCAAAGGCATCATCTTTATAGTTTTCCTGGGTATAATATTTTTCCATTTCGTTAATGGTATTACCCAGCGCAGCGGCGCTATCAATATAGCTAACGGCAACGCCATCAATAGGCTCAAGTAATGGCGTTAAGGCGGCCACCTGTTTCATCTCTTTCTGGCAATTCGTTATGTAAGACTCCGTAATACCATAAATGCCATAAACCAGGCTCTCTTTCCCTGTCGGACCTTTTTTAAAGTCTTTCACCCAATCCGCGTAACGCGCCAAACTGTGCTGAACGGGCAATTGAAGTTTATTAAAACAATCGATATAGACATCCATTTTTTCACTATAAACTTCTTCAGCGTCAACCTCCGGCTGAGCTGGCGTTTCTGGTTTCGCCGCCGGGGGCTGCGCTGGACTTTCGCCAGATTGCGTTTCCGGCGTCTGAGAAGGCGCTGGCGTCGCAGGCTGACTGCTGGCGGTCGGCGTCGCCTCGGTTTTAACATTATTGTCATCACATCCTGTTGCGCCCAGGGTCATTAGCGCAATGATTATCGCTGAGGATAATAAATTCCTTTTCATTTAATTGCCTTCTGTATATTTACGTTGGGGTTCTCTTATTTTAACGAACACATTGATATTGATAATGTTAATTATAATGAAATATGGATTAAGTATTTTTTGTGTTGAATAAATCACATACCTGTTTTTTTTCATTAAAATGAATCTGTAAATTTCAATGATATTATTTATAGGTTACTCTAATGAAAGAGAATTTGTTATCACCAATCTGGCCGGATCTCAAAAAATGCATAGAACTAAAACGGGTCTATTTACAGTAAGACTTGCCGAGACCCAACTCTCGCCCAGCGCCTACGGTGGCGGATGTTGAATGTTGGGTTTCGCTTCGCGCCACCCTGTCTACAAAGTCCGCAATATTAATATGTTGTAAAACGATCTCGCAAGCCTTAAAGCTGCGCTCCATCAGGTACTGAGTTTGTCATCACAACAGACAGCGGGAGCATTTCCCGCTGTCTCAGATGATTGACAAGCCTTGCCTGAGTTTTGCCGGATGGCGGCGCTTGCGCCTTATCCGGCCTACAAACAACGCTAATTTCAACAAATTACACTATTTCTGACAGTATTCGGGGAATATAGCCCCGCAGGTTACATCCCGTACCGTTCAGCAATGGCGCGGTGTTTCTCTTCATTTACGCCTGCGGCCTGCGCCAGCCGCCACCAGCATAGCGGATGCTCCCAGTCGGCGGTCAAACGCGTCAGCGTTTTATCGATATCCGCCTTCGTTACCGACTGCGGCGCGCTGATAACAAAGTAAAATCCCGGGAGGGGAGCCGCATCGTCGCCCTGATGGCTATCGGTTAAGGTGTAATCATCCGGGCTACTGCTCCAGTAATACCACCCCAGCTCCCTGATAGCCTCGCGGAAAGCATTGTACTGCGCTTCTTCCGGCATGACGCCGTCGCAAAACCAGGATTCGCCGTACTCTGTTGGGATCACCGTTTTCAGGCTGGCATACAAAGGCGTGAAGTTCTTCCGCTCTTCTTCGTCTTCCGGCGGCGTATTCAGCCGCTCGGCGTCAAAGACCACGATTTCACCGACATGCTGCGGGTAATCAGTACGATAAGTGGGTTCGACTACTCTTGCCGTCACCGGTCCAATGCGCTGAGCGAAATAGTATCGGTATTCGTAATCTTCGCGGAAACGCAGGTTTATTAGCCCCCAGTTTTCATCAATAAAACCTTCGCCTTCGGTGAGTTCAATCTCCAGCTCCGCCGCAAGCCTGCGCACGATATCCCATTTCTGCAAAATGCTGGCCGCCGCCATCATATCCCACTGGGTGTTGAGGGGATCTTCTTCGCGCCGTGTGAGCAGTGCCAGTAGCTGCTGTAAATATTCCAGTTGCCTGTCGTAGGCTTCCTGTTTTTGCGCCGCCCACGCGCACATCCGGTAAGCGCCAATCCATTCGCCGCCAATTTTAGTTTGCAGCAGTTTTTGCCCTGTCGCTTCCAGTTGCGCCCAGTCTTCCTGCGAGCCGAGAACCCGCGCACGGAACCACAGCGCCATATGCTCCTGCCCGGATGCGTCATACTGCCGGGCCAGTCGTTCAATCTCCTCCAGCTCGTCTTTCGCCAACAGCAGGTCCAGCAGATCAAAAGGAAGGCCGTTGTCCTCTTGCAGATGGTTTTCAACATAATGGCGCAAAAGCGCGATCGACTCGTCCCGCGCGTAACAGGCGTTCAGCGCATTGACCAGTCGGCCAAGTAACTCCGCATCCTCAGGTGACTGCATAAAGGCGCGGCGGAACTCTTCAACATCTTTTTCTGGATCGGCCTCTGCGTCTTCCGCCGTATTTTCAGTTTGTGGCATAGCGGGGCGCGCCGACAGTTCTGCTTCTTTGGCGGCAATTTTCTCGCTGAGTTCCAGATACTCCCGGTCAACGCCCAACAGGGCGCGCAGTTTTGGCATATGCCGCTGGGCAAGTTTAAACGCCTGCTTCGCGACCCAGACGGATTCACGATCCAGCGCCAGGTTAATCTGCATTTTCGCCAAATCCACCAGTTTACGGTGCGCCCCCATCTTAGAGTAATGTTCCAGCATATGCTGAAAAATTCTCGCCAGCCGCCAGTGGTTACGTTCCGGATAACGGGGAAGCAACACAATCAAAATATCCAGCCACAGATCCCAGGAGTAAGGCGTAAGGTCCGACCAGGCGGGTAACGCTTCCCAGACCTCCTCGTCCTGCCCGCCGCTCAGCGCCATGATGTACAGCTTTTTCAGCGGATAACCGATGCGATCGCGCCCCCAGTAGTCATTTTCAGCGATCAAATGTTCAACCAGCTCACGCGCCTCTTCATAGCGTTGCAGCGCGATCAGGATATCGACTCGCGTCGAGAGCAATGCCTCAACGTATTCCTCTCCCGAATCCTTCACTGCCGCAATCTGTTTATCCAAATATGCTAACGCTTCTTCGTGCCGATGGGTGTCCATCAGGGCGCTGGCATATTCCGTGGACAAACACTGAAAACAGTTCCAGGTGGGGTCGATGCGCGCAATCGTCTCTTCGCAGACCGCCATTCGCTCTGCCGCCCAGCCAGGGCCATCTATGTTTTCATAGCAGGCGGATAAATCCTGGGTGACGCAGATGGATTGCGGACAATCTTTCGCTTCTTCCCGGTGCGCTTTTTCAAACAGGGCGACAACGTCAGGCAGGACCTTTTCGCCTTCGCTATAATTCGTCAGGCGGTGACGCATCTCCCAGTGCCCGATAAATATCTCCAGCCACGGATTTTTGGCGACCTGATTCAGGGCTTTCATTTCTGGCAACAGCGCATCACACTTTTCCAATTGTAAATTTAGCGCGCCTTCAGAAAAGTCATCAATTATCTGGGGAATATATCCCTGCCCGGCATCCCGCAACTCTTTACTGTAGTTGTTGTACCACTCCCATGTATCCATTCTTACATTCCTTGCTTAATTAATGAGGGGATAATCTGCGTGAAATCTTCCAGTGCCTGATGCAAATCCCATTGCTGTTCTTTATTCCCATTACTACATAAAATAACTTTCAGGGATTTTAATAACCGCAGCGCCGCCACCGGTTGCTGATGATTTTGCAATGCCGTAACTAATTGTTTGACGCAGGCGTTATTTAAATTGAGATATAAGCTGGAGGTTTTGGTTTGTTTAATCTGCGAAGTAAACTGGCGCGCCAGCATTAATGCGGCGGTACTCATTCGCTTGTCCGCATCGTCCTGTTCAAGGATTTGTTTTAATTCGGCTTCACGATCGAGGGTCACCACCAGCGGCAAAACATCCGGGTCAAAGCGGGAGATAATTAATTGCTCGCTGTCGCATAAATGCGCTTCCAGATAATCGACCTGTTCCGCCGGTAAATCGGCGAGCGTAAAGAGCTGCTCGTTGCCGCTTTGCGTGCCGACTTCAATAATCCGACAATGGTATAACAGCGCCCAGCGTCGTAAAAACGGGACCACAGCATAGCGATCGCCTCTGGCGACGGGCCGTTGCAGAATATGGAATAGCATCTCTTCAAAGCCGCCATCAGCGCCCAACAAAATATGGATGCTGTTATTAATGCGGAGTTCCTTCGCCAGCACCGCGCCTTTCGACGTGGGCACCTGCAACCGATCCTTCAGCAGATCAAAAAGACGATCATCACACAGCGCCGCGCCCAGCAGCGCTTCGTTATGACGCATTAAAACGCGTCGCCATATCTCCGGCTGGTTTTGCGCGAGATCCGACAAACCGGTAATCAGCGCTTCTTTCAATGCCTCCTGTACCGCAACCCAGGTTTCGTCCCGCTGCAAATCTTCCCGGCTTGCCGTCGGCGTGAGTTTCGACGATTCAATCACGCCGCCAATAAACCCCGCCCACGGCGGCAGGAGTTCACGCGCTTCGTCATCAAGCAGCATTCCGCGTAAAAAGAGGGATAGATTACGGTTGTCGCTGGTGCCGTAAGTCGCGCCGTCCTGAATCCACAGAATGCCCACGGCATCGCTGCCCCCCTGCGGAACCACCGGCAGGGTGCAGATAGGTTCGAAGGACGATTCGAACTGCGCCGCGAACGCGAGGTTTTTACGCTGGACCAACGCACGGTGCATCGTCACGCCTTCCGGCGTCGATTCGCGCCAGGGCGGCTGGAGTTTATTTACCGGTTCGGTCGCATCGCCGACAAAAACTGGCTCATGCAACAAAATGCAGTACCTTGAGAGTACGCGATTAAGCAGATTATTACTGGCAAGATGGCTGTATTCTTCTTTCAGCGTCAGGATCACCTGGGTTCCCGGCGCGACGGCGTCAGAAGGCGTAACGGTATAGCGCTGCCCATCAACAGAGTGATATTTCCAGCCCTGGTCCGGCGTTTGCCAGGACGTGGTCAGCACGGTGACATCTTTCGCCAGCACAAACGCCGACAAAAAGCCCAGCCCGAACATGCCGATTAACCCTGTGTCATCATCCTGCTGGCGCAGCATCCGGGTATAGCCCACCCCGACGGTCGCCAGAAAACCATGAATTTCGCTTTCCGTCAGGCCCGCGCCGGTGTCAGATATCGTTATAGTCGATTTTGCCACATCCGCACAACGCGGATGTGGTTATCCTGCGGGGCATCGGGCTGTTCGATTCGTCTGCGGACAATCGCATCGTGCCCGTTCTGCACCAGCTCCCTTATCGCAACAACGGGCGTTGAATAAAGATGCTTACTGAGAACTTCTATTAATCCATTTAAATTGACTTCAGTAGAAAAAGAACTGTCGGATAGCTGCAATGCACTCATTTTTCAACACTCATAATCCATCACCTGCTGTTGAAAAGTTTTATTTTTACAGTCGGTGCGTAATTTTCGGTTTAACACGCAATCATCGCATCCAGCTCATATTCATTATTGATACGATGATTGTTTCTTGGCTATACATTTCATCCTTCAAGCTGCCTCTGCGTTGGCTGCGCTCATTCACCCCAGTCACGTACTTATGTACGCTCCAGGGGATTCATTCCCTTGCTGCCTTGATGCAACTTGAATGATTTCGTGTATATGTAAAAATCGGACAAATAATTAATGTTACCGTCATGATGCTAAAGCATCATGACGAGGCGCAATGAGTATATACATAATCGGGAATAGTTACGATATTAACGATTGTATTAATAATGTAAAAATTATTGTAACTTATTCAACATGATTATATTTTCAAAAAAATAAACAATATAAATCACATGAATATCATTAACAAATTTTAATAAAAAATAAAATCGTTCATTAACCAAGCCGTGCGGAAATGCTGACATTGTCACAATAACCAAATAATATTTAATGTTTTTTAGTCGCTGGTACATTCCGTTCTATTTACGAGGTTAACGGACCATCAGACGTTTATCACGTTGCTTAAGTAATTCTTCCCAATAAAAACACTTTACCTGAAAGTTTAATCATTCAGTTCATTAAATTAAACCTTGTCACTAAATCATTATAACCTCTGATTACCTTATCAAAAGAACCCTCAGCCCATGCCGGATTCTCTTTATCGCTGTCGGTCAAAGGGATGTGATCTCGTTCACGACGAACTCGCGTTTTTACAGCCAGCACATATTTGTCTGCAGCCTCAAGAAATTGCTCGCGCTGAAAAGAACCACTTTTGGTGTCATTTTGTTTGGCTTTCAGTTGCGCAACATGCTCATTCAACGCCTGTACTTGCTTCATCGCGTCATCCACATTAAATCCGTCATTTTGCAAAAGCTGATTGGTTTTCTTACTAATTAACATCATTGACAGTGAATAGTAGTCAAACGACTTACCTTCTTTAGCTTCAATCTTCTTCAACTGTAACATCTGGCGTTGATCATTCATTGTACGAATAGCATCTTCATAGGCCTCTGATGCCGGTTTGAATACCGATAATGTCTGCATAAACTGAGTATGCAGAGATTTCGCTTTCGTGAAAGCATCATCCTTGTAGTCTTCCTGGGTATAGTAACTATTCATTTCACGTATTATTTTCTTCATGTCTATTGAAGAATTAATATAGTTTAGCGCCAGAGTATCGATGGGCTTTAGTTCAGGTTTCAATGATGAAACTTTTGTTATTTTTGCCAGACATCTATCTAAATCGACAGTAACATCTCCCATCCCTCTGATATACCGTTCTTTACCCATTGGACCTTTATCCATGTCCACCCAATCGGCATAGCCTTTAACACTCGAAAGAATCATGGGATTAATATCATTATAGCATTCAACATAAACATTCATTTTTTGTGCCAATATTGCATCCGAATCATTCTGATTCACGGAGGTACTGGTGGCTGAAGAGTCTGTTGACGTACTCTTCTGGGATTTTTGGTCGTCGCATCCCGTTGTCCCTAACGCTATTAATGCAATGATTATCGCTGAGGATAATAAATTCCTTTTCATTTAATTGCCTTCTGTATATTTACGTTGGGGTTCTCTTATTTTAACGAACACATTGATATTGATAATGTTAATTATAATGAAATATGGATTAAGTATTTTTTGTGTTGAATAAATCACATACCTGTTTTTTTTCATTAAAATGAATCTGTAAATTTCAATGATATTATTTATAGGTTATTCTAATGAAAAAGGATTTGTTATCATCAATTATTATCGCTATGCTGATGACTGCCGGGCTAAGCGCTTGTGATGAAAAAAAAGCGGACGAACAACCTGTAGCTCAGAGTGCAGATTCATCAGCGAGCAATCCACATCAGCGGAAAGCGCAGATGCGAACGATGTTCTTAACCAAAAGCTGAATGTTTACATTGATTGTTATAATAATCTCCAGGCAGATATTTACCGTGCTGTAAATCGTTATGCTAACACATTCGACGATTTCCGCACCGGTCCTACCGGTAAGGAAGACGATCCCTCTCCGCTGGTTCCTGTGTATCCTGCATTTATCCAGGACTGCCGGAAAGACATCAAGGCGGCGGCTGAATTAAAGCCGGCGTTTGCCTCTCTGGATAGTGCTGCTCTGGCATTTATTAATGCGGCTGGGCCACTAGCTGAAACAATCAATAGTATGAATAAATACTATGATCAAGATAACTTCAAGGATGATGCCTTTGCTGGCGCTAAAGCGTTCCATAAAACGTTTATAAAACAGTTCGATGAGTTTGATCCCATTGCGAAGAAATATATCGCCGAGATTACCATTATGAGTAAGCAGCATGCGGCTAATGAAATTAAGGCGACCGAGAAGAAAGAAGGTAAATCCATTAAGTACTATACGCTTTTGACGATGCAGGAAGCCGAGACGCTTAATGACGCTGTAGCTGATGATTCTTTTGATGTGGCGGCAGTAAGCAAACAGCTCGCTGATTTTGAAGAGCATACTCAGAAGCTAAACGAGAAGATCAACGTTGATATAGATAAACATCGTAGCTTCCCTGGCTTTATTTCTGAGCTGGAAAAATTCCAGGGCAAGGTGAAAAAACGCATTCGGCGCGTGCGCGATAACGTGGCGTATACCTCGCATGAGCAGGACTACCTCAATAGCGGCAGCGGCGATATGGTAGATGGTTCTTATGAGGCTGTGGTTAAAGCTTATAACGAACTCATCGACACCTATAATGGCTATCATCTTGAGCGTGAGTTCTAAGCTTTTCACGCTGCAAATCGCGTGCATATAACCGCTAAACTGAGCAAATAAGTCGTTAGCGACTGCCAAAAGAGCGCCCCAGGGGCGCTTTTTTCGTTCGAAGTATTACCGGGTAGCAAGCGCCTCGTGAATGGCTGGAATAAGCTGCGGTCCAGCATAAAAACGATTAAAACCTGTATGGCCTCGCCACTATACGTGATTCCGTTATCAAGAGAGGCTGTAAAATTGAGAAAATATATATTTTACGCAAATGTAGAGGGTACTATTTTAGTCTGCGATTAACCGCTGCGGATGGGTATAAATCGTCGCCCGACCCGGCTTACAGAACCCCACCAGCGTCAGATTGCAGCGTTCAGCCACCTCGACCGCCAGCGTCGTTGCGGCAGAGACGGCAAACAGAATTTCAACGCCGCACATCGCGGACTTCTGCACCATTTCGTAACTCGCGCGACTGGAAACCAGCGCCGCGCCTTGCCGCCATTCCTCACCTTCCGTAGCGCGGCGGCCGAGCAGTTTATCCAGCGCAACGTGGCGTCCGACATCTTCATGGCCCCCCGCCAGTTCACCCGACGGCATGACCCATGCCGCAGCGTGCGTACAACCCGTCAGCTTACCCGTCGGTTGAAAATCATTCAGATGTTTTAACGCGCGATCAAGGTTACCGAGATTAAACGTTTGGCTAAACGGCAGCGGTTGCACCGGCTTACCGATGTCATTGAGCTGTTCCACGCCACATACGCCGCAACCGGTACGTCCGGCCAGCGCGCGACGACGCGCTTTCAGCCCCATAAATCGACGGCTGGAAAGATCAATCTGCACTTCAAGTCCGTTACAGGACGGTACAACGTCCATGCCATAGATTTCACGCGGGCTGTCAATGATCCCTTCCGACAGAGAAAACCCCATTGCAAAATGCGTCAGATCTTTCGGAGAGGCCATCATAACGACATGCGAAATGCCGTTATACACCAGTGCCACTGGCACTTCCTCGGCAACATCATCAAGTTGGGGGGACTGCAAATCCTCGCGTTTCCAGAGAGTCAACTGGCGTGAGGTTGTGAAATCAGTCACATTTAGGACTTCTTCAGACAGTATATTGTTCACTTTCTTTTAACCATATAAGAACACACACACCAACATTATGGTATTCTGTTACAACTCCTCCCGGATGGAGGAAAATTTATCCAATTCTGAACCTTTGCGGGCCCGTCCGCAAAGAAAAATAACAACCACTCCCTGAGCGTTTCGGATAGAGAAATGTGAAAGAGAAGTGACAATGTCGAAACAAGGAGCAAACCATGCAGGTCAGCAGAAGGCAGTTCTTTAAGATCTGCGCTGGCGGTATGGCAGGCACCACGGCGGCGGCACTGGGCTTCGCGCCCGGCGTAGCGCTAGCGGAAACACGGCAATATAAACTGCTGCGCACCCGCGAAACCCGTAACACCTGCACCTACTGTTCCGTTGGCTGCGGGCTGTTGATGTACAGCCTCGGCGACGGTGCGAAAAACGCCAAAGCATCTATTTTCCATATCGAAGGGGACCCGGATCATCCGGTAAGCCGTGGCGCGCTGTGCCCGAAAGGGGCCGGTCTGGTGGACTTTATCCACTCTGAAAGCCGCCTGAAATTCCCGCAATACCGCGCGCCGGGTTCAGATAAGTGGCAACAGATCAGTTGGGAAGAAGCGTTTGACCGCATCGCTAAACTGATGAAGGAAGATCGCGACGCCAACTATCAGGCGCAGAACGCCGAAGGCGTTACCGTTAACCGCTGGCTCACCACCGGGATGCTGTGCGCTTCCGCATCCAGTAACGAGACGGGTTATTTAACGCAAAAATTCTCCCGCGCGCTGGGTATGCTCGCGGTCGACAACCAGGCGCGTGTCTGACACGGACCAACGGTAGCAAGTCTTGCTCCAACATTTGGTCGCGGTGCGATGACCAACCACTGGGTCGACATCAAGAACGCCAACCTCGTCGTGGTGATGGGCGGTAACGCCGCAGAAGCTCACCCGGTCGGGTTCCGCTGGGCGATGGAAGCCAAAATTCACAACGGCGCGAAGCTGATTGTGATCGATCCGCGCTTTACGCGTACCGCGTCGGTGGCCGATTTCTATGCGCCAATACGCTCTGGTACTGACATTGCCTTCTTGTCAGGCGTGATGCTGTATCTGCTGACCAACGAAAAATACAACCGTGAATACACCGAGGCCTATACCAATGCCAGCCTGATCGTGCGTGAAGATTTTGGCTTCGATGATGGTCTGTTCACTGGCTATGACGCCGACAAGCGTCAGTACGATAAAACCAGTTGGCACTATGAGCTGGACGAAAACGGTTTTGCCAAACGCGATACGACACTGCAACACCCGCGCTGTGTCTGGAATCTGTTGAAACAGCATGTCTCACGCTACACGCCGGACATGGTAGAAAATATCTGCGGTACGCCGAAAGCGGACTTCCTGAAAGTGTGCGAGTACATTGCAGAAACCAGCGCAAAAGATAAAACAGCGTCGTTCCTGTACGCGCTGGGCTGGACGCAGCATTCCATCGGTGCGCAGAACATCCGTACTATGGCGATGATCCAGCTTCTGCTCGGTAACATGGGGATGGCGGGCGGCGGCGTTAACGCCCTGCGCGGTCACTCCAATATTCAGGGACTGACCGACTTAGGACTGCTGTCGCAAAGTCTGCCGGGCTATCTGACGCTGCCGAGCGAAAAACAGACCGACCTGCAAACCTATCTGGCTGCCAATACGCCGAAGCCATTGTTGAAGGATCAGGTCAACTACTGGGGCAACTATCCGAAATTCTTCGTCTCAATGATGAAGGCCTTCTTTGGTGATAAAGCGACAGCGGAAAATAGCTGGGGCTTTGACTGGCTACCGAAGTGGGACAAAGGGTACGACGTGTTGCAGTACTTCGAGATGATGAAACAGGGCAAGGTCAACGGCTATATCTGCCAGGGCTTTAACCCGGTGGCCTCATTCCCGAACAAAAACAAAGTGGTCGCGTCGCTTTCCAAACTAAAGTACCTGGTGACTATCGATCCGCTCAACACCGAAACGTCCACCTTCTGGCAAAACCACGGTGAGTCGAACGACGTTGATCCCGCAAAAATCCAGACCGAAGTGTTCCGTCTGCCTTCCACCTGTTTTGCCGAGGAAAATGGTTCCATCGTTAACTCCGGTCGCTGGTTACAGTGGCACTGGAAGGGCGCGGACGCCCCGGGAATTGCCATGACCGACGGCGAAATCCTCGCCGGTATCTTCTTACGCCTGCGTAAGATGTACTCTGAACAGGGCGGCGCCAACCCGGAACAGGTGCTGAATATGACCTGGAACTACACCAAACCATACGAACCCGCCTCTGAAGAAGTGGCGATGGAAAGTAACGGTAAAGCGCTGGCCGATCTTATCGACCCGGCAACCGGCGCGGTGGTGGTGAAGAAAGGTCAACAGCTCAGTTCGTTCGCGCAACTGCGCGATGACGGTACGACGTCCAGCGGCTGCTGGATTTTCGCCGGTAGCTGGACGCCGGAAGGCAACATGATGGCGCGTCGTGATAACGCCGACCCGTCTGGTCTCGGCAACACGCTGGGCTGGGCATGGGCATGGCCGCTTAACCGCCGTATTCTGTATAACCGCGCCTCCGCCGATCCGCAGGGTAACCCCTGGGACCCGAAAC